>SESA01000382.1_pt1 | contig 29813 bp, 29 predicted proteins | sample 3171451 | NCBI WGS metagenome assembly SESA01 (sample SAMN06051862, study PRJNA518727) | freshwater metagenome | biome: subpolar coniferous forest; feature: holomictic lake; material: water; isolation source: holomictic Lake 227, 8 m depth | place: Canada: near Kenora, Ontario | collected...
CTTGCCGATTTTTTTATTTCGACCGGATAGAGTGTACTGTTCTGATGAATGGGCAGATCAGTCCGGTCAGCAGCATGACGGGGAATTGTTGACTCGCTTGCAGGACAAAGATCTCAAGTGTTCTTGTTTTGTATGGCATGAATCGGCTGATTTTATTATCAAGTGTAAAAATAGCCGAAAAAACAAACAGGTGCAATAGGTAAGAGCCCCCCTAATGCACCGAGCATGAAATGCAGGGGTCGTATGACCTTACCAGCATGACACAGAGCTTTTCAGTCTCGCGGTCGGTTTTCCCTTCCTTCACGGCTTCGGTGGCAAGCGCCTTCAGGTCATAATGGATATTGGCGTTGTTCTGGGTTGTCGGAATGATGCAGTCGGCTTTGACTACCTTGCCCTCATCATCCGTTTCAATATGGTGGTAGAGGATGCCTCTCGGAGCTTCGACAGCACCGGTTGCTGCGCCGGCCTTCGGTTTGTATGACGTTCTGATCTCCTGCAGGTCGTCGTCAAGCAGACTTTCGATAAGCGTTTCGGCATTTTCGAAGATGTGGTGGCACTCTACGAGCTGGGCGATGTTGTTCATGAACGGGTTGTGGCAGACCGGTTCGAGGCCAAAGGATGCAGCGATCTCGTGAGCGCGATGACCGAGCAGCCGGGAATTGTTGTTGAACCGGGCAAGCGCCCCCGCTGCAGAGGACTGGCGGCTCAGCCGGGTGAACTTCGATGTCGAAAAGTCGACGAGGTATTCGTTGGTCATCTGCAGGTAGTCGTTTTCGTCGCGGACGACGCCATCGGTCGATACCAGGTCGCCGCCGATGAACGGATAGTCTTTACCGTTGCGCAGTGAAATGAACTCGGTTTCCCGAACGAACTCCGGAATCGTTAGTGTCCTGAAAAACTCGGTGGCCTTGTCGAGGGCTGGGCGGCGTTTTATGATCATCTCCTTGAGCTCTTTCAGGCGCTGTTTTGAGGGGGCCTTGCTCACGCCTCCGAGCACAAGGCTGACTGGATGAGTCGCACGGCCGGTGGTGGCGATGCTCATCTCGTTGCCAAGCTCCTTGAGCGAGAGCCCTGCCTTAACGATTTCGGGATGGGAATGCAGGATAGGAATGGCGCTCGGCATGTCGAGAAAGTCGGGCGCAGCAAGGAAAAAGAGGTGCAGTGCATGGCTCTGGAGAGTTTCTCCGTGCATGGCCAGTAGCCGGATCGCTTCTGCCGCCTTTGGTGGTTCGATCTCCATGGCGCGTTCGAGAGCCCTGATGCTGGCCAGCGAATGGCTGATCGAGCAGATTCCGCAGATGCGGGAAGTGAGGAAGGAGGCGCGTTCAGCGCTGACACCCCTGAGCATCATTTCGAAGAATCTCGGAGTTTCGATCACCTCCCATGTCGCATCCGCGAGCTTTCCCTCTTTCACCGAGATGTGAATGTTGCCGTGCCCCTCCACCCTCGGGAGGTGGTGGATATCGATGTTAAAATCAACTTTCATGGTCGAGGTAATCAGCAAATCCGTTGTAGAAGGTCAGTTTTTCCCTCATTTCATCCTGACTTAGCCCCTTCTCTTTGACGAGCTGGAGGAAGGAGGGGAAGTTGATGTCGTCGGCTGGCCCCCGGCAGCCGAGGCAGGCGGTTTTGCCTGATGGACAGACAGCGTCGCAGCCCGCCTTGGTGATTGGCCCGAGGCAAACTTCTCCGAGGTCGAACAGGCAGGTGTTGAGCCTCTGCTTGCAGTCGACGCAGACCGGGTATTTCGGCAGGTTGTCCAATGATCGCGTCACGATGCCGATTACGACTCGCTCTACCTCATCCTTGGAGACCGGGCACCCGGGGATCATGAAGTCGACGGGGACGATGTCGCTGATTTTTGTCGAGGGCATCGTCTCTATGACCTTGTCGCCGTAGACACCTTTAATAATTTCCTCCTCAGGGATTCGGTTCTTGAGGCTGTTTACGCCGCCGAAGCAGGCGCAGGAGCCGAAAGCGACAAGCACGCTGGCCTGTGCGCGGATCGCTTTGAGCCGTTCGATCTCGTCGCTTCGTGTGATGCTTCCCTCGACGAGGGCAATATCGTAGTCGTCGTGCCGTTCCGAGGATATTTCACGGAAGTTGCGGATATCGAGCAGTCCGAGGAAATCAGGCAGGGTCGATTCCTTGTTGGCCAGTTGCAGTTGGCACCCTTCGCAGCAGGTGAAGTCGAATGAGCCAATCTTCATTTTGCCGATTTTGAAACCGAGATGGTTCATAAGATTCTCCCTAAATCGCTTCCTTGAGGTTCATGACCGACCAGTAGTCGAAAACAGGACCGTCCAGGCAGGTGAAGGTCGATCCGACCATGCAGCGGCAGCACTTGCCCATGCCGCAGTGCATCCTGCGTTCGAGGGAGACAAACATCCGGTTCATCGGAATGCCTTTTCCGTCAAGGTAGTTGCAGACGAACTTGAACATGACGGGCGGACCGCAGACGATGGCGAATGTTTTCTTCGAGTCGAAGGAGAATTCGTCGAAAAGTGCCGTGATCATTCCTGTCCGGCCTTTCCAGGAATCGTCCGGTTTTTCAACGATGGTCATCAATTGGACGTTACTTACCTTCTGCCACTCCTCGAACTGGTAGCTGAAGAGAAGCTGGGACGGTTCCTTCGCGCCGTAAAGAAGATAGACATTCTTGTACTTGTCCCTGTGATTGCTGATCCAGTAAAGTGGCGCACGCACCGGGGCTATGCCAAGCCCCCCGGCAACCAGCAGTACGTTGCTGCCCTCCATCGCCTCCATCGGGAATGCGGTGCCGAAAGGTCCCCTGATGGAAACTATCGCTCCCTGCCTGGCTTCAAACATGGCCGATGTCACGTGACCGGCCTTTCGGATGCAGAGCTCGATAAATTCATGGTTGCTGTTGTCGCTCGATATGGAGATCGGTACCTCGCCGTATCCGGGCACTTCGAGCATGAGGAACTGACCTGGCCTGAAGTTGAAGAGCTGGCGTTCCACAGGGTCGACGATGCGCAGGAGGAACAGCTTCTCCTGCGAAGAGATAGGAACGGTGTTGGTGATCCGGCACTTGTAGCCCCGATCGGTAATCATGACTTCGCATTTTTTCTGGAAGTCCGGGGACCTCAGCGCGAACGGTTCGCGGTTCAGGTCCTGTCCGGGGAGGGTGAAACGCATATCATGCATGATTCTCGCTCCAGTCTGAGATCGTTAATGACGTCTTTCGGGTTGATGTCTGCCAGGCATGCACGGCCGCAACGGTTGCACCCTACGCAGATTTGCTGGTTGTCGTTTGCAGCGAATCCGCGGTAGTGGTGATAGTAGCGGTATTTGAGTCGGTCTCCGTTCCTGGGCCTGAAATTGTGTCCGCCGGAAACCTGGGCGAAATCGACGAGGTTGCACGAGTAGAGGTGGTTCTGCCGTGAAGAGCCTTTCAGGTCGACGTCGAAACGCTCTTCGACGCTGTAACAGTAACAGGTAGGGCAGACCATTGCGCAGGAGCCGCAGCTCAGGCACTTGTCGCCCCATTTCTGCCATATCGGTGAATCGAACTCGATGTCGAGGAAAACAGGCAGGCCGGTTACCTCAATATTGGTCTCGAAACTCTGTTTGATTGTCTTGCGCCGTTCGATCAGGAGGCAGTTGTCCTCGTAAGAGGGCTCCTCGATCATAAACTCCTTGAGGAACGAATAGGCCTTGGAGGAGTTGATAGAGAGGTAGTACTTGTCACCGATATCCGAGCAGAAAAGGTTGAATCCGTGGTTGACCGTATGCCGGTTCATCGATTTACAGAAGCAGTCCGGCAGGGGAAGGTGGTCCATGCCGATGATAAAGGTGTTTTTCCTGCGGGCGAGGTAGTATGGCGAAGGATAGGAGCCGTGGAGCATAACCTCATCGAGCATGTTGATTGCACTGATATCGCATGGCCTGAGCCCGATCAGGATTGTGGGCGGCGCTTCGTAGCGCACCTCCTGTTCCCAGTTTCCATCTTCGAAGTTGAATCGAGACAGTTCGTCGCGGAAAGGCAGAAAGAAATGCTTGGCTGAAGAGGAGGTAACCGTATAATCGAAATCGATTTCATCGGCCGATTTCACCGGACTGAACTGGTAGATCGGCTTGCCTCCGCTTCCCGTATCGACCTTCCGGGGCCCATAGGCATTATTGTGCTTGACAATTGCGTCGATGAACTTCCTGAACTCTGTTTTTGAAATGACCTTGTAAATCATGATACAGGCTCCGGCTGCAGACGTTCTGAATAGGTCAGTACTATCTTTTTCAAATGTACGCAAAAGCTTGCTGGAAGAAAAAACGATTCTCCCAAGCCTGCCGCCTATGGTCTTTTTTCAAGCTTGTAGACCTTGTCGTTTTTCCTCACCTTTTCGCACTTGACGGTGACGCTGTCGCCTTTGACCGCTTCTGTAGCCAACTGATCATTGGTATAAAAAGTTTCTGCAATGCAGGTTACAACTCCAGTCTTCGGTCCGAGGATGGAGAGCTTGTTGCCGCTTATGAGCGTTCCGGCGTACATCAGGAACTCAGCCACCCCAGCCTTTGGATAATATTTCTTTATCTCTCCGATATAACTTTTTTTCTCTTCGGCCAGTGAGCCGTACTCGCGGATCCAGGCTTCAAAAGGTTTGCCAAAGTAAAACCCCTCCGAAAATCCCCGGTTGTAGACCAGCGCCAACTCCTTTTTGAGCTTGATGGTCAGTTGGCTGTACGCACTCCGGAACTCCGGGTCACTGCGGTGAGTGGTACAGAAGTCGAGCGCCTTGCGGTAGGCAGTGGTTGCCGTATGCACATATTCCGGGCTGCGGCTTCTGCCCTCAATCTTGAAGGCGCTGATTCCCGCATCAATGAGCACATCAAGAAACTCCACAGTGCAGAGATCTTTGGGGCTCATCACATAATCGGTACCCAGCAGAAGCTCCTCGTTTTCCTCCGGATCGGTAATGATATACTGGCGTCGGCAGGGTTGCACGCACTCTCCCCGGTTTGCCGAGCGCCCAAAAAGCTCCTGCGACATGAAGCAGCGCCCCGAAACAGCGACGCACATCGCCCCGTGCACAAAACACTCAATGCGCAGGTCGAGTCGGTCACTCTTTATGTTGCCGATGATATGGCGCACCTGCTCCAGGCTGAGCTCCCGTGCCAGTACAATCATTTTTGCCCCAAGATCGGCATAGAATTTGACCGCACGGTAGTTGCTCACTGATGCCTGTGTTGAGATATGAAACGGCATTTCAGCCTTCCGGCACGATTCGATGACCGCCATGTCGGAGCATATAATGGCATCTATACCGGCTTGTTTTGCTGCAAGCACGGTCTGCGTCATCTTCTTCAGCTCGCTGTCATAGACGATGGTATTGAGCGCCAGATACCCTTTTGCCTTGTAAACTGTGCAGAGCGACTTCAGCCCGGCAAAGTCCGCCGGAGTGAAATTGCTGCTTCCGGCACGCATGTTATAGCCTTCAGCTCCAAAGTAGACGGCATCCGCACCAGCCTTCAGCGCGGTGACCAGTCCGGTCATGTCGCCCGCTGGCGCAATCAGTTCAACGTTCTGTTCCTGCATGGAAAAGTATTATGTGAGAGATACCCGTGACGTCATCAGGCAAATAATGTACACAAGAGGCAAGAGAAATCGGTAACCAATTTCGATTCTGAGGATGATAGGGCGTCGTTTTTCCTGGTTTGTCATGTTGAAAAAAACGGTGTTACGGGTATTTTTTATAAATTTTTTTTTGAAATATGAGCGTGAATGAGTACTCTAAAGTAACTGTACTGTTCGTGTGTGTTTTTTTTTGAAATCACAAAAAAAATGAGACAATGAAAAAAAGATTACTGTTACCATTGCTTTTTGCTGGACTCTGGGCGACTCCAGCATGTGCTGCCCCTTATGTCGGTGTTTCGGCTGGTTTGGGTCTGCTTAACAATTCCGATTACACAAGTAATGGTGTAAAGAAAGCTGGTGCGCTTGAGTTCAAGGCTGGAGTTCCGTTCGGAGTGGCTGTTGGTGTTGCTTCTGACTGCTACCGACTTGAGGGTGCTGTCAGTTACCAGTCGTATTCATTGGATAAATATAAAACACAGACGGTGACAAATGTTGACTTTTCAGCGCTGTCGTTTATGGCCAATGGGTATTATGACATTTGCATAAAAGACTCCGGTGTCTCGCCATATCTGACGGCAGGTCTTGGTGTTGCTTCAGTTAAGGTAAAGGATAGTAGCGTCACTACCCTTGATGAAAGCAAGTTTGCATGGCAGGTTGGTGCCGGTATTGGCGTCAAGGCTTCGGAGAATGTTGTCGTCGATCTTGGTTACCGTTATTTCAGAACATCAGATGTTACGAACAAGGTTGGGGATGAAAAGTTCACTTTATCTGGCAGCAACATTCTTGCTGGTATCAGGTACAGCTTCTAAACAATAGCCGCTCTTTTCTGTACCAATGTTTCCGGCAGGGGTTTTCGCTCCTGCCGGTTTTTTGTTGGTTATACTCTCAGTTGCGCGCTTGTCATGTTTTACTCGAACTCGATGAGAGCCTGTCCGCTTTTTACAGCTTCTCCCGGCGAGGCCATGATTTTTTTGACGGTACCATCCGTATGAGCGGTGATATTGGTCTCCATCTTCATGGCCTCCAGAACAACCAGCAGGTCATCTACCTGAAGTTTCTGCCCAACCTGTACATTAACCCTCTGCACAATCCCGGCGATGGGGCTGCGGCAGACCTTGTCGTCCGGCAGACCGTCCGCAACGGGTTGCATTGTCAGGGGCTGGGGCGAGGGCGCGACGACCTGTTTCGACTGGATAGTGGAGGTCAGTTCCTGGAAGACGCCTGGTGTTCGGCACTCCTCTCCTTCGAGTACTTCTACGTCTACGACATATTTATTTCCGTCTATGGTCAAAATCAACTGCACGGTATTCTTCCTTATTTAGTGGTGCTGAAGGTATGGGATGACTGAATGGAGACACGCCCCAGTTGAGACCAGGAACTCGGTCCCTGATTGTTGATAAAGCGGGCCCGGCATATTCGAACGTTTTTTCCCAGATAGGCGGCTATGGCCGCCGACATGATGACCAGCAGTTCCGGAGTTATTTGAGGCTCACTGTTTATGGGCTCAGCAATGGATGTTTTCATGGTAATAGCGTTAAAGAGGAATCAGGCCATGTTTTTTCTGAGGCCTGAACTCCCGTTTTGAATGGAGAAAATCGAGCGACATGGCCAGATAGCGGCGTGTCTCAGCCGGTTCGATGATGTCGTCTACCTGAAAGTGGGCGGCTGCTGCATAAGGGGTGGCAAAGGTTTCGCGGTACTCCTTGACCAGTTCCTGGCGGCGCACTGCGGGATCGTCCGCGTTCCTGATTTCGTTGCGGAAAATAACGTCTACGGCACCATCGGCACCCATGACGGCAATCTCGGCCGAAGGCCATGACACAACCCTGTCTGCGTCAAGGTCCTTGCTGCACATGGCAAGATAAGCGCCACCATAAGCTTTGCGGAGAACCACCGTGATTTTTGGTACGGTGGCGGCGGCGTATGCGAAGAGCATCTTGGCACCATGCCGGATGATTCCCCCATACTCCTGCTCGACGCCGGGCAGAAAGCCGGGGACATCGACAAAGGTGATGAGCGGTATGTTGAAGGCATTGCAGAATCGGATGAAGCGTGCAGCCTTGTCGGATGCGTTGATGTCGAGCACGCCAGCCATGACGTTGGGCTGGTTGGCCACGATACCTGCTGCGCGTCCCTGAATACGGGCAAAACCGATGACGATATTGGGGGCGAAGGAGGATTGTACCTCCATGAAATCTGCCTTATCGACGATACGACCGATAACCTCCCTGACGTCATATTTTTGTTTCGGGTCGAGAGGAATGACGGAGTTCAGAAGCTTGTCGGGAATGATCATATCGTCGGCCCCCAACTGGGGAGAGTCCTCCAGATTGTTGGAGGGGAGAAAGGAGAGAAGCCGCTTGCAGATGGCAACAGCATCCATATCATCCTCGGCAATGAAGTGTACCACTCCCGAGTTGTTCATCTGGGCGATCGGTCCTCCAAGCTCTTCGGCAGTAACCACTTCGCCGGTTACAGCCTTGATAACCGAGGGGCCGGTGATGAACATCCGAGCCGCTCTGGTCTGAATAATAAAGTCGGTCAAGGCCGGGCTGTAGGCAGCACCGCCGGCACAGGGCCCGCAGATAATTGAAACCTGCGGCACTACTCCGGAGAGCATGACATTATTGTAGAAGACTTTGCCATAGCCCGAGAGGCTGTCGATACCCTCCTGGATACGGGCACCGCCTGAGTCGTTGATCATGACAAAGGGTGATCCGGTCTTCAGCGAAGACTGCATCATCTGTACGATTTTGTTGCAATGGGCTTCACCGGCCGATCCGCCGACGACGGTGAAATCCTGGCTGGCAACATGCACCAGCCGCCCGTTGATGCTTCCGGCCCCGGTGACCACACCATCCGCCGCCATCTCCTTGTCCGTCATGCCGAAGTTGGTGCAGCGGTGTTTGGCAAAAAGTCCTGTTTCCTGAAAACTGTCCTGATCGAGGAGAGCGCCGATGCGTTCCCGTGCGCTGAGACTGCCAGCCTCATGCTGACGATCAAGCTTCTCCTGCCCTCCTCCCAATTGTAACGTTTCTTTGCGTTGGTTCAGATCCTGTACGATCTCTTCAATATTCATGGTGTCCCGACTCTGCACTGATTTTCATAGTATAATTATTGGTAAGGCGTTACCGTCACCTTATGCTGCCGGCCGCTCAGGGTCACGGAGTAGGTGATGGGGCCGGTGATCGCTCCCTGATGTCCTTCAGCAGGTTTCGTTTCCGACTCGCCGGTCGCGGGGTTCCGCCCAAGATTACGAGGTCCTTCGTGACGTTCGGCAAAAAACTTGGGTGCCACCTGCGGGAACATGGCATACGTCAGCACATCTTCAGTTGTTCCGTTGCATCCTGGCAGGGCAAGGGCTGCCGAACGAAGTTTGTCCCACTCCGGTTTCAGGAGATTTGCCGGGCGGCAATGGATCGGCTTTTTGTGAGCATGTTCATGTGCCATTTTCACCACATCGGGATTTTTTTCGCCCGGTACGGCACCGTAATAGCCGAGCATGAGGTCGGCGAACTCCCCGGTCAGCACCTTGTAGCGCCCCATGAGCACATTCAGCACCGCCTGGGTACCTACGATCTGGCTGCTTGGGGTCACAAGGGGAACATATCCGGTATCCTTGCGGACAAGGGGGATCTCCTCCAGCACCTCTTTCATCCGGTTACCCGCACCCTGCTGCTTGAGCTGGCTCTCCATGTTTGAAAGCATGCCACCAGGGATCTGGCTCTTGAAGATCTCCGTCTCCACACCGGTAACCTGCGAGAGGAACTCACTGTAACGGCCAAGCACCGTCATGAAGTGGTTCTTTACCTTATAAACCTTTTCAAGGTCAACACGGGTGGTGTAAGGTGTGCCCTCGAGCATTTCGATGAAGCTTTCCGTCGGATTGTGCCCCGGTCCCAGACTCATGGAGCTGATTGCCGTATCGACGCAGTCAACGCCCGCCTCGACTGCCTTCATCAGGCTTACCAGCGTCACACCGGTGGTGGCATGGGCATGAAGATGAACCCGCATCTCCTTTCCGCAAGCATCTTTTATCCCTTTTACAATGTCATAGGCGGCCTGGGGCTTGATGAGGGCAGCCATATCCTTGATGCACAGTGAGTCTACGCCCATATCCTGCAACCTCCTGGCCTCATCAACAAAGAGAGCCGTGGTATGAATGGGGCTTACCGTATAGGAGATTGTTCCCTGAGCATGTGCGCCAGCCCTTTTGACCGCCCGTACCGAGGTCTCTATATTGCGCAGGTCATTGAGTGCATCGAAAATACGAAACACGTCAATACCGTTTTCTGCCGACTTGTTGCAGAAACGCTCCACCACCTCATCCTGGTAGTGGCGATAGCCCAGAAGATTCTGTCCGCGCAGGAGCATCTGCAGGGGGGTTTTGGGCATAAGCCTCTTGAAGGTACGTAGCCGCTCCCATGGATCCTCGTTCAAAAAGCGGATGCATGAGTCGTAGGTTGCTCCTCCCCAACACTCCAGTGACCAGTAGCCAGCCTCATCGAGATCCTGGCAGGCTCCAGTCATATCTTCAATGCCAAGCCTCGTGGCAATCAGGCTCTGGTGTGCATCCCGCAGGGCAAGCTCAGTAAGATCAATAATACGATGTATAGGTAACTCCACTTGATAAAGGTGTTAGATTTCATTCGAAAACTGGCGAAAACAAGCTGGCTGTACCTGTAAAGCAGAGAGAACCAGCCGTTTCATCCCTATGGGCAGTGTAAAAACCCCGGGCCTTTTTATCCGGTAATTCGACGTTTTAGTCAGAAATTTCAGGTCAGCCCTTAAAGGCGGCAATATAATAAACCGGGACGAGAATAACGTGTACTATTTTATGTAAAACAAAAGGGCTATATATGTTATAAAATAATATTTTATAATGAAATATGGTTTTTTATCGCGGCGTAGTGGCAAGAAAAAAACACTCAATATTCCTGCATTTCAAACTCTGCTTCCAGGTATTTTCCCCGCGTTGATGCAGCTTTTGTTTTAAAACGTTCATGTCTTGCCCGGGTATCGAAGAGATAAAGAAGCTCGTCAGGTGGCGTGGCAAGCGGATATAACCGATGAGTTGAATGGGTGACCGGAGGAAAGAGGGAAGCGCGCTGTTTCAAGGTTCGTTCATGAAAAAGGGGAAGTCAACGCTGCCGTGTCAACTGACCTCCCCTCCCTATCCTTAAGGCTTTGTTTCAGATCCGGAGCGTTGACTAACGAGTCAGATCACCATACACAAGGTTCGCCTGAGGCCATGTAAAGGTCTGTTTTAGCATACCAGCCAAAGAGTAATTGTAGAGATGGTTGGTAGAACTCACATAGACATCATTATCTGAACCGCCGACAATTCCTCCCAGATCAAAAGGTGTCTGGATAAATGAGTACTGATTCAGGGTGACCAAATCCCTGATTGTAAAACCACGCTGGGAACCGGAGTAAGTCGCCACTAATCTGCCACAGATAACAGCAACATCGGTATAGATGATACCTGCATCAGGAAATGTCATGACGTTCAAAAGTGTGCCATTGGTTCCATAACGGTACAACTTGTTGGCGGATGCCAGATAGACATCATTATTTGTTCCTGCGGCAATGCCATTGATACTGAAGTTTGTGGGGAAAAAGGCAAGTTGATTCAAAGCCAGATCGCGAACAGTAAAACCTTGTTGAGATCCATTATAGGCGGCATAGACACGGTCACCCCGGACGGAGACATCGGTATAGTTGACACCCTGATCGGGAAAATTCATGTCTTTGATCAGAGCGCCACCGACTGAGTAATTATAAATATGATTTTTGCAAACCATGTACAGGTCATTATTCGGGCCTGCGGCAACGCCATTGACAGGGTGTGATGTCTGGATAAAGGAGACCTGCTGCAATTTTAATGTACGTACGGTGACACCCTGCTGGACACCATTATATGCCGCAAAAAAGTTGTTTGCATGCGCAATTCCCGTTACACTTAAAAAGAAGGCCAGCAGAGCGGTGACCTTGAAGAGTCTTGCAACATCAAAATTTTTGTTCATTTGCCACTCCTTTGTCAAGATTAGAAATAAGAGATGTGCAATCCAGCTTTAAAATCAGGCAACGTCAATCCGCTTCTCCCGCAAACGCAACAACGAATGCCTTGATCTGAAAAAGCTGGCTATGGTACATCGGCCAACACGGTCAATATATAAAACAGATTTTGATTAGTATGAAAATAATGCATAAACACGTTATAATTACAGTTGGCGTGGTGCTTTTCAGTATATCTCGTCAGGAAAAGTTAAGTTCCAGCAAATGGTAAACAAAGCAAACAAAAATTATGAACGAACGTTTCTTTCTAAAACTGTTGCTGGTGCTTTTTGCCGGGCTCATTGCGGCTGAAGTGCTGGTTGTTGTGCTTTTCGGGCTGCGTCTTGAGCTGATTCTGCTCTGCTTTATTGTTGTTGCAGCGTTGACCGGCATTGCATTTGTTGTGCGGCTTCTCCAGGGGGATCGCCGGGAGATTGAGACCGTTTCGATGCGGCGTGCCATGCAGAAGAGTGGCGGTATCATGCAGGAGCGACTTGGTGACTATGCTGTCGATGAGGAGTTCATGGGAGGAAAAACGGCAAGAGGCCGGGGAACGAGTGCAACGCCTTTTGCTGAAAATGCTTGCACCAATGAGCGTGAGAAACCGAGCACTCTGGAAGGCCACTCTATGGACAAGGAGAGTTTTGACGACTACATTCGCCGCAGCATGAACGGGGCAATGGAGGATTCAGAGGATGGTTTTTCCGTTGAGCTTGATGGTGACGCTCTTGCACGGGGGCTTGGTGTGCCTCCCGCAAATTTTTCTCACGATCCAAAATCGGTTATTGACAGCCTCAAGAGGGCGGGAGGGCTCTCATGAGGCCGCTGCCGGAGGTTGCGTTAAGCAAGGCGAAGCTCCAGAAGTACGCTCGACTGCACCAAAAAAAGTTCAGGGATCAGGAAGGGCTTTTTCTTGCCGAGGGGCTTCGAACGGTCAGGGAGCTTTGCCTGAACCTGCCCGGTGAGGAGATGCTTGTTACCCTGCTTGTCAGGGAGGGAGAAACGGAGGCTGCCCGTTTTGCGCAGCTCTGGAAGGGAAAGCTCTATTCCATAAGCGAAAAAGAGTGCTCGCAGCTTGCCGAAACCGCAACGTCCCAGGGAATTTTCGGCGTTTTCCGCCAGCAGCGTCCCGCAGAGCCTGCTGCTGAAGCACTATCGGCAACGTCTCTCAAATCATTTATGGTTGCGCTCGATGATGTGCAGGATCCTGGTAATGTGGGTACCATTCTCAGAACAGCGGTCTGGTTCGGAGCCGATGCGCTGATCTGCACGACCGGAACAGCCGACCGCTACAATCCGAAGGCGGTTCGTTCATGCGCCGGGAGCATCTATGCCATTCGTCATTACGGTGTCGCGCATCTTGAGCATGAACTCCTGCGGCTTAAAAAGCAGGGCTATTGCATTATCTGTTCATCGCTTGAGGGCAAGGATTTCCGCGAGTTCAGCTCCTGGCCCGCAAAACAGGTGCTCGTGATCGGCAACGAAGCCAATGGCATCAGTGAACCCGTAAGAGCGCTGGCCGACCGACTGGTGCGCATACCCCATGCAGGCACAAGCGTAAAGGTTGAGTCACTCAACGCCGCCGTTTCCGCCGCCATTCTGATGGAGCGTCTGGCGCTCTCGTGAAGGCGGAGGCTTGGGCACCCAAGGTGATTTCGAGACTCCCTTTTGTGTTGCCGTTTTCTCTTGTCAGGCACCGTCGCCATCAATATTCATGGTTGGATGAAGATGAACGGGTTTTGCGGCTTTTTTGCGCAGGCGGATGTTCAGCATTTCAACCGACATGGAAAAGGCCATGGCAAAATAGATGTACCCTCTCGGAATTTCAAAACCGGCCCCCTCGGCAAGCAGGGTCACTCCGACCAGAATGAGAAAACTGAGGGCAAGCATCTTGATGGTCGGGTGCGCTTCAACAAAATCGCTGATTGATTTGGCCGCAAGCATCATGATGGCAATGGAGATCATGATGGCGAAGATCATCACTTCGACATCTTTGGCAAGGCCAACGGCAGTAATGACCGAGTCAAGCGAAAAGACAATATCAATGATGGCAATCTGCAGCATGGTGACGGCAAACGTGCTGGCGGACCCGCTTTTTTTGCCCTCTTCTTCACTCCCTTCAAGACTCTGGTGAATCTCCTGTGTACTTTTTGCAAGCAGAAAGAGTCCGCCGCCAATCAGGATAAGGTCGCGTCCTGAAACCGCATGATCGAGCAGGGTAAAGAGTCCGCCGGTAAGTCCCATAACCCAGGTTATTGAGAGCAGAAGGGCGATTCTGGTCAGCATGGCGAGCCCCAGCCCGAAAACCCTCCCTTTCCCCCGCTGCTCTTCCGGCAGGCGCCCGACTATGATTGAAAGAAAGATAATATTGTCGATACCGAGTACAATTTCGAGAGCAGTCAAGGTTGCCAGGGCAATCCAGGCTTCCGGTTGCGTAATCCATTCCATCATTGGTGACATAAGGGTAACTGTTTGTGCAAAAGCGCAATTTCAAAGAGTAATGTAGTGAACGGATTGTGCTCTGGCAATAAATCAGGGCTGATGAAAGGATGGCAGGCTTTGCTGATGCGCTTTTTCGTTACATTGTATCCTGCTCTCTTATGCCGGGAGAAAAGTGACGTTCAGCGATAATGTTTTGCCATCTCTTCCTGTTATGCAGCATGATCAGCGATTTTTGGAGTTGGCGCTCTTGCGGGAGACCTTTGGGAGCGGCATCACCCGCGATCTGTCGTGGAGGATTTCACAACTGCTTGCACTGCAAACATTCCTTATTGAGCGCGAACGTGATATTGCCGCCGCTGTGCATCACGATTTCAGGAAGTCTGCGGCAGAGACCTTTTTGACCGAGACAGGATACCTTCGTGGCGAAATCCGTTTTGCACTCAAGCATCTCGCCTCATGGATGAAGCCGCGCCGTGTCTCCGTCCCGCTTCTTTATCAGCCAGCAAGAGCCTCTTGCTCTTTTGAACCCTATGGCGTTGTGCTTATCATCGGGGCGTGGAACTATCCCTTCAATCTCTCTCTTGTTCCCCTCGTCAGCGCCATTGCCGCCGGAAACTGTGCGGTGGTCAAACCCTCGGAGCTTGCACCCCGAAGCTCGGCACTTCTTGCCGAAGGGCTGGGCCACTATCTTGACCAGGGTGCGATAAGGGTGGTTGAGGGAGGTGTGGAAGCGACAAAGGCTCTGCTTGCTGAGCGGTTTGGCTACATTTTTTATACGGGCAGCCCTGCTATTGGCCGGGAGGTGATGGCTGCCGCTGCCCGCCATCTTACTCCGTTGACGCTTGAACTCGGAGGAAAATGTCCCTGTATTGTCGAAGAGAGCTGCGATGTGAGGGTGGCAGCGCGCAGGATTGTCTGGGCCAAGTTTTTGAATGCGGGCCAAACCTGCCTTGCGCCTGATTATGTTCTGGTGCATGAGCATTGTGAGGAGGAGTTGCTCCATGCCATGCAGGTGGCGATCACCGACTTTTATGGTGATGATCCCCGTCTGAGTCCCGATTATCCCCGCATTGTCAACAGCGATCATTTCAATCGGCTCAAAACGCTTCTTGACGGCTCTTCAGTTTGGAGTGGTGGGGAGTGCGATCAGGATGAGCGTTATATTGCACCAACCATTGTTCGTGGAGTGACGCCCGACTCTCCACTCATGCAGTCGGAAATTTTTGGGCCTCTTCTGCCGGTCATTGCATACGCGGAGCTTTCAGAAGCACTCGATCTCATTGGCAGCATCGGTGAGCCTCTAGCGATCTATCTGTTTTCTTCTGATCGGGAAATACAGGAGCAGGTTGTGGCTCAGTCCCGCTCCGGTGGCGTGTGTATCAACGACCTCTTTTTTCAGGCAGCTCTTCACCGTCTTCCTTTCGGCGGGCTTGGCAACAGTGGATTTGGCCTCTGTCATGGTCGGGCGGGGTTTGAAACCTTCTCTTTTCAGCGGAGCCTTCTCTGTCGCTCTCTTTCTCCCGATCCCGCTCTGCGCTATCCACCCTACAATTGGTGGAAGTTCAGGCTTCTCAAACCTCTTGTCACCTTTTTTCAATGAACTGCTCACTCTCCGTACCATCCGGGAATTCGTTATTATTCGATCGTGCATGAAACAAACAGCTCTTGCACTTGGGGGAGGGGCCGTTCTCGGTGCTGCTCATGTTGGCGTACTCAGGGCACTGACTGAACTCGATATCACGGTCTCGATGATCAGCGGCACCAGCATTGGCGCATTTATTGCCGCACTCCATGCTTTCGGCAAAAGCTGGCAGGAGATTCGCGATATTGTTTTTGACCTCGACTGGCTTGATATGACCAGTCTGGCACTTTCGCAATACGGTCTGCTGTCGAACAAAAAAATGGGTGATATTGTCTGTCGTCTGTTGGGCGATAAAGCTATTGAAGATGCGGCCATACCGCTATCAATAGTTGCTACCGATATTGGTACAGGAAAAAAAGTTGTTTTCAGCAAAGGAGACGTCTCTCTTGCCGTGATGGCGAGCAGTTGCATTCCAGGCCTTTTCAAGCCGATCCCGTGGTCGGGCTCGTTGCATGTTGACGGGATGCTCGTCGAAAATGTGCCGGTTTCTCCGCTCGTCGAAAGCGGTGCTGCATCGATTATCTGTGTCGATCTTCTGGCACGCCACGCCTTTAAAAAGCCTGAAAACATTATTGACCTTCTGCTCAATGCCTTCTACAGCACCATCACCAATATGACGGCATTGCAGATAGAGGTGGCAGATCTCTCTCTTGCACCCGATCTTTCGGAATTCAGCCTGATCGATACCGCCCAAATTCCCGATATCATGGAGGCTGGCTATCAGGCAGCCCTTCCGGCGCTGAAAGCATGGGTGGAAGAAAAGAGGTTGTGATCAGGCTTGGTCGAATTGCCGTAATGTGTTATTATTGGGGATAATTACACCGCTGACGTTCAGGGGGTGGAGCCTGGTTCGGGAACCAGGTAGTGGCGGAAAGTTGCTTTAGCTGATTTTGACATCTTGTCACTCTTTAACAAAGGGAGGTTGTATGCCTATTCGCAAATTGAGGGAGTTTCTTGACAGCCACGGTGTCAGGTATTTTGTAGTCAGCCACTCTCCGGCCTATACTGCCCAGGAGATAGCTGCATCCGCTCATGTTCCGGGAAAAGAGTTGGCAAAAACGGTCATTGTCACCCTCGACGGCAAAATGGCCATGGTCGTTCTGCCTGCTTCGCGTCAGCTCGACCTTGAGCTTTTGGGTAAACTGACCGGTGCGAACAAGGTAGAGCTTGCCGGAGAGAGCGAATTTTCCGGCCTCTTTTCTGAATGCGAGATCGGTGCCATGCCTCCTTTCGGCAACCTTTATGGTATGGCGGTCTATGTATCCGAAGAGCTTGAAGATGATGATGAAATTGCCTTCAATGCCGGAGCCCATACCGAGCTGCTGCGCCTCTCCTACGAAAGTTACAAGAGGCTGGTTCAACCGAAAGTGGCGAAGCTTTCCCTGCCGGTGAAGTGATTGAATGCTCTGGAGCATGATGGATTTTTCCGGGGAAATGTTACCTTTGGTTCAGGCCTGCTGACAAACCGGATATTTTTTCAGGATATCATCAGCAGGCAAGCTGAATTGACATGGCCTTTATATTTTGTCTCTTATGAAGATAGCCTTATACTCGGGGACTTATGTCAGGGACAAGGACGGTGCCGTAAAATCCATCTATCAACTGGTCGCGTCATTCCGCAAAAACGGTCATGAGGTGGCTGTCTGGTCTTCCGATGTTTCAAAAGGGGATGACCACGATGGTTTGCGTGTCTACCGGATGCCTTCGGTGCCGATTCCTCTTTATCCTGACTATAAACTTGGTTTCTTTACGGACGAAACCCGTTTACAGCTCGAATCGTTTGCCCCCGACATGGTGCATATTTCGACCCCCGATATTATCGGCAGGGCGTTTCTTCTCCACGCCCGAAAAAAAAATATTCCGGTAGCCTCCGCATTTCATACCGACTTCCCCTCATACTTCAGTTATTACCGTCTTGGGTTTGCGGTGAAACAGGCCTGGAAATATCTGACCTGGTTTTACAATAAGTGCGACGTTGTTCTGGCCCCGAACGAGGGTGTCCGCTCAAAATTGGCCGGATATGCTATACACAATGTTGAAATTTGGTCAAGGGGAGTCGACAGGGAGCTTTTTCATCCACTCCGCCGATCCGAAAAACTTCGTTCAGCGTGGAATGCCGCAGGCAGGAGTGTTATTGTCTATGCCGGGCGTTTTGTGCTTTATAAGGACATTGAGGTTGTCATGAGGGTTTACGACCGCTTTATGGAGGGCCAATATGCCGACAGGGTACGCTTTGTCATGATCGGCTCAGGCCCCGAAGAGGAGGCAATGAGGCGAAGAATGCCGGAAGCCATCTTTACCGGCTACCTTACCGGTGAGGAGTTGCCCGAAGCTTATGCATCCGGGGATATTTTTCTTTTTCCCTCAACGACCGAGGCATTCTGCAATGTTGCGCTCGAAGCCCTTGCATCAGGTCTTCCTGTTGTCGTTTCTGATGTTGGCGGTTGCCGTGATATTGCTGACCGATCGAGAGGCGGCGTTGTTGCTCCCCAGGGACGGGTTTGTGATTTTTATGCCCGTTGTCTTGAGTTGCTTGACGACTCCCTCATCTATCGGGAAATGAGAGCTTGCGGACTTGCTTATGCGGAAACACAGTCATGGTCTTCAGTCAATGGTTTTGTGATTGGTCGTTATCAGGAGCTGGTTGACCGTTCGAAAAGCAGAAGTGAGGATGGAGTACTGCGTGTTGCTGAGGGGTGACGATTCTGGATTTTTTGTGGATAATCTTGATGGAGCGTTATGAAAGCAGGGATTGTAGGCTTGGGAAAAATGGGCTTCAATATGGCGGAGCATCTGCTTGAGTGCCGTCATGACCTTGTGGTGTATGATCTTGCCAGAGAGCCTGTTGCCGCCCTGGCGACCAAAGGTGCGCTTGCTGCCGGATCCCTGCAGGAGCTTGCTGGTATGCTCGCCTCTCCCCGTCTGATCTGGTTGATGGTGCCTGCCGGCGCTCCGGTTGACCGTACCATTGAGCTGCTTGCGCCCCTGCTTGAACGGGGCGATATCATTGTCGATGGCGGGAATTCACACTACAAGGATTCTGAACGGCGGGCGGCTCGCCTCCGTGAAGCGGGCATAAGCTTTCTTGATGCGGGTACAAGTGGTGGCCTTGAAGGGGCAAGGCACGGTGCCTGCATTATGGTTGGAGGTGAACAAGCGGCTTATCGCGTGATCGAGCCCTTGCTGATGGATCTCTGTGTGGAAAAGGGGTACGGTTATATGGGGCGCTCCGGTTCGGGACACTTTGCAAAAATGGTGCATAATGGTATTGAATACGGCATGATGCAGGCAATCGGCGAAGGGTTCAACCTGCTTGATGCGAGTGGCTTTGATTTTGATCTTGAAGCGCTCTCCCGTGTTTGGGCTCATGGATCGGTGATCCGTGGCTGGCTGATGGATTTGATGGAGCAGGCGCTGCAGAAGGATCCAAAACTTGGTTATCTCAAAGGCTCAATTGCCGATTCAGGAGAGGGACGCTGGACGGTCGAGGCCGCCCTTGAACATGAGGTTTCGATTCCGGTGATTGCTGCATCCCTTTTCAGTCGTTACCGTTCACGTTCCGACGAAAATTTTTCTGACAGGGCTGTTGCAGCCTTGCGCCACGAATTCGGAGGACATGCTTTCATCGATAAACAATAACCGGGCAACAACATGCCGCTAAAACCCGATAATTGCACCATCGTCATTTTTGGTGCGCACAGCGACCTTGCTGCCCGTAAACTCTTTCCTTCTCTCTATGAGCTTGCCCTTTGGGGGCATCTTCCCGATGAGTACCGCATTATCGGCGTCGGGCGAGCTGCTCTCTCTCACGAAGAGTTCCGTGCCAGGGTGCACGAAAAGATGGCTGGCCTCTTTCCCGATACCTTGCAGGATGAGGCCGGTTTTCGATCGTTCTCAGCCAGGCTCTTTTATGTGAAAGTTGACTTTGCCCGGAGAGAAGAGTATCCCGCACTGCAGCAAGAGATTGTGGAGGGAGCCCGGGAGGTTGCCACCGGCCACAATCTTCTCTTCTACCTTGCCACTCCGCCCGCTCTTGCGCCCGTTATTGTCAGGAATCTTGACCATGCGGGGCTGGGAGAAAAGGATGGTTCATCGGGCAACTGGAGGAAAATCATTGTAGAGAAACCCTACGGAAGTAACCTGCAAACGGCGCGTGAGCTCAATGCCGTCATCGGGAATGTTTTTCATGAAGAGCGAATTTTTCGGATCGACCACTACCTCGGCAAAGAGACGGTTCAGAACATCATGGTCTTTCGTTTTTCCAACGGAATTTTTGAGCCCTTGTGGAACCGCAACAATATTGCCCATGTTGCCATCACCATTGCCGAAGGGTTCGGTATCCGTGACCGGGGAGCATTCTATGAAGAGGCCGGTTTGCTGCGTGATATCATGCAGAATCACGCGCTGCAACTTCTTGCATCCGTTGCCATGGAACCGCCGGTCGATTTTTCAGCCGATGCGGTGCGCGACGAAAAAGCGAAGCTTTTGCGCTCGATCCGCCTTGCGACTCCCCTCAGTGTTGAAGGAACGGTTGTGCTGGGCCAGTATGAGGGTTACCATTTTGAAAAGAACGTTGCGCCGGACTCAACGGTTGAGACCTTTGCCGCAATAAAATTTTTTGTTGATAACTGGCGATGGAAGGATGTTCCCTTTTTTGTCAAAGCAGGAAAAAATTTGGCCGAAACGGTGACCGAGATTGTCATCACCTTCAAGTGTCCTCCCCAGAACTATTTTGGTACTGCCGAAAGCTGCTGTTATACCGCCAACCAGGTTATCCTGCGTATCCAGCCGGAAGAGACCATCGCCATCAAGTTTGGAGCAAAACGTCCGGGTGAAGCGCTTCTTACCGACCCCGTCTTCATGAAATTCGATTACAAAACATCGTTTACCGAGGCCGGTATGACCCCCTATCACCGGCTGCTGCTCGATGCCATGGCTGGTGATCAGATGAACTTTATTCGCCAGGACAGTGTCGAATATTCATGGGCAATTATTGACGCCATCAGGGAGGCTGTTGCCACGCAAGTGCCGGAAAGCTATCCGGTTCATTCATGGGGTCCGCAGTCGGTGCACCATATTTACGGCTGAGCCGCAAACCAGTACAGATTTCCGTTTTCGGGGTCAACGAGGCTTGCAGGAGCGCACCTCTCCTCTTCAAGAAATATTTTTTTTGCCAGTTTGCATTTTTCTTGCCCGGTGGTAAAAAAGAGCACATTCCGGGCATGGTTGATGACCGGCAGGGTCAGGGTCAGTCGCATGCCCGGAGGCCTGGCTTGTGGTGCGTTGACTGCCACCACCCATCGTTTCTGCTCTTGCAGTGCTTCTTTGTTTTCTCTGAAGAGTGATGCGGTATGGCCATCTTCGCCAAGCCCAAGCAGCATAAGGTCAAAAAGCGGATAACCCTGTGGCGATAAACCTCCCCTGGTCATCAAAAATGTGCGGATAGCCTTTTCATAGCCTCTTGCGGCCCCATCCCTGTCGTCCATTTCAGCGCTCATTCTGAAAAGGTGATCGTCAGTTTTGCCGGATTGCCGGAGCAAGCTCTCCTTTATCATCCGGTAATTGCTCTCAGGATGCTCAAACGGCCCACACCGCTCATCTCCCTGAAAAAGCCAGGTATGCGGCGGCAGGGTATGGAGAGTCTGCTTGTCTGCCGGGTTGTTGCCGGGCACCGCAAGACCATAGCGCTCAAAAAGCGCGTCGGGAATGCCTTCTGCAAGTTTTTCATAGAGGAGCCTCGGCGAGTTCCCGCCCGAAAGCACCAATGAACAATAGCCGTGATCAGCCACCGCATGACAGGCTTCGGCAATAATGAGCGATGCGGCATGTTCCGTAATCTCACACTCCCTGCCGCTGTAAAAGAGTGTTCGATCTGCCTTTCTTCTGTGATGGGTCAATTTTTCAGGTAAAATGGTCGTGATCATAATCCTGCATGGCAAGCTTGAACTGTTCCCTATGAACCGCAGGGCCTCCCTGAAAGGTTCCTTCAGGCGGAATTATGCTTGGCTTCAGCACTGGCGTTGCGTAACTTGCACTCTCCTTTTTCGATAACCGGGGCTTTTCAACAGAGCAAAGAGTTATTTTATGCCACTTGACGACGGTTATGGTGTTCTGGTCGGTACCCTGCACAACTATTACTGCGATCGTTTTTTCAGCGATACGGAGTACTACCATTGCAATATCAAGGTGCGGGCCGGAGCAAGGGTGTTTCGTTGTCCGGTCGATCTTGACAGCAAGAAAGATGCTGATGGCATGCATTGGCGTGTGGTTGAGCTTGATCCCGATGCCATGCCGTCGCTGCTTCATTTTCGTGAAGGGTGGCATCCGCTTGATTCAGAACCCAGCTCGGGTGCCCTCGATTACTACCGGAGTGCGGAGCTTCAGCCGACCGGAGAGTGCATCGAGGCAGGTACTCTCTCTTCAAATGCCTGTACCGTTGCTGACAGGGCACTGCATGCTGTATGGAAATACGGAACAGGAACAGCCGCTTTCCACGATCTTGAACCTCTTTTGGTCTATTCGAGGAAGCTCTTTGTTTTTGGCGAGCCATTCAGGCGAGGGCATGGTGTACATAATATTCACCAGAATCAGGGAGATCCGCCACAGAGTCGCTGGCATCAGGAAAACGGACTATGGCAGGATGGAGCGGTTATTGTACAGCGGCGCGATAAAACAATGGTCGCATTTTTATGCAAATTCAAAAGCCAGAGCTTTTTCCCCGACAGCTTTTGTGTCAGACCCACTGGCGGACAAATGCTCTCGGCTGACAGTTTTTCGTAACGGGAAATTTGCCGGTGAGGATTGTTCATTCTGCGGCGGTTGCTGTTTTTTCTTTGGATGTAATGATTTTGGTTGGTGCATATACATCTCTTTTGTAACTTGATAGTGTAATTTTCGCAAGTTGCGTAGCGTCCTGCGATGCAACTTGTCGTTTGGTTTACCTCTTTCGGTCACTGTCCCCGATGGCCTCCCTGGCGGCAATAGAGTGCAAGGGAGTTGTGGGTCTGTGCCTGGCTGAATGGCAACATGGTATTCGATAGTAATTATTTTAATGCAACTCTAAACCACAAAATTATGTCAGAAAACACACAAAATGATTCCGGGCAAAAAGCTCAGGCAAAGTCAGGGGTGACGGGAATATTGTCTCAGCTTGAGGCAATTCTTGATGAGTATATGGTGCAAAAAGCACCATTTGCCCTGCCGCATGAAGTCAAGGAGTTTATTGCTAACGTTTCGCCATATCTGATTATTATATTGGCGATTATGGCATTGCCGATTATTTTTGCGGCGTTGGGGCTTACGGCTATTCTTTCTCCATTTGCCATGATGGGAGGGTATGGCTATGGATTTAGCTGGGGTTTTGGTGCCATTATCGGGCTTGCTGTTTCGGTTATCACCGTTATTATGGAAGTTATGGCTGTGCCGGGATTATTCAAACGCACCGCTGGTGCCTGGCGGCTGCTTTTTTATGCAAGCATTGTCAGTTTGATCGGAACAATTGTTTCGTTCAGTGGTATTATTGGTGGCCTAATCGGAGCAGTTATTGGCTGGTACATTTTGTTTCAGGTCAAAGAGTTGTACAAGAATTAACCCTCCGTTTTATTTCGGTGGCCCCAGGCAGAAGCATGTTTTGGTGATAATGGATGAATGAAAAAGGCAGAAAAATGAAGAGGAAATTGATTGTTTGCACGCTCTGGTTGTTTCTCGGAGTGACAGCGTTCTCTCCGGGGGCGCATGCTGAAGAGTCGAGGATTGTGGTTTCGGCCTCAGGCAAGGTTTCGGTAAAGCCTGACATGGCTGAGTTTGGTGTTGTGCTGCAATCGAATGCAAAAAATGCCGAGAGGGCTGCTGCCGAGACCGCCGAAAAGTATCGTCGTGTGCAAGCGGCACTCCGCACGGCGTCAGTTCCCCTTGAAGATGCGCCGACGGCAAGCTATACGGTCTCCCCAAACTGGGAGTGGGATCAGTCACAGGGGAAAAGCTTGCTGAAAGGCTACTCTGCACGTCACGCCATCATCGTAAAGGTGCGTACCCTGGGGCTCATTGGCCGGGCTATTGATGCCGCAGTCCAGGCCGGGGCAGATGAGGTGCAGAGCATCATGTTTTCATCGAGCCGTTATGAAGAGCTTCGTCAGCAAGCGCTTGCCGCTGCGGTTGGCAACGCCCGAAGGGATGGCGCAATTATGGCTCAGGCGGCAGGGGGGCATCTTGGCCAGTTGATTGAGGTTGGCATCAGTCAGCCACAGTACGGCGGCAGGCCGCAAATGGAGATGATGGCATTGAAGGCGGCTCCCGCGCCAACGGAACTTGCACCCTCGGAGCAGGATATTGTTGTCACCGTCACCTCACGCTGGCGCTTTATTGCCTCGTCCGCTGCCAGGTAGTTCGGGCAGAAGGTCGGGCGGTTTGACCATTCCGAAAAAAAATTTATCTTTCGTGGCGTTATTATGACCCCATGTTCTCTTCACCGCGAGGAGTTTGCAGCGTTTTTTACGCATGGGTTGGGGTCATTTGTATTTACCGGCTGAACGTTCAGTGTGCGAGCTGGATTAACTTTGTATGCAGTTGCTTATGACTCGATTGATGACGGTCTTTGTTGTGTTGATTATGTTGGCATTTCCGGTACAGGGGCACGCGCTCTCTTTTGACAAAAACCCTTTTACTAACAATAATTCTGTATTTCTAAAATTTCCGGAACTCAGTGGCAGGATAAGTTCAAGGGTTCTGGCTATGGCGCTTGAGGGATATCGTACACTCAAAGAGCAGGGCAAGGTAAACCGTGATGGTATTTTGACGGTTATTGATTTCGACAGGCCATCAGTCGATGAACGCATGTTTGTTATTGACGTAAACCGGGGTCAGTTGCTTTATGCAGCGCTTGTTGCGCACGGCAGGGGCAGTGGCGAAAATTATGCTGAAAGTTTTTCCAATATTCCGGGTTCCTTTCAGAGCAGTCTTGGTTTTTATACAACAGGTGACACCTATGATGGCAAAAATGGCTATTCGCTCAGGCTTCAGGGTATGGAGAGGGGTATTAACGACAATGCCGAATCAAGAAGCATTGTTATCCATGGCGCGGATTATGTCTCCTACGATTTTATCAGAAGGCACGGGCGACTTGGCAGAAGTGAGGGGTGTCCGGCTCTCTCTTTTGATTGTTTTCAGAAGGTTATCGATCTTATCAAAGGGGGCAGTTGCCTCTTTATTTACCACGATGGCAGGGATTACGCCACCAAGTCCACATTGTTTTCTCCTGATCTTGCCCTGCAGCCTGTTTCTGACCAGCATGTATAACTTGTGGGGTGACCTATGATTGGTATTTTTCTGTTTTGGCTTGCCTTCAGCCCGCTGCAACCCGTCCAGGTAAAACCAGCGTTCAGTCACCCGTCGGAGCAGCTTCAGGTACAGAGTGCACCTTCAGCGGGCATCGCCCAGACGATTCACGATCGTTTTGACTGGCTGGCTCAGCAAAAGAGCCCCGAAGGAGGCAGTGCGAGGGCCATTTTTCACATCAGGCTGGAGCGCTTCTACGCCGCAAGGGGGTTTCAGCCTGTATGGACAACGCGCCCGATGATTGCCGAATTGATGAGTGCTGTGGAGGGTGCGGCTGATGACGGCCTTGATCCGGCCGACTATCACCTCGCGGAGATCAGGAGCTTTTACAGCAAACCACCCGTAACGCAACAGCAGATGGCCTGTTACGATCTTCTTCTGACCGAATCTTTTTTTACCCTTGCCACGCATCTTCGTTACGGAAAAGTTGATCCTGCAACTCTTGATACGCACTGGGATTTGCATCATGAAACGAGTCGCAGCGCTCTTGACTCCAGGCTTCCTGGTGCTCTTGCCTCCGGCCAGATTGTGGCAGCCCTGAAAGAGCTGCGATTGCAGCTTCCGGCCTATAATCAACTCAAAAAAGGGCTTGCTCGCTATCGCACCATTGCACGTGAAGGTGGTTGGCCAATTCTGGCTGAAGGGCCGAAGCTGCAGGAGGGTACACGGCAGAGTCGGGTCACCGTGTTGCGTCAGCGACTCAAAGTGTCGGGTGATCTCCCTTTGCTCACTGTGGATACCTCAACCGTCTACAGTGGAGAGGTGGTGGATGCCGTCAAGCGCTTTCAGAAGCGGAATGGTATGAAGGCTGACGGTGTGGTTGGATCGGCTACTCTCCGTCTTATGAATATTCCTGTTGACCGTCGAATTGATGATATCCGACTCAACCTTGAACGCTACCGATGGTTTTTTAGTGACCTCGAACCTACCTGTATTTTGGTGAATGTTGCTGACTTTACCCTCCGTTACCTCGAAAATGGCCGCTTCAGGTGGAGTACACGCGTTATTGTCGGGAAACCTGGCCGGGAAACACCACTGTTCAAGGCCGACATGCAGTATGTTATCCTCAATCCCCAGTGGGTTATTCCGCCAACCATTCTTGCCAAAGATGCCCTTCCTGCCCTTCGCAAAAGCAGTTCGTATCTTTCCCATAAAAATTTGAGGATTATTGCCTCGAACGGCACTGTTGTCGATCCTGAATCGGTCAACTGGTCAGAGTATTCAGCCGGGAACTTTCCCTACCGCCTGCAGCAGAGTGCCGGAGATCACGGTTCATTGGGAAGAGTCAAGTTCATGCTTCCGAATCCCTATATCGTCTATCTGCACGACACGCCAAACAAGGAGCTTTTTGCAGAGAGTATCAGAAACTTCAGCTCGGGGTGTGTCAGGGTTCAAAACCCCGTGGATCTTGCCGTTCTGGTGTTGCAGGACAGCGTCAGTTGGAGCAAGGAGCAAATTCTTGCGGCCATCAAGAGAGGAAAAACAAAAACAGTGTTCCTGCCGAAGCGGATTCCTGTCTATATCCTTTACCTGACGGTTACTGATGAAGGTGATGAACTGCACTTCCGTGATGATGTCTATCATCGTAACGATCGGCTCCTGAAGGCACTCAACACACCCCTGCCCTATTATAAAACAGAGCGTTGCAGCCTGTTGATCCCGTAAACAAAAAAAGCACCCTGTGCGAGACGCATAAGGTGCTTTTTTGTTGCATGAATCAATGCCTTACTTCTTGGGAGCAATAGCCGATGTAACGTTCTGGAAAACCTGTCCGACGGTGTTCAGGACGTTGCCAATAAGATCAGAAGAGATTTTGACAGCGCTTCCGACCAAATCAGAAGAGGTTTTGACAAGAGGCTCAATAACCTGGCCTGCTGCCTTGATTCCGAGGTTGATCAGGTCAAGCTGCTGCTGGGCAAGGGTGCCGACGGTTTTCAAAAGATTGTTGAGCGCAACTGAGAAATCATTGATTGGTTCGTTTGCCATGATGTTTATTATTTGGAGGTTTATTGAGATAGATGTTGGTAAAAAATTTTATCTTCTAAAATACAAAGTATTCCTTCAATTCAAGCAACAAATCCGGCAAGGTCTCATTTTTTCGGGAACTCTTATCTTGCTCCACGAAAGCGGCTATTCTGTTATCCCGCAGATGAGCGTACCCCGAGTCGGTTGCGTACCTTCTACTGATTTGATAATCCTCTTAACATTACCATCTACCCCAAAACCATGAAGAGAACAATCGGTTTACTGCTCCTTTCAGCGCTGGTACTTGTTTCCGGCTGCTCACAAAAATCAGATTCCGCCAAACCGGGAATTTCGACTGAATCCTCATCCAGCTCTACACCAAGGCGTTATGATGTGCAGTCGGGTATTGTCACCTATGAACCAATGGTGATTATGGGGATAAAGAGTGTTTCGACCCTTTACTTTGATGATTACGGGAACCGTGAGGCAAGAGAGAGTGTGACAGATTCGAATATCATGGGTATGAAATCGCACGAAAAAAAGGTTGATATCACCGATGGCGATTATATGATCTCCTACGAAGCTGAAAAAATTGTCAATGGCAAGGATGAGACCAGCAAAGTGGCCACAAAAACAGATATCAGGCAGTTCCGGGAGATGGCCATGAAGATGGGTACCGAGATTGGCGAACAGATGAAAAAGGACTTGGACTATCGCGAAGAGGGAACCGAAGTTGTTGCAGGGGTGACGGGTACAAAATATTCCGTATCGCTCAACAAGGAGAATAAAAGTCAGAGGGTTTACGGTGTGCTCTATAAAAAGATTAACCTCATGAGCCAAATGGGAGGCATCGTCATCAAGGCTGCCAAAATTGAGGAAAATGCCTCTGTGCCCGCTGCAAAATTCGAAGTGCCGGCAGGCTACACCATTAAAGAGGTCAGTCTGGAAAAAGAGATGGCGCTCCCTGGTAAACCTGGCAATGAATAAGAACAACGACATTGAGTTTGTTGTCGCTCACTCCGCTCTGCTTGACGATGTGCTTGCAGGCTACAGAACGCTGCTTGGTGCTGATTATGACGCTTACCGCAACCACTGCATGCGTGTCTTCAATTTTTGCTGTGCTCTTGTTGGCGAGAGCACAGCAGTAGAGGGCAAAATCGCTATTGCCGCAGTATTTCATGATCTTGCGATCTGGACAGAGAACACCTTCGACTATCTCCAGCCATCCCGACTGCTGGCGCGGCGTTATCTTGAAAAGAGTAGCAAAGCATCATGGTGCAAGGAAATAGAGGCCATGATCGGTGAACATCACAAGTTTACCCCCTATCGCACCAACCCCTCATGGCTGGTTGAACCCTTCAGAAAGGCCGACTGGATCGATATGTCGGGCGGTCTGCTTCGCTATCGTCTGCCGGATGATTTTGTTGCGGATGTTCTCGATGCCTTTCCAAACGCAGGATTCCATGCCATGCTGGCCAGGCTTGCCATCAAGCGGCTGAAAAGCCATCCGCTCAGCCCCCTGCCCATGATGAAGTGGTAGTGTTCGCCATCGCATCCGTCAAAAACCCGGAGCATCGTAACGCTTGCTCCGGGCTGCAAGAAAAAAGAGATGAGGGTGTCAAGTCCCCCTATTGTGGATCGTAATGCAAGACCGGAGCGAGCCACCTCTCAGCCTCCTTAAGCTCCATCCCTTTTCGTTCTGCGTACTCCTCAACCTGGTCGAGGCCGATTTTTCCAAGCATAAAGTATTTTGCTGCCGGGTGGGCAAAATAGAGACCGCAGACCGAGGCTGCCGGTTTCATGGCGAAGGTTTCGGTGAGCGTAATACCGGTATTGGTTTCAGCATTCAACAGGGTGAAAAGCTCCGCCTTCTCCGTATGATCGGGGCAGGCCGGATAGCCGGGAGCAGGGCGAATCCCCTGGTACTTCTCTGCAAGCAGTTCGCCGATACGGAGTGGCTCCGATGGAGAGAGGGGATGGCAGGCACACGGTTGCTTTTTTTCAACCGCTTCATAACCCCAAAGCTCACGCCGTACACGCTGGTGCAGCATCTCGGCAAAAGCTTCCGCCAGGCGATCGGCCAGTGCCTGCATCATGATGCGGTGGTAGTCGTCCTGCTGCTCACTGAACTCTTTGAGCACCGTTTCAATGCCGAGCCCCGCAGTGACGGCAAAACCGCCGATATAGTCAACCAGCCCTGAACTGACAGGGGCAAGAAAGTCGGCCAGGGCAAGATTGGCTTCACCCGTGCTCTTCTCCTGCTGCTGGCGAAGGGTATGCAGCGTTGTGAGTACGCCTGTGCGGCTCTCGTCGGTGTAGATCTCAATGTCATCCCCGGAGCTGTTGGCTGCAAAGAGCCCCGCAACACCTTTCAGGCCAAGAAGTTGCTCCTTCTCAATCCTCTCAAGCAGGCGGTTGGCATCGTCGAAGAGCTTTGTCGCTTCCACTCCATACTTCGCATCATCGAGAATCTCCGGGTAACGGCCATGCAGCTCCCATGCCATGAAAAAGGGTGTCCAGTCGATATAGGGGCGCAGTTCACCGACGGTAACATCCTCAAACAGGGTAATTCCCGGTTTCAGCGGCTTGTAGATGGCTGCCGGAAGCTCAGGGCGATTGTTACGTGCCTCCTGGAGCGAAAGATACCTGATGGCGGAGCTGCGTGACGCATGGCTTTCGCGCAGTCCGGCCTGCTCCATTTTGAGCCGGGCAACGTATGCAGGGCTGAGCGCCCCGTTGAGCAGGCTGTTGACCACAGGAACGCTCCGTGAAGCATCAAGT
>SESA01000384.1_pt1 | contig 29748 bp, 31 predicted proteins | sample 3171451 | NCBI WGS metagenome assembly SESA01 (sample SAMN06051862, study PRJNA518727) | freshwater metagenome | biome: subpolar coniferous forest; feature: holomictic lake; material: water; isolation source: holomictic Lake 227, 8 m depth | place: Canada: near Kenora, Ontario | collected...
TTCCAAGCTTATAGCCCGGGTTCAATTCCCGGTCGATGCATCGGGCTCGTGGTCTAGTTGGCTATGACGTCGCCTTCACACGGCGGAGGTCCTGAGTTCGAATCTCAGCGGGCCCATGTGTTTTGTGATATTTTTTGACTACGGATGCCTTTATCGGTTGGCACCCTGATAATGTTTTTACATGAAGCCCGTCTTTGTGAACGGGGTTATTCCTGATCCACAGGGTAACCTGCTCGCTACATGCATCCGGGATATGTTTTTAACGGCAACGGAGGATCTCTCATGGCTGGACGAGGGTGACGTTGTCCTGCTGAAACCCGCATTGAACTCCCCCGATCCATATCCTTCCACTACGCACCCGCTCGCGATCAAGGTTGTGACAAAACTGCTGGAAGAACGCGGCGCAAAGGTCGTGATTGGGGATCAATCCGGTATAGAGCATGTGCTTCACCATCCAAAAGGCGTGATACGAGGGAGCAGCCGGAATAATTTTTTCCACTCGGGTATGGGCGAAAAAGACGATACCCGGTTTGTCAGCTTTGAAGACGGGGGATGGGACGAGGGGTTTTATCATTACCAATCACCGGACACCTCCTCATGGCCGGAGGGGTTTTTCATCACCCAATGGTCGAAAAAAGCCGATCATATCATCAGCTTGCCGAGGGTCAGCACCCACAGCCAGGCGGGAGCATCCCTGGGTTTCAAGTGCATGGTGGGGATGCTGCGGGAGGACAGCCGTATGGAGTTCCATGCGAATGGTCCGTATAACAATTTCATCACCGCTGCTGCGAAAGGATCTACACTCGCTTCACGCGATGATGGATCGGGAACATTCTTTGAAAAGATCGTAGAGATCAGCAATGCCCTGAAAGACAAACTGCGGCTCACCCTGTTTGTCGCAACAAAGGCACAGGCAACATTCGGTCCTGACCGGTTCGGTATCCAGCTGGGACCGATTGGTCTGGGTAGGGCGCACATCATGAATCCACAACCCGGACTTGTATTCGCAAGCGCGGACCCGGTGGCAGCTGAGGCATTTGCACTTTCGTTGCTTATAGATCTCAAAATTTCAGTTCCATTTTTTCCACGGCTTTGCGAACGAATCATCCTGCACCAGAACCGGAATGTACAAGACTTTGCTACGATCCCAGTTAGGGATCATCCCTTCATCCGGCATGCCATGATGATGGGGCTCGGCAAACTGCCCAATGAGATTATCTTTAAGGATGTCCCGAATACGGTGCAGGAAAAAATGGGACGATTCCTTGAGTGAAAAGGCCATTACGGGCCCATTTTTTCGTGTTTCCACTGGAAATGAAGGGGTCAATATAGAGTGATATATGCACTCAATATATTGACTGTGCGTTGCACGAGCGATGTGGTGCGGTCGGTGTGATTGTATGCATGAAAGTTATCTGGTAAACACTTCATTTCTGCCGCAAGGGTATAATTTATCATTACCGTTGACAACGACAACCCGGACCTGATGTAACTCACCCGAAAAACAATTTCAGCGCTCGGGCTCCCCCCGCATGCGCTAAACCCTTTGATCGCCCAAAACATTTGCAGCAAACCTCATGGCCCGTAACGAGGATCTTTAGCCGGATTCCCCTAAATAACTACGAAAAAACCATGACATGACAGAACGACAGGACCCTCATCAGCTGACCCGCTGTATTCTCCCGTCCGTTGTCACATTAACCGGCTGGGGGAAAGAACCCAGGTACGAAGCAAGGGTATCGACATCGGACAGCCCGGTGGTAATCAGGGTCCCGTTCGTAAATACCGTGTACCCGTCCCCCCCGATTGAGAGGTAGTCCATAATAGCCGTCGTATAGATAGCTGCCGGATCGAGCGGAACGCCTCCGACACGAATTTCCTGCACCCGGCTACCGGCAGGCCGTGTCACATTATAAGTATAGGCCAGCCCGGACACGCCAAGGGAATGCGGGGGCAACGGTTCCTGCCATTGCCGTTCGAGAGCATCTTTGATCTGCTGCCCGGTCAGTTTCATCGAAACGACCGTTCCTGAAAACGGCTGGATGGTAAACAGGTCACCCCACGTAGCATTCCCCTGCTTGAGATCGGACCGCATGGTTCCGGTCGTGATAAACGCAACATCGGTCTCCATCACCGACCGCTGGGCATCGGCCAGGAGATCTCCGAGTGCGGATTCCCCGTCGACATTCTCATCCCGGGTGATGTCTTGTGCGATCACGGCGATCTGCCTCCCGATTACGGGGGCGACCAACTGCTCGTCTTTTCCCAGAAACGACGCCGTTTCCGGGTCCGTGGCGGTGCCGGGCGGGCTGTCAGCATAGGCAACAACGATCCGGGCGGATTTGTTAACTATATCCCGGCTGATGGGATCAAGTGTCAGGTCCACATCTGCATATCCCTTACTGTAACTCCAGGCCTGCGTAACGAGCACCGGTTTTCCGGCAGCATTGGGAAGATAAGCATTCGTAAATGAATGGGTATGACCCGATAGAACCACATCCACATCCCCGTCAAGACCAGCGATGATGCCAGTGACCCGTCCGGTCACATTGACCTTATCAAGGGTTGAACCTTCATAGGTCTGCTGCTCACCACCTTCGTGGAGCAGTACAACGATGGCATGAATCCCATCCTTCCGGACTTCAACAACGTACCGGTTGATGGACTCCGTCTCGTTGAGGAACAGGACATCATCCGCCCGGTGAGGTGCCAGCCGCTCCGGAGTTGTCATCGTATCAGCCCCGATGAATGCAATGGGCACCCCGCTGACGTTCCGTATGACATAGGGGGAAAAGATCGTAGTGCGGTTCTCCTTCCAGACCACATTAGCGCAGTTATAGGATGACCGGGAACCGGGATATGGATCGGTAAGGTGGGTGATCGACGAATTGCCATTACCCCCATAAACCTGCCGCAGAAGTTCACCAGTCCCACGGTCAAACTCATGGTTACCCAGAGTCGCTACCATGTTGCATGCGGAATTTGCCTGCCCACTCCTGCCTGTGCAGAAGGGATTGGCAAATTCGTTGAAGAAGAGCAGGGAAGGTTCATCGGCAAGGAGCCCGGACTGCGGAGGTGATGCCCCGACAATATCCCCGGGCAAGGCGATAATGGTACTATCAGCATTCCCGGATGCCATCGCCGATTTCAAATATGAAGCCAATACAGGAGCACTTCCGACCGGGCGCTTATTCAGAGTCTGACCCACCGGCAGCTGACCATGGAAATCGTTTATCGCGAGAATCTTCACATGAACCGGTGCATTTGCCGAGGGTATCAGAACAGGGCCGGGCAGATACCAGCAGAGCAAAATCGGTGTCAGGATAAGAACACAGAGAACGATGAACCCTAATAGAATTTGCAGCTCGAGCGGGATCCTATCCTGCCGGGAATCGGGTGCCATTATAATGAATATTTAGTATGCAACCAATTATTTGTTGAGTTTCCCGTTGAAAAGATTGGGAGATAGGGGAGTCTTTGTTGATCACATATTCGTTCGCACGATCTCTAACCAGCTGCTGAATTCCCTGCTGAACAATCGTGTACGCTCTACCTCATCTGAGGAGCGCAGGGAAATCTTTTCAGAGTAATACCGAACCCTGTCCACTTCTTCCCAGTGATTCTTCTCGCCATCAACGGACTTCAGTGCAGTCTCATCCTTCCCGCGGCATGGCTCGTTTGTGGCCGAGCGACAGAATGCGGTTCGCACCGGTGACTTTAACGGTTTCACTGCACATTTCGTATCCGAGTACCCATCCCAGTTCCCGTTGACCGTGAACCCGGCTTTTGCAAGAGGGAGATCCCACGTAGCGTCCACCAGAATCCAGTTGCATCCAATCTGAACACGGCACGCGAGATGGTGGGCAACCGGGAGCATGGCGGCATGTTTCCGGATCTGCTGTGGATAATGGAGATTGGGATCGTTCCAGAGGAACGGAAATGTTGCATATACTACCGAGAGGTTCAGTTTCCGGAACATCTCTGCGAGCAGATAATGTTTAGCGCCACAGGATCCTTTCCCTGCCACGAGAATCTGTTCCTGTTTGGTGTGTGAATCATTCACCGGAACGACTAGTGAGTAAGGGATGTCGCGGATATGGGAGAAGATCGAGCACATACTCTGACGAGTATCAAGACCATGCGTCCACTCATGAAATGCCGACAGGACTAATGGGGGAAGTGGCTGGACACGGTTCACAATACTATTCTTCTCCATCGCACTGCACATCAAGCTTTACAAAAAAAAGTCTGCAAGACCGTGCGGAATATTGGCTTTTTTGTATCCACTAAATGGAAAAAATGTGGCAGATTATGCAGTGATCGCGAGAAACTCCCCCCGTCAGGGAAAAAAGTGTGCAGTCCCGCCATCCGGATTACTACGGACAGCAGGTGACCGCGTGCAAAAAATATGGATGAAGATTATGCGTTCTTCATCTTGGCTTTTGCTACAAAGCCGTCTTTGCCAATGTAATACATGTGGCCTTTTTCTTTTGCGATCTTTTCAGTGCCGACTTTCTTCTTCTTGCCGGTCTTGTTGTGCTTCATCGGGGCTGCCCAGACGTACCCATCCTTACCGATGAAGTACAGGTAACCCTTTTCGCGTAGGATTTTTTCCTTTCCAATTTTGGTTCCCATTTAAACACCTCAAAACCACAATTGGGTTTTGATAATGAAAGGTGACGCCTGATAATATAAAAGGTTTCCGTCGGAGCCCGTCGAAGTCTGGATTTTTGCCACATATTTGCGCGTATTTTTGTCTTTGAGGCGCACTATTCACCCCGTTTAAATAACCCCTTAAAACCGGTCGTTTGGGCCAATTCGAGGCTAAAACGGGCAGATTCCTGATCTTCGGGGTAACAAATACCGGATGCAGAAGCGCAGTCCGAGGAGGTTACCGGGGGTACCTGACGGCAGGGTGCCGCAGGATTACTTAAGATTCATGACTGGACAGTGGTGACTGTACGATTGACCGTGAGCGGCATTGCAAAAAACCATTCACTTGTTGTGTGCTTGTCGTAAATGCGCAGAACTCCTCACAAGTTTTCTGATTTTACGCTCAATGTCCCTGCCAGACATTTCAACCCTGATATTTCCTACTCCAGCGACAGGTATCATATATGAGCTCCTGCACCGTTACCCGATGTTCGCATAGGGTGTAATGATGAACGGAACAGTTCGGGTCAAAGGAAGGATCTCCCCATTCTCAGGTGCGATGGTCAGCGTGAACTGCTGGTACGGAGCTGCATGACCCGCAGGACAGACAAGTAGCGTGAACTGTTCTGTATCTTCAAGGAACAGATCCTGATCTGCAACTTTATTCGGGACATAGTTTGCCTTATTTGTGATCGTCCAGTTCGGGCAGATCAATACAGGCGTCTGCACAAGCGAGAGTTTTTCCTGATCCGTCCCGCTCACCCAGAGCACCGATGCATGACCCATATCGATTGCTCCCGTGGTCATCATGAACGGCTGGATCGTCAGTACAAACGCACCCACCATCGCCGGATTTTGTGTTTTAAACAGGACCGAAACACCGTTTATTGTTCCATCAACTGCAGGATAACCCAATATGCCCCCAGGATCGGTGATCAGATTGCTCGTAGCCACAACCGTGTTAGTAATCATGCCTTGTTTTTGCTGCGCACCCACGGGCGGTGTTTTCCCATGAGAGAGCTCCCCGTACCCGAGATATCCTATAATCAATACCGCAACAACCAGCATTATGACGATTTCAAGTCCTGTCAACGCATTTTCATTGCCGTGTAATTGTCCCTTGTGTCGTATCATTTTAGTCCCCCTCAGTCAGTGCATCCTTCGGTCAATCAGCCGTTTCGGGCGACCCTTCATTGTATAGAATTCAAGCCCTCGAAGTCCGGTAAAATTGAATTCGATCCGGAATGAACCCTCGTAGTAGTGCTCCGCAATCAGTGATTTGTATTTGAGGAACCTGGAAACGAACCGGTCTTCCACGAGTTTGCGATCACAATGATCCGGATCAAAGCACTCAAGATTCACCCGCAACACCACTTCTTCTGGTACATCCCCGTCATGTACAGATGATTCGTATTCACCGGTAATATATGCCATACTATCGTGCTGGAAAACTGATGCTTCAATGTCAGTCCTGTTAAACGGATTCCCGAATGCCCAGAGAGTTTCTGACTCCCGCTCAGGGTTGACAATCCGCATATGTGTTCTCCCACACCCGCACCGCTCGCGGGATAGAACGACTGTTGTATCCTCAGTATCATAATTGATCAGCAGCATCCCACTCTTCCCGCCAACCGGCAGCAGTGTAGTGAGCACACCTCTCCCACACTCGCCATCTTTTACAAATGACTGCATCTGTGGATCGTATACATCAAGGTGGACCAGATCTTCTGGAACATGAAGCCCTGAAAGCTGCGTACATTCACCGCACATTGTCCCTTCAGTACTACCATATGTATTGTAAACCGGCACCCCCCACAACTCAGAAAGGTAGGCACGGGACTCATCAGCAAAACTCTCGCCACCTGCAACAAGTTTGTCTATCGTTGTGTCAGAGGGTTTCATACCCTCGGCAGAAAGACGCCGTGCGAGCCTGAGCAGTTTGAACACGCTTCCCACAATTGCGGTGGGTTTGTAACTTATCAGTATACGGGATTCGAAGGTACATTTACCAATGGGAATGATTCCCATACCGATCTTTCGTGCAGCGATAGTCATTGTGTTTGCCCCCACATTCATGCCATACGAGGCGCAGACTACGATCCGGTCCTTGTTAGAAAAACCCTGCGAGACGAAACTCCGGGCATATTTCTCCGCGTACCGTTTCCAGTCATCCCATGTGAGGAAAAACCCTTTGGGAGTACCACTCGTGCCGCTCGTCTCCTGTATAGAGAACACATTGTTCCAATCTGTAGACAAGAACTCAAAGTCCGGAGTGATAGGGGGTTGGTGTTCCCGTATGGTTCTTCCGGAGATTATTGGCAGGTTCAGCAGATCCTCATGAACCCGGACTTCCGCAGGATTGATCTGATTCTCACGGAACCAGTGCTGATAGAAGGGGGAGTGTTCAGCGGCATACTGCACCGTATAGCGCACCCGTTCATCGATAAGAGCATCGAGATCGGTACGACTCAATGTTTCGACTTCCGGAGAGAAATACGATCCCACGGGCATGAGAAAGAATTATGGCAGGCATGGTTTATAGATTGCGAAGTATCCCCGGATTACCATGTCACCATCGTTTTTTTGTATTGGTACATCGCCAAATCCTAATCCGACCCAGTGTTCCGCGAGAGGGGAGAATGATATGCCGGATGCTGGGGGACCGGGAGATTGAGACTATGCTCTGAATTTATCGTCTGCAACAACCCATGTGAAAGAGCATTACATGTATTTCCATCTCATCCTCACTGACGAATGTAACCTCTGCTGCAGGTACTGCCGGGCAAAGGCATTTGAGGTACTGGAAGAGAGCGATGATGAAACCGCTCCCCGTATTGATATCGATCCCAATCTGCCCCGCGATCTTGATTTCGATCTCGGTCTGCTCTATACATTCCTGCAAAAAGATCCCGCACCCACCCTCACGTTCTATGGAGGAGAACCCCTTATGCGGGCGGATCTTGTCGATCGGATTGTGCGCGAAGCACCGGTGCAGCAGTTCATGATCCAGACCAACGGGATGCTACTGGACCAGCTCGAACCGGAGATTGTGAACCGGTTCTCCACCATCCTTGTCTCACTTGATGGAGACGAGGCACTAACGGACGGTAACCGCGGGGGGGGCGTTTATCGGAAGGTGATGGAAAATATCAGGAGAATCCTAAAAAAGGGGTACGCGGGTGAACTCATCGCACGGATGGCAGTTACTGAGAGAACCAATATCGCAGAAGCAGTCCACTGGCTTTCCCAGAACCCGGACCATTCCTTCTCTTCTATCCACTGGCAGCTGGATGCAAATTTTGCCGGGGATTTTTCACAGCGCCAGTTTGCTGACTGGGTTGCCGCGAGTTATAATCCCGGTATCCGCATACTGGTTACAGACTGGATCGATCTGATGGAATCAGAAGGAGTGGTACTGCGATGGTATCCATTCCTTGACCCGATGGAAGATCTGCTGCTGGGCAAAAAAAGCCTTCTCCGTTGTGGGTCCGGGCACGCGAACTACAGTATAATGACGGATGGACACATCGCACCCTGCCCTGTGATGATCGGTATGAAGGAGTACTATGTGGGACATATCCGGACTGCTGATCCAAAAAACCTCGACCGGATATATGTGGGAGGGGAGTGTACAGGATGTGGGATTTATGATTTCTGCGGGGGACGGTGCCTGTATTCCAATATTACAAAACCATGGAGTATGCCGGAACGAAAAATGGTCTGCGGGACTGTTGAGAACCTCCACTCCGCACTAACAGAAGCAGTTCCCCGCATCCGGGCTCTTATCGAGAATGGGACGATCACTCTCAACGATTTTTACCATGAAAAGTTCAACGGGTGCGAGATCATCCCGTGATAGAAGCGGTAAGAAACGGTTCGGATCTCAATACTTTTTTTCTGCCTGTTTTTTTTACCAAGCATTATCCCATAATCCGTCAGGGAAAAACCTCTTATCTGGATTGCACGAATACTAAAATCCATGGCCGAATCCTGGAAAGAGGCAAAAGACTGTGCCAAAAAAGAAGCACTCCCGCAGGTCTATCACGACTGCGATGCGAATACTTACGGCGCCTGCAATGCCGGAGAGCGGCAGGGCACATTCAAAGGCGGAGTCTTTATCGAACATCGCTGTCTTTGTATGCCTGCGCACCTGAGCGATGAAGAACTCGAAGCAAAAGAGAAGAAATTTCGTTCTGATAACCCGGACTGGTAAGTGATTCCTTTTTTTTATATTTCCTACCGGAACCTGTGCATGAGATCATACATCACCAGCCTGAACACATCACCAATCTCTTCCCATGATTTTGCATCTGAAACCGGTTCTTGCTGCGGGCTGGATTTCGTTTCATGCACCACCGGATTGTCTCTTTCCTGTTATGTTCGTGGAAAGATTGTATCAGAAAGTGGTATGCGGTCAGCCGATGATATTCTGGAGATGAAACCCTGCTGCGATTCTTTCCTGATCGGTTCATCGATCATGGCACATGTTCGCCCGGAGAAGAAACTCGAGGAGATCATATGCGCATAAAGTGTTGCGGGATCACGAGAACGGAGGATGCCCGGTACGCAGAAGCATGCGGTGCTGATGCGATAGGTGTCGTCGTGTTTTCACCTGCTTCAAAGCGGTCAGTAACTCCGGAACGGGCTCATGAAATTTTTCATGCGGTCGGCCTGTTTACTACAACCGTTGCGGTCAGCCACACCACTTCATACGAAGATCTCGAACAGATCCTGGCCCTGCACCCGGATGCAATCCAGATATCGCATCCTTTTGCGTTCCGGGAAAAACCGGTTGTGAAAGTAATCCGGGTAATCGGGCGGAACGATCCGCTGCCCACAGACTGCGATGCGATCATTGTGGATGAGAGTCATGGCAACGGTAAAAACTTCGATCTCTCTCATGCCCGTGACGCAGTACAGCGATCGGTACTACCGGTCATCCTTGCCGGGGGACTCGCCCCGGAAAATGTGGCAGATGCCATCCGACAGGTGCACCCGTATGCTGTAGATGTGGCAAGCGGTATCGAGACCGCACCGGGAATCAAAGACCATAAAAAAATTGCCGCGTTCATTGCGGCAGCAAGAAAAGGCGTAACATGAGAAACACAAGAAGATACAGAAAAATACAGCGGACAGTAATTTTCCAAGACACTGATGAGCGCACTCATCGAACTGGAGGGGGTGTATCAGATGGGGCTCTCGATCTCATGCAATGGGTTCGGAAGCACACCAGACTTCCGCTCGCACCCGGCTTTGGAATATCAACACAAATATATGCACAGACCTGTGACCGCACCGGAGCTGACGCTGTGATTGCCGTCATTACAATTGTAGAGAGAATCGGGCACAACCAGGAAAATCCGGACGTGATGGAGCGGGAATTGCAGGATCATGTGAAGGGGATGAAACAGGCAGGCCAAAATCAAACATTAAAACATAATTTCAGATAACCCCTCTTTTTATTCTGCTACTGACAAAACTATCACGGTAAATCATGACATCGAAAAACACTCTCCTTATCATCATGGGTCTTTTGATTGTTGGGGGCCTTCTGATCGCCGGCTGCACCCAACCGGCTGCACCCGCAAAGACACCTGCAACCACCACACCGGTTGTAACCGCACCGGCCAGTGCCGGAATGGCAAACCCTGCATCAGTAAACTGCGGTAAAGTAGGGGCCGCTTCAGTGATTATGAATAACCCGGATGGTAGCCAATACGGCATGTGCAAATTCCCTAATGGAACTGCCTGCGAGGAATGGGCACTCTTCCGTGGTGAAGGCTGCAAGCCGAATGTGGCTCCAGTTGCTACCCAGACAAAATAATTTTTTCTTTTCTATTCCACAGGTTCCCCGCGGTACCCGTGAGCCGCAATTACAGCGATCACAGATTTTTCCCAGTGGGCATCATCGTGACGAGGCAGTGGTGCGATCTCTTCTTTCCAGATCTGTGCCAGCGTTTCATCCGCAGTTTTAAGATCGTGGCGTCCCATAATCCTGCCACACTCATGCCCGTCGCGATGATGAATCACAATCCGGTAGCAGCGGAACTCCCTGCAGATTCGTGGGCGGGTGGCATAGATTGCACAGGCAATGCAGTTTCCGTCTAAATTTTTCCGCATGAACGGGCAGCCTTTCACTGGCTCACCGTCTTTTGAACCGGGCGGATGGTTGTCCGCATAATCTCCTTCAATATGGGCGAGGAAGAGTTCGTTCTTTATCCCGTACCTGCAGTAATAATCGCGGCTAGACAGCTGACGCTCAATTTTTATGAACACTCCAAAGCTTGCGCAGCACTTCCCACACAACGAACAATCGAATGCCACCATATCGTTGATCGGATGTTGGCGTGAGATAATAAAAAGAGCGGGGCTGTATTTTGCTTCTTTGTTTTGGCATGAAATCACCGGTTTTCCATACCCCTCGGATAATCTGATTTTTCTGATTTTTCTGAAAAATTTAAATATCCTGATAGCGCAACGATATTACAGATGATGTCAACCAAAAAAAAGGGAGAGATCTCATGTGAATCGTGCGGCCCTTCCGGCGCATACCGGGTAGAGGCAGTACTGGCTGTCGATGAACGCGGACAGATGGTCCTCCCAAAAGATGTGCGTGAGCGAGCGGGCATCAGTTCTGGTGACAAGCTTGCCCTGATCAGCTGGGAGCGGGATGGGTCCATCTGTTGTCTGGCCTTAATGAAAGTCGAGAACTTAAGTGACATGGTCAAAGGTGTGCTCAGTCCCATGATGCACGATACGAAACATTGAGGTGAACAGAATTTATGACTGCATCTCAATCGTCCTGCTGTTCGTGCTCTGCCGATGCGAATGAATCACCGTGCAGCTGCAGCACAGGTGCCCGACAACAAAAAGAGATCCGTACAACAGACAGCATCATCACATTTGCAAACAGGCTCGATCATTTCCTTGCACGCTGGGGTATGAACCGCATGGGGCACCGGGTTGAACCGGGTCTCTACCGGCTCGTAAGCTCGACTGCAGAATCCCCGGTCTTTGCCTCAGCGAACTATACACTGAGCTTCGATGCCCTGCGTTCTGCACTTGCCGGTTTCAATGCGTACATCCTTGTGCTGGATACCAAAGGGATCAATGTCTGGTGCGCTGCCGGAAAAGGCACATTCGGCACCGATGAACTGGTAAGCCGCATCGAAAAGGTCGGGCTTACCGGCATCGTCACCCACCGGAAGATCATCGTTCCGCAACTAGGAGCCCCGGGAATTTCTCCGCATGACGTGCAACGCCGGTCCGGCTTTAATGTTGAGTATGGCCCTGTCCTTGCCAAAGACCTGCCTGCATATCTCATGAACGGAAAGGTAACACTTGAAATGCGCAGGGTTCAGTTCACGCTCCGCGACCGGATCGTTCTGGCGCCCGTTGAGTTAGTTCACGTTGCACTACCTACAGTCATTATCGCAGCCGTACTCTGGTTCCTCGCAGGTTCGGTTGCCACACTTGCAGCCCTCTCCGCAGTGATAGCAGGAACCATTCTCTTTCCGGTACTGCTCCCGTTCATCCCGACTAAAGACTTCTCCACAAAAGGCCTCCTGCTCGGGGGAATCGTCGCAATCCCGTTTGCTGCTGTATTCGCTTCTGTCCCGACCCTGCCTGCCTGGGCTAAGATCATCGCTGCCGTAACACCGCTCCTCATCATACCGGCAGTTACTGCATACCTCGCTCTGAATTTCACCGGTTCAACAACCTTCACCTCAAGAACCGGTGTAAAAAAGGAGATCTTCCGGTACGTACATGTAATGGCATTCATGGCAACCTCCGGAATCATTCTTGGGATAGTGCTTGGCGTGGGCCGTCTCATGGGGGTGTGCTGATGTCTGATTCCGGAAAGGATTGTCAGAAACTGGATGAGAAGAAAAATCCTTCAGGATTCTTCAACTCCTACATGGTAACAACGCTTCAGTACAACCCGGAACTCTGCATCAACTGTAAACGCTGTACACAAGTCTGCCCTCATGGGGTTTTTATGGAAGGACCTGATCATGCGGAACTTGCCCGCCCGGCTGCATGCATGGAGTGCGGTGCCTGTGCCTTGAACTGCCCGGTGAATGCGATCGAAGTCCAGAGCGGAGTCGGGTGTGCGTGGGCAATGATCAGCGCCGCCATAAGGGGCAAGGATATGGACAGTGGGGAATGCAGCTGTGGTGGAGATGAGGGATCCTGCTGTGGCGTTCAGGAAGAGAAGACAACCTGTTGTGATGAAAAATGATAACAAAAACGCGGGTCATCTTTGTCTGCACGGCAAATGCCGCCCGCTCCCAGATGGCCGAAGGGTTGCTACGGGCAAAATACGGCGACCGGTATGAAGTGTTCAGTGCCGGCACCCGCCAGTCGAAAGTGAGCACCCGTGCTATCACGGTGATGCAGGAGATAGGAATTGACATCTCACACCACCGCTCAAAAACCCTCTATGAGTTCCGTGGGACTTCATTTGATCTGGCAGTCACGCTCTGCGACAACGCAAGCGCAATCTGCCCCATTGTATCCGGAGCAAAAAAGACCATTCACCACGGTTTTACTGATCCCCACATTGTACCCGGTACTGAAGAGACGATCATTGACGGGTACCGCAGGGTGCGGGACGACATTTCCGGTTGGATCGATGGGGAGTTTGGTCCATTGCCCCATAGATGATCCATTTTTCAACAGCAAGATTGATACCATTCTCACACATTAATTGAATTATCTGTTACGGGGGGTTATGACCGGCAAAAAGATAGATATCTACAAGGAATCGCTCGAACTCCATGCAAAGCACAAGGGAAAGATCGAGGTCCATTCCAAAGTATCTTTGGCAGATCGCAGGGATCTCTCCCTTGCGTATACGCCGGGCGTGGCAGCGGTCTGCAGGGCAATTCACAAAGACAAGAATCTTGCTTACAAATATACCTTAAAAGCAAACACGATTGCGATTGTCAGTGACGGATCACGGGTGCTTTCATTAGGTAACATCGGGGGCTATGCGGCAATTCCAGTGATGGAGGGAAAAGCGCTTCTTTTTAAAAAGCTCGCCGACATCGATGCATTTCCCATCTGTTTTGAGAGTTACCATACGGATTTTGTTGATGAAGTAAAGAACATTGCACCGGTATTTGGGGGAATCGCTCTCGAAGATATCGCTGCTCCGAAATGTTTTGAGATGGAAGAAGCCCTCCAGGATATCGGGATTCCGGTAATGCACGATGACCAGCACGGAACTTCCGTTGTAGTGCTCGCAGCCCTTCTCAATGCCTGTAAGGTAACAAAAAAGAGATTTGAGGATCTGAAAATTGTTATTGTCGGAGCCGGCGCTGCCGGGTTTGCTATCACAAGGATGCTCATGTGCATTGGCTATGATCCCAAGCTCTGCCGCAGTGTGCAGGACATCATCGTATGCGACAGCAAAGGTATCATCCATCATGCCCGCGAGGGATTGTATTCCAATAAATACAAATTTATCATCGCCGAAAAGACCAACAAGAGCGGGCGGACCGGAACACTTGAGGATGCGATGCGGGGTGCTGATGTCTGTATCGGTGTATCGGTGCCTGCGATCATTACCCCGGCAATGGTCCGGTCAATGAACAAGGATCCCATCATCTTTGCCATGGCAAGTCCCATGCCGGAGATCTTTCCGGATGATGCACTGGAGGCAGGGGCAGCAATTGTCGGAACCGGTCGCGGGGATTTTCCTAACCAAATCAATTACGCACTTGCATTTCCGGGAATATTCCGTGGGGCTCTCGATGTCTGTGCAACACGGATCTCTGACGAGATGAAGGTTGCCGCTGCCCATGCACTTGCCAATTATGTCAAGAGACCCCGAAAAGATCGGATCCTTCCGCAGGTGCTCAACCGTGGTGTGGTAAAGGCAGTAGCCCTCGCAGTCAGTGAAGCTGCTGTCGCAAGCGGCTGTGCCAGACAAATCGGATGAATACCCATGACAGGATAGATCAAAAGAAAAATTTCCTGCTTTTTTTTGTTTTTCTTTCTCGCAAATCAAGGGTTCAGATCTTTTCCATTTTTTAGCACCCGACACATCTTCTCCATAAGTGCATGATGCCGTTTAAGGTGATCGATGAATGCACCGCTCTGCCCTTCAAGAGTCACCGGTGTCCACACAATCCCACAGTCCGTATCCCAGAGGATGAGCCCTTCTGCAGGAGCTGGCTGAAGAGGTCTGTCTGCATCGGCTTCAAGCAGGCTGGTAATTGAACTCTCGTCTGCTTCCCCGTCCCCGACAAGGAGCAATGCCGAGGCCATGCACCGCACCTGGTGCCAGAGGAAACTTTCGGCTTTTACTTCAAAAAAAACAAACCCGTCTTCCTCTTCCACGCAGGCAGCAAGGATATTCCGGTACGGGTTCTTGTCTTTTACCCGTGCGAAGTTGGTAAAATTATGGCTGCCCAAAAAGAATTGTGCAGCCCGGTTCATTGCTGCAGGATCATGTGGACTGTTCGAAAAATAATACCGGTACGTGCGGGACTTCGCATCATACCGGGGATGAAATTCCGGTGAGACATCAGCATACTCACTGCACCAGAGATCGGGAGGGAGCTGGGTGTTAATCACGGTTCTGGCACGATCAGGTGCATCAGTTGAAAACGCGATAACCTGCCCACAGGCATGGACACCGCGATCCGTCCTCCCGGCAGACAAAAAACCGGCCTTTCGCCAGTCGTCAAAGAGGCTGAGCCGCTGGCATGCGGAAACAAACTCTCCTTCCACCGTGCGGTGGTCTGACTGCATCTGTGAGCCATAGAACCTACTGCCAAGGTACGAAACTCTGAATGCGAGCCTCATCGCAGGTGCATGCGCCGGGTTATCCGTTTGATCTTTCTCCATGTGTTGTTGAGTGACTGGCGGGTGTAGGTGCGCAGCGGCGTCTTTTTTCCACCGCAGGTGACGTTACCGGCCCGGATAGCATCAAGGATTGCAGGCACATTTTTCTCCGCATCGACATAGGTCCTGCCAAATCCAACAAACCGGGCATTGTGGGCATCGCTCCCACCGACACAGGGCTTGCCCAGTTTCAGGGCGATTCGTTCCGCTTTCCGGTTCGCTGACCCGACAATGTACCGGCTGTTGAAGGATTCCACCGCGTCAACTACCATCATGCCGGCTTTTCTCCTCCGTGCAACACCGTGCCGCCAGATATGGTACGGGTGGGGGAGGATGAGCAATGCCCCCATTCTCCGGGCAATGGCAACCGTCGTTTCCACATCGAGCCCGGCGGGTATGATCTCGGTAACTCCCAGAACAAGGAGGTGGCCCTGTTTTGTGGTGACTTCAATACCGGGAATCACGAGCACGGAAGTCTCGCATGCGAGGGCCTTCTTTGCACCGTCAACTGAATCATGGTCGGTGATGGCGATCGCATCGAGTCCTGCCACTTCAGCTGCCCTGATGATCTCCTCGACACTGCTCTCACCGTCTTTGGAGTAATTCGTATGCACGTGCAAATCGCAGGTCAGCATCTGATCATAGTGTTTTTATCTCTCTGGTATTAAGGGAACTTATGCGCATCCTGCTGCCCACTGGTGCTGCCACGGAGATGATGGTGAAAGGAGCAGCAGCAGGTTTTGATGCGGATGTGGTTGTGACCGGGGAGATTGCCTCATTTCTCACCCCCCATGCACTCAGGATCCTGATAAAAAAAGGAAAATACGATATGGTGATCATCTCCGGGATGTGCACCGCATCGTTCGATCAGGTTGAACGGGAGAGCGGTGTGCCGGTCTATCGCGGCCCGCGCCATGCAGCGGATCTCGCCCTTATCCTGCCACTGCTTGACACGATTTCCCTCTCGCGCACAGTTCCTGCCGATGAATTCCTCGCAGATAAGAAGGCGGGGGATGCGATGCGCAATGTTGAGATTATGGAGCAGGAGGCCGTCGCTGATTTTATAATCCGAGGCGTGAAGATTGGCGGCGGATCGCGGATGAAAGTTCTTGCCGAGATTATGGATGCTCACCGGTGCGAGGGACTCTTAGAGGTTGTGGAACGGTTCTTTTCTTCCGGTGCAGATATCGTGGATCTTGGTTTTGGTTTCGATGCTACACCACTGGATGTGAGCCGGGCCTTTTCCCTTGTTGCAGATATTGAGCGGCCGCTCGCGGTGGATACACAGAACCCACTCCTGATCCGGGCGGCGCTCGTCCGGGCGGATATCGTCCTCTCACTGCATGAGAAAAATATTCCTTTGATCGGAAGCGAGATTGCAGATGCAGGTGTTGCTGCGGTCATTGTGCCGGGCGACAGTACGCTTAAAAAGAATATCACTATGGCAAAGCGAGCCGGTATCACGTGCATCATTGCTGACCCACTGCTCCAGCCAGTAGGTTCCGGTCTTGTGGCATCGCTGAAGAATTTTAAAAATATCAAGCAGCCGCTCTTTTTTGGAGCGGGCAATGTTGTTGAGCTCCTTGATGCAGACTCAATTGGGGTAAATGCATTGCTGGCCGGTATGGCAAAGGAAGTGGGCGCATCGGTGATCTTTTCGAGCGAGCACTCGGACAAGACACAAGGATCAATTCGTGAGATGCGGCGGGCCGTTGAGATGATGGTGCTTGCCCGCGATCGCCCGTATCCCAAGGATCTAGGGATCGATCTGCTCGTGCTCAAGGAAAAACGGAAACGCCGCGAGCCACCGGTTGAGTACGAGACGGTGATCACGGCAAAAAAGATGCCGGACGAGATCGTCTACGATCCTAAAGGGAATTTCCGTATCGGGATCGATGGCGACCAGATCGTTGCGGTGATCCACGGGAGTGCGGTGCGGGGCAGACGCTGGCAGGATGTTTTGTACACCATACTGTCGCAAGGCGATGTTACGCTGCCCGACCATGCCGGGTATCTCGGCCGGGAGTTATACAAGGCAGAGATGGCGATCCGGTACGGGCGGAGTTTTGAGCAGGACGGGGAGTTCTGATGATGCCAGAAAAAACCAGTAATGCTACATTGCCACCGGTCGGCAACCCGGTCAGCACTGCCCCGATCCTCCACGGATCGGTAACGCCCGACGGCTCGTTCTTCTTCTGGGGCGAAACCCAATCGGGTCCGGTAGCAAAGAGACGCGGGCGGAAACCTGCAACCAAAAAAATATCCTCACACCCATTCGCTCTGCCGGCAGCTTCACTAAAAAAAATCCTGACCGGCTTACCCGTGCAGGTTCCAGTAATCGAAGACACCCTGAAAGTGTGGCTGCCAACAGCGGGTCTGACACCCGAACCATCGCCGGAAATGCGGGCACGTGCCGGTCATTTACAGGAAAAAAGCACGCTCGCACTTGTGGCATGGGAGATTCCGGTCATCCGGATTCCGGTATCTTCAGCTCTCCCGTTTCTACTGTCAGAAAACAGCGGCTCAGGGGATTACCTGCGGGGAGTAACACTACGAGCATGGGGTGTTGCCGCACTCTTTGCCTGCGAGATCGTTAACCGGGGCTGGTATGCACCGACAATCCGGGCTGTAAAAAATAATATGCTCACAGGCACCTGGCATCCTCACCTTTCGGATGATGACGAACAGCGCCTCAAAGAACTCACGTCTGCCATGCCACCCCTCGTATGGGCACATCTCGATGAGGAGACCCAAGGAACCATTGCTGGTGAACCGGTAAGAATTTTTCTGGATGAGGCAGTCAACGGTCTCGTAACCGCTGCGATACATGCAAGCCCGGTCAGGCAGGACCCGGAACGAGAAGAAGACCTTCCGGTTGAGGAGCGTTTTTACCGGTCGCTGCTTGGAAAAGAATATTTGATTTCCAAAGGAACACCCGTGGTAAACGAGATCAGTTCATGGCTTGCCGGCCCGAAACTTGCACAAAGCGGGGATCGCTGTACCACCTGTTTCACCGTGCAGGAACCTAAAGAAGACGAGATGGCCTGGAATGTCGGTTTCTTCCTGCAATCAAAAGAAGATCCAACACTCCTTGTCCCTGCCGGTGAGGTCTGGTCTGGGCGATCCAAAGCAGTTGCCCAACTGGTCAGCAAAGAGACCGGTCACCCGCAGGAGCGGATGCTCTATGACCTTGGAGCCGCAGCTAAAGTCTATCCCCCGATCCGGGAAGCCTTAAAAAAAGCGCGGCCCGATGGGATCGCCCTTCCCCCGGAACAGGTCTATGGGTTCCTTTCTGAAACAGCCCCCCTGTTAAGGGAACTTGGTTGTTCTGTTCTGCTGCCCTCATGGTGGAAACAAGGCCACCAGCGTCCTTCGATCAGGATGAAATTAAAAGGCCAGACTCCCAAAAAAGGCAAGGGTAGCGGTGCATTTTCATTAAAGAGCATCCTCTCCTTTGACTGGAAGATCGCAATTGGCGACGAAGAACTGTCATTGGAAGAGTTAGAACAGCTCACAAGCCGGAAACTCCCGCTCATGAAAGTCCGGGGGCGGTGGGTGGTCTTCAATCCCGATGAAGTGCAACGGGTCATCAGTGCATTTAAAAAAGAATACCCGGACACAGAGATGTCCCTTGCCGACGCACTCGCCCTCACGCTGGGTGGCCCGGGGGATGATGATCTGCCCATCACTCCTGTGATCTCGGATAACAAGTTAAAGGCGTTCCTCAAACAGCTGGTATCGGTGGAGGCACCGGCACCGGTCACACTGCCGGAAATATTTACTGGAATCTTAAGACCATACCAAAACACCGGGATCGCATGGCTTTCAATGCTGACAAAATCCGGCATGGGTGCCTGCCTTGCCGACGACATGGGCCTCGGAAAGACCGTGCAGGTCATCGCGTACCTGACAATCCGTAAGGAGGAGGGCAAGAAAAAGAAAAGCACGCTGCTCGTCTGTCCGATGTCGATTATCGGCAACTGGATTCGCGAGCTCCACCGGTTTGCACCCTCCTTAAAGGTTTACGTCCACCACGGAGCTGACCGTTTCTCTGGTAAGCAGTTCAGCCGCGAGCGGGAACAAAACGACCTTGTGATCACCTCGTACCAGACCGTGCAGAGGGATGAAGAACTCCTCTCTTCGCACTCATGGGACTGTATTGTGCTCGATGAAGCCCAGAACATCAAAAACCATGCAACAAAACAAGCCCGTGCAGTCAGGAAACTGCCCGCTGAAAGCAGGATTGTTCTCACCGGTACTCCAGTAGAAAACCGACTTTCTGAACTCTGGTCGATTATGGATTTCTTAAATCCCGGCTATCTGGGGACAGCATCAGCTTTCCAGAAACAGTTTGCAACTCCGATCGAGCGGCAGCACGATACCACGCGGGCAGTTGCCTTAAAAAAGATCATCCGGCCGTTCCTCTTACGAAGGGTAAAGACCGATAAGCAGATCATTAATGATCTTCCGGAAAAAATGATTGTTAAGGAATACTGCCCGCTCACCAAAGAGCAGGTCTCCCTCTACGAAGCTGCAGTGCAGGACATGCTAGAAAAGCTCTCACCCCTTAAGGGAGTTGCACGGCGAGGTGCCGTTCTTATCACCCTGATGCGGTTAAAACAGATCTGCAACCACCCGTCCCTCTTCCTCAATGACGGAAGCTCGCTTGCAACCCGGTCAGGAAAATTAGAAAGGCTTTGTGAGGTTCTGGATGAAGTGCTTGCAAATGGCGAACGAGCGCTTATCTTTACCCAGTTTGCATCATTTGGCGAGATCCTCAAGCCCTATCTTGAAACTGTATTTTCAACCGAAGTCCTCTTCCTGCACGGGAAAACAAAGCGGGAGGACCGGGACCGAATGGTTGAGCGGTTTGCTGATAAGAAAGGACCAAAAATATTTATCCTGTCCTTAAAAGCCGGAGGCACAGGGCTGAACCTGACTGCGGCAAACCATGTTTTTCATATCGACCGCTGGTGGAACCCGGCCGTTGAAGATCAGGCAACCGACCGGGCATACCGGATCGGGCAATCCAAAAACGTGGAGGTGCATCTCATGATTGCCGGAGGAACGCTTGAAGAGAAGATAGATGCCGTGCTTGAGGATAAGCGGGCACTGGCAGGGAGCATCATCGGCACAGGCGAAGACTGGATCACCGGCCTTTCAACTGAGGATCTCCGCGAACTGCTCTCACTCAGAAAAAGTGCCGCAGGAGGTGTGACGATATGAGCTACTGGGGACATTACTACCCGCCGGCCAATCCAATAAAGGTCAAAGACGGGATCGCGGCCCGGAGCAAAAAGGGCGATATCGGAGAGACATGGTGGTCAAAACGTTTTATCGGAGCACTGGAAATGATCGGGATCGGCTCACGCCTCCAGCGGGGAAGAACTTACGCCCGCAAGGGACAGGTCATAAATATCTCCATTGACGATGCCGTAGTCCATGCACAGGTGCAGGGAACCAACCCACGGCCGTACAGTATCACGATATCTTTTACACGGTTCACCGATCAGCAATGGAACGAAATCTTCGATGCCCTCTCTTCGCAGGCGCTTTTTACTGCTATGCTACTCGGAGGAGAGATCCCAAAGGAGATTGAGACGGTCTTTGCCGGAGTCAAACTCTCCTTTTTGCCCTCTACCCACAAAGATATCAAAACCGATTGCAGCTGCCCGGACTATGCAAATCCCTGCAAACATATTGCCGCAGTCTATTACATTCTCGCAGAGAAATTTGACCGGGACCCGTTCCTCATCTTCACTCTTCGCGGGCGGAATCGTGAAGCGGTACTTGAAGAACTCCGGAAACGGCGGAGTAATGTGGATGAGGTGGTGGAAAAACTTAATCCGGCCCCCACTGCGGCTCACGAGCCAAAAAGATCGATTGGACCACGGCTTTCTGATTGTCTCGACTCATTCTGGGATGCCGGAGATACTCTCGACAGCTTCCCGATTTACCTGCATATAAAACCCGAACTTGAAGCAGCCGCACTCAAACGGCTGGGGCCATCCCGGTTTAAGATCGGGAATAAAGATATGTCGGATTTGCTGGTGCCGGTGTACGCAAAGGCTCGTGAATATGTAACAAAAGAGATCAAGCGGGCGGGATCAGAAGTCCACAACGATTGAGTGATGGGCGGGATGTTTTTTTTAAAAGTCCTGTTCATCACCCTTTTATCCCATCACTCCCTCATTTCTATACATGACCACACAGGCACGTGCATCGCATATTCTGGTAAAGACCGAACAGGAAGCCGCCTCGATCAAGAAGCGTATCGATGGGGGGGAGGATTTTGCCACCAATGCAAAGCGTTTCTCCAAATGCCCCTCGAAAGATAAAGGCGGAGACCTTGGCTGGTTTGGCAAGGGCATGATGGTTCCTGAGTTTGAGCAGATCGCTTTTACCGAGGAAGTTGGCAAGGTTGTTGGCCCGGTCAAGACCCAGTTCGGTTACCATGTCATCAAAGTGACCGGTAAGAAATAATTTTTTTTGGCATACATTCATGGACACAAAATTTTTCCTTGGCATTGGTCTTGCAATAGTGTTAGTCTTCTGCGGTGCAGCAGTCTACACCAGTTTCACCAGACTGCCGGCTGCTTCTGCAGTACCTGAAGATCTTGAAACACTCTACCAGGTATCGACCATCGATGCCCTGATGCAGGGGGTGTTCGACGGGATCCAACCAATCAGCGAACTCAAAAAGCACGGGAACTTTGGTATTGGTACGTTCGATGCACTTGATGGTGAGATGATCGTGCTTGACGGAAAAGTGTACCAGGTAAAATCTGACGGCAGGGTGTACGCGGTCCTGGACAATGCGACCACCTCGCATGCTACGGTCACTCACTTCAATTCCGACTTTTCAGTAACCACAGGTCGGACCATGAATTTTTCTGAATTCACAACGGATATGGGCGGCCGTTTACCTTCGCAGAACATGATCTATGCGGTACGGATGCACGGTACGTTTCCTAAGATGAAAGTGCGGGCAATACCTGCGCAGCAGAAACCCTATCCCACTCTTACGGATGCGGCAAAGAACCAGTCCGTGTACACGTACACGGATACAACAGGCACGGTAATCGGGTTCTACACCCCGGTCTTTTTCAAAGGTCTTAACACTGCAGGCTACCATCTCCATTTCCTCAGCGACGACCGGATCACTGGCGGCCACATCCTCGATTTCTTCGTTCCGTCAAACGCAAGGGTGGAGTATGACATCACACCGGCATTTGCCATGCCACTCCCTACCAGCGGTGCATTTACCGGAGTCGATCTCTCGCAGGATCTGACTAAAGAACTCGCAAAAGTCGAACAATAGGACAATACTATCCCCATTTTTCCGAGCATTTTTTGACCAGCAGCACGCATATGATCGGTACAACGCCAGTAAAAAGCGTGTAAAGGCACTTAGACCATGAACATCCGAGGAATCAAACAGGAACTTCTGATGCTGCTCCTTGAATTAGGAAGGGACTCCCACCCCAATGAGTTCGTAGCTCTTCTCATAGAAAGAGACGGAGTGATCGAGGAGCTCAACATGGTTCCGGGCACTATTACCGGTGAAAACTCTGCATCGGTCTTCTTTGACATGATGCCCCTTGACACTCACCTTGCCGGCAGCGCTCACAGTCACCCGAACGGTGTACTCCAGCCATCTGAAGCGGATGTGCATTTCTTCCCACGGGCCGGTCGGTTCCACCTGATCATCGGCTACCCGTATCGCACGGGCGACTGGCAGTGCTTCAGTGCAGACGGGGAACCGTGCAGTATCGAGGTGATCGCGTGAGTGTCCGCAGGGTTGTTGCCACCGGAACATTTGATCTTTTGCACCCGGGGCATCTCTACTATCTTGAAGAATCCAAAAAACTCGGAGATGAACTCTGGGTGATTGTAGCCCGCGATATGAACGTGAAACATAAACCCCGCCCGATCATTCCGGAAGAACAGAGACTTGCAATGATCGCATCACTCCGCCCGGTAGACCATGCAATTCTCGGTGATAAAACCGATATGTTCCGCCCGATTGAAGAGATTTGCCCGGCAGTGATCACGATAGGATTCAACCAGCTCTTTGATGAGGAAAAAATCCGCACACAGCTTGCCGCCAGAAACCTCACGCCAAAGATTGTGCGCATTGGAAAATATGCTGACAGCGATCTATGCAGTTCAAGACTGGTTGTGCAGGAGATCGTTGCAAAACGCGGGCATGACGGGGATAGTGATCCTTTGGAGCAGGGCCGTAAACAGGAAGATACGTAATCTTTTTTTAGAGCCTGCCGGGCGGGCTTTCATTCGCTGAAACCCGATAAGTTAGGGGATTTTTTAAGATTGGGCAATTGATAGGGGGTTTATTTTCTCAAAGGTGCCCATGTAAAGTTTTAGTGCGACCGCCGTAATAATGCCCTGTGCCGCCCGTGACTTACGATCCCACGGCGTAAGATGCCGCTGTATTTTGCTATGAATGACCCGACTATGGAAGTTACAATAACCATCGCTGCGATCGTGGTCCCCACAACGGGGGAACCATAGATTACCGCAAGAGCAATGGAGAACTCTCCCCTCGCTATGGTATTTGCCCAGATCTCAAGACCGGAGAGGGCCGATCCGTGAATGAACATCCCCGTTAATAATCCGGATATAAGCTTGCTGACAACTGCAAGAATACTGATAGCCCCAATCACAAACCAGTTGGCGCCTCCGGAGAAATCCACGGTGACTCCAAAGAAGACAAAGAAGACCACTAAGAATACATCCTTGAATGGGCGGGCATGCTGCTCGAAGGCATCCGGATCCGTAGTTGCAAAAGCGACCCCGAGAGCGATCACCATCATTGTCTCGGGCACACCGAGATATAGCGCAAAGGATGCGGTGATGAGTACTGCAGCAAACGTGAAGAGGATGGGAAGTTCGTCATCCCGATCGAGAATGGAGACGAGAAATTCCTTGCCATAATGGGCGAGTGCGTAGAGCACTCCAAGAACTGCAAGGATTTTGATTAAGAAGAACACCAGATTCTGGTTGCCGGCAGAGATGATCGCAAGGAAAATAATCAGCACGAGATCTTCAAAAACCATCAGCCAGATGACCGTATCAGACTCACGAAGCATCAGCTTCCTGTTCTCTATCAAAGATGTAAGCGCCATCGCGGTGCTTGAGATATAGAAGGCTGACGCGATGATGACAGATTCCATGAGCGAGAATCCGAGCAGGTACGCTGCTGCAAACCCGATGATCATATTGATGTTGAGATCGATGATTCCGCTGGCCAGGACTGCGGTCCGGTTCGATGCGATCCGTTCCGGTTTTAAGCCAAGTCCCATGAAGAACAACAGGAAGATAAGCCCCATTTCAGAGAAGAAGTGACTGATCTCATTTGTTGTGAGCATCCCTCCTCCGGCTTTTCCTAATATTACACCTGCAAGGATGTAGAACGGGATTGCGGGTATTGACAGGTACTTGGTGATGAGAGCCAGTACCAGACAGACAAAGAGCGCAAGAACGAGGCTTTCCATTAATTCACCATAATTTCCCGCTCGAACGTTTTGATCTGGTCACTCTCCCCAATGACCAGTGCCGCGTCACCTTCTTCAAATGCAAATGTCGGTGGCGGGTTGATGATATTCCGGTCATGCCGGCAGACCGCAATCACTGTCGCTCCGGTCTTTGCCCGGATCTGGAGATCTTCAATGGTCTTTCCCACAACTGCTGGTGTGACAAAGAACGTGTGGATTGTGATCCGTAAATCGGCAAGCGCAGAGAAGGCGATCTCAACACTCTCCTGGTCGGCTTCTATGATCGCACCGGTTAAGATATTTCCAAGCCGCCGGGCCTCGACCGGTGACATCTCGGCCGCGCTTGGAGTCTTGCAGCCTTTCTGGAGGGTGTACATCTGGATAATGCCGGTTTTTGTGAAAAAAATGGCGACCGTGTCGCCCTTGTCAGTCTCGAATTCGTATTTTGTTCCAACACCGGGTAGATTTAAGGAACGAAGAGCCATAGCAGACATTAGACAAACGTTCTAAAAATATATTATGATTGTGTGGCGTTACCTGCACACCCGGACAAAAACAAAAGAAAAGAGAGGAGGGGTTATCTATCTCCGGGTATTGGAGAGAGGTTATTCTGAGGTTCTGAGAGAGTGGGAGGTGCGAAGCCGAGCGGTTTTTTGGCTACTGACTTTTTTTTGATTTCGTCCTTCCCACTAACCTAGTTGATACAATGGGGGTATAAACCCCAGAGCGGGTGGGGCGAAAGTGAATATTTTAAAAATAATCAGAGCGGTGTACCCAAAATATTTCCTTCGGCTGGGGATACAACACGGCAAAAAAAGTGATTAATATTCATCCCAGCGGTTCTTCTTTCGCAGGAGGAAATACCCGGCAATTGCAATGATTACAACAACGACTCCTGCAATAATCAGGGTTGTGGTGTTTAACCAGCTTGGGCCCGTGCTGCCACCGCCACCGGTATTTGTCAGAGCAATTTTGAAGTTGATGGCATCATTTAAGGACTCGTTGCCTTTATCAAAAGCCTCTTTTGCTTTCACACGGGAGAACGCATAGTTGCCCAGGTAGTGAAGATCCCGTGCTGATGACAGATATTGCTCTGCACTCTCCTTCTTGGCAATAACAATCGATAGGCGGGGGTCGTTTGTTATACTCTTGTTAACAGTGAAATACGTAATGAGGTCATTGGTCTTTGCGATAGGGGCCTGAGCATTTGCTATCTCGTTTTCTGCCCATCCCTTGTCGAGGAGTTTTTCACCATCATCCATCAGGCTGGTTGCAGTATTAAGCGATGCCTGAGCGTTGGCAAAATCCGCATTCTTTGCGGACTGGATGGCTGCCTGTGCAGCAGAGTACTTCTGTTCTGCGGCAGTGGTGTTGATTCCCATCAAGGCCCGGGCATCGACATGCGTACGATAGGTCCTCAGATCAGCTTCCCGCACTGCGATATTCTGGGTCATGTCCGTGGGATTGACGATCAGCCGCTCGTTGGTGACGATCGTTGCGGGTATCACTGCATTGTTTCCATCAAGTTCCTGAACAAGGATAAGGGTCTTGTTCATTGATTTTGTTACCGAGGGTACGGTTCCTTCGAGGGATACCCTTAAAGATTCCTGTATGGCTGACGGATAAGAGAGGATCCAGCCGGAGAGATAGACACTGCGCCCGAATTCCTGCGGTACCGGATGTTCGATTCCATCCCTGATCATCGTTACGGTCCATTTCGGATTGTTCAGATCCGTAAAGATCTGAAGCGTGTTTGACTTTGGAAACGTATCGCTTCCGGAGGGTGTCATATCGATCTTGAATGAAGTACTGACATTTGCTCCTGCTGTGAGATCTCCTGTCGGGTTGATAACAGGATTCAATACCGTGACACCGGCAGTTAACGGGATTCCAATAATGAGAAACAACACGATTCCAAGACTCAGGCTTCGCAATTTCATTGACATTCTCCCATCTCTGATGATAGAGCGTGATTAACTGGTCTATCATTTTATAGTGATATAATACCTTTCTTTTCTCTCTCCCGTTTTTTAAACACGTAAAAATTACCCGGACCCACAGGGTATGGGACAACGATATGAACAATGTTTTAGAAAAAATAGGAGATTTAAGGCTGGACTTTTTCACCACAGGTATTGCAGAACCGCTCTGTCGGATCTAGCTCAGCATTACACTTGCGGCAGAGGATCTTCTTTGCAGGTACCGTGGGAACCTGCGGAACCGGTACCGCTCCACCGATAATGACCGGGGCCCCAAAACCGCCGGGAGAGACGACAGTTGTGCTACCGGTAGTGCCGGGGGTTGCCCGGGTTGATGCGGTCTGTCCCATCTCTTCGAGCGACTTGGTATGCACGCGCTCCATGCGATCCATGCCGCGCTCCTCCATCTGCTGCATGCGCTGGACATAGGCTTCCTGATCCTTCATCCGCAGCTCATACATGGCCTTGACCTGATCTGAGCCATATTTTTCCTTGAGAGCGGCAGCAACCGCAGCACTGTCCTTTGCAGAGAGGGCCATCAGCTGTTCTTCGGTAAGTGCCTTTGCCTGTTTCATTTTGGCGATTTCGGTGAGCTGTTCACCAGCCTTTCCTTCAGCCATAGAGATCTGCGCTTCATCGCTGGCAGCAGACCGGGCTTTTAAGCGCTCCGCTTCAATATCTGCGGCTTTCTGTGCCTTTTCGAGTTCCATTGCCTGATAACCGGCCGCATCTTCACGCTTTTTTGCTTTCATTTTGGCGAGCAGATCGATACCTGCATCGGCTTCCCTCATGGTCTCATCTGTATCGCCGCGCCGCTTCTCGCGGGAATATTCGTCACCAACCCTCTGACGGTTGACATCTTCTTTGACAACTTCCCCTTTCATCTCAAGCTCGTGTCGCTGGGTGATGCTCTCGATCATGAGCTTCCGGGCATAGGCGTGATCCTGACGGTTGTTCTCGAACTGAATCTTTAAATCCGTCATATCATTGGTACGGATTACCTTGTCCTTGTCGATGCTGTAGAGGTATTTTTCAAGATCATCAGCATTCTTGAACTCGTTCATCTTGTCGTCGGTGAGTCGTTCCCGGATCATCTTTGTAATCTCTTCGAACCGCTTGCGCTCGATCAGTTCACGCTCACGGTCGACCATCTGGTCAGAACGCTTGATCTCGGTGTCTTTTACTTTAGTGGCAACGGACTGTTCGTAGTCGAGGAGCCCGATATCTGCCTCGCGCTTGATCTTTTCGCGCTTCTCGATGAGTTCCCGTGAAAGGGCACCGCGCTGCTGAATGAGATCCTGCCAGTAGGACTCGTCATAGTCAAAGTAGGGGAGATGAACGAGCTGAAGTCCCAACCGGGAGAGCGTTGTGGTCAGGTTGAATTCAAAATCCTGTTGCAATTCTTTCCTGAGCTCAAGATTCCCGTACAGGTCCTCGAATGAATAGCCCTTGATCTTTGATTGCAGGATATTGAGGAGTTCATTTCTGATATATGAGAAGAGATCGATTACCTCAAGGTGTGGCCTTGATTTCATCAGGTTGTCAAAGAAAAGGATCGGCTTATCGACTTTCACAACCATCTTGCCTTTGACACCGGCATCAAAATTCTCTGAAGTCCGCAACTCACCGATGGAGAAATCTATCGGAATATCGCCATCGTCTACGAGAATGATGGTGGTCTTTTCGTAAAAGTTTAAGGTTTTTAAGAACTCCAAAAGACTGTCGGCAGTGTAGGTTCCCGGGGGCAGGTCTCCCTGGTATTTTCCTCCCTGTAAGAAGATCGCCTTTGTGCCCTGCATGACGGTAATCTTCTTTGTGAGACCGGCAAAGTAGGAGTTGAGGTCGCTTGCTTCAAACCGGTGCGCGAGATCATTCGGGCGCCTCTGCCAGACATTGGACTTGCTTAAGTCAACGAATTCTTCCGGGTAGGTGGCACTTGCGTAAGTGCTGGGTGCTTCAGCTTTCGCACCGCAACCCGAACAGAACGTGGCCCCGGCTCTCACCGGCAGGCCACATTTTCCACAGAGCTGACCCGAGACCAGTTGACCACATTGTGCACAAAACTTGCTGTCTTTTTTATTTTCTGCCCCGCATGAGCGGCATTTAATGGTATCAAACATGAGATGCCCATCCCTTTATCTTACTTAATTACGAACTGTTATTTATAGATGAGGACTGGATCTTTGCTTCTTTGTGAAATGTTTTTTGTAGATTTTCTCTGCTGAATCAAAAGGTTAATTACATTCCTGCAAGTAGAATAACTTTAATCAAAGGTGGTGTGAACTATCGTAATCTGTCCGAACTGTGGAAAAAATACTCCCGAAGGAAAATTCTGTGAGCATTGCGGAGCATCTGTTGGAACAACGCAGACTTTCCAGCAGCCCGTAGTCCAGCAACCGGTATATACCCAGAAGTCCGTTGTACCAATTGAGGATAAGAATCCCATCATATCAGCAGTTTTATCATTTTTCTTCCCGGGTGCCGGGCAGGCATATAACGGTCAGACCTTAAAAGGTGCCGGATTTTTTATCGGAATGCTCATCACTTCGTTTATTCCGGTTTTGCCATTCCTTGTCTGGATTTATGGGTTATATGACTCCTATACAACAGCCCAGAAGATGAACAAAGGTGCAATTCCCTATATTGCATCGAGCACGGGAGGCGTAATCGGGATCATAGTTTTATGGATCATCGTAGTCGTGCTCATGATAATTGGGGTACTTGCGATGCTTGGGTCGGGCATGCGC
>SESA01000385.1_pt1 | contig 29737 bp, 18 predicted proteins | sample 3171451 | NCBI WGS metagenome assembly SESA01 (sample SAMN06051862, study PRJNA518727) | freshwater metagenome | biome: subpolar coniferous forest; feature: holomictic lake; material: water; isolation source: holomictic Lake 227, 8 m depth | place: Canada: near Kenora, Ontario | collected...
TTCTGCGAATTGATGCAACTGCTCAGGAATCAATTTCTATTGGCTCAGATAAACTTAAAGATAAGATAAAAGGTGGATGGGCAGGACAAACTATCGGTGTAACTTATGGTGCACCTGTTGAGTTTCGCTTTCAGGGAACCATGATGAATGATTACCAGAAAATAAAATGGTACGATGGTCTTTTAGAAAAATCAATGACTGAAGCTCCCGGCATTTACGACGATTTGTATTTGGATATCACTTTTGTCGAAGTTTTTGAAAGAGAAGGATTAGACGCTCCTGCCGAATCACATGCAACAGCTTTGGCAAATTCAGGATATATGCTTTGGCACGCAAATCAAGCTGCACGATATAATATTACTCATGGTTTGGTGCCACCTTCGTCGGGACATTGGTTAAATAACCCGCATGCAGATTGCATTGATTTTCAAATTGAAGCAGATTTTGCCGGACTAATGTCTCCTGATATGACCAATACGGCATCTGAAATTTGTGATAAAATAGGTCACATAATGAATTATGGAGATGGCTGGTATGGCGGTGTATTTGTTGCGGCTATGTATTCATTGGCATTTAGTTCAAATGATGTTCAGCATATTGTAACGACAGCACTAAAAACCATTCCTGAAAACACAAAATATCATGAATGCATCTCAGACGTGATTAAATGGCACAAACAATATCCTGATGACTGGAAATCTACCTGGTTTGAAATTCAGAAAAAATGGACAGATGACATTGGTTGTCCAGGTGGAGTTTTTAACCCATTTAATATAGATGCAACCGTAAATTCTGCCTATGTAGTCATGGGACTTCTTTATGGGAACGGAGACTTTGCAAAAACAATTGAAATTTGCACAAGAGCCGGACAAGATGCAGATTGTAATCCTTCAACAGCCGGTGGAATACTGGGAGTAATCCTGGGTTATAAAGGTATCCCTGACTACTGGAAAATGGGGTTAAATGAAATAGAGGATATGAATTTTAAATACACAAATACATCACTCAATAAAGTTTATGAATTGAGTTATAAACAGGCGCTGGAAAATATAAAAAGAAATGGCGGAAAAGTGGATGGCAACAACATTATAATAAATAAACAGAGTCCGCGGACAGTAAAATGGGAACAGTCTTTTACAGGTACTTATCCTTTCGACAGACAATGGATTGGAAAAGAATTGACCGGAGAATATGATTTTGAATTCGAAGGAAATGCCTTTGTTATAAATGGAGAATATAAACCTAAAACCGGCAGCGCTTTTGACGAAAAAATCACTAAAATTGCAATTGTTGAAATGTACATCGATGGAATAAAAGTTGAGACTATAGAATTACCGATGAGTTTTACAACCCGCCGTCATGAAATCGCCTGGAAATATCAGTTGGAAAACAAAAAGCATCATATCAGACTAAAACTTTTAAATCCCGAGCATGAATCCATCTGCTATTTGACGGATATCATTCTTTATTCTAATTCAGCGAAAAGACAATAATCCGGTGAATATTTACCCGGAATTCACTCATGTTAAGATTAAAAAATAAATTGATATATGAAACGGTCAACTTTGATTTTTACACTTCTTCTTCAACCATTGCTTTTCCTGGATTCATGCACGAATGATCATGCACAACCACCATGTGGCGATCCCATTCCTACGAGTTTACAAATCTATCTCGTGGATAAGAATGACAGCCTGTTAATTGGCAGGAAATATAACCAGGACTCAATAAAACTAACGGTAAACAACAAAAATATTGATATTCAAATTTCACAGGGGAAAATTATTTTTGTGTATCCGGACCTGGTAGAATATAATAATATGAATTACCTGCTCTCCTTGTCAAAAAATGAAATTGACACCGTCAATCTTGTTGTTTATCACAACTATGTGGAGGATTGCGGCAACTATTACGGAGTAGGATCAATGTCGTACAATTCAAAACGAATTGAACCAGTAACCGGACTTGTTTACAAAATAATCAAGAATTAAAATTTCCCTGTCAGATGATAGATTACACCCAGTGTTCCATTGATAAAGTTTCAGTCCACCACGTTGGCAATAAAAGCAACGACGAGGATCTGCATATTTCAAAAACAAGTCTCGACACCTCCGATGTCCGGCTGCGGGATTTACTGGTGCGCTTTTTCCTGCCGCCATTTACTTCAGGTGAATTCTACAACTTCACCTTTTCGAATGAGGATTTCAAGCTGAATCCGCTTTACCAGTATGCCACCCAGGTTTTCAGCGATGCCGACCTCCACATCAACAGTATCCACATTGCCAGGCATCTGTATGAGATGTCGGGGCATCCGCAGATCAAGGCAGGCGACCTGTTCGTGGTGCGTTTTTCAAACCTGTTCATCGGGGAGGAAAAGGTGAACGCCCTGGGGATTTTCAAATCTGAAACCCGGCAGCCCTTCCTCAAACTCAATGTTGCACAGGATCATTTTTCACTGAACTATGAGGACGGCATTAACATCGAAAAGCTGGACAAGGGTTGCCTGATCTTCAATACCGGCCGGGACAGCGGATATGTGGTGAGCATCGTCGACAAGCTGAATAAATCAACAGAGGCCCAGTTCTGGAAGGATCACTTCCTGATGCTGAAACCCTGCAATGATGATTATCACCAGACCAGGGATTTTCTGACCCTCACCAGGAACTACGCGACAAAACAGCTGCCCGAAGATTTCGAGGTGGGGAGAACCGGTCAGATCGATGTTTTGAACCGCTCCCTCGATTACTTTAAAACACACGAAACTTTTGATAAGCAGGAGTTTGAACAGGTCGTGTTCCAGGATCCCGACATGATTCAATCCTTCAGGAAGTTTGATGCCGCCTACCGTGAAGAACACGATGTAGAGGTGGAGGGCAATTTCGATATATCCGTTCAGGCGGTAAAGAAACAGTCGAGGATCTTTAAAAGTGTGCTGAAGCTGGACAAAAATTTTCACATCTATATCCACGGGGACCGAGCGTTGATCGAACAGGGGATTGATCCCGATGGCCGCAAATTCTATAAGATCTTTTATCAGCATGAAGAGTAGGTGAGATAACCAGGCGCAAACCATAACAATATAAATTAACAGACCATGGAAAAGAAAAAGTGGCCCAGGATCCTTGGTGGCATTGCAGCCGCCCTTGTGATGATACTCATTATTGTTGTTCTCTACATTGTGTGGTTCCTGCCAAACATCCCGGTTAAGGAACTCAAGGCGGAACCGACCCGGCAACGCATTGAACGGGGAAAATACCTTGCCAACCATGTGATGGTATGCATTGATTGTCATTCAACCCGCGACTGGAGTAAATTTTCAGGGCCTTTAACTGCCGGTACTGAGGGGAAGGGCGGTGAAGTGTTTGATGAAAAGCTGGGATTTCCCGGGCACTTCATGTCGTCAAACATCACCCCTTTTGCCCTGGCTGACTGGACCGATGCTGAAATCTATCGCGCCATCACCAGTGGCGTCAGCAAAGACGGGCATCCCCTTTTCCCGATCATGCCCTACCCGGCTTACGGCACCCTTGACACGGAAGATATCCTGAGTGTGATCGCCTATATCCGCAGCCTTCCGGCCATCACCTTCAAACCATCGCGCTCAGCTCCGACCTTTCCGATGAATGTCATCCTGCATCTCATCCCGGCAAAAGCCGCTCCTCAAAGCAACCCCCCGGCAAACGACACCCTTCAGTATGGCGAGTACCTGGTAAGGGCCTCAGGCTGCGTGGAATGCCATACCCCGGCCGAACACGGACAAATAGTGAAAAGTCTTTCATTCTCGGGAGGAAGGGTATTCCAGATGCCGGACGGCAGCCTGCTTGTCTCTGCCAACATCACCCCGGATGAGGAGACGGGGATCGGCAAATGGACGCAGGAGGCGTTCCTCTTCCGGTTCAGGGCCTATAACCTGTCAAAGTACACCCCGCCCGTCGTTCAGCGTGGTGAAATGCAGTCGATCATGCCCTGGACAATGTATGCGGGAATGGACACCACCGATCTCGTGGCCATTTACAAATTCCTGCATGGACTGAAGCCGGTAATCAATAAGGTTGTGAAGGTGAAGACAGCCGGGTGAATCGCAAATTGTAATATCTTTGCATCCCGTTCAGGACCAGTAAAAGGGGGTATTAGCTCAGTTGGCCAGAGCGCTGCGTTCGCAATGCAGAGGTCACCGGTTCGACTCCGGTATACTCCACCCCCCTACTAAAAAACCATGAAGGAAATTTTGAAAAAAAAGCGTTATAAAGTACTTTTCTTTAGTTTCGGAATTACATTCTTAGCTATGACTTTGTATGAAGTTATAAAAACGCTGTTTTTTCCTTCGATTATGATGTTTGAATCTCACCTGATGACCATTTTATTCTCATCTATTATTGCAACCATAATATCCTATTATGTTTGGGAGAAACAATTTCTTTTACAATCAGATCTTTTAGCTGAACACAATAAATTATTAAAAAAAGAGGAGGCCCTGAAAAAAAGCGAAGTACAATTAAGTGAACTCAATTCCACAAAGGATAAATTCTTCTCCATCATTGCCCATGACTTACGCAGCCCATTCCATGGAATCATTGGGTTAAGCCAGCTGTTAAAGGATAATATAAAAAGCCTCGATGATAAAACCATCGAGAAATATGCAGGCGCCATTAACCTATCCACGCAGAACACATACAAGTTGCTGGAAAAGCTGCTGATATGGGCGAGATTGCAGCGTGGCGAAATGCCATTTAACCCGGAGATCATTAACCTGTACCAGATATCAGAAGAAATTCTTCATGGTTTGCGCCATACTGCGGGGCAAAAAAATATCGAACTGAACAATGATATTCCCTTGAATATAAATTTGATGGCCGATGAAAACATGCTTGGTATCTGCATCAGGAACCTCATCTCCAATGCCATAAAATTCACCTACGAAAATGGCAAAGTTCAGTTAAGGGCTTTTCATAAGAACGACGAAGTGGTTATTTCGGTATCCGATAACGGGACCGGCATGTCGGAAAATGATATTAAAAATCTTTTCAGGATTGAGACAAGTTTTACAAGCATTGGAACCGGACATGAAAAAGGAAGTGGCCTGGGTCTTATTCTGTGCAGGGAATTTGTTGAGAAACACGGAGGAAAGATTTGGGTTGAAAGCGAGGAAGGTAAAGGCAGTACTTTCTTTTTTACAATGCCTGGTGAAAAACAGCAAACCAGTTTGATTATTTAATTCGATTGACTGCTTTTTCCAGTTTATCACAGCTAATAACTATTGGTGTGATTTTAAACCAATAAATTTTAATCTGAAGTGCTGAATAATAAGAAAATAATTGTCGTTCTCCCTGCTTTTAATGCTGAACAAACGCTGAAACTCACCTATACTGAAATCCCCTTTGAAATTGTGGATGAGGTTATTCTTGTGGATGACTGTAGCAGTGATCAGACTGTTGAGGTTGCAAAGGAATTAGGGATCAGGCATATCATAACCCATGATAAAAATATGGGTTATGGGGGAAATCAGAAGTCATGTTATAAAAAAGCTTTGGATTTAGGGGCTGATATAATTATTATGCTTCATCCCGACTACCAGTATACCCCTAAATTGATTCCCTCAATGTCCTACCTTATCGCTCAGGATTTATATCCTGTGGTATTTGGGTCAAGGATTTTAGGGGGAGGGGCAAAAAAAGGAGGAATGCCTGTTTACAAATACTATTTTAACCGGTTTCTTACCCTTTCCCAGAACATCCTCATGCAACAAAAATTGTCAGAATATCATACGGGTTATCGCGCATTTTCGGCGGAGGTATTGAATACAATAAACTACCAGACAAACTCCGATGATTTTGTTTTTGATAACCAGGTCGTAGCCCAGATATGTTTTGCAGGTTTTGAGATTGCTGAAATTACCTGCCCGACAAAATACTTTCCCGAAGCCTCCTCCATTACTTTCAGAAGGAGCATCAGCTATGGTATGGGGGTGATGACCACCGCCATCAGTTATACTTTGCAGAGAATGGGGTTGATTAAACTACAACTATTTGAACGGAGAAATCCGGCTGGGTCTTAATCGTCCCTCTGGGATGAAAAAGCCGGCAGACACAACAAGACAACATTGCAAATGACCTCAAAAAAAACAAGACCGGCAAAACCAGCTCCGGTCGCTGCGATTGTTGAAAAAAATGATTCTGCTTATTGGCTGATTGGTGGCTTGCTGGTGATCTTTTTGATCTATTTACCCTCACTTTTTAACGGCATTACCAATTGGGACGATCCTGAATATATTCATAATCCCTTTGTATCCAACCTGTCCCTGTCGGGCATCGTGAAAATTTTTTCTGTCTATTTCGCCGGAAATTATCATCCCCTCACCTTGTTATCGCTGGGGCTTGATCAGTTGATCGGGGGCGACCGGCCTTTCATGTTTCATTTAACAAACCTCCTGCTGCATCTCTTTAACTCCCTCCTGGTTTATATCCTGGTAAAGCGGCTTACAGAGAATCACCTGCTGGCCCTGCTTACATTCATGATGTTTGGGGTTCATTCATTGCATGTTGAATCCGTGGCATGGATCTCAGAAAGAAAAGATGTTTTGTATTCATTTTTTTATCTTTTATCGCTTATTTTTTATACAAATTACACTTCAGGACACAAAAAGTCAGGGTTGATCATTTCGCTGTTATTCTTTCTTCTTTCTTTACTGGCAAAAGGACAAGCGGTAACGCTGGTAGTCCTTCTTCCTTTCATCGATTATCTGAGGGGGAGGAAATGGTTTTCAACGAAGGTTTTATTGGAAAAGGTGCCTTTTTTACTTCTTTCTCTGGTCTTCACATGGTTCGCCTTCCAGGCCCAGGAATCTGCACATGCCATTCATTTGGATCATTTTTCCCTTCCGGAGAGGCTCGCTTTTGCATCCTTTGGGCTCACACAATATTTGATCAAAAGTATTTTCCCCATTTCCCTTTCGGCCCTGTATCCTTTTCCGGTGAAACCCCCGGATGGAAGTATCCCTTCCTATTATTGGCTGTTCATGATTTTGCTGCCTCTTTATGCTACCGGAACCTATTTCCTGTTTAAATATTCTAAAATTCTTTTATTCGGGATCAGCATGTTTTTCCTGACCCTTCTTCCACTTTTGCAATTAATACCTGTCGGGCAGGCCATGATGGCCGACCGTTATTTTTATATTCCCTCGGTGGGATTGCTGCTTTGTTTTGCCTTTGCTTTTATGAAAATAAAACAGGCCAGGATCCGGTATACCCTGTTTTTATTGTTTATCGCCATGTTATCCGCTATGACCTTTCTGCGTTGCATGGTTTGGAAAGACAGTTTAACCCTTTGGAATGATGTGATCAGGAAATATGACGGTTCAGCTGTTGCATTGTGCGAACGGGGAATTGCCTACAGGGATCTGAAGCAATTGGATAAATCAATGGCCGATTTTTCCAGTGCAATCCGGGCAGATCCAGATTATTTCATCGCCTACTATAACCGCGGCCTCGGTTATTGGGACCTTGGACAACGGGACAAAGCCATCGGTGATTACTCCCGCATGATAGAGGCTGACCCGCAAAATCCTGAAGTTTATTTCAACAGGGGATTAGCCTACTTTTCAACAGGGCAGCCCGACAAGTCGATTATCGATTACACACAGGCCATCAGCCTCGACCCTGAATATTCAGATGCCTACTCCAACCGTGGCCTCGCGTTTGGGAACCTCGGACAATGGGAAAAGGCCATTGATGATTACTCCAGGGCCATCATCATTGACCCGCACAATGCAGATGCGTTTTACAATCGGGCGATTGCCTATACAAACACTGCTCAACCGGATCAATCGATCCATGACTTTTCCATCGCCATTGATATCGCCCCGGAATATGTTGAAGCCTATCTCAACCGTGGCATTACCTTTATCAGCCTTGGACAATGGGAGAATGCGATCAAAGATTTCTCAAAGGTCATTGCGATCGATCCGAAAAACACCAAAGCCTATTCCAGTCTTGGAATTGCATATGGCTACCTGGGCCAGATCAACCTTTCGGTTGACGATTACACCAGGGCCATCGAAATTGACCCGGGTTATGCTGAAGCCTATTTCGACCGCGGCATCGCCTATGGGAATCTTAAACAATGGGACAAGGCCATCGAAGATTATCTTAAAACCATCTCGATCGATCCGAAAAACATGAAGGCCTTTTCCAACCTCGGTAATGTTTTCGGGGCCCTCGGTAATTTTGATAAAGCCATCGGGTATTTCACCGCTGCAATCAGCATTGACCCGAAATATACCAATGCCTACTTCAATCGCGGAGCCGCCTACCTTAACCTTGGAAAACTGAACCAGGCCATCACCGATTTCTCTGAAGCGATTGAGATCGATCCCCAGCTTGCCCCTGCATATTATTACCGGGGAGTTGCCAAAGATAAAATGGGTAATAATACCGGCGCTTGCAACGACATGAAGAAAGCCAGCGGATTAAAATTCACCCAGGCCAATGATTTTATTGAACATCGCTGCAAATAGTACATCCGCCCCCTCATCTCACAAGCGTCACAGTTCCGTTTACTTTCTGATTGGTCTCTTCCGGATTCTGAGATGTTCCATAGGTGATCACATAAACATAGACACCCGCCTCACAGGGCCTGCCTTTGTATGTGCCATCCCAGCCATTCTCTATATTGGCGGATTCGAAAACTGTTTCACCCCAGCGGTTGTAGATGATCATTGAAAAACCGGTGATCCCGCCCGCACTGGGGAGAAACAGATCATTCAGTCCATCCCCGTTGGGAGAGAATGCATTTGGAACATTGAAATACACTGTTACGGGGCACCAGCTCACAACCATCGCATCGGTTTTGTCACAATGACCGACCACGACCTTCACCGAGAAATTGCCGGGCTGGGTGACAGTATAGGCTGAATCATGCGATCCATCCTGCCAGGTATAGGATGCATTCTGGTTCCCCTTTGCAACAAGGGATATGGTTGTCCCGGGATTCATGCAGGTATCATTGCCTAGATCCAGGATAATCTCCGGTTTTACCGTGAGATGGGTAGTAAGAACCGAATCGCATCCTTTCGAGGTGGACAGAGAGTCAATGTAGGTGCCTGAGGATGATTGCAATTTACTGCCGGCATAGTAGAACCTTCCGTAACAGATGGAGGTGTCAACGCTCACATGTGCAGCTGGATTAAGATCAAAACGGATGGCATCAGACGCAGTGCATCCGAAACGGTTGATCGCTGTTACAGAATAATTCCCTGCCTTGCCGACTGTAATCGTTCTGGTTGTTTCGCCGGTACTCCATTGGTAGGAATCGAATCCGCGGCCTGCATCAAGTGCCAGGCTCCTGCCTTCGCACAAGGAGGTATCTTTTCCCAGGTCGAGGGAGGTCGAATTCACCTCGATCTCCTTGCAAACCTGCTGTTCTGTTGGTAATCCCAGGTCAACCGTCAGTTTGATGGTATAGGTTCCCGAATCGGGAAAGATGACAGGTGAAGGATCGAATTTTGTGGACACCGGGATGGTGGCATCGTTGCAGGCACGAAAATATAAGACAGTCAGAGAGGGCAGGGCGTTGATGGCAATGCAAAAGGTGGTGTCGCCGATATTCATGGTTTCCGACAGGGCCAGGGTTTCAAACAAAGAGCCGACGTTCCCCAGCGGTATCAGTGATTTAGGGCCTGCCAGCCCGTTTTTAAAGTGAATCTGGAATAGTTGGTTTTCAATGGCATCATGGTTGGCAATGAGGATATAGGGGTGACCGCACTGGAAAAAGGAGGATATTCCGCGGTTGTCGGTGATCCAGTTCAATTTGCCAAGGTTAACCCCTGTCGGCGAATTCAACAAGGAGGTTCCGAACTTGATCTCGGCCAGGCTTGTGGTATTGGCCACATACAGGTACCATCCCGATGCATCCTGGATCAGGGCGGGCTGCATGGGCCGGGTAAGTCCGCCAACGTTTCCGATCAAACTCAGGGCAGGATCGGCGGCGAGGGTATTTCCCCAAAAAAATCTGACAATGGTGTTTGCAGGATAATTTGCACAAAAACCCACCCAGTTTATCCCATCCTTACCAATTACCAGCCCGGTGGCCGTATTCATCCAGGCGGAGCCTGCCACAGTTGAGACAGCCGGTGAAAGATTGCCAAGCGACGGTCCAAAATCAAGCCGGACGAGGGATGATCCGTTGGCAACGAATCCATACCAGCTTCCATTGTCATTCTTTACCTGTATTCCTGCTATCTTCCCGGTCAGGATTCCCGGGATGTTCAGCTTTTCAAACGTGGGCGTGTTGATCAAGCTGGTTACCCAGGCGACCCTTGTAACGGAACTGTCGGCTGCACTGGTGATGAAAGCATAGAACATGTTCCCCTCCCGTTCCAGGGAAATTCCAAAAGGAAGGCCTAATTTATTTGCAATGGATCCTGTTGAAATACCCGATGGAAAGCTCAGCGGGGTTCCGGGACAGAACTGCCAGAAATAATTTGTTGCTCCCTGTGAAAGATTGGTGATGGTAACGGGTGCGTTTTTACACACCGTATCCTGAAAGGTAAAGTCGCAGGTGACGGAGGCAGATCTGCGAACCTGGGCATGACAATCAGATACCTGGAAAACAACCAGATTAAAAAAGATGAAGAGGGCCAAAAGACAAGAACTGGCAGGATGGAAGATCCCGCGGGTGGCAGCTCGTTTTAGCTGGAGAAACATGGATGGTTTAAGATAGCCTTGATCCATTTCACGTTTGATTGACCTTACGAATGTACAGAAAAACCTGGATTTAGGACCAATGAGGCAACTTTGGAAGAGGTCCCGGGTCTTTTACAATTCCTCTTTTGCCCGGATGAATTCTGACATGATCTCGCGAACAATCTCCCCTGCAGGTTTGATCTTGTCGATGAGCGCTGCAACCTGTCCGATTTCGAGCTCGCCCTCCTCCAGGTTACCTTCAAACATGCCCGATCTTGCCCTTCCCTTTCCCAGCAATCCCCGCAGCTCCTCTGCCGAAGCGTTTGATTCTTCCATCGACTGGACCTTCCGGAAAAAAGCATTCCTGATCATTCTTACCGGGACAACTTTTTTAAGTGTCAGAAATGTTTCGCCGTCGCCCGATTCCACTACTTTTTGTTTAAATACCGGGTGGGCCGATGATTCTTCAGAAGTCACAAAACGGCTGCCAATCTGAACACCTTCGGCACCAAGGGCCATTGCAGCCAACATCCCCCGGCCGGTGCCGATACCACCCGCCGCAATCAAAGGTAATTCCGTCGACTTCCTGATCAGCGGAACCAGGGTAAAGGTAGTGGTCTCCTCTTTTCCATTGTGCCCGCCGGCTTCAAATCCCTCAGCCACGACAGCATCCACGCCGGATTGTTCGCATTTAACGGCCGATTTTACATTGGCAATGACATGAACCACGGTGATGTTGTTTTGTTTCAGCAAGGAGGTCCATGTGGCCGGATTTCCAGCCGAGGTGAAGACGATTTTCACACCCTCCCGGATGATGATTTCGAGTTGCTGTTCAATCCTTGGAAAGAGCAACGGGATATTCACTCCAAAAGGCTTATCCGTTGCAGCTTTGCATTTCCTGATATGCTCTTCAAGTATTTCGGGTGACATGGAGCCGGCCCCGATCAGCCCCAATCCGCCGGCATTGCTCACTGCAGATGCCAGCCGCCAGCCGCTGCACCAAACCATCCCGGCCTGGATGATGGGGAAGCTGATACCAAAGAGCGTTGTGATCCGGTTATTCAAGATATGAACTTAATTCCCTTTCCGATAGACGATCGACACCAGGGATTTATCATCCCCTCCCATATTCACTGTGAGTCCATAGGGCCGGTTTTCGGGAATCTCAATTTGTGAATCGCCTGCTATCCCGGTAAGTTGTTCAAGAATGGTCACAGCCTGGTGAACCCCGGTACCTCCGGTTGGATGCCCCCAGCCGATAAGGCCGCCGGTCGTGTTGACCGGAACCCGACCCTTGCGTGTCGTATTCCCTTCGAGGATAAAATCAGCGCCTTTGCCCTTTTCAGCAAAACCGATGGCTTCCATGCACATCAGTCCTGCAATGGTGAAGCAGTCGTGAATCTCGGCCGTGCCGATCTGGTCGCGGGTGATCCCGGCAGATGCCAGGGCCTCCTTGACTGCCTGTTTTGTGGTGCTGAGTTCGGTGGGATCGGAAGGCGGCTTGGTTATGTCCTCTTCGATCTGACCCCAGCCCATTACTTCGATGGCCTGGCTGGCGGGAATCCCGCAGCGTTTCAACCCCTCTTCCGAAACAATGGCGATGGACGAGGCACCATCCGATACTTTTGAGCAATCAAATACATTCAGGTTGTCGACAAATGTTTTTCCGTTGGGCTCCATCATGCCGCAGGCATCCAGGTCCTTGGTGGAGTTATGATATTCCTGTGCCGTGGGACAAAGCCGTGCATTTTCAATGGCATTGCGGAACCACCTGGCCAACGCCTGGCGGGTCTTATCCCTTCCGTATTTTTCGAAATAGGCACCGGCACGGTCGCTGAACTGGCCCGGGAAAAAGTAGGCATGACCCGTTTTGCGATTCTTGAACCAGCCGGCACCAGCCAGGTAATCGGCGCAATAAATGGCCTTTACCGTATTCTGAACCTCCACGCCGATCACCAGAACCACCTCGGCTGTTTCAGCAAGCACGCTTTTGATGCCGCTCATGAGCGCCAGTCCGCCGGTAGCACAGGCTCCTTCGACCCTGATGGCCGGTTTGTAACGCAATCCTTCATCCACAAAAGGGAAAAATGCGGCCAGGTTAGCCTGCCTGTTGAACCTGGAGGCCATGAAATTACCGATGACGCATTCATCCACATGCTGGGCACCTCCGATCAGTTTCAGCGTACCCTGACCGGCCTCCTTAATATATTCTTCCAGCCCGGGCCGTTCCTTTTTGGGGTTAAACTCCTTCCGTCCGGTTCCCATCGACAGGGTGTTGTAACCGGCGACCATATATACTTTACGTCTTAACTTTTTCATCACTGTATCTTTTATCCCTGCAATATCTCCTCCCCGACGGGAGGTGAATTGAGGCGTGATTTATCCTAAATAACTATTAATCGGACCATAGGCATGGAAAAAACCGGTCAGCAAAACGGTATTCACATCGTTTTCGTTGAAGGCCACCCCCGAGCTTACCAGCTGCAACCCGATGGTGCATGAACGGCTGGCATACGCTTTTGCCAGTTCGGCCCCCAGGCCCGTAGCAGTTTTCAACTGACCAAAATATCCATGCAAAACTTCATCCTTTGCTTTGTTGCCGACCACGTTTTTCCATGCCGGCGGAACAGGCATTGCTCCCAGTTTCCTTTCAACCTTTTCCTGGAAATCACTGATTGGTGCATAGACTTTGGCATCGGGGTCGTAAATGGCAACCGGGCGACCTTTCTCATACTTTAAAATTCCATCTTTCTGGGAGCCATCCGAAAATTGTCCTCCCCTCACACCCAGTGAAAGAAGCCTTTCAAGCAGCGGGCTGTGAAGATCCTCATTGGGAAGATAGGGATTCATTACCGACATGATGAAACTGCATACATCGACGCCAACATAATCAATCAGCTGGAAAATTCCCATCGGGCGAACCAGGTAATCCTGGCTAATTTTATTCAGGGCATAAACGGCCTCAACAAAGGAGAACTCGTTGCTGAGCTTGTCCACTTCGCCGGTTGCATGAAGGATATCACGCATAAAATGGCCATTGCCGATAAATCCGGCTTTGTCGTGTGAAGGGACAACCACTTTTCGCAGGTTTTTTGCATACTGCAAGGCAAAGGCCTCGACTTCGGGCAGGGTATGATCGGCCTTGATGATTTCAACCAATTTCTGCACAGCAGGCGGATTGTAGAAATGGAACCCGATGATCCTTCCTTCAAGTCCGGCATCCGCATCCAGCTTGGAAATCGGAATGGAAGATGTATTGGTAAAGAACCATGGCTTGTGCGGGTTATTGGAAGAAATTTTAGAAAAGATTGCGCTTTTCAGGGCAGGATCTTCCTTGATGGCCTCAAAAACCATGTTCGAATCAAAGGCTGCCTCTATCCTGGTGGATGGTCTCACGAGGCTGAGTACGTCGAAGATGTATTGATCGATGATCTCATCATTGTCGATCAGGTCGGCGCGGCCGGAATAAACTTTCCGTAATCCCACCACCTTTTTCTCGGCCATTTTCAATACCTGCGCCTTTAAATACTTCATCACGCCCATCAACGCTTCATCGGAAACATCAATGGCGTTCAGGACAAAAGGTTTCCCTTTATTCTCAGGTTTAAGACTGAGATCGGCCATCTCCACCGCGGTAAGCAGTAATATCCCGCTTCCCATTTTCCCGGCGGCGCCCAGGACCGAAACATGCTGCAATCGTTCTTCGTAAGACATATTATTTCATATTTTGGTTCAATTCTGATTAATTGATGCTATGCTCGAATGCAAACATCACCACGCTGGTTTGCGTTTTTCAAGGAACGCTTTCATCCCCTCTTTTGTCGCTTTATGGTCAAACTGTTTACCAAATTCAACCGCTTCCATTTCCGAGCCCTCCTGAAACCCAATGTTCAATCCGTGACGGATCACTCTTTTTGATGTGGATACAGCCTGGGAACCGTTATTTGCGATTTTTAAGGCCAGTTTCATCACCTCCTCCAGGAGCAATTCAGGTTCGGTCACCTTTTGAACGAGCCCGATCCTTAATGCATCGTCAGCTGTTATGGTTTCTGCGGTCAGGATAAGATAAAGGGCATTCCCAAGTCCTGTCAGCCTCGACAGCCTTTGTGTTGCGGCATACCCCGGAATCATGCCGAGGTTCATTTCAGGCTGACCGAACTTTGCCAGTTTGCTGGCAATGCGGAAATCGCATGCCATCGCCAGTTCACATCCACCGCCCAGTGCATAACCGTTCACTGCAGCAATGACGGGGATGGAAAGACGTTCCAGCCTGTCGAAGGTATGCTGGCCGTAGGTTGAGAAGGCATAACCTTCGGCGGAATTCATGGGGGCCATCTCAGCAATATCGGCACCGGCTACAAATGATTTTCCCTCCCCGGTGATGATCAGCACCTTCACATCATCGCGGGGCTCAAGATCATCAAGGAAATGGTTCAGCTCTTTCAAAAAAGCGGTATTCAGCGCATTCAATGCGGCAGGCCTGCTGATTGTCACCGTGGCAATGCGATCGGCAATCTGAATTTTTAAAATCTGATATTCCATATTTTATCAATTAAGGTGTATCTACAATTCTGGCAACCCTCATGAATCATCTGTCAATAAATGTATTTAAGATGCTGTTGCTGATTCATTTCACAACGGGCGGGTTTAAGTCCGGTACAGCGTAGCCGCGGGTTATTGAACAATAAAGCGGGCCATAGAAAACTTGTCTTCCGTTTGTAGTTTTACAAGGTACATTCCGGCCGGATAGGAACTGACATCCAGCATTCTGGTCAATGTCTGCTTTCCGGCTGCATCAATTGTGGCAGAATAAACCACCTTCCCCTCTAACCCGGTAATGGTAAGAAGAGCGGACTGATTCATCCCGGTGATGGTCATGGTCACCTTATCATGTGCAGGGTTGGGTTGAATGGCCACACCCAGCACAGAGGACCCATTTTCGGGAATGCCGGTGCATGGGTCGAGCACGATATGCCGCATGCTGCTCGCTTTTACGGAACAGGGGGCTCGTGGCCAGGCGAAGAGCGCCAGGTCGACCGATCCCGAGGTTTTATCATGGATCCCGGGAATATAGGAGGTTGTCAGCGAGGTAAGATCTGTAAAATGTCCATCACCACTGGTAACCCAGTCAAACTCAAGGTAATTGGTAGCTGTACCATTTACCGGTATTGGTGAGACATACCAGCAGACAATGGTATCATTTCCGGCAAACGCAGTCGGTGAATTTACGATGCGGACTTCGGTTGTATCCTGACGTGTTTGGGTTCCGTCGCTGGTAGCTACGAAATATTGGGTGGTTTCAAGCGGCCGCACTTTCGGATTTTTCAGGGTGGAGGTAAATCCTGCCGGGTTGGATGTCCAGGAATAGGTATAATTTCCGCTCCCCCCGTAGCCATAGGCATTGAGCTGGCTGGAATCGGGGTTTGTGCTGCAGAACATGGCCGGCATGCTGGAGGCTGCCGATGAAAACACATTGGAAAAGGTAAAAGATGCGATGCGTGTTTGCCAGCCGCTTGCTGAGGTGGTTACATAATATTCCTGGGTGTACCAGAAGGTGGTCGGGTTTGAGGGATCAATGGAAATGGCGCTGTAGTCGCCCCACCGGCTGCGTCCGCTCCAGATCCCTGTTTGCGAACCACCTCCGTTGACAATGGTCTTTTCCATCATGGTCATCTGGTTCAACGGATCGGTTTTCAGCCTTCCGGTGTAACGGATTCCGGGAAAAATATCGAGGCTTGAAACTGAATAGCCCATCGAAATGGTGCCGGCCGTGTCCTGGGCAATGCTCCCCATCCACCTGGAAGTATTGTCGGGAGCATACGTTGCCTGCTGATAGATGCTCCAGGCTGATCCGTTATTCCTTAATTCATACCACCTGATCCCGGCATAACCCCCGGCATCAACCGTATGATTCATCACCATGGATGAATATCCGTTGAATTTTCGGTACTGCAGCCGGTACATAAGCCGGTCGCCCAGGGTTTCGAGTTTTTGCGGGGATCCTTTCTGCGGAATCCCATTACCCCATCCCAGCGTACTGAATGGATTGACATTTAAATAGGTCACATTCCCAAACGTCGAATTGGCAGGCGTGGTGAAGTCGGAGTGAAATTCATACACATTCAGTCGTTGTGTTCCGCCGGTGCGGATGTAGGTAAAATAGTTTGGGGTCCCCGGTGCGGGGAATGCTCCATCACAATCAGCAGGTAATAATGAGACAAATCCGTCGCCTCCTCCCGGTAGATTGAAGGAGATCCTCATGGCACCAGGATCACCGGCAAGCATTGCATTCCGGTCGTATGAAAAAGCGCCATTTCCAACCCATCCCCCGCCACCAGCTGCAAAATTGTTGGTTGTCATATAATAGCCGTCAGTCCAGACGCCGAACTTGGGATAGTCGGGCATGTCGCTGAATTCGTAGATCCACCGGTACCAGCTGCCTGTCGGATCAGGTGTTTGCGATACCGCAATCATCTGGTAAAACGGGGCAACGGAAGAGCCATTCGGGAGGGAAAATTGGGAAAAGAGCCAGCGGTTGGCGGCTTCATCAAATAAAACTATGGCATCCCCGTCATTTGAATTATGGGGAACCCCGGCCCACACGGTGCTGTTGCCAAAGGGGCCGAATATTTTTCCTCCACTTTTATTATAGATCGCGTAAGCACAGTTCACTACCTGGAAATAATGGTTAAATCCCACATCGCCATGGGTGTCGGGAGGAACAACCCCACCAGAGGTCCCCTGACCGTCAAAATTCTGTATGGTCGTATCGGAAAGAATACTTCCGAACTGTCGCTGCAAACCCGGATCCGGAGGAAGGGGACGACCTGCTCTGCTGTCGGCCTCGCCATGAAGATTCACGTAGTTATTCACGACGCCATCCTTCCAGCTGCCATCATATTTTCCAGGCATCTCGTTGAACATATCTTTCAAGGGGGGTGAAATATCAAAGTATACGGCATGGTCACCCCTGGGAATCAGCGGCGAATCCTGTGCGACGGCCATTGTTATGGCAAACAGCAATATCTGCAGTGTCAAAATCATATGTTTCATAGGGTCGGATCGAATTGGATATAATAACAAAAGTATATATATTATCCTTCCGAAATGTTGCATTTAATAACAATTCATCAATTTATTAAATTTTGAATCATTCGTCCAAAAATCTCTTCAGGAGATTTTTATCCGGTAGTGTGAAATTTAAAAAATGTCATGTACATTTGTTAAATATAGATACTAAAAAGATAGGTTATGGTTACCAAGACATTTCACACCGATTCGGTAAAAGGATTCAGGCTGGCTTGGAGTGACAAGACCCTTGATGGGTTTAAACCCAATGCAGCTGTGATTTTTTCATCGGTTGAAGTTGACCTGAATGAATTGGTCTCATTTCTCCAAACGCTTCAGGTCAGGGTGTTTGGCTGCAGTTCCTGCGGCGAATTCCTGTATGACGAAACAAACCAGGTCATCACCGAAGGCGGGCTTGTCTGCCTGATGATGGAGCTCCTTCCCGGGAGTTTCGAGATAAAACAGTTTAACGGAGCTGAGCTGACCTCCTTCGAACTGGGCACCGTCATTGGCAAATGGGCCGGTGATTGTTTTGAAAAGCCGGCAATGATGGTCCTTGGAAGCGGCCTGGACACGGACGGTGAGCAGTTGGTGAGAGGCATCCAGCACATTGCCGGAAAACACATCAGCATGTTTGGCGGATTGGCGGGAGATGATGCACAGTTTAAAGGAACTTTTGTCTTCTCAGAAAAATCACTGGAGAGCAAAGGTTCGATCGCAATGGCTTTTGACACGAATCAATATGATGTTGAAGGAATCGCAACCAGCGGATGGGTGAGTATTGGCGCTGACAAGATCATTACCCATTCGGAGGGAAATGTGGTTTATACCATTGACGGGCAGCCGGCCCTCGATGTTTACAAGGATTACCTGAACGTTTCTGACACCGATCTTCCGGAGATCGGTGTTGAATACCCCTTGCTCATAAAAAAACCAGGATCCCAGGATGTATTGCGGGCTGTGATCAACGTGGATACTGTGAAAAAGTCCCTGATCTTTGCCGGATCCGTTCCCAACGGGGCTGTTGTCACCTTCTCAAGCTCACCCGGATTCGAGATCATTGAATCAACGAAGAACAAGGTCCAGGAATTCTATGAAAAAAACCGGGAGACGGATGTATTGATCCTGTTTTCCTGCATGGCACGGCACAATGCACTGGGGCCAACCATTTCGGAAGAAATCGATGAGGCATGGCAATTCTGGACCAAACCGCTGATCGGATTTTTCACCTATGGCGAGATCGGGAACAACTACCAGGCTGCCTGTGATTTTTACAATGAAACATTCACCATGGTTTCTTTAAAGCAAAAGCCCGATGTCTCATAAAATCCTTTCCCTGATCGATGAAATATCCAGGATTCAAAAACCGGAAGATTTTTCCGGTCAGAGAGGGCATATACTTGAAGATTTGAAGAAGATCAAATCTGAATATGATAAAATGGAATTTAAATATGAACGGGCGAATAAAGAAAAAAATATCCTCAACTCCCTCCTGACCAAGACCTCGTCGGATCTGAAGAAGTTATCCGACAGCCTGAAAATACGTGCGGAGGAACTTTCAACTTTGCTTACCACCATACCCGCTTTCGTCTATTTCAAGAATATACACCTGAAATACATGATTGTAAACAAGCAATTTGCGGAACTGGCCGGCATCTCGCCGGAACAGATCACCGGAAAGACAGTTCAGGATGTTTTCGCGGGTTACGACAATGTGGATTACCTGGAAAAGGAAAGGCATGTCATCCAAAGCGGGATGGCTGTTTATGACATCGAGGAGGAGATCATTTACGACAGTATAAAACGATGGGTAAACAGCAACATTGCTCCCATCCGGAATGCTGAAAATCAAATCATCGGGCTGATCGGAATTTCCTGGGATATCACCGAACGGAAATTCCATGAAGAGGTACTTAAGAAGTCGAAAGAGCAGGCTGAAGCCGGCACCCTTGCAAAAAATGAATTCATTGCCAGTGTTTCCCACGAGTTCAGGACTCCCATGAACGGCATCCTTGGTTTATCGGAAATATTGAGAAACTCACCCCTTTCGCACGAGCAGCTCGATTTGCTCAATGGCATCATCTCATCAGCCCAGAACCTGCTGGTGTTACTAAACGATGTACTCGACTTTTCAGCCATGGAAGCCGGAAAAATGGAGATGGATAACCAGCCATTTATGCTCGACCGGGTTATGGAGGATATCTCCCTGGTGATGAAAATGAAAGCGGAAGAAAAATCGCTTCAGTTCAACATTGCCATCCACCCCAACGTACCAAATCTCCTGGTCGGGGATTCACAGCGGTTGCGCCAGATCCTGATCAACCTGGCCGTCAATGCCGTAAAATTTACCGAAGAGGGAAAAGTTGAAGTACACATCAGCCGGATTTTTCAATCCGACAACAGTACCCATCTGAAGTTTGAGGTGTCAGACACCGGCATTGGCATTTCACCGGAGGCCATGAAATCACTTTTCCGCGTGTTTTCGAGAATAAAACCTGTTAAAACTAAGCAAAAACCAGGGACCGGGCTTGGACTTTCGATCTGTAAAAAGCTGACCGATCTGATGGGGGGCCATATCGGAGTAGAAAGTACGCAGGGAAAAGGATCGATGTTCTGGTTCACCCTGCCATTCACCCTTTCCAGTCTTCAGAAAAAAAAATCGGAGGTAACGTCTGTCGAAGTGTCTTCGGATTTCAGGCAAAAACTGGTGCTTGTGGCAGAAGATAATGCCATAAACCAGCGCATCGTCAGCTATCAGCTGCAGAAAATGGGGTTCGAAATCGACCTGGCTGCAGACGGACAGCAGGCCCTGGAAAAATATCATGCCAGAAGGTTTGACCTGGTCATTCTTGATATTCAGATGCCGGTCATGGATGGATACCAGGTGGCCAAATCCATCCGGGCAGAGGAAAAAGGCACCTCCCGGCATGTGTCGATCATAGCCTTAACAGCCAATGCAATGAAGGGCGACCGCGAGTCGTATCTTGAAGCCGGGATGGATGGTTATGTAAGCAAGCCCTTTACCTATGATATCCTGAGTAAGGTAATCGGCCAGGCGCTTGGGAAAAGCTCCATTGAAGGTGACGCGTGATAAAAGGTGACAGGGTGACAGGGTGAAAAGATTCCCTATAGGTTTACTTCAATTAAATTTTCCTGCTGATCGAGTTGTGCCAAAAACTGATCCACCGGTATGACAGCCCCACCCTGACGATATTTATTATTCTCGCAGGTAAATTTTACCAGTTTGCCATTGATGGAAATGGCTTTGGGACCAAAACAATTTTCCTTCACCGCATACCTGAACATAACCGTGTGCCCTTTGAACGCGAGCGAAGCCTCCAATCCATCTAAACCATACGGAATCACAGGATCGATGATTATATTTCCAAATTCAGCGCGCAGACCAAGCAACCTTGATACAATCAGGGCAATATAAATCCCCGGGCCGCTCGAATAAACCCGCCATCCTCCCCGCAGGATGATCTTCCCGGTCTTTATTTCATCGTAAAGCTCATCGGCCTCATACCGGTTTTTAAATGCGACATCCGAACTGCTGTAATAACAATTTGCCTGGCGAATATCCCCGCACGGCACAACATCCCTGTACCCGACAGGAATTGCCTGGCGAAGCGCCTTGAGAAAGGCATCAGCTCTCCCGGTCAGGGCCTGAGACTCGGCATACCGGATATGCTCATGCACATACATCAGCCCGATTTCACGACCAAAAAAGGTACTGCTTTCAGCCCGCTGAAAAAGTGTCTGAATTCCGCCCTTGTACCTGAGCGGACGGTTCATCAAACGGGCGCCATCAGGACCTTTGAGATGCTGTTCAACTAAATCCTGGTGATGCATTGCCTGCTCTTTGGTAAACATCCCGCTGATGATCCCCCGGTTCATAGGGAGGATGCTGTACCGGATGTTGGTTTTGTTGTCAGCAGGGTGAAGCAGTACACTGATCCCTCCGTCTTCTTCAACCAAACCATAACCTGCCACCACGCCATCCTTTATCAGGTATTTATTGAAATCCGATTTAATCTTTTCACAGGTTTCTTTCAGCTCAATGGCTTTTCCGGTATTGCCTGAGCGTGCATATACCTCGTGATACTGCATGAAAGCCTGGTAATTCATTTCAACGGTCCAGCTTGAAATCATGCGCTGTGCCAGTTCCCTGCTGACCGGTTGCAGGGAATCATTCCAGTCACCGCCTCCAAAGGGGACCAATGAAGTGCCTCGAATGAATGAATCAATGATCATTTTGACAAGCCTGTCAACATGTTCGCTGAGGGGTGCTGTTTCAGCATGGGAGATCCCCTTTTCATGATAGAAAGGCAGAATCTCGCCGAGGATTTTGATATCTCCTGTAACTTTGATATAGTTGCCGAGGGCAATGATGGTCCAGTAAACCACATCTCCATGCGAGTCGCCGGCCCTGATATTTGAATAGCTGTCGAACATCCACCATTGCGGCCAGCCGCCATCAGGATTCTGATTCGAGAAGATGGTGCGCAAGATCTGTTTAGCTGCATCATATTTTTCCATGCACAACAACAGGTCTAACGGGCCCTGTGATATGTCGCGCGTTCCCCAGGCAGCTCCGCTGAACTGTTCAAGTCCGTAAGGTGTTAAAAAGTGGGTCAGTGCATTCATGCCAAACCATGGCAGGATCTCCCGGAGAGCAGCAACATCTCCCTGGTCGCCTTTCAGTGCCAGGTTTAAACACAACTCCTTCCAGCCTGCCTCACCATCCCGGCAATCGGAGAGCCATTGATCCTCTGCATTATCAAAGGTGATCGCACTGGCCGAATGGGTCACTTCGCCAAGGAAGCTCATGCTGAAACCGGATGTTTCGCGGACATCGACAATGAACAGGGAACTCCCGCGGCTTTTCTGATCGCGGTACAGTACTTCATCCCCGCATGCTTTAAATCCGGAAACGGGACTCTGAATAACCATCCTGAATTGTGCCTGTGGAAATTTAGCCGCGATCATGCTGCCTGTTTCCGGCCTGGCTACGAATTCACCATCCCCTGGCCCCGGGAGGATGCTCCATCCATTCAGGAGGTCAAAGTCGTGGGTTATCATCAGGTTCACCTTATTCCCCTGCAGTACCTTGAAATCCATATTGATCTGCGGGGCGACCTTGGAGGTCCAGGTTCGTACCTGGAAACAGTGGTTGCCCTGTTTATAAATCCACCGGCAGTGATTCAGCCCGATCTCAAAAGCCGAAGGAACACCGAGAAGGTATTGCCTGCCCTCCATCTCCAGAATGATCCGCTGTCCGGTCTCTTTTTCAAGATTGAACTGACTGGTACAAATGGAAAGAAAAACGTTGAAATTGGTATTCCCCTGCGAAAGATGGGAATTGAAGATGCCGAATGCCCAGGAAGTGGTGGATACTATATTCTCATCTGGGGCAAAACCTGACCTGGCTTGCATGATGTGAGCGTGCGGCCGGTCGGCAAGTACCTCTTTGGACCGGAGGACAACATGGTTGTTCTGACCGCAGAAGAAGGATAACAACTGGCCATTTTCCTCTTCGCCATGGCGCCGCTCCTTTCCGAAAAACTGGTCCAGCTCGGCATCACTCAAATCGTCCACAGGCAAAAATCCCGATGTGGTGAAACGGTTTTTTTCAGAAACTGCCGGTTTGTTTGAATCGACGGATAGATTCTTATCCCCAAACTCAGGTATGAGTTCGGATAACCGTGTAAGATCCTCTTCAGATGTTGCCAGGGGATGATCCGGGACACAGGTTGCGACGAACACGCTTTTATGGTGATCGCCGGCTGCCAGGAAAAACGGTTTTTCCTGCAGGGCAAGAACAGAGGATTCACCGGCATATTCACCACCCAGCCTGTCGGAAAGCAGTCCTTCCGGAATTCCCGTTTCCCGGCAGGTTTTACCATAAAACTGGATACCATCCACACTTGCCGACAACCCCCCATTTTTACATGCCATCATCAGCCAGGGATTGGCGGCAGATTCCTTCATGTTCTGACGGCAGCAAATGACGGATCCATGGTTTTTATCTTCAAGTACGAGCCTTTCAAGATACTGGCTCACATAATATTCGTTGACCAGGCCGGCCGATATTGTTTTCAAGCCTGCGTCCTGCACATAAAACAGGTCCAGTTCAACCTTTTCCCCCGCGTTGTTTTTAACATCCACACTCCACTGCCAGCTGAGGCTTTTTTGCGAAAGGCGCAGGATACACAGGTAATCAAGACCAGCCCAGCTGCCTTTGGCAATATACGCGTGGTCGTTTATGGTAAACAGACTGTTGCTTTCGGGTCCCAGGATCGCCGTAAATTCAAAGGGGCTGGTTCTTTTCCTCAGGTAAAGGTTTGACCCGGATTTTGAAAAAGGTGTTGCAGTGTTGAGGCTTATCCTGACCGGGTCAACCTCAATGCTTCTGACAGACCCATTTTCAAGAAAATCAAAAGATAAACCAAGAGAATTTTTAATCTTCATAACCTGATATTCAGTATCATTTCCATTTTATGCTTATGACAGTAGTTGATTTCAACACGTTTTCCGTCACGAACCATTTGAATCGCTTCGCCATCCATGGTTGCAGATTTGACAATACCAACATTTTTCCCTTCAAACACGATCTCCCCGGCCAGGTCACGGTCTCCCGACAGGGTAATCTCAAGCTGATCCTCAAAACCTGTCACACCGAGAATATCCGAGGTACTGTGCAGAATTCTTAATCCGTCAGAGACCGCCAGGCACACCGGCGTTAAAACAGCATAAAGCGCAGGCCATAGTATTTCATTCCGGGTGTAAGGAATGGAGATTGATTCACCGCTTGCCGGATGGCTATAGGTTATATTTCCTGCCTGTTCTTCGTTGTAGTAATTTCCAATGAACAGCATGGCAGAACCCTCCTTTGTAAAACGTTCCCTTACGATGATGTTCTCATTTCCTGCCGAGGACTGCCTGAGTTTTGCACCGGATTTTCCAAGGATCGTTTCATAAACCGGTTTATCTCCTTCCGTGTCGAACCCTATCCAGGTTCCAAGGTGGATCAGCGAGCCTGATCCGAGCTCTTTGCTGAATCCGCATGCATGGCCGGAAATGTTCCGGGCGATAACCTCTGCTCCGGACAAAGATTTTTCAGCATAGATGATCTGCGGATTGGCACACTTGATATCTTTGTGGTCGTAAATATCCACCAGGGGTGAATCAATCATATCCTGTCCGGAGGGGGAGACCGCGAGTGCGTCACGAATGATGGTGCAGGGACTTTGCGACATTTCACGATCTGGCAGATAAGGAAAAAGAACGCTGTTGCCTCCGGCCCTGGTATAATCAACGATTACCTGCTGATCCCTGGCATTCATCTCGTCCGTGGCGAAAGCCCAAACCTGTTTGTAATGGCCCAGTGTATCCGGTGAAGCTTTGCTCAAATCGATCATGTCATAATCGACATTCAGTACCTGGAGGGCCTTCAGTAAACCGTCGAAAAAAGCCGGCCTGCGGATCGCGGAAGGGATGAACTGAAGGTCACATGCCGCGTCAACCGGTCGTTCCAGCTCGGTTGCATAATAGGGAGGATAGAAAAGTACGCACACTTCGGCTTTTCGTTTTGCATTAACGATGAGGCGTTCTGATGTTTTGACAATTTTATTCATCCGCTTCACCATTGGGAAGGCACTGGTTCGCTCGCCTTCGGGCGTTAGCGGGTTGAACCAGTAAAAGGTCTCCCCCGAATAGCCCTTGTGCCTTGGATTGCGACCCTGCGAGAACATATAATAGTTCCAGCCTGTAAGCCCGTTGGCTATGCTGGCTTTGTAGAAAAGTTCCAGTTCACGTGGATTTGTCACCACATGATATTCCCTGGAACCACACTGGAATTCTGCTGCAAACGCCGGTTTATTCCCCTGCATGGCATGCGTGATATCATTGATGATCCGGTCATCATGCAGATTCCGGTATGAAACGAATTCGGGAATATGATCAACCCCGAACAGGATCTCACTCCTGTCACCAAAAAGATTGTCATACATGGTGATGTTGACAGGAAATTCATAGCCGTTTCCATAAATCCAACCCGGAAGATTGTGATACAACGGAACCTTCACCCCTCTTTCCCTGGTCATTGCGGTGAGCATCTTCAGGTAGTCGCCGTAATAGGTTCTCCAGAAACAGTGCCATTCATAATCCCTGCCACGATCGCCCCTGGAGGCATAGGGAAGTCTGCCGTCGGGAGGAAGTTCAACCCCGGCAAAGTCAGGATAACCTGTCCCCCATAAATTATTCAGTTCATCAACAGAAGTATATTTCCCGGTGAGATAAGCAATAAATCGATCCTTAACCGCATTGCCATAATCGGCCTGACGGGCCAGCCAGGAAAATACGCCGATCTCGTTGCAGATCTGCATCATGATGATCGGGCCGCCAACAGATATCTCCCGTTGGCTGATGAAGGGCATGATCTGGTCATACCACAGGCCTACCTTCTCAAGATAATCACGGTTGAACAGGCTGACTCCGTCGCTTTGAACAATTTCTCCTTTCCTGCTGCGCATTTTAACCTCATCATAATACCGGTCCATAAACCAGTCGGGCAAACCAGCTCCACGGTATTCGGCCAGAATGAACGGGCCCGGTTTTACAATACAATTCAGTCCATGGGCCTGGCATCGCTGAAGCCATCCTATCAGGTCACGTTCAGGACTGCTGCTGCCGTCGAAATCAAAAACGGATTCCTCAGGTTCATGCCATGCCCACGGAACGTAGCTGCTTACAGTTGTCAACCCGGCTTCGACCGCTGCTTCCAGGTGTTTGTCCCACAGTTCACGTTTAATTCTGAAATAATGAATCTCCCCCGAATTGAGAAAAACCTTCTGGTCATCCAGATAAAAATTGTCTTCCTTAATGCTAAATTTCATTTGTCACCCTGTTACCTTGTTCCCTTGTTACCCTGTCACCCTGTTACCTTGTTACTCTTTAACTTTTTCCAAACTTCTCTGCTTCAGCAGATCTTTGATCTCATGGCTGCGCTTTTCAGTAAGAGAGTAACGAAGGAGAAAGAAAATTGAAAAGATGCTTAACAGCAGCGGAAGACCTATTTCAACCACCCGCATCATTAAAAGGGTATAAGGTGTTTGCTGAGTAAGCGGCATGATCTCCTGTTCGATGACGGCGAGTTCTTTATCGAGTGCATCCGGGGTTGAATTCATATTCAGGGCTGAGATGCGGTTGTTCACTCCCGTGATCTCCTCGATGAGTTTTTTATAATGCTCCTTGCTTTTTTTTGTGTCGATTGATTTATCTTCCAGTCGTGACATGAGTTCAAATGAGTTCATCCTGGCCTTGATGATCTTGGTTTGAATCGTAAGGGGAATGGCTTGCCTGATGACGGAGTCAATCGAAGAAGCTGATGCCCCGGACCCGGATTTTTCAATATACAACTTCAGCCGTTCGAGCTCTGCCTGGGTTGTTTTGGTTAAGGAGGCCGCATTGAACAGTTCATCATGCCTCATTTTCTGATATCCGGGAAGGTTCATGTTGGCCCCGTCCTGGCTTTTCAAAGATTCCTTTTCCAGGTAGGTTAAATATTCCTTTGACTCACTGAGTGCTTCCGAGGTCTTTGTTTTCGTTTTCTCCAGCCATTCATTGCCGGCGCCGGGAAGACCCTGGTATCCATGCCATGCCTGAACTGTGCTGCGCATCTCCCGGATGCTACCCTGGATCTTATCGACCCTGGTTACCTGGGTTTCATCGAACATGGTAAATACGATCAACACACCAGTTACAAAGCTGGCCAGGGCAGATCCCATTTTGATGAACCACCAGAATACCGAGTAATAACTGCCCTCTGCACGATACCCGGTCTTTAATTCATCTTCATCACAGATATCGCCCACCATGGAAGATCCAAGGGTGAAGAAAAACAGCATGCCGGCAGAAAGAAGAACCGTGGGGATGATGATCAGGTAAGGATGTGAAGGGTTATAGCATACAATTTTAGATAGTTGTGCAAGACACATGAGTAAAATAGCAATGGTCAGCGTATTTCTTTTACCCAGCCTCGGGCTGATCCAGTTGAGGGGAAATACTGCCAGCACCCCGGTGATGGCCCAGATCATCCCGTTGATCGCAAGCAGGTAAGCTCCGGCAACCTTATCTCCCCCGAAAACATAAAAAATAGGGATATATGATCCAATCAGCTGGACGAAATTAAAGCCCATGGCCAGCGTGAAGATCGTCAGTGTCAGCATGATAAAGTTCCGGTTTCCGGTGGTATGTTTCATGTCTTCCCAGAAGGGTGTTTTTTCGTGACTGGCGGCTTTTACAAATCCCGGTTCACGCAATTTGAAGAACCACCAGAATGAAAGCGGGATAAGAAAAGCAGCGATCATCATGGAAACGTAACGCATGCCATCGGCCTCATTCCCTCCCGGACCTTTGAAAATTTCCATGCTGGCGAGGGCAAAAAGCCAGGGTGTGCCCATGGCAAAAAGATTGCCTACAAAACTCTTGGCGCTGAACAAACGGGTGCGTTCGTGGTAATCGGTGGTCATCTCCATGCCAAGGGCGCCGTGAGGTATCTCAAAAAGATTCACGGCAGTGAAAAACAGCAAAAGTGAAAAAAGAATATAGCCAAGCTGAAACCATTGAAAACCCGTATCCGACGGGAACCAGGTGCGCACCATGTCGCCCTTTGGGATCCACCAGATGACGACAAAAAAAACTGCCACGAGTATTCCGCCAATCAGTAAATATGGCCGCCGGCGTCCCCAGCGGGTCCGGGTATTATCAGAAAGATGACCGATAAAAGGATCAGAGAGCGCATCCCACAACCTTGGGACAATCAAAATAGCTCCCAGCCAGAAGGCGCTAAGCCCCAAACTTATATTGCCCATCAACCCGACGAGGATTCCGGCTATGTTGAACAGGGCGATGGGAATAATGCCCCCGGCACCATAGGCCGCAAGCTGTGAAAAGCGGATCTTGTCTTCCGGTTTTGTGGAATTATCTGTGATTTCGTTGTGTTCTTTCATTTGGTTTTGTGGTTTTTTAATCCAACTTTTTGTTTTCTTTTTTTGGTGGCAGAAAATTTTCTCCAGTTACCACATTTTTACCTGTTTTACTTTCTAATTCTTTCCGGGCATTTTTAGCTACTGCACCTCCCTTTTTACTGGCTTTGGCATTTTCCTGTAATCCTTTCGCTTCTTCTGTTTCTGCTATCTGCCTTGTTGAAAGTTCCGCAAGTGCGGTAAAAATCAGTTCTGCTTCACTCATGTGGTCACGAAGATTTTGAGTTTTCAGCCCTTTCAGATCCTTATGCTTCTTTACTGTTAATCCTGTCCATTCCTGATGAATGATGTTGGTAAGAAAAGCAAATTCGTCCGATTTCTCTACACCGCTCTCTTTCCAATAATCAGTCAATTTGTTTCGGGTTTCCTGTCCGGTCATTCTTTGCTGAATCCACTTATCGCTTCTGCCCAATCGCTGCCAGTTTTCTCTTGCCCTGTCAAGGCTTTGTGCAGGGTCTGCTATTTCTTGCATACGTTCATAGCCAACTTTGGCCAGCCATTGCTTAAAGGGTTCGGCTTTGGGACTTGGTATGGATTGGATGATACGTAATAATGTTTTGGTATCGGCTACATCCGTTTCCCTCATTTTCCCATCTGAGGCTATTAATTTCAACTGTCGACAAATTGTCGACAGTTCAATCCCGTCTTGTGATTTTACGCGCACTTTCATTTTGAACCAATAATCTCTTGGGTTAATGCTGCCGGTTAAAACCTCAACCACATCAATAATAGAAAAATACCATTGTTCTTCCTTTTCATCCCAATGGCTTCGGATTTGCTTTTGTTCAAATAATTTTATGTCGCTCATGATTTATTTCTTATTTGCTATTATGGCGCTTTCATCATCCGTTATTCATCTAGTTTGTAACTCATTTCATCTATTTGCTTCTCTGCTTTACTGGCATCCGCTTTGGGTTTGGCTGCTTTGGTGGAAATGATTTG
>SESA01000388.1_pt1 | contig 29512 bp, 27 predicted proteins | sample 3171451 | NCBI WGS metagenome assembly SESA01 (sample SAMN06051862, study PRJNA518727) | freshwater metagenome | biome: subpolar coniferous forest; feature: holomictic lake; material: water; isolation source: holomictic Lake 227, 8 m depth | place: Canada: near Kenora, Ontario | collected...
ATACCTCTGGCGGGTGTTTTGGATCAAGCTGCATGAACTGATTGATAGAGCAGGGTTAGCCGAAGGATTTGCTGAATATGGTTACTCTCTTACTCTGGTGATATACCTTGGCTTTTCTTTCAGGGATAAACGCGGCGAGGTCTTGCAATAGGTTGGGAATAAGTGCCCGCGGATTCAAAATTCAGCGGCACCCCGGCGAAAAGCAATCGCCATGCAGGGCATCTTCCGTGCTGACTGGTTTTCCTTTTCTTATTCTGTTTGATACCAGTTCAGCATACATTATTGCTGATTGATGGTCAAAAGGCAGACACCGGTCATAAAAATCGTCAGAAAACATTTTTTCCGCAGCATCTGCAAGACGGGTTCGACGAGCACCCTCATGGAGTAAAGAGATACCGGGAAAAATTTCAGCTTTTGTAATCGAAGAGGTATAACATTCGTCATCAACGTGCTGGTCAAACCATTTCATGACATGCAAATCTGGCTGAGCGCGCATTAATTCAGACAGGACATTGGTATCAATCAAAAAAGCCGGGTTCATCACTCTTCAAATAATGGCCGTAAAATGATGTAATGCTCTTTACCAATCCTGCTATGGCATAAATTTGAACACTCTGAGGGGGCGAATGAGCAAGCCTGGTATGATGTTTGTGCGGCAAAAGCGCAACATTATTGCCTCTCTGTGTATCATCTCCATTATAGGTTATATTCTTTTTGCATCAGCCTGTTCGAGCCAGGCCGTAACGGTCGGGGCCATCATTGCAACAAAGGGGAGTCAAAGAGAGTACTGTTTATGAAAATCATTGATCGCTATATTCTGAAGGCGCATATCGGGCCATTCCTGTTTGCTTTTGTCACCATTATTTTTGTTCTGATACTTCAGTTTTTTACCACTTTTGCTGATCGTTTTATTGGCAAGGGTATCGGATTTGCCACCATTGTTGAGCTTATTGCGTTGCAGTCGGCATGGATGGTCGGGCTTGCGGCCCCCATGGCCGTCCTCGTTGCTGTTGTCATGGCATTCGGCTCTCTGACAACTACCTCTGAAATGACGGTCTTCAGGGCCACCGGTATCTCCCTGTATCGGATTATGATACCGGTTCTCCTTGCAGGCCTTGTTCTTTCACTTGGTGTCGAACGGTTTAATAATGTTGTGCTTCCCAAGTCAAACTATTATGCGAAATCGATGATGGTCGACATCGCACGCTCAAAACCGTTGTTCGGATTAACGGAAAATGCCTTTTCAGCCCTGCTTGATGGCTACTCCATTTTTGTTCGAAAGTCGGATGATGATGCAAAAGAGCTGAGGGGTATTGTGATCTATGATGCCACCCGGCATGGTTATACCACGATGGTAACGGCTGAAAAGGGCTCCGTTGATTTTACCGGTGATTACCAGTATCTGGTTATGACACTCTTTAATGGTGAAATTCATCAGGTAGGGCTTCCGGATCACAAAAACTATCGTCACATGAGTTTCAGGAAGCACCGTTTTGTTTTTGAGTCATCGGGCTTCGGTTTTTCACGCTCTTCCGAGAATCGCATGCGTTCAGGCGATACCGAGCTTTCAGCAAAAGAGTTGCTTGCCATTGGCGATGAGTTCCAAAAAAGAATTTCGGCATCAGAAAAGCTCATCAACAGGCCACTTGATACGGTTGGGCAGTGGATAGCTGAAAGTAGCTCCGGGACTCCAGGAAAGCACCTCAGATCATTGAAGTCGCCAGTAAAAGCGGGAGCGGCCGCCGCCGCCGCAGCAGCAGCCTATGTGGATCGTCAACTTCTTCAGCTTGATGGTGAACTCAGAAGTATCGAATCAAACCGGAATATGTACCATCGCTACATGGCGGCCTATCATAAAAAATATGCGCTCTCTCTTGCCTGCTTTGTCTTTGTTCTGGTTGGTGCTCCCCTTGGCGTTCTTGCCAGACGCGGCGGGTTTGGTGTTGGTGCCGCCATCTCGCTTGTCTTTTTTGTGCTGTACTGGATGCTCATGATTTCCGGAGAAAAAATTGCCGAACGGGGCATCCTCGACCCCATGATTTCCATGTGGCTGGCCAATACCGTTATGATTGTAGTCGGTATTGCTCTTATGGTCAGATTAAGCGGTTCGGTCTTCAATACTTCCCGGTAGCGAAAGGAGGTGCCAAAGGAGCTCAGACGCAGTTGTTTCCTTCACCTTTCTCTCTATAGCCGCAGCAGAGTTCTTTTTTTGCACCTTTGTCATCAAGGCAGACGAAGGTGATGTGTGTGCTGAAAGCCATAACCCGTTCACCGGTCTCAATACTTTTTTTGTAGACGCGCACGGTATATTCGATTGAGGTTCGTCCGATTTTGTTTTTTTCAGTCACAAAACAGAGGATTGACCCTCCCCTAATGCTTTTTTTGAATTCTACCTTATCCATACCAACGGTCACAAAGTTGCAGCCGGGATAATCAAGGGAGACGGTGATATAACCGATTTCGTCAATCCATTTCAAAAGGTTACCGCCAAAAAGAAAACCGTAATGGTTGAGATGTTCGGGCAGGACAAGTTTATAGGTTTCCATGGTAACATAAAGGCTAAGTTTGGAGGATACGCCGACCTTATCAAGGTAAATCCGACAGTGGCTATAAACAAGAGCTGGCTTCATTAAATTCATCCGGTGATTCATGCGGGCAATGCACTGATACAGCCGTTAGATGAAAGCAACAAAAAATCGCTGGAATGCAAATAGTTCGCTTCATTTTTTGTTTCTTGTAGAAATAATTATCATAAGGAGTTAATGAAAAAAAAGCGGGCGTTTCTGTTACAAGAAAAAAATCAGGAAACCTGTCAAATTTCAGTACACTTTTTGTATTTTCTATACAAATCTGCTTGTGATTTACTTGATGTGATCATGTCCTGTCGCGATTGATTCAACAGTGCAACGGCCTGCAAGCAGAAACTTATAACGGTAAACGATTACGGAATGATCTGGTCTACTATATTTTTTGGTCACAAGCAAGATCGTCTCAATCAAGAATCATCTGAACAGCTTTATTCTGCTGCAACGGCGCCCACTTTTACTGTCGGCGACGACTCTCTCCTCCAGAACTTTGTTTTGATACGCGGTGGAGAGTTCATGCTGGGCAGCCCTTTCAGTGAGTTCCTTCGCGGCAGTGATGAAACTCAGCATCGGGTAAGGGTTAATGATTTTTTTTTGTGTAAATATGCGGTAACTGTTGGCGAGTTCAGGAGCTTCGTGGAAGCTTCTGCCCGGACTGAAGCAGAAAAAGCGGGAGGAGAGATAAGCAGGCGTAACGAATTGTCTGGGAGTGTGCGATCTCATAATGAAGATAATCATCCTGTGTTGCATGTGAGCTGGTATGACGCTGTCGCCTACAGTCAGTGGTTGACAGAAAAAACGGGGAAGAAGTTCCGGATACCGACTGAGGCTGAATGGGAATATGCTTGCCGTGCCGGAACCACAACGCCCTTCAATACCGGAGAGGAGTTGATGAGTGGTCACGCCAATTATAACGGGGATAATCCCTACAAAAGTCCCTATAAAAATCCCTACAAAAATCCGTTCACCAACAATCAGAAAGGGGTGTACAGGGGGAAATGTGTTGTGGTGAACAGTTTTGCTCCCAATGCGTGGGGTTTGTACAATATGCACGGCAATGTCTGGGAGTGGTGCAGCGATTGGTACAGTGGGACGTACTATGACGAATGTAAAGCGGAAGGGACTGTTTCCAATCCTGTGGGGCCAGCAACAGGTTCGCTCCGTGTGCTTCGTGGCGGGGGATGGAATAGCGATGCGAGGCTTTGCCGCTCAGCTCATCGTTTTAATGCCTACCCCTATTTGCGTAAAGATAGTGTTGGTTTTCGCCTGGTGCTTGTTCCGTAATCTGTGGGAGGGCCATTTTGGTGCATGCTGAATGGTCAGGCTCAAAATAAACAAGCGGAACCCCATTACAGCTTGTTGATAACTAACCTGAATAAAGGAAAACTCTTATGGGTCTGCAGCTTGGTGAAGCCATCAAAATCGTGGCACAAACAAGGGTCTATCTTCTTTACCGGACAGTGGTTTATAGCGCTATCGCCTTTGTTGTGGCGTTTTTTCTTGCCATTCTGGTGCTTATTGGCAGCGTATTCGGGAGTGGCGCAGCAGTTGTCCTGTTTTTTATTGCGCTCTTTGCCGGTGGTTTCGGTTTCAGGCTGCTGCGTGAATATGTGCTCTATCTTCTACAGGCTGGCCATATTGCCCTGATTACGGAAATTGCCACAAAAGGGAGCTTGCCGTCGGGAATTTCACAGACGGTGTGGGCAAAAGAGCGGGTGATGCACTATTACAAGGAGGTGAGTGTTCTTGCCCTTGTTGATCAACTGGTGAAGGGAGTGCTGGTTTCACTTAACCGCACGCTCTTCAATGTGATGAATGTGCTGCCCATACCGGCGCTTGAGGGTCTTGCGAGCATGGTGCAGCGTATTGTGAATTTCAGCCTTACCTATATTGATGAGTCGGTTATTGCCTATACCTTTCGTACCGGAAACGAGAATGTTTTTGATGCAGCCAAATCAGGGATTGTCATCTACTGCCAGTCATGGAAAGCGCTCCTCAAGAATGCCGTGGCATTGACGTTGCTCAGCTATGTTTTTGTTGTTGTGACGACCACTCTCTTTATGATTCCCCTTGGTGTGTTCGCGTTATTTCTACCCTCTTCTCTCGGGTTTTTAAAGTTTGCCCTTTTTGTGCTGGCGATTTTTCTCGGCATATCGGCAAAATGGATTCTTTTCGATCCGATTGCCTGCACCTCTACCTTGCTGACCTTTCTGAAGGAAGCTGAATCGACAAAACCAGATCTGGCGTGGGAGGCAAAAATCGAGGCGGTCAGCGACAAGTTCCGCACCCTGAAGGCCAAAGCCGCCGAGGCGACACGCACTTCGCCAACATCGGGGTTGCAGGAATGATGAGTCAATACCACATTGCCGTCGTCGTCCGTACTTTTCGCCGGGAGTCATGCGACAGTCATCGAGCCTGCATCCAGCGAGTGCTCTGATGCAGGGAGTGATCGAAAGAAGGGGCTTTTCGCTCAAGACGCTTCTTGGTTTTCTTGGCCCCGGGTTTCTTGTAACGGTAGGTTTTGTCGATCCCGGCAACTGGGCGACTAATATTGATGGAGGCTCCAGGTTTGGCTATGAGCTGCTCTGGGTGGTCACGCTTGGTACGCTCATGCTGGTGCTTATTCAGCATTTGGCGGCCAAGCTCGGTATTGCTACCGGTAAATCGCTGGCGGTTAATATTCGCGACCATTTTTCCAAGCCGGTCACCGCTTTTCTTGGTACGAGTGTTCTGCTTGCCTGTATTGCCACTGATGTTGCCGAGCTTTTGGGAGGAGCTATCGGTTTTTCGTTGCTTTTCGGTATGCCGCTCTGGGTGGGAGCCCTGCTGACGCTTTTTCTTGAGGTTTTCCTGATCATCAGCCAGCGTTACCACCGGGTCGAAACCATCATTGTCGGTTTTCTGGGTATTATCACCCTCTGTTATCTTGCTGAGCTTTTTATTGTCAGGCCGGATTGGTCAGGGGTCGCCTCCGGGCTGGTTGTTCCGAGGGTCGGCCGGGAGAGCATTTATATTGCTCTGGCTATTCTCGGGGCGCTGGTGATGCCGCATAACATCTTTCTTCATTCAAATGTCATTCACAGCAGGGAGTGGGGGATTTCGGAAGGGGAGAAGAGGGAACTGCTTCGCTATGAGAAGATGGATACCATCCTTGCCATGACGCTCGGCTGGGTGGTGAACTCTTCGATGATTATTGTTGCAGCCGCGGTGTTTTTCCGCAACCATATTCCGGTTAACAGTATTGAGCAGGCATCGGCAACACTGAAACCCCTTGCCGGAGCGCTTGCAGGGCTGCTGTTTGCTGTTGCACTTGTTTTTTCGGGTGTAGGTTCTTCAATCACCTCCTCCATGGCTGAGGCTGATGTGATAACGGGTTTTCTGGGTAAACCGGCTGATCCCCGAACGACCTTCTACCGTGTTGCGGTTTTTGTTACCGCCCTCCCGGCCCTTCTCGTCATTCTTTTCAGTTTCGACAGTTTCCGCGTCCTTATTTTGAGCCAGGTCATTTTGAGCCTGCAGCTTCCCTTTACCCTTGTACCGCTTTTGATGCTCTGCCGTAACCGAAAGGTGATGGGCTCTTTCAGAAGTGGAAATGCTGAGTTTGTTGCCGCCGCCCTTGTTGCGGCGCTTGTTATCGCGCTTAACGGCTATTTTCTTTATACGACCATGACTGGAGGAGGCTGAGATGAAGCTTTACCGGAATATTCTTGTTGCCATCGACTGTTCGCCGGTTGATGCTTTTCTTGTTGAAGAGGTTTCGGCACTTGCCTTGCAGCTTGGAGCTACGCTGCATCTGCTGCATGTTGTTCATTCCCATACCCTTGATCAGGAGCGTTTTCTTCGTGAGGAGTCGACGCTCATTCTTGACCGTTACCGTCAGGAGCTTGAGGCAGAAGGGATTGGGGTCACTGTTGTTGTCAGGAGTGGAGAACCGGAGCGGGAGATTCTCAGGGAGATTGAGGAGAAGAGCTATGATCTTGTGGCAATGGCTGCTCATGGCCACACACTGCCCGAAAGAATTCTTTTTGGCAGTGTTTCACGGACTTTGCGGCAAAATATCTCCATACCACTGCTTCTCTTCAGGCATGATCGTTGAAAAGCCTGTTTGATGGTTTCACAAGCAGTACCTCTTCGCGCTCAACAATCACCTGGCCAGGAGCGAGTTTTTTGCCGCGCCGGACATACTTTTTTAGTGTGTAGATCACCGGAACCAGTGATGAGTGTTTTGCCGAAGAGTACCAGGCGGCAATTTCGGCGGCTTGCCGGATTGCCTGGAGGTTGTTGAGTGTTGTGCCCTTGAGGACGCAGTGAGAGCCGGAACAGCCTCGGGCATGGAGCCAGATGTCGTTGGGTTTTGTGTGGCTGAAGGTGAGGAGTTCATTGTTTGCTGCATTTTTCCCGACAAACAGGGTGATTGTCGCAGAGAGGGTGACGCTTTTGAATGGTGGGGCTGTGCGGATGTTTTTCAGCGCAGAATCGCGGGAGTTGCTCGTTTGAGCGCTCTGTTGCTGAAGAAATTGTCGTGCCTCCCGGGGGCTGGCAATACACTCCGTTGCGGCAAGAAGCTTTTGAAGCGTTCCCATTTCTTGTTGAAGCGAAGCTTGCCGTGCTTCCATTTTCTTCTGTTTTTCCCTGGTTTTTGCGGCTTTTGAAAAGTACTCTTCGGCATTTTTCTGGAGAGTCAGGGCCTCTTTCAGCGCAATGATTTGGTCTGGAGCACCGGTTTTAAATATGTTTTTGACGGTGATGCTCTTTCGTTCTGTCCTTGTCTGGTAAAGGGCAGCCATGAGCAGGTGGCCGCACTCTTCATAGCTCCGGGCAAAGTGATTGAGCAGTTCGGGGTTGAATCCATCAAGTGTTTTTTTTGTTTTTCCGATTTGCCGCAGCAGTTTTGTTCGCATTGCTTTCAGCTCCTCTTTTGTTTCAAGAAAGTGCTGCATGGTGAGGGTGTAATGGGCAAGTCCCTCAAGTACGGAGTCAAAAAAGCGTCCGGTTGTTTCGGCGTGGTGCAGAAGAGTGAAGTACGGTTCTCCATTTTCTTTTTGTGAAACCCTTGTCTGCGGGTCGAGCAGCTCATAAAATACCGACTGAAATGCGGTGAAGAGTGCTTCGGGGTTCTCTTTATTTCCGGCCCGCGTCAGTACTTCGCGCACCATTGTTTTGTCAAATCCCCGGAGGGTGGCCGAAACTCTTTCGGCACAGTCTTCGTTGTCAAGAGTGTTATATCGCTCCACAAAAAGCGCCTTGTTTATGGCGATGGTTTCAAGCTCTCTTAAAATTTCGGGAGAGTTGTGCGCCGACTGACAGGGCTGGCCAACGAGAGCGCCTTTATGCTTGAAGGCATCGGTAATGCGGTTCTCCCTGACAAGAAAAAGGTTTGTATCTGCACTGAAGAGATGCAATACCAAGAGGGCTTCGTTGGTAAAATGGATAGAAATTTCCCGGTCAGCAGGGGAGATGGTAACGCATTGTACCTGTTGCATGGAGAGTTCGTCCATGATGCTTGCCGAGTTGCGTTTTGTTCTTTTCTCACCCTCTCTGGTGGAGAAGCAAAGGAGGGGGTTGTGGGTGACGAGGGTAAGCTGTACGTGCCGGGTGTCGGGGGTTATGAAGGTGAGGGTCACCTGGTTTTTATGTTCTGAAAAGATTCCGGAGAGGTGGCCGCCCGCAAGACGCTGATGCAGCTCCATGGCCGCATGATAGAGGGTAAAGTAATTTCGTAGCATATCATCAATAAGCTGGTTGCGTGAAGGCCATCTTTTTTTCTATTTTAAGGCTGAACGTGGCTCCTATTTTTTCACGATACACAATATCATAAATACAGGACTATGGCGGAAGAAACAAAGAGCGGATGTTGTTGCCAGGGGGAAAACGTGGAGGGAGGTTCAGTGGTTGAAAAGCGGCTTGGCTGGCATGACTATTTTATGAGTGTTGCCCATCTTGTTTCACGCAGGGCTACCTGTACCAGGGGTCATATCGGGGCGGTCATTGTGAGGGAGAACAGTATTCTTTCCACCGGGTACAATGGAGCGCCATCAGGCCTTCCTCACTGCAATGACAGCAACTGCCGGATCTATCGCAGTATTCATCCCGATGGAACGGTCGAGGAGAATTGTGTCAACACGATTCATGCAGAAATCAATGCCATTGCCCAGGCGGCAAAGCATGGCGTATCAATCAAGGATTCCGATATTTACATTACGGCCAGTCCCTGTATTCACTGTCTGAAAGTGCTCATCAACGTGGGTATAAAGACCATTTACTATGACAAGCCCTATAAAATTGAGCATATCGACGAATTGCTGAGGCTTTCAGGCATCAGGCTGGTGCAGGTCAACAGAGAGTCTGATCAGAAGGGGTGAGGATATGATGTTGCATGATGATGCTTTTTTCATGAGGCGAGCGCTCGAACTTGCCTTGCTTGGTGCAGGAAGTGTGAGCCCCAATCCCATGGTCGGCGCGGTTATTGTTCATGAGGGGGAGATTATTGGCGAAGGGTACCATCAGCAGTTTGGTGGCCCTCATGCAGAAGTGCTTGCCATTGCCTCTGTTGCTGATGAAGCACTTCTTCGCCGTTCGACGCTCTATGTGACCCTTGAGCCCTGTGCCCATTTTGGTAAAACCCCTCCATGCAGCGATTTGATTGTTGAAAAAGGGATTATGCGTGTTGTTATCGGGTGTCGTGACCCTCACGTCAAGGTTGCCGGAAAGGGGATTGCAAGGCTTCATGCTGCAGGGATTGCGGTGATGGAAGGGGTGCTCGAGCCGGAGTGCTTGAAGTGCAATGAGGCATTTATCAAAAGTCATACAACAGGGCTGCCTTTTGTTGCCCTGAAGCTTGCTCAGACGCTTGACGGCAAAATTGCAACTTCGCTCGGGGCATCCCGCTGGATTACCGGTGAGGAGTCGAGGAGTGAGGTGCACCGACTTCGGAGCGTGTATGATGCTGTGATGGTCGGTGAGGCAACGGTGCGTGCCGACGATGCCCAGCTTACGGTCAGGCACTGCTCCGGTCGTAATCCCCTCAGGGTTGTTCTTGATTGCAGGCTGAGTCTGCCGCTTGCATCGAAAATTTTTGACTCCGGTGCGCCGACTCTTGTTGTTGCATCATCTATCTATGCCGGTTTGCCCAAGGCCGCACTGTTACAGGAGCGCGGGGTGACGGTGCTTTTTGTCGATGAGCATTCCGGCAAGCTCGATTTACACCAGGTGCTTGTGGAGCTGCATAAACGACAGGTACTCTCTGTGCTGGTTGAGGGAGGAAGCCGTTTATCGGCCTCATTCATTCGTGAAAAGCTTGTTGATAAAATACTTATATTTGTAGCGCCAAAACTGTTCGGAGGTGATGCCTTGAGTGCGTTTGCGCCTCTCGGTGTGAGCATCCCGGGCCAGGCTGTGCATCTCTGTTTCGGGTTCCCGCAGTTTTTTGGCCGTGATCTGCTTGTCGAGGCGTATGTTGAGGCTTGAACAGGGGGATCAGAATCAGCAGGGATTGAACATAAAACGGGAATTATGATGGCTAAGAAATATCCAAAAAGGAGGCTTGTTATGGTTGACCGTTTTGTCAATAACAGCGATCTTGGAAAGTTGATTTTGCGGCTTTTGGTTGGTATCATGCTGCTTTTTCATGGCATAGACAAGCTTCAGCACGGCTATGGTTTTGTGGAGCAGATGCTTGTCAAAGCCGGTTTTCCCGGCTATTTTTCACACTTTGTGCTTGTCGGTGAACTTCTTGCTCCTTTTTTTATGATATTGGGGCTCTATACCCGTCAGGCAGCCCTGATACAGGTTTTCGTTATGCTGATGGCAATTTTTCTTGTTCATACCAGATCGCTCCTTTCGGTGTCGGCGCATGGCGGATATGCTCTTGAACTTCAGGCATTTTATCTCTTTGGCGCACTTGCGGTTTTCTTTTTTGGCGCTGGACGCTTTAATCTTGCCCGTGGCAGCGGTCCGTGGGACTGATGGTGTTGACTTACACTTTTGTGGTTTTTGCAGCAATTTTTTTAATCGAAAACTAATTTTGTTATGGCACAGATTACCTTCAAAGGCACTCCATGTGAAACGGTTGGCTCTCTTCCCGCCAAAGGTTCCGAAGCTCCTTTTTTCTGTCTGGTGAAAACCGATCTTTCTGAGGCCGGACCTGCCGATTTTGCAAGCAAAAGACTGGTTCTGAACATCTTTCCAAGCCTCGACACGCCAGTCTGCGCAACTTCTGTCAGACGATTTAATCAGGAGGCAGCATCGCTCGACAACACTGTTGTGCTCTGTATTTCCGCTGATCTCCCCTTTGCGCAGAGTCGTTTTTGTGAAACCGAAGGGTTAAAAAATGTAGTCTCACTTTCAGTCTTCCGCTCTCCCCAATTTGGTCTCGATTATGGGGTGACTCTTGCTTCCGGCCCTCTCAAGGGACTTCTATCGCGTGCCATTGTCATTATTGATGGCGACGGGATTGTGCGCTATACGGAGCAGGTCGGTGAAATTGTTGAAGAGCCGGATTACAGTGCTGCCCTCAAGGTGCTCGCGTAAGGCACGATGTTTACAGGGATTATCAAGGATGTTGGCCGGGTGGCCGGAGTGGTACGGAGTAAGGGTGGGCTGCGGCTAAGGGTGCAGTTTCCCAATGCTGCGGAGTTCAGTACTCTTTCGGTTGACGAGAGTGTGAGCATCAACGGCGTTTGCCAGACCGTTGTTGCTCATGGTGAAGGCTGGTTTGAGGTCGATACGGTCGAGGAGACGCTTTCGAAAACAACGCTTGGCTCGTTGCATCAGGGATCGCTCGTGAACCTTGAGCGGGCAGTTCGTCCCCTTGACCGCCTCGGAGGCCATTTCGTGCTTGGCCATGTTGATTGCGCAGCAGTGGTGCAGGCGGTCAGGGAGCTTGGCTCCAGTCGTGAACTCTGGATAGCCTTTCCGGATGCGTTCAGCCCCATTATTGTCTCTGCCGGTTCGATAACGATTGATGGTATTAGCCTCACCGTTGCAAAACTTGAAGCACAGCTTTTTGCCGTGGCGGTTATCCCCTTTACGTTTGCCCATACTACCATTCATGAACTGAAAGCGGGAAGCCGGGTAAACCTTGAGTTCGACATTCTTGGTAAATATGTGGCGCGTCAGCTTGGAACGATCTCCTCTGCTGCTGCGGCTGATTCAAAAATTAATGAGGAGTGGCTCAGGGAACAGGGATTTTAAATGGCTGGCACCGAACATTTGCAGTCGGATCTTTTCGGCTTTTCGTCCGTCCCATCCGCCGAAGAATATTTTCAGCCTCTTGCTGAACGGGTTCGTCCGCGTACCCTTGACGATGTGGCCGGGCAGGAGCACCTGGTGGGGCCGGAAGGGCCGCTGCGCAAATTCCTTGCCGGCGGCCAGATGCCATCAATGCTTTTCTGGGGCCCTCCCGGCTCCGGAAAAACCACACTCGCCGAAATCTGTGCCACATCGCTTGCGTACTCTTTTGAACAGCTTTCAGCCATCGATTCAGGGGTGAAGGAGGTGCGCAAGGCGCTTGAGCAGGCTGAAAAATCAAGGCGGGCTGGCCAAAGGACAATGCTCTTTATCGACGAAATTCACCGATTCAACAAGGCGCAGCAGGACACGCTGCTCCATGCCATTGAACAGGGCCTCGTTGTGCTTGTCGGCGCAACGACTGAAAACCCCTCCTTTGAGGTCAATGGCGCACTCTTGAGCCGAATGCAGGTCTATATTCTCAAATCTCTCGAGCCAGAAGCGATTGCGCAGGTGATTCGACGTGCCCTGAAGGAGGATCGACTTTTAAAGGAACTCCCCATTGAGATCGCCGACCTTGATTTTCTGTTGCAGTTTTCCGGGGGCGATGCACGCAAGGCATTGAATGCCGTCGAAGCGGCCATCTCCCTTCTGCCTGAAGGGGCACCTGCAATGGTGCTGAACAGGGAACTGCTTGAGCGAGCATTGCAGTACAAGGCTCCGATTTATGACAAGGGAGGGGAGAACCATTATGACATTATCTCTGCCTTTATCAAATCCATGCGGGGTTCCGATCCTGATGCTGCGCTCTACTGGCTTGCCCGGATGATTGAGGGAGGGGAAGATCCCAAATTTATTGCACGGCGGATGGTCATCTTTGCCAGCGAGGATATCGGCAATGCCGACCCTTATGCCATAACGCTTGCCATCTCGGTCTTTCAGGCGGTAGCCCTAATCGGTATGCCCGAGGCAAGAATCAATCTGGCACAGGGGGTTACCTACCTTGCATCCGCACCCAAATCAAATGCAAGCTATCAGGCAGTCAATGAGGCCATGAGCTTCACCAAATCGAGCCCGGAACTTCCCGTCCCACTCCATCTGCGCAATGCACCAACCAAACTCATGAAAAGTGAAGGGTACGGTGCTGGCTACCAATACCCGCACAGCTATCCCGCGCATTTTGTCAGGCAGCATTACTTTCCCGAAGGCATGGAGCCAAAGGCCTATTACCGCCCCGGTGATGAAGGCCGCGAAAAGTATATCCGCGAGAGGCTCGGCCAGTTGTGGAGTGAGCGCTATACCTGATACTTTTTGTATCTGACAGGTGATACCATTGCAGATCAGGCCATACGCTGCCTGAAACATCCCGAACAGTTGCCATCCAGGCCTGCCCGCACGAGAAAAAGATGGTCGGGTTTGTTTTCAAACCGCTGATTTATCCAAATAAAAACACACATAAATTAACTATTATTTTTTGTTATACCATATTTTGTTGTATTATCAATGTAGCTTGCGATGTGGTATAACAGTTTTTTTGTGGAGTTATGGCTATGTGGTGTTTCGTTGTTTTTATAGTGAACAAGATATGCCAAAGGGGTTCGCTCAGCCGACGGCGTCAGAACTCCCGGCAACAGGCCTTTTGAGTTGACAGGGTGTTCTTTTTATCTCCTGAAACAAGCTTGTCTCCTGTTGATTGCCTGTTGAACAATTGCGCTTTCGGGTTACGCTGGCAGAAGTTTTGGTCATGCTGCACAGAGTTTTTTTTGAGTCTTTCATTGTAAAACGATCTGAAGAGTCATTATTTCTAAATGGAGGTGTAAGCATGAGTCGCGAAAACCATGACTGTGAGATGGCATTTGCATTTCTTCCAGCGGGCAGGGGTATTGATTCTTCATTTTCGCATTCTTTAACCAATTCACTTGGCGCAGCCTATATCATTGCCTACCTGCGACAGCATGGCTTTTCTGCTGAACAGGTTGTATCGAAACGATCTCTGAACATCACTGATTGTGCACGTATTATTTTGGAGCGAAAGCCAAGTGTTGTCGGACTGACCGTCTATGTTACCAACTATGAGGCAAGCGTCCTGTTGGCCAAGGCGATTAAACGAGTAGCGCCACATGTTCTTGTGGTATTCGGGGGGCCGACTCCGAGTGTTCAGGCTAATAATATCCTTCAGAATATCGAGGAAGTTGATATCTGCGTCCATAACGAAGGTGAGGATATCTGTCTTGCTCTTTTGACGAAATTAAAATCTGCGGATTTCTGCCTCGACAGCAATATTCTTGCGAGCATTGCCGGTATAAGTTACAGAAATGATGATAGAACGATTATTACCAATCCTGATGCGAGTGTATTCGTAGCAAACAGGCATATCAAAGACTACCTCGATAAATTTCCTTCTCCCTATCTTTCAGGTATACTTCCTGTTACCAATAATGCCGGAGTACTGACGGCGCGTGGCTGCAATCAGAGCTGCACCTATTGTAATTGTGCCGTTCTCTCTTCTCGATTCATTCTGACTCACTCCGTTGATCGGGTAATTGATGAGCTGGAGTATATATCACAGGCAGGAATGTCGCCAAATGAAGAAATTCAAATTTTTGACGATGCATTTACTCATCATTTCTGACAACAACTTTTTCGTTGATGTAAATAAATAATAAAACGGTAACTGCAAGGAGGATGAATTATGAATGATGCTGTATCGAAAACATCGAAATCTTCGTCGGAAGATGATTGGCAGGAAATCATTATCAAGGACACGTCTGCATTGGTCACATTACAGACATGGCGCGATGGGACACCGGAAAAGGAGAAAAATGTGCAGGCCAATCTGGATGAGATTCAGGCGCATTTCATAAAAAAAATGGATAGTTACAATGAGAATAAAGATGAGCAGCTAAAGATGCAAGCGTTCGAATGGCAGAGTGATGATGATGGTGATGAAAGTGATCTTCCAAAGTACAGGGTTTTCGGTTTTCGCGCTGGCAAAGGGCCGAGAAAAGTTTCGATTATCTGCCACCTTGACACCGTGCCACCCGGCAACGACGACTGGGAGCCCTTTAAGCCGCGTGTTGAAACCCGTGTCTACAATGGCGTACCGACTGACTTTCTGATCGGACGGGGCTCTATTGACGACAAGGGCCCTGCGGTTGTGGCATTCGAGGCGTTTACCCGTGCACTGGGTTCGGCAAATTTAGAGGCTCTTGAAAATGTCACCCTTGAAGTGCTCTACGATACATCGGAGGAGACCGATATGGCAACGCCCCATTATTTTGATGCCGTTCCCGGTGCAAAACCGGCTTTTGGTGTCGTGTTTGACGCATACTGGAGCGTGCGGGCTGAAAAGGGTATCGAGCGGCCAACCTTTTCCATTCATGCCAAAGATGGTTTGCCTGGTGGCGATGACAGTCAACTCTTTATTACCAGTTTGAGTACCCCACCTGCTCCTGCAAACATGATTCCGGTCACGGCTGAAGCGCATATTGCCGGTAAAACTGAATTGCTCAAGCACTTTGCCGATAATGTCAGAACCTGGTATCGGGCGTATCCGTTCGACGACTCCGGTTATCATCCTGCCGATATCAGTGTTACCAACTCGGGTTCCGAGGTTGTGATCACTGCTAAAGTTGCTGGAGCGCAACATGGCTCCGCTCCGGATCAGAATCGTGCCAATGGCGCCAATCCTGTTGTTTCACTCACCAATTTCCTTGCCTCCCTTGTCGATCGTAATCTTCTTGCCAACAACCATAATGGCAAAATGTGCCGGTTTATCCGTTGGGCTTTTGGTACTCGGGTGTTCGGTGAAAACCAACCCGATTTGCTTCAGCGTTTCGACACGGTCTTCAAGGAGGGAAATGGGACAACGTACGCACTGACACAGCTCATCCCTGCTGACGATAAAGGACAAGCGATGATTACGCTGGGACTCGATATTCGCTATGCCATCGGTCATCATGGCATTGGATGGGATGGCAAAGAGGGCAAGCTTGCTGGTGAGAGTCTCTTCAAGTCCGTCTTCGGGCAACTCATCGATCGTTATCACTCAGAGGCTGGCGGTCAAAAGCTCATGTTCCAGACTGCAACCGTTTTTGGGCCAGATATCCGCTCTCTTCGTGACGACAATTTGTTCCGCATCAATACAGCCTACCGGGCTGTCATGGGCAACAACTGTCCGATGCAGGCGACTGGAGGAGCGACAGATGCTCATGGTTACCTTGAATTGGTTACTGCCGGAGCGCTCTTCACAACAAGCTTCGGGCCACCAGTAAACTATCACGGTATTGACGAAGGAGCTCCTTTGATTGATCTGGAAAACAGCGGAAAGATCTTGCTTGAGCTGCTTCAGAAAGAGTTGTGCGTGCAGACAAGTCAAGCAAAGCATTATGCAGCCATCCATCACGCCCATGGATGCTGTAATTGAATGGGTTTGTCGTATTGATTCTGTAATAATGAAGGATAGCTATGCATGTCAGTGAGTGTGGCCTAACTTGATGCTCGACATTAGATAAGAATAAAAAAAGAGAGCCACTTTTGAAGATTTCAAAAATATGCAGTTATCACAATTCTTTAAAATTTGCAATTCATTACATCGTTAATTTTGACTATCTGTATAGTTTTTGTTTGTGGTGCGCATGTATTAAAAGTCGTTTTTTCCTATGAAGTAGCTATTTTAATCAAAAGGAGAAAAAAATGAAGACACTATTTTTGATCGGTGAAAGTTCCGATTTGCTGATATCTGAGCTTGGTAAATTGTGTGCTATAAATAAATATGATGCTGATAATCTTGATGCAGTAGATGGATTCGTTTTTGATTTAAAAAATGATGATGCGATTATTGAAGAAGATTATCTTGTTAAATGTCGAGAAGATAAGATTCCAATAATTTTGTTAAACGCCAATGCTGATAAGATATGTAAGCTGTTTGGGTTGGGGCTTCAGTCCAACATAGTGATTATAACATTTAATGATAATAGTACAGTTTTCCAGCCAATAAATACAGACGTTCTTATCGATAATGGAATTGAAAAATTTATTGAAGTTAAAACTGCGGAAAATGGGGAACGTCATATGTCAGATGAAAATGAACTTCCTTTGTCAGGATATAACGTGAGCTGCAATGATTTGAATGAATCAAAGCTGGCGAAAATAATTGAAAATAATATTACAAAAAAAAATTTGATGTTAATGGACGAAAAAATAGAGCAACTTTTATCTGTGCCTATTGATCTTCCGGCCAAGCAGTATCACTTTTATTTTGTAGATATTAATTTTGACTATAATAATCTTGAGGGACAAATTGCTGAAAATCGTGTAACTTTTTGTGTCGCATTAATTGCCTCATTTAACCCTAAATGCAAGTATGTAAGAGTGGGATGTGTTGGTGCTGGATGTAATCCAACTGGCGGTAAATCGATGAAATGGGATGATACATACAACAGGGGATATTTTCAAAAAGCTATTCATATTAATATGTTGCCAAGTAGCAGTAAAATAAGTACCTATGAGACTTCTCCAAAAAACTTGAATAATCAAACTTCTTATACTGCTGAAACAAGCTTTACAGTAGGTATTGATATATCAAAAGAACCAAAATTTAGTCCAAGTTATACGGTTACTGATTCAGTAACCTCTACAGTATCTGATTTTGATATTCAAAATAATAGTAGCGGTTTAACAGCTCACTGGGATTTTGAAATGGGTATAACCAAGTCTTCGATATGGGATCTTTTTAAAGAACCTGCTATGAGGAAAGCGCAAGTTAAGGAACTGCCAAATCTTGCAAAGAAAAACTTTCAACCAGTTTGTGAAGCGGTGTGGCGTGTAAATAATGATCCGGTATTTAGGGAGAGTGTCACTTTTGAATTTTCATTATTAATTGATTACTACCATTGCTGGGTGACAGGGGACTGGACAAACTATGTTAAGCATTATCGTCATTGTTGGCCTGGTAGTGTAAATCGAATTATTCTTGATTTTGATGCAGTTAGTTGCTAGCACCTAAGAAGATCTGTTTGAAAATGTTATTTTTTTAAGGAATTGAACACCTTGGGTCAGAGCTCTCTTGTCTTCCTTGAGAATGACAGTCGAGACATTTATTTTTCATGGGCTTTGTACATGGAAGTCTATTGTGCAATTACTTCAACAATGAGATGGTTCAGGTTCGGCAGTCAATCAAGTACTACCGAACCTGATGATACAGTACGTGTGAGGTGAGGTATTGAAGATACAACAGAGGGCGTTTTAGCTTATGGTTTTGTTCTTGTCTCGACACTTAGTGACATTCATTCTATTAAAAGCTTTTAAATCTTTGCCATCTGTTGCAATTGTTTCATCAAATAAAAATCTGTTATGGATAAAAGATAAAGATTACGATAGCTTATATAATGACGGGAAAGCTATGAAGGTTTGGTTAAGGAGCAGAGTGGTTGAAGAAAATTTAAACTTTCAAAAGAATGCTTTTTTTATCTGGGTTACAATTCACAAGTTTGCATATCGGACTTATTGTTTAACATATTTTTCCACCACTAAACCAACAGGGATAGATATGAGCAGCAAACGTCGCAATGGTTTTGGAAGTGCAAGGAGTCGTGTAGCGACAGCCGATGATCTGCGTCAAGTTTTGAAACGGGCGGATACTTTTCAGGAGCACAAAATAATAGGTCAGGCGGTGTCGCTTCCGCCTCAGGCTCCGAAGTTTCTTAAGGATATTCCGCCGCCAGGTACAGCTTATGATCCCAAACAGCCGGTCACGAAAAAGCTGAAGCAAATCATCGAAGAGAATTATTACTCCACTGCGTTTAAAAGTGCTATCAGAACGGTGAGCAGGCAGAGAGTACCCGAGCTGGACAAGATTCATAATCTCTACCAGTTCTACTATTATGTTGATGAGCTGGTGACTTGGATGCCGGAGCTGCGGGTTTGGGATTGGGATGGCGAGAAGCTGCATGAGCGGACAGATTATCTGAGAATCACACAGTTCTACTATTATTTCAACCAGCCTGAACTGGAAGCATTGCAAAGCCCGGTTGCGCCATTAAAAGGAGAACAGCTCTCACCAATTTCACTCTGGTTGCGTGAGTTTGCCCTGGAGTGGGGGGCTTTTTTGGACACACCAGCTTCGAATACCTATCTGGAGAGTTATAAATATGGCCCCGAGTATGCCTGGCAGGACTTTCAAAAAGAGCCACAACAGTACAAAACGTTCAACGAATGGTTCGCCCGACAGTTCAAGGATATTGATGTACAACGTCCGGTTGCGCAGCCTGACAATGACAGGGTGATCGTATTTCCTGCTGAATCAACCTTTGTGGGCCAATGGGCTGTCAGTACGGGCGTTGGAGCACCGCTGCCAGCCCCGCCTTCAATTGTTGTCAAGCACATTGAGTGGTCAATTGAAGAGTTGCTGCAGGATAGTGACTACAAGGATACTTTCGCTGGCGGTCTCTTTTGCCATAGCTTTCTGAATGTTTTTGACTATCATCGCCAGCATACTCCAGTTTCTGGCAAGATACTTGAAGCCAGGTTTATTCCCGGCCAGGTCTACCTTGATGTAGAACTTGAGAAACTGACACAAGAGGAGGAGGAGGAGACAAACTCAACTCTGGCGAGAGCGATTATTCCCAGAAGATACCTTGATGCCGGTGACCCTACAGGCTATCAATTTGTGCAGTGTCGTGGACTTCTGGTACTGGAATCGCCCATCGGAAAAGTAGCTGTTCTGCCAATGGGAATGGCGCAGGTCTCTTCTGTTGTCTTTGTGACACCAGAGGCTGATGGACAAAAGCCTGTAGTTCTGACACCGGAAGAAAGAAAATGTCTTGATTATGATCAGCAGGTGGCGCTGCTGAACGAAAAGTTGCAACAGGAACTGGTGGGAAAACATCTCGGCAAAGGCGAAATGTTCTCGTTCTTTCAGTTCGGCGGCTCCGATATCGTCATGGTCTTTGAGCGCATGGCGAACGTAAACATAACAGCTACGACCGGTGTACATTACCCGATTCGCAGTCAGCAGGCAATGTCGAATATCAAGGAGTTATTGAACGTGTAGTAAAAGAATTGAAGAATGGGCAATAGCCGGCAATATGGAGCGATGGTAGCTCGTATGTGTATTGCGCAGCATGTCGGTAAAGGAACAATGATATCGTGTTTCAGCCGACCGGGCAAAATGCATCTGACCTTACTGATCAGATGCATTTTGCCCGGTCGGCTGAACTTTTGCGTCAAGCGGTCCAGTTCACCTTATAGCTGCTTTTTCTGCTACAGCTCCTTATACCTGAACTCAACCTCTTGTGCGTAAAGTCCCTGCATATTGTCTGGCTGTTTCAGAAATGACTTAAAAGAATAGTATAATAGCAAAAGAGAAGATGAGATGTGGGTGATTCCGTATCTCTCTCTTCCCTGATCAGCATATCCTGAGGTCTGTTTGCTTCAGGATGGTATTGTCCGTTTATCTGTTGCGTATCGGAATGAATTGGTTAAGCATATATTATATAATAAAATGAGAAGAATAACGATTCAGTTGAAAGTGTGTTTATTGGTTGTCCTGCATTTTTTTTTGCTGCTTGAGCCATCTCTTCTGCATGCTGCCGATGCTTTGGGGGAGAGCAGATCAATTACCCTTGATGATGCCGTACGCATCGGGATAGAGAGAAGCCGCTCACTGGAGATTGCCCGGCTTGACAAGAATATGGCAGGGCAAAAAATCAGGGAGACATGGTCGGAGGTACTGCCCCAGATTACCACCTCTTTTACCTATACCCGCACGCTGAAACCCTCTGTTCTTCTTTTTCCTCCTGGCCAGGGACTTCCCACTACTCTTGAGACAAGTTCCGATAATGCCGGACACGCCACTCTTGATCTGCATCAGCCACTGTTCAATATAAAGGCCATTACCGGTATAAAAGCTGCCAGCATTGTTCGCAAGATGAGTGAGGCCGCTTACCGGAACACCGAGGCAGCGGTTGTTGCCGACATCAAGATTTCCTATTTTGATGCCCTCATATCAAAAGATCAGTTGAAGCTGATTGAGCAGAGCATAGCACGCTGGGAGCAATCACGAAAGGATACCCGTGCCATGTTCCAGCAAGGGGTTGCTGCCGATATTGATACCCTCAAAGCTTTTCTCTCTGTTGAAAACCTCCGCCCCGATCTTTTACAGGCGCAAACCCGGGTGGCGACGACTCTGACAAAGCTGAAAAATGCGATGGGCATTCCACTCGACAGCAGCATTGTGCTGACCGGTAAGCTTGAACTCTCTTCTGCCACCTATCCGTCGGATATTGCGGAGGCATATCGTGAGGCACTTGATGCAAGGCCCGATCTTCGTCAGCTCGATTTTCAGGTCAAGGCGGAGGGTGAAAAAGTAAGTGCCGTTCGTGCCGAGCGCTTTCCTGTAATCTCGGCATTCGGCAAACTGGAGTCTCAAACGGCATTTAACGACAATATTCGGTACGCTGATGCTCTCTGGCCAACCTCTTCCTCTGTTGGTCTTCAGTTCACCATGCCTCTTTTTACCGGTTATCGAATCAGCGCCCAGGTTGAGCAGGCCAGGATAGCGCAACTGCAAACCCGAACACGGTTCGAAGAGCTCAAGGCCAATATCAGGGCTGAGGTTGAGGTAAGGATTTTAAACTTCAGGGAGTCGCAAAAGAGAATCGAAGTACAGAGTCAAACCATAAGCGTTGCCGAGCGGAGTTATAACATATCACTTCTGCGTTTCAGGGAGGGTATTGGCTCCCGTCTTGAGTTGACCGATGCCGAACTCCAGCTCAACAAGGCAAAAACCAACTATCTGCAGGCGGTATACGACTACCTTGTAGCAGGAGTTCAGCTCGAAAAAGCTCTCGGACGTTCCCGGGTTGAGGGTGCTTCACAGGGGTGATTATGGCCATTCCAGGACAGTCAGAACAAGGTGATCGGCGAAGATGCCAGAATAATCTAATGCATTAATAACTTTGCTGTTTTTTTTCGTTTGATGAAAATATTGTGTAACGTGAGTGATGAGCTGATGTGTTTGTTGATGCCGTCATTTATCTGCTTAAACTCATGGTTATTTCATCACACTCCGTACCGCCCTTTGCTCATTCATGGCTGAATAATGGGCAATTTGTGTCACAGTTTTCTGAGCCTCAACCCTTATGAGACTCAAGTTGACACTTCGGCAGCTAAAACCTGTAGAATATCTTCCGATCAATACTGGCTACCATCTCGCCTCGGCGATCTATGCTACGCTCGCCAACTCATCAAGCTCTTTTGCCACGCAGTTGCATGAGCATGGATATGCCTCTGAAGGCGCCCGGCAAAAGTTCAAATATTTTACCTTTTCCAACTTGCAGGTTCCTGTGCGCACCGTAGAGCAGGGGAGGATGGTATCGCGCTCCCGTGCGGTAACGCTCTATCTCTCTTCCCCCAAAGAGGATTTTTTGCAGCATCTTATCACCGGACTCTTTGCTGATGGCGCGTTGCGCATAGAAAACGCCCTGTTCGAGAAGCAGCTTATCGAGTCATTACCCGATCCGGAGTGGTCGGAACAGATGGCATTTTCGATGCTCTCCCCCCTTGCCGCTTCGCTCTATCGCGAGCCCTCCTCAGGGATGAATACAAAAGAGTATCTCCGCTATAGCGACAACCGTCTGCCCGACATGCTGCTGCACAATCTGCAGGCCAAGTATCGGGGCATCTATGGCGCTGAACCGCCAGTTGGCAACGTCCCATTTTCGATAACGTTTGAGGCCGGATATCTCAAGCGGACAAGGGAGAAGGGGAGAAGTGTGGAGAAGCTGATTACCATCAAGGACACCAACGGAAGAGAGAGCAGGGTCAAGGCCATCGAATGCCCGTTTATCGTGACGGGCCATCCAGAGCTGATCAAGGTTGGCTATGAATGTGGATTCGGGGTGAATAATTCGATGGGGCTTGGGATGGTGAGGGTTGATGAGGGGAAGGTTGCTTGATAACATGCCAAAAAATAACCAAATGAGAATTCATTTAAAGTTGACAAAAAATAAACAGCCAGTCCCGTTTGAGTATAATGCTATATTAGCAGGTATATTTCATAAATGGATTAATGATACTGATATTCACGATAACCTTTCGTTGTATTCATTCTCCGGATTAAGAGGAGGTGCTGTCAATAAAGGGGAACTTGATTTTCCAAAAGGTGGAGAATGGTTTATTAGTGCCTATAATTCTGAAATAGTTGGAAAAATAATTAGAAACATTAAAAAAAGTTCGGAATTGGCTTATGGAATGAAAGTGAAAGAAATTATTATTTGTGAAACACCGAAGTTTTCTTGTAAAGAGAAATTCATGCTTGCAACGCCAGTATTTATCAAAAGAACAATTAATAATAAATCCATTCATTACTTATATTCTAATCTGAATGCAGACGAATTGATGACAGAAACAATGAAAAGAAAGCTCGGTACTATTGGAGTAAATGATGATTCTTTGCAAATATTATTCGATAGAAAATATGAGAAATCAAAAGTAAAGTTGATTTCATACAAAGGGATAAAAAATAAAGTGAATTGGTGCCCCGTAATTATACACGGAAAACCTGAAACTATTGAGTTTGCATGGAATGTTGGTATTGGAAATTCAACAGGAATTGGATTTGGTGCATTGATCTAAAATCTTCTATTATGTATTATATTGTAAAATATACTGGTCATTTTGGGTTTATAAAGCCTTGGACAGCCGTCAGAGATAGCGAAACTTATAGCCAACAATTTTTAACTCCATCGATAATTGCAGGAATTGAACGCAAGCTATTTCCTGAATTGCTTGAAAATGATAATGGTGAAATTAAAAAGATTTACAGACACCGATTAAGCTATAAGCAAATATCGCAACAACAAGAACAGATTCAGCCTCGAGGGTGGAATGAAAAAGGAACAAAAAACAATAAATCTTATGAACGCCCTTATGCTATATTAATTCGTGGCGTAATGGTTGACCCGGTGTTATTTCTTGCTTTTCAAGATCTTGAAGATGCTGTGCTTGCAGCGAAACAGCATATTTGTCTTGCGAGAAATGAAGATATTCTTTATCCAAGTGAAGAGATACTAGAAGTGACTAAGGAAGAGTTTGATACGGATGAAGAGTTGTTTTCAGGATTCGAATTGATATTAGAAAAGAATAAACAGTCGTTTCTTGTGGGACATAATAGGTATAAGAAAAATGAAAAAATGTTTGGATATATAAAAATTTTTGGAACACCTGTAAAAAGCAATTATTGATATGGAATGGGTTTGTTCTCATATTAGAGCTAAAGGAAAGCCAGAAGAAACTACATTGCATGAGCATTTACTTATGGTTAGCAATGTCGCAGAAAAAATTGCTGTTTATTCGAATATTGATCCAAAAATAGCAAGATATGGTGCAATTCTTCACGATATTGGAAAAGCCAGTTCTGTTTTTCAGAAACGATTAATCACAAATAAAAAAACGGATAAACCATTTCGTCACGAAATTACATCTTGCTTATTCCTTTCATTGTTTGAAAAAGATTTGCATCCAGCATTAATCGAAATGATTATTGCTCATCATAAATCTGTTGAGAATGATGCCAAAAGAAAAGGTATTCTTGATTTGAACGAAGATCGAGATAACACGTTTTTACTCCATAGCAAAGATTGGGAATTATGGAAAAATGATGCGTTTACAATTCTTAGTGCTTTTGGAATCACTGTTCGTAACATTAGCATAGACGAAGCCAAAGAGAACTATGAAACAGTAGTAGCGTATTGTAAAGAAGCCGTTTTGGAACGAGGTTATTCGGAATGGCGGGGTCTCTTAATGGCAGCCGACCACTTTGCCTCCGCGCTTTCCGGCAAAACAGACGCTTATCTTGAGAGACTTTTCAAACAACCACAACTTGATTTCTACAACCGGCAACATGATCTTTATCCTTTATCATTAAAAAATGCTTCTTCCCCAAAAAAGCATACGATGGTTGTTGCCTCTACCGGTGCAGGGAAAACAGACTTTTTGTTCAGAAGATGTAAAGGTCGTGTGTTTTATACTTTGCCGTTTCAAGCGTCAATCAACGCCATGTATAAACGAGTGAAAAATGATCTTGCGAGTGATAATCCTGATATGGACATTCGTTTACTACATGCGGCCTCAAAAATTGTTTTAGAGGGAAAATCCAGAGAAGAAAAAATTATTCAAGGTCATGTGGGTGCTGCTGTAAAAGTTCTTACGCCTCACCAAATCGCTGCTATTGCTTTTGGGACAAATGGCTACGAGTCGATGATTATGGACATCAAAGACTGCGATGTTATTTTGGATGAAATTCACACCTACACGGATGTGACTCGAGCAATTGTGCTAAAAATCATTCAGGTGCTTAAATATCTTGGATGCAATATTCACATCGGAACGGCGACAATGCCGAAACTGCTTTACCGTCGCATTATTGATTTGCTCGGTAAAGAAAATGTATTAGAAGTTCAATTGGAAGAGAGTGAGTTGGAACAATTCAATCGCCATATTATTCATAAAATTGACAGTTGGGAGAGCGCCATTGCTATCATTGCGCAATCGGTAAATGAGCAGAAAAAAGTTCTTGTGGTTTGTAATCGGGTCAAAGCAGCGCAAGAACAGTATTCCAAGTTCAAGGAACTGTTCCCAGAAATTCCGATTCTTCTCATCCATAGTCGATTTACCAAAGGTGATAGAGACGAAAAGGAACGCTTGCTGCTTGGACTTGACGAAGACGGAAAACCAAATGGTAATTTTAACTCATCTACTGAGGCGTGTATTGTGGTTGCAACGCAAGTCGTTGAAGTGAGCTTGGATATTAGTTTTGATCTAATGGTTACGGAAGCCGCCCCATTAGATGCACTCATTCAGCGGTTTGGTAGGGTAAACCGGAAGAGAACAAAAGAGAATATCGGTAACTATAAGCCAATATATGTGTTACCACCTCCAGATAATGCAAAAGATGCAAAACCTTATGACATTAAAATTATCAATAAAAGTTATGAGGTTTTACCAAATGGCGAAGTCTTACAAGAAAAGTCATTGCAAGGGAAAATAGATAACGTTTTTACAGAAATTGATTTTTTGAAAATTGAACAACATTCTGTTTTCAAAGAGACAGAAAAATGGAGCATTGATAAACTCACTCATAATAGTAAAGCGATTCTTCTTGAATTATTAGATATTGATAGTGTAAGCTGCATTCTTGAAGCCGACAAAGATGCTTATATGGAATTGGATTATGATGAACGCTATAAAATGGAGATACATGCAAGATTTTTTATCATCAAAGAGCTTCGACAATTAAATGATGGATATGGATCATCACCTTTTATTATTCCTGATAAGGCGTATAGCAAAAATTTAGGTCTTATTGAGGATTTGGTCAAAACGGAAAATTATACTGTTGAATACTCATTTTTATAAAATTATGATAGCAGCAACAATCGGGCAGGCATTTTTAACCGCTTATAATGAAAGATATGGAAAAACTCTTTCAGCAAAAGAGCTTTTTGATAGTATCTATTTTGAGTGCTTTTTTAATCATCAAAAATATATGCTTTGGGTTACAAACTCACCATTTGTACAAATGACATCTGGTCAAAAAGCCCATTCATTACTGCCAGAGGAACGAAAAGAGAAATTAGAAAATTTACATCAAAAAATTTTAGATGGGGAGATTGATGCCAGTACGGCTATTGGATTTCCTGCGGCTGAAGAGAAGGAATTTGCCACCACTTCAGGTTTAGTGACTGACATTGAGTTGCTTGTTGAAGATGAAGAGATCTATTTGTCTTGGATTGGAGGAGGCTTAGGTATTGGAGTAACAGGCGGTTATGCGATTTTCTTTAACGAACCAGAAATTTTGCTAAAACTCTACGAAGGTTGGCACGTTTATAGGCAGTTTTTGAACGATCCAACAATATCTGAACTTAGAGGAAATCAAGTTAATACATGGAATGGTCAATGGTTAAGTTTTTCATACGGTAAACAATTTCGAGAAGATTTTGATTTTGCTATGCTTCATTCGCACCATATTTTTTCACGTAGTGATGCCATTATTGAAGTAAATACGGTAAAGTGGAGTGAGCTTTTTTTTAATATTTCTCGCAAATTTCCTCATCATACTTTTACTGGCTATGTTTATAGTTTAGGTCAAACTAATAAAACGCTTGGCTTTTATCCGTTTCATTTCTCTCAAGCACAAAAACTCTTTGACTATTATAAGCTGTTATTCGGTGAGCAAGCTGCATTAAATGATACTAAAGAGTATGAGTCACTGTTTGGGCTTCATATAAAACGTGCTTGTGAGTTGGGCTCTATTGGTTTGCAAGCTTTAGAACCAAAAGATTTAAGAAAATATTATGGAAATGATTCGAACCTCAAATTAATCAAGCCGCTTATTGCGCCAAAAAAGGGAGAAGCCGAAAAGGATTATAGCATTCGAGTAACAAACGCCGCACAAAAAGATTACGAAAATCTCATTACTTTTAGAACCTATAAAACGTGGTTATTAGCGATGATAACAAAAAACAAAGAGGAATCACTGGAATATACTGCTGAAGTTGCAGGGGCGCTTCATGAGTATAGGGAAGGAACAACAAAGACGGATAGAAAAAATTTTATTCAGTCTGAGCTTTTGGTTGCTAAAACCAAAAAATCTTTTTTAGATGCGCTAACAACGCTGATTAAAGATGTTAATGAAAGTAAGCTTGAAATGTTCAAGAGCTTGCGAGATAAAGTGCACCTGATGTCGCCGGAAGATTTTGGCTACTTTGTAGTTTTACTCAAATTTGACTACGCCTTTGCAGAGCGCGAAAGAAATTAATAAACCTTAAAAATATGACCATGAGTACTATTTATGTTAGAACTCTCAAAAGAGCAGACCATACTGTATTTTGCGTTGCCGATGGCCAGAAAACATATTATGATCCTCAGTTTAACCGCCGTATCCCATATTCCAGTGGTCAGCAGATAAAACGATCATTACTTGAAGCATTGTCAAAATATTTAAAAGAAGTTCCTTCCCCGACCACATTTTTATTTGATGTCGATAAAAATGGAGTGATGAAAGAAGGTGAAGTATATGCAACTTGCAATCCAATATATTCGGACCAATTAATTGGTGGCTGGATGAAAGCTGCTAAGGGTGGAAAAGATAGGACTTTAAAAAGAAGAAGTCCGCTTTGTATCTCAGCAATGAGGGGGCTTCATCCTTTGCTTTCAGGTATTGATTCAGAGAATATTTCTTTTGATAGAAGTGATAGACCAAACAATGATGTCATTATACGAAATGAGAAAGGACAAGAGCTGTCCGATGACCAAATTGCAGAATTATTGGTTGGAAAAGATAGGAGTTTAAGTCGGAAATGGATTCCTGATAATAAAAGAGCTACCGGACTTTTTGTTCAGGATATTGCCATTGATTTGCGTCGTCTGTTTTGTGTATCACTCAATGCGTTGGAGCCGGAAATTATAGCGGTAACTGAAGCGCGTTTGCGTGAAGCAGGATGGATAGAAACTGAAACTGTTTTCGGTGCATGTTTGCTTGCTCCAAAGGAGGTGCGTGAACGTTTGATTAAAGGACTTGCCCATGCGATTATCAACTGGAGCATCACATCAAACCAAGCACGTACATTCAGTTTGATGGAAACATTGGCGATTTCTATTTCAGAAAATGCCAATAAAATTGCTGGTAGCATTCGAGCAAAATTGAAGGAAGAGGAGGACAATAAAGCTGAGCCTATCATAGAAGAAGAAATGAATGGCGTTGAAACTTACGTTACTTTAGCGGCAGGAGGATATATCAGAACGAAAAAAGAATCCGTTGATGCCCTTGATAATGCTGAAAAAGCTTTGAATAAAAAAATGAGCAGCTTCGATTATGAGCATCAACTATTTTCAGCTTCACAAGAATAGACGTATTGTAGTTAAGCTGTATATGATAAACTTATTATCGTATGTCCCAATCAATTCCTACAAAACAGCCGTTTTACATCTTCTCAAATGGTGTACTTATGCGGCGTGAGAACACCATTTGTTTTGTGCCGTATGTCACACAGGATGAGGTGACTATCGAAACGGATCCTTTGCTCTATTTTGAGTCGGATGAGCTGGAAAGCTTTTCGCTTAATCCCGTGAACGACGGCAAGCTGAATACCGGTGGCAGGCGAGTGATCCCGATCAATAACATTGATTCGTTTTTTGTGTTCGGGGAGGTGAACTTCAACACGAAGTTCCTCAACTTTCTGACCAGGAACCACATCCCTATGCACCTGTTCAACTATTACGGGTTTTATTCGGGCTCCTACTACCCGCGTGAATACTTGTTGTCGGGTTATCTGGTTGTGCATCAGGTGAAGCATTACAGCTCATTGAAAAAACGGATGGAGCTTGCTCGCGAGTTTATTGAGGCGGCAGCGGCAAATATTGCGCGAAATTTGAAATACTACACCGCTGATTCGCGACAGGCTGCGCTGGGGCAGGAGAGTGTTGACATGCTGTTCCATACCATAGCACAAATCGAGTCGCTTTCGGGTACGATTGCCACAGCTTCGGATATACCTTGTCTTATGGGCATTGAAGGAAATATCCGCAGGCTCTATTATCAATCGTGGCAGCATCTGCTCCGCTCGGCTGACCCGGCTTTTTCCTTTTCGGAACGGGTGAAACGGCCACCGGATAATGCTGTCAATGCGCTGGTGTCG
>SESA01000389.1_pt1 | contig 29403 bp, 25 predicted proteins | sample 3171451 | NCBI WGS metagenome assembly SESA01 (sample SAMN06051862, study PRJNA518727) | freshwater metagenome | biome: subpolar coniferous forest; feature: holomictic lake; material: water; isolation source: holomictic Lake 227, 8 m depth | place: Canada: near Kenora, Ontario | collected...
GCGGAGGCGGCGATTTCGGCGTTGCGGGCGGCCTTGAGGGCCGCGGTGGCTTCGGTGACTTTGCGTTCGGCCTCGACGACTTTCTGGCCGTTGATGCGGAGATATTCGGTGGTCTCGTTGCGGACCTTGGCGACGTCGGCCTTGGCGTCCGCTTCGCTGCTCCAGGAGACGACGGCAATGCCGCCAAAGGCAGCGGCGACCAGGATGAGGATGATTTCAGAAGGCTTCATATCGATTTGCTTGCGTAATTTATTGTCTGAAATCGCCCTTGGGTCAAGAGCCTACCCCGGTTTAGGACAGGCGGTTCTTATAATCAGCGTAGCCAAAACGACGGATTACCTGCGTTTGACCGGAGGCCGGATCGTAGCTCGCGATGGCCGGGAGAGGGACGCCGTTGAAGGTCGTGTTCTTTACGAAGGTGTAATGGGACATATCCAAAAACACGATTCTTTGCCCGATTTTAAGAGGGAAAGGGAAGGAGTAGTCGCCGATGACATCGCCGGCGAGGCAGGTGACGCTCCCCAGTCGGTACGTATGTGGCAGCTTGCCTGGCAGGTCGGCATCGACGATATCCGCCCGGTAGGGCATCTCCAAGGTGTCAGGCATGTGGCAGGTGGCCGAGATGTCGATGACCGCGATATCGACACCGTTGTGAACCAGGTCGAGGACCGTGCCCACCAGCACGCCCGTGCCGATACCGATGGCTTCACCGGGCTCGAGGTAGACCTGGATGTGTTCGCCCCAGCGCTGGCGGAAGCCCTTGATGATCCGGACGAGACGGTCGAGATCGTAGCCTTCGCGGGTGATGTGGTGGCCGCCACCGAAATTGACCCACTTCATCTGCGGGATGAATTCGCCGAACTTCGCCTCGAAGGCCGCGACGGTGCGCTCCAGGACGTCGGAGCCTTGCTGGCACATCGTGTGGAAGTGCAGGCCTTCCAGCCCGTCGAGGTCGGCCGGGGATTTGATTTCGGAGCGTAGGGTCCCGAGGCGCGAGCCGGTGGCGCAGGGGTTGTAGAGCTCGACGTCGACCTCGGCATGCTCCGGGTTGACGCGCAGGCCGAAGGAGACTTTGCGGCCGGCGGCGAGGGCCGCGGCCCGGTGGCGCTTCCACTGCGAAGGCGAATTGAAGGAGATGTGGTCGGCCACGCGGAGCAGGTGTGCGAACTCCTCGTCTTTGAAAGCCGGAGAGTAGGCGTGCACTTCGCCGCCGAATTCTTCGCGTCCCAGCAGGGCTTCATGGATGCCGCTCGCCGTGGTGCCCGCGAGGTATTTGCTGACCAGTTTCGCTTCGCTGAACTGGGCGAAGCCCTTGAGTGCGAGGAGAATCTTGGCGCCCGAGCGGTCCATCACCGAGCGTAGGATGCGGAGATTGCTCTCGAGCAGTCCGCGGTGGAGGACGTGACAAGGGCTGGGGACCTGACTCAGGTCGACCTTCCGGAAAGCTTCGGTGAGGGCGTCGGACACGGCGTTGAAATTGGGAGCGCCGGCGGGCGGTGCAAACGAAAAGCCCGCCGGGCGGCGGGCTTCAGCGTCGGCCGTTCAGGCGACCGGGAGTTCTTTCACGTGCCAGGGGAGGCCGCGCTTGTTGAGCTCATCCATGAACGGGTCGGGGTTGAGTTCTTCCATGTTCCAGACTCCGGGCTTGAGCCACTGGCCGCTGGCGACCATCGCGCCGCCGATTGCGGCGGGGACGCCGGTCGTATAACTGATGGCCTGGGATTTCACTTCGGCGAAACATTCCTGGTGGTCGCAGACGTTGTAGATGAAAACCTTGCGGGGCTTGCCGTCCTTGAGGCCAGTGATTTCGCAGCCGATGCAGGTCTTGCCCTTGGTGCGCGGGCCGAGCGAGGCCGGGTCGGGCAGGAGCGCCTTGAGGAATTGAATCGGGACGATCTGGTGGCCCTGGAAATCAATCGGGTCGATGCGGGTCATGCCGACGTTCTCGAGCACGCGCAGATGCGTGAGGTAGTTTTCGGAGAAAGTCATGAAGAAGCGGATGCGCTTCAGGCCCTTGATGTTGATCGCCAGGGACTCGAGTTCCTCGTGGTAGAGCAGGTAGCTGTCTTTCGGGCCAACAACAGGGTAGTCGTATACCCACTTCACGGAGAGCGGGTCGGTTTCCTTCCATTCGCCCTTTTCCCAGAAGCGTCCGCGCTGCGTGATTTCGCGGATGTTGATCTCCGGGTTGAAGTTCGTAGCGAACTTGTAGCCATGGTCGCCGGCGTTGGCGTCCATGATATCGATTGTCTCGATCGTGTCGAAGAGGTGCTTCTGGGCGTAGGCGCAGAAGACATTGGTCACGCCGGGGTCGAAGCCCGAGCCGAGGAGCGCCATCAGGCCGGCCTTCTCGAAGCGTTCGCGGTAAGCCCACTGCCAGGAGTATTCGAACTTCGCGAGGTGCGGCGGCTCGTAGTTCGCTGTGTCGACGTAGTGAATGCCGGCGTGGAGACAGGCGTCCATCAGGTGGAGGTCCTGATAGGGCAGGGCGACGTTAATGAGGAGGTCGGCGCCGAAGGACTTGATCAGGGCGACGGTCGCCTTGACGTCATCGGCGTCGATCGTGGCGGTGCGGAGCGTGCGGCCCGTGGCGGCTTTGACGTCGGCCGCGATGGCCTTGCACTTGTTCTCGTTGCGGGAGGCGAGCATGACTTCCGAGAAGAATTCGGTTGCCATGGCGCACTTGTGGGCGACGACGTTGCCCACGCCACCCGCGCCGATAATCAGGACTTTTTTGCTCATGAGATGACTGATTTCTGTCCACTCAGGGGAGGGGGGGAAGCAAAAAGCATGCACAGTCCCGCAAGGACACGGTGACGCTCAGGCGACGGCGGCCGGGCAGTCCTTACCGGACCGGCGGACCGGTCGGAAAGTAACCCTTTTGGCTGGCGGGATGGACGAGACTCGAACTCGCGACCTCCGCAGTGACAGTGCGGCGCTCTAACCAACTGAGCTACCACCCCGGTAGCCAAAAGGAAGGGTAACAAAGGTTTCCGGCGGGGGGTCTGTCAAACGGAAAACCGACCGAATTAGCCTCGAACCTGACCTTGGCCGACGATTTCGAACTTCCAGGTGGTCAATTCACGAATCCCCATCGGTCCGCGGGCGTGCAGGCGGTCCGTGGAGATGCCGACTTCGGCCCCGAAGCCGAACTCGCCGCCGTCGGTGAATCGGGTGCTGGCGTTCCAATAGACGCAGGCGCTGTCGATCTGGGCGAGGAAGGAGCGGGCCGCCGCCTCGTCGGCCGTGATGATGGCGTCGGAGTGATGCGAGCCGTAGCCTTCGATGTGGGCGACGGCCTCGTCGAGGCCGCTGACGATCTTCACGTTGAGAATCAGGCCGAGGTGTTCGGTGCGGAAATCCTGCTCCGTGGCTGCCTTCGCGCCGGGCATCAGGAGCTGTGATTTCGCACAGGCGCGGACTTCGGTCTTTTTCGCCGCCAAGGCGACGGCCATCGCTGGGAGGAATTTCGCGGCCACGGCGGCATCGACAAGCAGCGTCTCGAGGGCGTTGCAGGCGCTCGGGCGCTGGCACTTGGCGTTGAGCACAATCTGTTCGGCCATCGCGAGGTCGGCCTGCGCGTGGACGTAAACGTGGCAGATGCCGGCGTCGTGCTTGATGACCGGAACCTTGGCGGAGTTTACGACTGCTTCGATGAGCCCCGGGCCGCCGCGGGGGACGATGATATCGATGATGCCGCGGAGGGAGCCGAGCGCGGGGACTGCTTCGCGATCGGTGAACGGGAGGAGCGTGACGGCCTCGGCGGGTAGGCCCGCCGAGCGCAGGCCGGTGGCGAAGGATTTCGCGAGGGCGAGATTGGTGTGGATCGCTTCGCTGCCGCCGCGGAGTACGCAGCCGTTGCCGGACTTCAGACAGAGGGCGGCGGCGTCGACGGTGACGTTGGGACGCGATTCGAAGATGATCGCGACGAGGCCGATCGGGACGCGGCGGCGGATGATGCGCAGGCCGTTGGGGCGGGTCCAATCCTCGGTGACTTCCCCGACGGGATCCGGGAGTTTAGCCACGTCTTCACAGGCCACGGCGATATCTTCTAGACGGGCGTGGTCGAGGCGGAGCCGGTCGGTCATCGCCTCGGTCAGGCCTTTGGCTCGGGCCGCGGCGAGGTCCTTGGCGTTCGCTTCGAGGATGAAGGCTTCGTCGGCGCGGAGTGCCTGGGCGGCGGCGCGCAGGGCCGCGTCCCGCACGGCGGTCGATGCAAGGGCGAGCGCGCGCGAAGCCTTCTTGGCGGTGCGGGCGATTTCCGTGACGCGCTGGAGCAGGTCGCTCATTTCTTCCGCAGGGAGAAGCGAGTGCCGAGCTTCTTGCCGGTGGCGAGCTCGATGAGTACGTTCGGACGGCGTCCGCTGGCGATGAGGGTGTCGACGCCGCCTTCGGCAGCGATTTCCGCGGCGAGCAATTTCGTGACCATGCCGCCGACGTTACGCTCGGAGCCGGCGCCTCCGGCCAGGGCGCGTACGGCGTCGTCAATCTTCCGGACCGAAGGAATCAGGTCGCCGGTGCCGTCGGACTTCGTCATCAGGCCTTGGATGCCCGAGAGAATGATGAGCAGGTCGGCGCCGACGAGGGCGGCGACGTGCGCGGAGAGGCGGTCATTGTCGCCGACTTTGATTTCCTCGTCAGCGATGGCGTCGTTCTCGTTGATGATCGGGATGAAGCGCTTGCGGGCGAGGAGTAGGTCGAGCGTCGCTCGGGCGTTGCGGGTGCAGGCGCGGCTGTCGAGATCCCAGTAGGTCAGCAGCATCTGCGCACCGAGGAGCTTATGGCGGCGCAGGTGTTTGCCGTATTCGGACATCAGCTCGGGCTGGCCGACCGTGGCGCAGGCCTGGAGTTCGCGGGCTTCCTTCGGGCGTTTGTCGAGGCCCATGGCGGTCATGCCGGCGGCGACGGCACCCGAGGTGACGACGACGACTTGGATGCCCCGCTTATTGAGGGCGGCGACTTGGTCGACGATGCGCCCGATCTGGACGCGGTCCACCTTGCCGTCCTTGCGGGTGAGCAGACCGGAACCGAGTTTGATGACCCAACGTTTTGCCATGGCTTTAAGGTGCAGACCTTAGCCGATGGAATTCGTCGATGTCCAGCGTCAGAGTGCGCCGCCCGGCTGGGGCGGCGGCGTCAGGCCCACGGCTAGCCAGCCCTTGGGGGCCAAAACGCGTCCCTGCGGGGTGCGCAGGACGTAGCCCTCTTGGACGAGGAACGGCTCATGTACTTCCTCGAGCGTGTGGGCGTCTTCACCGATGGCCGCCCCGATGCTGTTAAGGCCGACCGGGCCGCCGTTATGTTTCTCCGCCATCGCGCGGAGGAAGCGGTGATCCATTTCGTCGAGTCCATGGCGGTCGATTTCAAGGAGCTCGAGGGCGGCGGCCGTCACGGCGGCATCGGCTTTGCCGCCGGCACGTTCAAGGGCGTAGTCGCGGGTGAAGCGCAGGAGATTGTTGACGATGCGCGGCGTGCCGCGGGCGCGGCGCGCGATCTCATCGGAGCCGCCTTGGTCGATGTCGAGCTGCAGTAGTTCGGCGTTACGGCGCACGATGCTCAAAAGCTGTTCGCGGGTGTAGTAATCGAGGCGCGTCTGCAACGTGAAGCGGCTGCGCAGCGGGGCGGTGAGCAGGCCCGTGCGGGTCGTGGCCCCGACCAAGGTGAACTTCGGTAGATCGAGTCGCACCGAGCGTGCGTTCGGTCCTTGGTCGATCATGATATCGATGCGAAAATCCTCCATTGCTGAGTAGAGGAATTCTTCGACCGTCTTCGGGATGCGGTGGATTTCGTCGATGAAGAGCAGCTCGCCCTCCTGCAGGCTGGTGAGTAGGCCTGCGAGGTCGGAGGCTTTTTCGACGACCGGTCCGGAGGTGACGCGGATGGGGCGGCCCATCTCTTCGGCGAGAATCATCGCCAGCGTCGTCTTGCCGAGTCCGGGCGGCCCGTGCAGTAAGATATGGTCGAGCGTGCGGCCTTCGCGGCGCGCGGCGCCGATCATCACGCGGAGTCGTTCGACCGTGCGGGCCTGACCGACGAAGTCGTCGAGTTTCGGAGGGCGCAGCGAGGCGTCGAGCGAGCGATTCACGCGCGACACGGCTTCCTTGCCGGCGGGCGGCTGGGGGTCATCGGGCGAATCCTTGGCACGGGCCATGGGCGCAAGGTGCGGAGTCGCGTGGGATTGGCAACCCTCAGTCCTCGGCGAAGCCTTTCGGCAACGCGGAGGCGGGGAGGCGTTCGATGTCGGCGCCGAGGCTGCGGAGGCGTTCTTCGAAGCGTTCGTAACCACGGTCGAGGTGGTAGAGGCGCTGGACCCAGGTCTCACCCTTGGCGACCAGCGCCGCCAGGATGAGGGCGGCGGAAGCACGCAGATCGGAGGCCATCACCGGAGCGCCCGAGAGCGGCCGGTCGCCGTAGATGGCTGCCGTGGCTCCATCGATGGCAATCTCGGCGCCCATGCGTTGCAGCTCCGCCGCATGCATAAAGCGGGCAGGGTAGATTTTTTCGGTGACTGTACTGCGTCCATCGACGAGCAGTTGGAGGGCCATGAATTGGGCCTGAAGGTCGGTCGGGAAGCCTGGGTAGGGTTCCGTGATGATCTCGACGGCGTGAGCCGGCTTACCAAAAGCGCGGACAAAGTCGGGCCCGGTTTCGACGCTCACGCCCGCCTCGCGCAGTTTGTTTAAGAACGCCGTCAGGTGGTCGGGATTGCAGTGTGTCACCGTGACATCGCCGCCAGTGATGGCGCCGGCCACCAGATAGGTGCCCGCCTCGATGCGATCGGCGATGACCGTATGGTCACAGCCATGGAGGGTAGCGACGCCTTCGACCTCGATGAGGTTCGTGCCGTGGCCGCTGATGTGTGCGCCCATCTTGATCAACATCTCGCAGAGGTCGACCACTTCGGGCTCGCGGGCGGCGCATTCGATGCGCGTGCGTCCCGGTGTAAGGCTTGCGGCCATCACGATATTGGCGGTGCCGAGCACCGTGCTGCCCATCGGGCCGCCCATGAAGATATCGCCGCCGCGGGCGGGCGTGGCGTCGACCTGCACGAGGCCCGCCTCCACGTTCACGATGCAGCCCATCGCCTCGAGGCCTTTCAGGTGGAGGTCGATGGGGCGCGGTCCGATCACGCAGCCGCCGGGGATCGCCATCTCCGCATGGCGGAGGCGACCGAGTAGGGAGCCGAGCAGGCAGACTGATGCCCGCATCTTGCGCACGAGGTCGTAGGGTGTGCGGTGGGTGATCGTCTCGGCGCGAATCGTCCAGACGCCAGGCTCGGGGTGGGTGACGACGGCGCCTTGGTGGCCGAGGATTTCCGCCATGTAGCGGACATCGCTCAGGTCTGGCACGTTGCGCAACGTCACCGTCTCGCTCGTGAGGAGCGAAGCGGCGAGCAGTGGCAGCGAGGCGTTCTTTGAGCCCGCCGCGCGGATGGAACCTCGCAGCACGTGGCCTCCTCGGATGCGTGCGACCTGGAGCATCGTGTAAAAAAGAGCGGGGGCGCCGTTTGGCGCCCCCGGTTCAATCAGCCTTCGCGAGGACCGTTGCGAGGACCGCGGTCGCCGCGGGAATCTCCGCGACCACCACGGGAGCCACCGCGATCACCGCCGCGCGAGCCATCGCGGGAACCGCCACGGAAGTCGCCGCGACCACGGCCGCCGCGATGACCGCGGTCGGAGCGTTCGCCGCGATGTTCGCCGCGGGGCTGCTGGCTGCGTTCGGAAGGAACGAAGACGGCTTTGGTGGGAATGCCGAAGAGGGTAGCGAGCTTGCGCTTCACCGAGGCCCAGAAGCCGATCGGCGCCTGAACAGGGATGACGACAGGCTCGATCTGGATGCGCGGCCGGTCTTCGCGACGCGGGCGATCTTCGCGACGCGGACCACGGTCGCCTTCAGGGCGGGGGCCACGGTCGCCTTCGGTGCGGGGCTCGCGACGAGGACCACGTTCGCCTTCGGCGCGCGGTTCGCGACGCGGGCGGTCGCCCTGCGGGATGCCGGGCTGGCGGCCTTCTTCGGTGAAGCCTTCGGGGCGGCGTTCACGCGGTTCGCGGCGGGGACCCGGCTCGCCTTCGGCGCGCGGTTCACGACGTTCACGCGGTTCGCGCTGCTCGCGCTGTTCCGGAGCGGCCGACTGGGCGCGATCGCCCGAGAGGTTCTCGGTCAGCTGAGACGGGTCTTCGACGACGCCACAGGTCGGGCGGGCGGCCTGACCGTTGGCGGCCGAGGGAGCGGCGCCACGGGGCGTGCCACGGCGACCGAACTGCTTCGGCGTCGTGATGGTACCAGGCTTGGCGGCGGGTTCGGACGAGGCCCCGATTACGGAGAGCGGAGGGAGTTCCGCGTGGGCGGACTCCAGCTTGGCTTCGTTGAGGCGGGGGGCGGGGGTGCGGACTTCACTGGCGCCTGCGTCCGCGGCGGGTTGGTGGGCGGAGACTGGCTCCTGGCCCTGGGTTTCTTCTTGGCTCATGTTTCTTATGTTGGGGCGGCCTTCGTTATGGCCGACCGGATGATGCGGGCTTCTCCGTTGTGGAGAGACGACGCGGTTTGTCGGACCCTTGGTGACGGAGGACGAACCTCCTTGGGGTGCCGAACGGCTCCGGGAGGAACTCCCGGAAAGAATGTGACTAAATACGCCCCCCTAGCTTAACAACAAGAAACTCCCTCAGCGGGCCTCTTCAGTGAACCTTTGTTCACGAATCAGGACGATTTTGACCGTTCCTTGGTAAGAAAGGCTTTCTTCCACCTTGAGGCGGATACGGCGGGCCAGTTCCGTGGCTCCGAAATCATCGACCTTACCCGGGTCGACGATGACCCGGAGTTCGCGGCCCGACTGGAAGGCGAAGGCTTCGCGGACCCCCTCGAATGTCAGGGCGATTTCCTCGAGGCGGCGAACCCGCTGGGCGTAGCTCTCCAAGGTGGAGGAGCGGGCGCCGGGGCGAGAGCCCGAGGCGGCGTCGGCGATCATCACCAGCGGTGCGTAGAGACTTTCCGCTTCAACCTCGCGGTGGTGGGCGGCGACGGCGTTCACGACGCGGAGATCTTCGCCCAGGCGGCGAAGCAGGGCGGCACCGGCGAGCGCATGGCTGCTGCCCGCCTCGGCTTCGATGGCTTTGCCTAAATCATGCAGCAGGCCGGCGCGCTTGGCGGGCACCGGGTCGATGCCGATTTCGGCGGCGAGCATCGCGCAGAGCTGGGCGACTTCCACCGAATGGGCGAGGGTGTTCTGATTGGCGGAGAGGCGGAAGTGGAGACGTCCGAGGAGTTCCTCCACGGCGGCGTCCATGGGCGGGAGGCCAAGATCTCGCACGGCGTCGCGGCCGAGGCGTCGGGCGTGTTTGACGACTTCTTCTCCGGCCGAGCGCACGGAGTCTTCAATCAGTCCGGGCGAGATGCGGCCGTCTTTCACGATGCGCTCGAGGGCGATACGTGCGATTTCTCGGCGGACCGGGTCGAAGCATGAAACCATTGCTAATCCAGGGGTTTCATCGATGAGCAAGGTCGCGCCCGTGCTCTGTTCGAAGGTGCGGATATTGCGACCTTCACGGCCGATGAGGCGACCTTTCATGTCTTCATTGGGCAGCGAAACAGAAAGCGCGGTGGCGTCCTGCGTGGTCGTCGTCGTGAGGCGCTGCATCGCCGAGAGCAGCTTGCGGCGCGCTTCGTCGTCGATGTCCTGCTCGACTTGGTCGAGGAGTTCGCGGCGAAGGTGCTGGGCTTCGTTGCCGTACTCGGCGCGCATCGCGTTGAGGAGCAGCGTGCGGGCTTCTTCGGGGCTGACTTTGGCGAGACGTTGAAGTTCGCGGTGGAGGAAATCGCGTTGCCGCTCGTTCTCGTGGCGAAGCTCGTCAGCCTGGCGGACTTCCGCTTCGGCCGCGGCTTTGAGCCGGGCCGCCTCCCGTTGTTCAGCCTCGGCTTTCGCGTGAAGTTCGGCGGCCTCGACGGTCGCCTCGCGGCGGGCGAGTTCGACCTCGGATCGGAGGCGGGCGTCCCGGATCGCTCCTAGGGTGTTCTCGCGCCATTTCGCCACCGCATAGGCCACGATGGCTCCCGAGGAGAACGCCACGGCGGCGAGGATGCTTTGGTCGGCTGCCACAGGCATGGTCGTCGCGGTTTCCGGAGATCCGGGCGGCTACCCTTGCGGTTGGAGTCCCATCCGCAAGCCCTTTCGGGAGGTTCGCCTTGCCAGCATGGCTGAATCGGGGTTGCCTCTGGCATGTCCCAACACCTTGACAATGAGCGGTCTCCGGCCGCGGTCTGGTGGGATAAATTCGCCAATTTCGCTTGGCGGACGGACTGGACGCAGGTGGTGCTTATACTGTTCCTGAGCGCGCTCGGTGTGGTGGCGATTCAGTCGGCTGGCAGCGCCCGTGAATCCACCTACTTCCGTTCGCAGATCGTCTTCATCGCCCTCGGTTGGATCGCCTACTGGGCGATTGCTTCGGTGGATTACCGCCAGATTCAGGTGCATGCCCGGCGAATATATCTCGCCGCCATCTGCTTGCTTCTGCCGGTGGCCCTGTGTGCGTTGTTGAAGCGGGATTTCGGTTCGTATATTCATATTACTAACGGTGCCCGGCGGTGGATCAGCCTCGGCCCGTTGTCCCTGCAGCCCTCGGAGTTCGCCAAGGTGGGGGCCCTGATTTTTCTGGCGGCGCTCTTGGCGCGGTCTCCCATCGGAAATTTCCGCGCCACTTGGCGGACCGTATTACTGGCTTTGGGGTCGGCGGCGGTCCCGTTTGTCTTGATTTTTGTGCAGCCAGACCTAGGTTCAGCGCTCATCTACCTGCCGCTTTCATTCATCCTGCTTTTTGTCGCCGGCCTGACTTCCAGGTTCTTTGTGGTGGCCGGGGTGGCTTCCCTGATTTTGGCCGGGGTCATCGCGCTCGATTTGCAGGAATATTCGGCCAAGGTGACCCAGTATTCATCCGCCCATCCGGAAGACCGGGATCCGGCCCGATTCGTGCGCGGCAAGCATGAGGCCACGGCCTGGTTCTTCCTGCTCAAGGACTACCAGCGCGAGCGCATCATGTCCTTCGTGGCGCCGCATGTGATCGACCCGAAGGGACTCGGGGTCACCTGGAACGTAAACCAGGCTGTCATCGCCGTCGGTCGCGGAGGTTTCGCCGGCCAGGGCGTTGGCAACGGCACCCAGGCGCGCTTTGGCTATCTGCCGGAGGCGGCGGCGCATAACGACTTTCTTTTTTCCGGGATGGCCGAAGAAATCGGCTTCACCGGCGGCCTTTTAGTGATCGGCGCATTTGCCCTGCTGTTCTGGCGCGTCGTGCGCACGGCGTCCCGGGCGGCGGATCGCTTTGGTTCCTTGCTGGCCATTGGCGCCGCGGTCGTGCTCGGCACACACGTCGTCGTCAATATCGGCATGAATATCAATCTGATGCCCGTCACCGGTGTCCCCCTTCCTTTCCTTAGCTACGGTGGGTCTTTTGTTCTCAGCTGTTTCCTGCTCCTTGGATTAGTCCAGAGCGTCCACCGACATTCGTCCGGTGGCGGCGAAGACGGAGGCTCTCCGGCAACCGGCTTAACCGCCTGACCGAGATGACCGACAATACCGAACCCGAAGATATTAACGAAGAGCTGCCTGAAGGCGGCGAACAGACCTCCCCAATCGACCAGCGTCAGCTGGCCGACGAGGCGGCCAAACGACGCAAGGAGCTCCCGCTCCTGCAGCGCATCGTCAAGCACTTCTCCAAAGACCGCGCGGTCTACCGCGAGCTCGTCATCAACGCCGAGACGCTGGAGAAGCGAGTCGCACTCCTCACCAACGGGGTCCTTGATAAGTTCGAAATCGAACACAAGGGCGAGAACCGCATGGTCGGCGCCGTCTTCAAGGGCCGCGTCCAGAATCTCGAATCCGGCCTCAAGGCTGCGTTCGTGGATATCGGTCAGCCGAAGAACGCCTTCCTGCACTACTGGGACATGCTTCCGGCGGCTAATGACTCGCAGGTGGAGTTCATTCGCGATAACGAATCCGCCGAGCAGAAACAGCGCAAGGCCCGCTACCAGGCGAAGGACATCCCGCAGCTCTTCCCGGCCGGATCGGATATCGTCATCCAGGTCGTCAAGGATCAGATCGGCACCAAGGGCCCCCGTTCGACCACCAACATCGCTTTGCCCGGTCGCTATCTCGTGCTGATGCCTTTCAGCGGCGCGTGCGGCGTTTCGCGTAAAATCGAAGAGTCCTCCGAGCGCGAGCGCCTCAAGGATATCCTCCGCTCGCTGACCATTCCCGAGGGCATGGGTGTAATCATCCGTACTGCCGGCGAAGGCAAGCAGGCCCGCTGGTTTGTCCGCGACCTGCACATGTTGCTCAAGCGCTGGCAGTCCATTGTCGAGAAGATCAACGCCCCGGACCGCAAACCCGTGCTACTCTACCAGGAGCCCGGCCTCATCGAGCGCACCGTGCGCGACTTTCTGACCGAGGAGGTCGACCGCATTCTGGTGGACAACCCGGAGGACTTCAAGCTCGTCCAAGATCTCGTCGGCGAGGTCTCCCCGCGCTCCCGCTCGCGCGTCGAGCTTTACGCCGACCCGATTCCCGTCTTCGAGCGTTACAATATCGAGCGCCAGATCGAGCAGCTCTTCCAGCGGCGCGTGCCGCTTCCGAGCGGCGGCGAAATCGTCATCGACGAGACCGAAGCCCTCACGGCCATCGACGTCAATACCGGTGGTCACCGCGGCAAGGATGGCGCCAAGGACGGTAATTTCATCACGCAGGCCAACCTTGAGGCGGTCACCGAGGCCGCTCGCCAGATCAAGCTCCGCAATCTCGGGGGCCTCATCATGATCGACACGATCGACATGAAGAATCCGAAGGACCGCAAGAAGGTCTTCGACACGCTGCGCGAGGCCATGGAGGACGATCGTGCGAAGCACCAGATTCTGCCGATCTCCCAGCTGGGTGTGCTGCAGATGACCCGCCAGCGTCACACCGAGTCGAACACGACGTCGATGTACACCGCCTGTCCGCATTGCCAGGGGCGCGGCATCGTGAAGAATCCGCGCACCGTGTCGGTCGAGATTCAGCGCAAACTGCTCAGTGTGATTCGTCGTCTCCGCGAGTCCGTCGGGCCCGATAAGGAGATTGAGATCAACATCCTGCTCCATCCGGTGAACCTTGAGCGCATCATCACCGAGGACCGCGAGTTCTTCCGCGATCTTATGAAGTCGTGCAAGGTCCGCCTCGGTACTAAGCCCGACCAGACCTACAGCATCGAGGCGTTCAAGCTCTTCGACGGCGCCGGCAGGGAGCTGCGCTGAGCTTCTCGCTTAGTCGGTAAAAAGGCCCCTCGGGTAGCACCCGCGGGGCCTTTTCGTGTCAGCGCTTCGGGCGGTAGCCCAGCAGGCGCAGCCCGTTGAGGCAGACGAGGACCGTGCTACCTTCGTGGACCGCGACGCCTAGGGTGAGGGGCGCGCGGTTGAAGACCACATACGCGGCCATGCCGAGCGCGGCGCTGATGGAGACGATGACGTTGAAGCGAATGGCCGCCCGGGCTGTGCGGCTGAGTTCAATTGCATCCACCAAGCGGCCAATGCGGTCATCGGTGAGGACGAGGTCGCTCGATTCGAGTGCGGCATCGCTGCCGCGGCCGCCCATGCCGATGGCCACGTCAGCTGCCGCGAGGCTTGGGGCGTCGTTGACGCCGTCGCCGACCATGGCGACCACGTGACCCTCGGCGGAATAACGGCGGATGGCCGCCATCTTAGCGTCAGGGGTGAGCGCGGCGGCGTAAGACTGCACTCCTACTTGGTGAGCGGCAGCGGCGGCGGCCTCCTCGCGATCACCGGTCAGCATCACGGTTCTGATCTTGCGGGCATGCAGGGCGGCGAGGGTGGGGCGGCTCTCTACCCGGATTTGGTCAACGAGGGTCGCACGGACGACGATGGACCCGTCCGAGGCCCAGACTTCACTCACGATCGCCCCGGCTTCGACGGTGGCTGGCGGCAGGTCGTGACCGCCGACGAATTCTCGAGTGCCCACGCTCCAGCGGGTGCCGGCGACGGATCCGGCCACACCTTGACCGGGAGAGTTAGAGAGCCCTTGGACGGGCTGCTGGGTGGCGCCTTCACGTCGGCAGGCGCGGGCGACGCCTGCTGCGAAGGGGTGGGTCGTGCCCGATTCAAGAGAGAGGAGGGCGTCCAAGGCGCGTCGGCGATCCGCTCCAGCCGGGAAGACTTCGAGGGCGGCGACTTCGGGCTCTCCGGCGGTGAGCGTCCCCGTCTTGTCGAAGCAGACGCAATCCACGTCAGCGAGCCGCTCGACGGCGGCGCCGCCTCTGAAGAGGATGCCGTTACGGGCACCAGCCGCGATGGCCGCGAGTACGGCGGAGGGCACGGAGAGCACCAAGGCGCAGGGGCTCAGCACGACTAGCAGGGTCATCGAGCGGTATAAGGCCGAACCTTCGCCGCCGGTGATGGGCGTGCCCGTCATCAGTAGGGCGATGAAGAAAAGGGCGGCGGCGGAGAGGGTGAAGATAGCATAGACATCGCCCCAGCGATCGATGGTCCGCTGGGCCGGAGCCTTGCTTTCCTGGGCTTCACGGATCAAGCGGACGATGCGGTGCAGGGCGCTGTCGATTTCGGCTTTCGTGACACGCACGACCAAGCGGCCCCAGGAGTTCAGGGTGCCGCCTGAGACGGTCGAACCGGGCATCTTGGCCGCTGGTTTGGCTTCGCCCGTCAGGTTGGATTCATCCACGGCGCTCTCGCCTGAGAGGACGATGCCATCGGCGGGTACGAGCTCACCCGGGAGGATGACGATGCGGTCATCCGGGCGCAGCGAGGCCACGGCAATCTCGGTTTCGGTGTCGTTTTCGCCCAGCAGTCGGGCTTGTTTGGGGGCCCGGTCGAGGAGGGCGTCAATCGCCCCGCGGGTACGGTCCATCGCGTAATGTTCGATGGCGCCCGCGGTGGAGAACAGGAAAAGCAGCAGGGCGCCTTCTTCGCGCGCACCGACGATCCAGGCGCCGACGGCGACGACCAGCATGAGCAGATGGACGTCGATGCGCCGCGCCTTCAGCGAGGCCCATGCATCGATCGCGGCATCCCATCCGCCGGCCAGGCACGAGGCCCCGATCAAGAGGAGGCCCCAGGGGCTCTCCGTGCCGCCGAAGTGCTTTGCAATCAATGAAAGCAGGCCGAATGAGCCGCAGAGGAGGGCCAGTAGCGCGAGCTTTCGCCATTCGCCCGCCGCTTCGTGCTCTTCGTCGCCAGAGTGATCGTGCATGTGTTCAATCTGTGCGGCGATGTCGTCGGGTCAACCACGCGCACCGTCGCGTCGCGTATCGATTTCATATTTACGCGACAACTTCTGAACGGATTTTTTACGCGTCGTCGGAGGCGCTCCGGCGACACGAAAGTTTCCTCTTGCGCAAGCGCAACTTATGCTTATCAATCTTACTAAGAGTTAACCGCAACGTGACGAACCGAACCGAAACCCCGAGCGAAAGTCTCATCACAGTGTCGCTTCCCCCGAAGCTCCACTCTGAAGCGGTCGCCTTTCAGCATCGGTCCGGATTCAGCACCTTGAGTGAAGTGATCCGTCACGCGCTCGACCGTTTCGATGACTCCCGTCCTTCCCTGGAGACCACCCGGTCCCGCCAGGTATCTTTCCGCGTACCGTCGGAGCTCCGTACTCGTATTACCCGTCAGGCGCGCAACGCCCGGGTGAGCGTGGGGCGAATCGTCAGGGTGGCGCTTCAGGCGCTGCCCTCAAACCCAACAACGATCCAAAAAAAGGACACTACTATGGCTAAAAAGAAGGCTGCTGCTAAGAAGAGCGCCAAGAAGGCCACCAAAGCTAAGAAGAAGTAATTCTTCCTAGTCTTTTCCGTCCCTCGGGGCGGATGGCGCCGGCACTCCCGGTTATAACAAGGACCCTCGCAAGGGGGTCCTTTTCTTTTGGCGGTATCGCCGACGGGCGGGCGGTTCGGCGTATTGGCTTGAAACCGACCCCCGGAACAAGGTTTCTTGTCTCTCTCTTAGACACCATGAGCACCCCCGCATCCGGCCGTATCACCATTTCCAACGGTAAGCTGACCGTTCCCGACCATCCGGTCGTCCCCTTCATTGAGGGTGACGGCACGGGGCCGGACATCTGGCGCGCCTCCGTTCGCGTCCTGGATGCGGCGGTCGCCAAGGCCTACGCAGGTAAGCGCAAGATCGAGTGGCTCGAGGTGCTCGCCGGCGAGAAGGCTTTTAAGGCAACCGGCAACTGGCTCCCTGAGGAAACCCTGACCGCGTTCCGTGAGTACCTCGTGGGCATCAAGGGTCCGCTGACGACTCCCACGGGCGGCGGCATCCGCTCGCTCAACGTCGCGCTCCGCCAGCAGCTTGACCTCTATGTCTGTCTCCGTCCGGTGCAGTGGTTCACTGGCGTGCCTTCACCTGTGAAGAATCCTGGCAAGGTCAACATGGTGATCTTCCGCGAGAACACCGAGGACATCTACGCCGGCATCGATTTCGAAGCGGGTTCGGAAATCGCACTGAAGACCCTCGAGTTCATCAAGACCAACTTCCCCAAGGAATTTAAGAAGATCCGTTTCGGCGCCGAGCAGCCCGCCACCGTGGGCCTCGGCATCAAGCCGGTTTCCCGTCCGGGATCCGAGCGCCTCATCCGTTCCGCGATCGAGTACGCCATCGCCGAGAAACGCAAATCGCTCACCCTCGTTCATAAGGGGAATATCATGAAGTACACCGAGGGGGCTTTCATGAAGTGGGGTTACGACCTGGCCAAGAGCGAGTTCGGCGCGGAGGAGATCGACGGCGGTCCCTGGTGCAAGATCCCCGAGGGCAAGCCCGGCGCCGGCCTCATCATCAAGGATGCCATCGCGGACATCACCCTGCAGCAGATCCTGACGCGCCCCACCGACTTCGACGTCATCGCGACGCTTAATCTCAACGGCGATTATCTGTCCGACGCACTGGCCGCCCAGGTGGGTGGCATCGGCATCGCGCCCGGCGGCAACATCAACTATCTCACGGGTCATGCCATCTTCGAGGCTACGCACGGCACGGCTCCGAAATACGCGAACAAGGATGTCGTTAATCCCGGCTCCGTGGTGCTCTCCGGCGAGATGATGCTTCGTTACATGGGTTGGCTGGAAGCGGCGGACCTCGTGCTCAAGGGACTCAATGGCGCGATCGGCGGCGGCCGCGTGACTTATGATTTCGCCCGGCAGATGCAGGGCGCGACGGAGATCAAGTGCTCCGAGTTCGGCGATGCGATCATCGCGGCGATGTAAGTCTCTGAAAATTATATACACACGCTCAGCTGTTGGCAGCCCCGGTCCTTGGGGCTTGCCAACAGCTTTTTTATGGGCAAAACGATGGGTCACAACCCAACCATGAAGCACACCCTCACCGCCCTCGCCCTCGCCAGCTTCGCCGCCGGCGTTTCCGCCCAGACCGCCCCGGCGCCCGTCGCCGCCACCAACACCGACCTCGCCGTCCGCGGCAGCGTCTCGTGGAGCGGTGCCAACGTCTTCCGCGGCGTTGAACGCTCCGACTCCGCCGGCCTGGTTCAGTCCGCCGTCACCATCGAGTATAACGTCCCGGGTTTCACCGGCGTCTCGACCTACCTGAACTTCTTCAACGCTGATGGCGTTGAGCGTACCTACACCCTCGGTGCCAAGACGGATTCCGCCTATGGCATTATCGATGTCGGCATCCAGCGCCTGACCTCTCCTTCGGTCCGCACCCTCGCCTCGGATGGTTTCACCCAGATCCGCTCCAACAATGAAATCTACGTTGGCACGACCCTGTCCACGGTGGCTCTCAAGCCTTCCGCCTACGTCTACTACAGCAACGACCTGAAGCAGTACACGCTGGAGCTCGCTGGTTCCAAGACCTTCTCCGGTGCCGCCGTCGGTCTGGCCGGTTTCGATATCGTTTCGAAGGCCTACGCCGGTTTCAGCCATGCGGGTGCCAGCTCCTACGACGTGAAGAACGCCTATGAATACCTCGGCGCCTCCGTGGATCTCACCCGCGCCGTCGGCCAGGGTGCCGTTCTTGGTGCTGGTGTGAATTGGGCTTATAACACCGACGGTCAGGCCAAGACCGCCGGTTCCACGGCTTGGGTTCGCGTTTTCGCCAACTTCAAGTTCTAAGCCTTCCCTTTAATAGGAAGGCCTGATTCGGGAGGCGCGGCTTAGGCCGCGCCTCCCTTGTTTTTGGCTTATTTTGCCCATACCCCCTCGGGGGTGTATTCGGGTGTTGACGGAGGGGGGTCCTTTCTCATGTTCCCGCTTTCCCTCTTTATGAAGACCACGCTAGCCAAGAACGTGCAGCTCAAGGACAAGACCTGGTATGTCGTTGACGCCAAGGACCAAGTCCTGGGCCGCCTCGCTGTCAAAATCGCCAACATTCTCCGCGGCCGCCACAAGCCCACCTACACCCCGCACGTCGACACGGGTGACTATGTCATCGTGATCAACGCCGACAAGGTGCGCCTCACCGGCTCCAAGGAAGAGGACAAGACATACATGTTCTTCACCGGCTGGGTGGGTACCGCCTACCGCCGCACGGCCGCCGCCATGCGCGTCCGCCGCCCTGAGTTCCTGGTCACCCATGCCGTCAAGGGCATGCTCCCCAAGAACCGCCTCGCCAATGAGATGCTCCTCAAACTGCGCGTCTACGCCGGCGACAAGCATGATCACGCCGCTTCCAACCCGATTCCTTTCAAGGGTTAATCGAACGAAATCTTTGCAATGAGCGCCAAGACCCCTGCCATCACCGCCGTCGGCCGTCGTAAGACCGCTTCGGCCCGCGTCCGCCTCACCCGCGGCACCGGCACCATTTCCATCAACGGCAAGCCTGCCGAGGAGTACCTTTACACCGAGGCCCTCGTCAAAGCAGCCACACTGCCAATCCGCACCGCCGGACTCGAAGGCCAGGTCGATGCAATCGTTCTGGTGATCGGCGGCGGCCCCAACGGCCAGGCCGGTGCCATCTCCCACGGACTTGCCCGCGCCATCCAGAAGATGGACGCCACCCTGCGCGCCCCTCTCAAGAAGGAAGGTCTCCTTACCCGCGACGGTCGTATGCGCGAACGTAAGAAGCCCGGCCGTCCCGGCGCCCGCAAGCGTTTCCAGTTCTCGAAGCGTTAATCCGCGAAGAGACAGGAACCCTCGAAGGCCCCGGCACCCCGGGGCCTTTTTGTTGCCCAGTTTTCTGTGTCCTTCCATCCATTCGTCATCTAATAAACACACACTCAAGCCATGTCCTCAAACCTGACCAAGGTCGGCATTGTCGGAGCCTCGGGCTACACCGGGGAGGAACTCGTCCGCGTGCTCGCCCGGCATCCCCGCGTCAAGCTCGCCGCCGTCTGCTCCCGCACGCTCGCCGGCAAATGGGTCAGCGAGGAAATCCCGCGCCTACGCGGCGTGGTCGACCCGACCCTGGCATTCTCCGCCTCCTCGCCTGAGGAGTGCGCGAAATCCGATGTGGATGTCTGGTTCCTGGCACTGCCGCACGGCGTCGCCGCGGAATACGCCCAGCCGCTCGTGGCGGCCGGTAAGCGCGTGCTCGATCTCTCGGCTGACTTCCGGCTGCGTGACCTCGCCACCTATAAGAAATATTACGGACACGACCATCCCGCACCCGCGCTCGCCGCGCAGGCCCGTTATGTCATCCCCGAACTGCAGACCGATGATACCTGGAAGTCCGCGAAGCTGATCGCCTGTCCAGGTTGCTATCCGACGAGTATCCAGGTGCCGCTGGTGCCGCTGCTGCGCGCGGGCTTGCTTAAGCCTGAACCAGGCCGGCTCGTCATTAATTCTTACAGCGGTGTCTCCGGCGCGGGCAAGAAGGCCGACGTCGGCTACCTGTTCTGCGAGCGCGACGGCTCCGTCAAAGCCTACGGCATCCCTGGCCATCGACACATCGCCGAGATTGAGGAGGCATTTTCCGCCGCGGCCGGCCAGCCGGTCGTCGTCCAATTCAATCCGCACCTCGCACCCATGCACCGGGGTATCGCCACGACCATCGTCGTGCCCGCCCCCGGGGTGACGGCCGCTCAGGTTGAGGCTGTGTGGCAGAAGGCCTATGCAGGTCGTCCGTTTGTGACGCTCCTCAAATCGGGCGATTTCCCTGACACCGCCCACGTCGCGCACACCAATCGGGTCGCTTGTTCCGTGGTCGCTGATGCTCGCACGGGCAACCTGATCATCACCTCGGTAATCGACAATCTTCTCAAGGGCGCAGGGGGCCAGGCGGTCCAGAATCTCAACCTGATGATGGGCTGGGATGAGGCTGAAGGCCTGCGTTAATTTTCCATGTCCATCGAGTTCACCAATGATTCGCCGGGTATTTCCGACGTCCCTGGCTTTCGTGTCGGGGCTGCCGCCTGCGATATCCGCAACAAGGCTACCGACCGTCTGGACCTGACTTTGGTCGTGGCGGATCAGCTCTGCGCCGCCGCCGGCGTCTTCACGACTAATGACGTCAAAGCCGCGCCCGTACGCTTCTGCCAGCAGCTGCTCGCCGTTTCGGCGGACAAGATCCGCGGCATCGTCGGCAACAGCGGTAACGCCAATGCCTGCACCTCTGAGCAGGGAGACATCGATGCGGCCGTCATGGCGAAGCTTGCCGCCGCCGCCGTCGGCTCCCCAACGGACGGCTTCCTTGTCTGCTCTACCGGGCGTATTGGCGAGTTGCTGCCGATGGCAAAAGTGGCCGAAGGAATTAAGGTGTCCGCCTCCCGCCTTTCCCGGGACGCCGCTGAAGGCGTGCGCTCCGCTAATGCCATCCTGACTTCCGACACGCGTCCGAAATCCGTCACTGCACGCTTCAAATGGCAGGGCCGGACGGTCACCGTCGCCGGCATCGCCAAGGGGGCTGGCATGATTGAGCCTAACATGGCGACGATGCTCGCCTTCGTCTGCACGGATGCCTCCGCGTCCCCCGCTGAATTGAAGGCCGCGCTCAAGTCTTCTTCCGACCAGTCTTTCAACTGCGTCAGCGTCGATGGCGATATGTCGACGAATGACACCGTGTTGCTGCTCGCCTCGGGGGCTTCTGGCGTCGTGGTCGGCGCCGCCGCCGAGCCCTCCCTTCGCCAGCTTTTCCAAGAGGCGCTCGATAAGGTCTGCTTCGCCTTGGCGGAGAAGATCGTCGGCGACGGCGAAAAGATCACCAAGGTCGTCGCGGTTGAAATCGAAGGTGCTCGCACCCGCGCCGACGCTGAAAAAATCGCCCGGGCGATTGGCAATTCGCTGCTCGTGAAGTCCTCATGGTATGGCGAAGACCCGAACTGGGGACGTCTGGCGGATGCCGCCGGCTATGCCCGGACCGGGCTGGATGAGAACAAGCTCGATATCTTGTATGACGACGTCCCGGCCGTGCTCGGCGGCAAGCCGTTGCCGGAGAACAAGCCCCGGTGGAAGCAGGTCGTGAAGGCCGCCCGCTTCGCCGTTCGGTTGCGGCTTAACCTCGGTGACGCGAAGTTCCGCCTGCTGGCCGCCGATCTCACCGACGGCTACGTCAACTACAACAAGAGCGAGTAAGGTTTTCCGTTTACTCTGCCGTCCGTAGTCCCGACACTCCGACCCGAAAGATGAGCACACCCGCCGCGCAAAAAGCCGAGGTCCTTCTCGAGGCGCTTCCCTATATCCACAAGTTCCGTGGCTCCACCTTCGTGGTGAAGTATGGCGGCAGCTTCATGGATGATCCGAATCCGGAGGGCCGCGATCGCGTGGCCACGGATATCGCCTTCCTGGCCGCCGTGGGCATCCAGGTCGTTGTCGTGCACGGCGGCGGCAAGGCCATCACGCGCGCGATGGAGAAAGCCGGCATCAAGTCCGAGTTCCGGGGTGGCATGCGCGTCACCGACGCCGCGACGGTCAAGATCGTCGAGGCCACCCTCAACGACGAGATCAACGGTCAGATTTGCGAATCCCTCAAGGCCCGCGGCGCTAACCCGCTGGGCATGCCTGGCAACCATGTGAATCTCTGCGAAAAACTCATGGGCACGGATGAGAAGGGCGAGCCCGTCGACATCGGTTTCGTCGGCGACATTAAGTTCGTGAAGACGAAGCTAATCAAGAAGGCCCTGGCTGATGGGTTCCTGCCGATCGTCTCACCCATCGCGCTCGACGCGGAAGATCAACCGTACAACACCAACGCTGACGTCGCCGCTGCGGCGATCGCCAATTCTCTCCGGGCTCGCCGGCTTATTTTCATGAGTGATGTGCCGGGTTTGCTGGCAGACGCCAAGGATCCCACGTCGCTCATTACCACGCTGAAAGTCAGCGAAGTTGATGAACTCAAGCGGCAGGGTGTTGTCGCCGGTGGCATGATTCCGAAGGTCGACAGCGCCGTGAAGGCCTTGAAGGAGGGCGTGCGCCGCGTGCACTTCATCGATGGCCGCGTGCCCCATGCCTTGCTGCTCGAAGTCTTCACCGACAAGGGCATCGGCACCGAAATCGTCCACGGTTGATGAGCGGCTCTCTTTCAGATTCCGCGGCCGCCGCCTACGCGGCCAACGTCGCCCATAACTACGGCAGTCCTCCCGTCACGCTCGTGAAGGGGCAGGGGTCCTATGTCTGGGATGCCGCCGGCAAACGTTACCTCGATTTCGCCTCAGGCATCGCCGTCATTTCTGTCGGCCATTCGCACCCGCATTGGGTCAAGCGGGTGAGCGAGCAGGCCGCGAAGCTGGTTCATGTCAGCAATCTCTACCGCAATGAGCCGCAGGGCTGTCTGGCGACCTCGCTGAGCCGTTATTGCGGTCCAGGCCGGGTCATCTTCTGTAATAGCGGCGCCGAGGCCAACGAGGGCCTGCTGAAGCTCGCCCGCCTGCACGGCGTCAAGAAATCCGGCACCGAGGGCGCCTGCATCGGCGTCGTCGTGGCGGAGAGGGCCTTCCATGGGCGCACTTTTGGCGGCATGTCCGCCACGCCGCAGGAGAAGATCCAGAAGGGCTTCCGCCCGCTGCTGTCGGGCTTCACCGCCGCACCGCTCAACGACCTCGCCGCGTGGGAAAAGGCCATCGATGCCAAGACCACGGCTGCCGTCCTCATTGAGTCAATCCAGGGCGAAGGCGGCGTCAACCCGGCCACGCCTGATTTCTTGCGCGGGGTCGAGAAACTTTGCCGCGAACGCAACGTACTGTTCATGATTGATGAAATCCAGTGTGGCATCGGCCGGACTGGCAAGTTCTTCGCCTATGAGCACGCCGGCGTGAAGCCCGATGCCATCGCTATGGCCAAAGGTCTGGGTGGAGGATTCCCGATCGGCGCGATCTGGATGGCCCCGCCGTACGACGAGCTCTTTCAGGCTGGTTCGCATGGCACCACCTTCGGTGGCGGCGCCCTCGCGTCCACCGCGGGTCTGGCCGTGCTTGAGATCATTGAAGCCGAACAGCTGGTCGCCAAAGTGGCCGAGCGGTCCGTCGGCTGGCATGCCGAACTGCGTCAGCTCATCGCGCTCCGACCTGACCTTGTGAAAGAGGTCCGCGGTGCAGGCTACATGGTGGGTGTCATCCTGAATATCGACCCGATACCGGTCGTCGCCGCTTTACGCGCGGCCGGCATGCTGACTGCCCCGGCGGGCGGGGTGGCCGTGCGTCTGCTGCCTCCCCTCAATGCTTCTCCCGCGGAACTGGCGGAGGCTGTGGCGATTCTGCGTCAGGTGTTGGGCGATTGGAAGGCCGCCTGAGTGGTTTTTCGCCCCTATTTTCCGCTGTCCAAACGGTTCGGGAGGCTTATGTTCAAACGCTTTCCGAGATGCGTCATTTCCTAAAGGAGACCGATCTGACCGCGGCCGAAACGGCCCAGGTCTTCGCTGTGGCCGCCGTCCTCAAGGCTGGCCGGGGAAAGTCTGATGCGGCCGCCTTGGCCCGTCAGTCTTGGGGCCTGATGTTTTTCAAGAAGAGCACCCGGACACGGGTTTCTTTCCAGGTCGGCGTGCACGAACTCGGCGGCCTGCCGGTAATGTTGAACGCCGACGATCTGCAGATCTCGCGTGGCGAGACTGTGGCCGATACCGCGCGCGTGCTTTCCCGTTATCTGCACGGCATGGTTATTCGCTGCCATGAGCACAGCCTGCTTGAGGAGTTTGCCCGCTGCGGCTCCATGCCGATTGTCAACGCGCTTTCGGACTTCCTGCACCCCTGTCAGTTCATGACCGACATGTTTACGCTGGCGGAGCGCTTTGCGCCCGGCCAGCCCGCGAAGTATGCGGCTTCATTGAAGGGCAAGAAGATCGCCTTCCTCGGCGACACCGCCTGCAACATGGCGAACTCTTTCGTGCTCGGCGGCGCCGCCCTCGGCGTCGAGATCGCGCTCGCCGGCCCCGCCGGTTACGAACCTGGCGCGGAGATCCGCGCCCAGCTCAAGAAGGATGGGCTCCCGGAGACCTTCACGTTCTCGACCGACCCCGCCGCCGCCGTGAAGGGCGCCGACATGGTTTACACCGACGTCTGGGTCAGCATGGGCATGGAGGCCGAGAAGGCCGAACGCCTGCGCACCATGCAGCCTTATCAGGTCAATGCGAAGCTGATGGCGCTGGCCAAACCCTCCGCCTATTTCATGCACTGCCTGCCGGCCCACCCCGGCGAGGAAGTGTCGGCCGAAGTCCTCGAGAGCAAGCAGAGCATCATTTTCGACCAAGCCGAGAACCGCCTGCACGTGCAGAAGGCCATCCTCGCCCACCTCGCCGCGCACCGCGGCTGATTTTTCCCACCACACATGAGCAAGAAGAAGAAAATCGTCCTGGCCTACTCCGGTGGCCTCGATACCTCCGTCCTCCTTTCCTGGATTAAGGATAAGCACAACGCCGAGATGATCGCGTTCTGCGCCGATATCGGCCAGGAGGATGAACTTAAAGGCCTCAAGCAGAAGGCGATGAAGACCGGCGCCTCGAAGCTTTACGTCGACAACTTGCAGGCCGAGTTCGCTCGCGATTTCATCTTCCCGATGATGCAGGCGAGCGCCATCTACGAGGGGCAATATTACCTCGGCACTTCCATCGCCCGCCCGCTGATCGCCAAGCGCATGGTCGAGATCGCCCGCAAGGAAGGCGCGACCGCCATCGCCCACGGCGCCACCGGCAAGGGTAATGACCAGGTTCGTTTCGAACTCACCTGCGCCGCGCTCGCCCCCGATCTCGAGATCATCGCCCCCTGGCGTAATGAGGCCTTCCGTAAGGACTTCCCCGGCCGCGCCGAGATGATTGCTTACTGCGCCGACAACAAAATCCCGGTCGAAGCCAGCGCCAAGAAGCCTTATTCTTCAGACCGTAATTTGCTGCATATCTCCTACGAGGCCGGGATCCTTGAAGATCCCTGGATGGATGCATTCCATCCTTCCAATAAGGCGATGTTCAAGCTCTCCGTCGCGCCCGAAGACGCCCCGGATAAGCCGGAGTATGTCGAACTCGAGTTCCGTCAGGGCGATTGCATCTCCGTCAATGGCAAGAAACTCGACCCTCTCGGCGTCATGCGCACCCTTAATAAGCTCGGCGGCCGTCACGGCGTCGGCCGAGTCGACATGGTCGAGAATCGCTTCGTCGGCATGAAGAGCCGCGGCGTCTACGAAACCCCGGGAGGCACCATCCTGCATTTCGCTCACCGTCAGATTGAGTCGCTGACCATGGACCGTGAAGTCATGCACCTGCGTGACTCGCTCGTCCCACGCTACGCCACGCTCGTTTACAATGGCTTTTGGTACGCCCCCGAGCGTCTCGCCCTCCAGGCCTTGATTACCGAGTCGCAGCGTAATGTCTCCGGCACTGTGCGCGTGAAGCTCTACAAGGGCAGCGTGTATGTCGCCGGCCGTAAGAGCCCGCGTTCGCTCTACAACCCGCACATCGCCACGATGGAGGCCGACCCGACCAAGGCTTACAATCAGGACGACGCCACGGGCTTCATCCGCCTCAACGGTCTGCGTCTGCGCGTGAATTCGAAGGTCAACGGCGTGGCCAACCTCAGCAAGACCGTCCGCTAAGGCCGCGGGGTCAGTTAAGAAGAAGGGCGTCCTGAATCGGGACGCCCTTCTTGTTTAAACTGGAGGCGCGGGTCGGAATTGAACCGACGCATGGGGCTTTTGCAGAGCCCGGCCTTACCACTTGGCTACCGCGCCTGAAGACTGACAGGCCCACAAAATGCCTCCTCGGGGAGGGCGTTTCAAGGGTTTTGTGCAAGGGCTTCCCTTTGGCCGCAATAAGGCCTAAGAATATGGTATGAACCTGCCCCAGCCAGCCTTTCGTGTCGGTATCGGGTACGACATCCATCCGCTCGTCGCTGGCCGCCCCTGCATTCTGGGTGGGGTGAAGATTCCTTCGGACGTCGGCCCGGCCGGGCATTCCGATGCGGATGTGGTGCTACATGCCGTCGCGGATGCAATTCTTGGAGCCGCCGGATTACGAGATATTGGATATTATTTCCCCAACACGGACCCGGCCATCAAGGGGCTCGATTCGGCCGTGATCGTCAAAAGAGCGGTCGCGGAGGCGAAGGCGAACGGCCAATGGTTCGTCGGCAATATCGACATCGTTATTATCGGCGAACGTCCAAAAGTCATGGCTCACGTGGACTTGATAAAGGCCAGGGTGGCGGAAATCTCGGGAATTTCCCCCTCCCAGGTGGGTGTCAAGGCGACGACTAATGAGGGGATGGATTCGATCGGGCAGGGCAAGGCGCTGGCGGTTCAGGCGGTTTGCATGCTTTTCAGAGCCTAAAAATCGTCGTTTTAAGCCCATTTTGATTCGGGCTTGTCAAAGCTCTGCGAAAAACGAATACTGAACGACCCTTCAGTCCGAAGGGGTTACCTATGGAAAAGACTCTTATCATCCTTAAGCCCGACTGCATGGAGCGTCGTCTCTGCGGCACCGTCTTAGCTCGTTTTGAGTCCGCCGGTTTTGAAATCCACGCCTGCAAGTTGAGCCGCCTGACCTCCGCCCAGCTTCGTGAGCATTATGCCCATGTCGCCGACAAGCCTTTCTACCCGGAAATCGAGGCCTTTATGTCCTCTCGCCCCGTGATCATCGCCGTCCTAACCGGCGAGAATGTCATTTCCCGCGTCCGCGAACTCCTCGGACCGACCAATTCCAAAGTGGCCCCCAAGGGCACCATCCGGGGCGATTTCGGCACCGAGATGATGCGCAATGTGTGTCACGCCTCTGATAGCCCCGCTGCAGCGGAGGCCGAGGTGCGACGTTTCTTCAGTTCAGACGAAGTCTTTGCCCCCGAGGCGAGCCGAGTCTGATCCGGGAAGCATAGCACCAAAAATAAACCCCGCAGTTCGCGCTGCGGGGTTTATCCTGCTGGGCTGGTTAAGTGACGATTACTTGCCGGACTTAGGTGCGTCCGCGTGGACCGGGGCTACTGGGGCGGGGTTGATCTTCTCATACAAGGGCCAAGCGTAAACGAGGTAGCCGACGCCGATAGCGCCTGCACAGAGGCCGACGAGCCAGAAGGACTTCTTCTTCATCAGGGCGGCTATGGCGGAGAGCATGATGGCAATCTGCAGGAACATGATCGCGAGGCCGAAATTACCGCCGCGCGCCTGGCAGTAGGCGGCTTCAGTGTCGAGATACTGGGCGTCTTTCATGATCTCGGCTTTCTCGCCTTTGTAGCGTTTGATTTCTTCGTCGGCCTTGTCGATGGCCTTGCGGGCAATGGCCTTGGCTTCTGGGGCGGGGGTGGCGGCTTCGATCACCTTGATGATCGTGCTCTCCGTGTCGCGGGCGGTTTCTTTCAGGCTCTTGGCCTGGTAATAAGCCCACTTGTTCGAAGCGCTGACGGTGGCCAGCTGGGTCTTGGTGGAGTAGCTGCCGCCCTTGAGCGTCGCGAAGGCGGCGCACACGGCGAGGAGTGTGGTGGAGAGGGCGACCCACTTGGTCCAGGCATCGGGAGCAGGAGCAGGGGCGTCTTTTTTGGTGTCGGTCATATGGGTGTCGTTGGAAGCAAAGGCTTTCGGCCCTTGGCTCAATATATTTCTTTGCCGCCGGCCTTTAGGCCGAGGTCCTTGATAATTCCCCGTTGCCCTCCGGCGGGGGGATTGGGCAAAGTCGCCCTATGCTGGATCCCAAGTTCCTCCGCGAAAACATCGACCACGTCCGCAAGGGCGTCGCCCGGAAGAAATTCCAAGTCGACCTCGACGCCGTCCTGGCTGCCGACGACGCCCGTCGGCATGCGGTTGCGGAGTTCGAAGTCGCGCGATCCGCTCAGAATGCCGCGAACAAGGAGATGGCCACGATGCCGAAGGGCTCGCCGGAATTCCAGGCGAAGGTCGCCGAGATGAAGGCCGCCTCCGCCAAGGTCAAGGAACTCGAGAAAAAGGTTTCCGAAGTCGAAGAGCAGATGAAGGCCGCCGCGCTTTCCGTCCCAAACATCCCACACGACTCAGTGCCGGAAGGCCGAACCGAAGCCGACAACAAGGTAGTCCTCGAGTGGGGCGATCACGCCAAGATGATCTCTCCGACCGCCAAGCCGCACTGGGATATCTCGTGGTTCAATAAGGCGATCGACTTCGAGCGAGGCGTAAAAGTCACCGGTGCCGGCTTTCCTTTCTACGTCGGTGACATGGCCCGCCTTGTCCGCGCACTGATCCAGTACTTTCTCGAGGAGGCTGGTGCCAACGGCTACACCGAGGTCCACGCGCCGTTGCTCGTCAATGCCGCCTCCGCCACGGCAACGGGCCAGCTGCCCGACAAGGAAGGCCAGATGTACCACGCGCAGACGGATGATTTCTACATGATTCCGACGGCCGAGGTACCGGTCACGAATTTCTTCCGTGACGAGATTCTCGACGAAGCTTCGCTGCCGGTGAAGCGCGCCGGTTACACGCCATGCTTCCGCCGCGAGGCTGGCAGTTGGGGGGCGCACGTGCGCGGCCTGAACCGCTTGCATCAATTCGATAAGGTCGAGCTCGTGAAATGGGTGCACCCCGAGAAATCTTTTGAGGAACTCGAGCTCTTGCGCGGCGATGCCGAGCGCCTGCTCCAGAAATTGAATCTGCCTTATCGTGTTTTACTCATCTGCGCCGGCGACATCGGTTTTTCCCACAGCAAGCAGTACGACCTCGAAGTCTGGGCTGGCGGACAGAAGCGCTGGCTCGAAGTCTCGAGCTGCTCCAATTTCACGGACTTCCAGGCCCGTCGCGCAGGGATACGATTCCGCCCGAAGGATGGAAAGCCGGAGTTCGTCCACACCCTCAACGGTTCCGGGCTCGGCCTGCCGCGTGTCCTTGCCGCCATCCTGGAGAACAATCTCCAGGCCGACGGTACTGTGCGCGTGCCCGAAGCGCTCCGTCGCTGGTACGGTAAGGAAACGCTGTCGTTCTGACGTCCGCTTTGGATTGGCAGGGCTTCGGCGTGGCGTAGTCTAATCGCGTGCCGATGAGCCTGCCCACTTCCGATGCCTTGCGCACGGCCGCCTCACGGTTGCCA
>SESA01000390.1_pt1 | contig 29382 bp, 25 predicted proteins | sample 3171451 | NCBI WGS metagenome assembly SESA01 (sample SAMN06051862, study PRJNA518727) | freshwater metagenome | biome: subpolar coniferous forest; feature: holomictic lake; material: water; isolation source: holomictic Lake 227, 8 m depth | place: Canada: near Kenora, Ontario | collected...
TCTTAAACGACTGCAAATCATTACACTGACTGAAAGAGCATGGAGGATAACTTTTCCGGTGTCGTTCTTGATGAGATATTGAGAAACTCCACTCCAACCACGCTATCGTTTTCATCAAAATCAAGAATCACGCCTGGCCGTACCTCTTCAGATTCAACGATTTTAGTCTCATCAAGCCTGAAGTACAAAGTATCACTCTCTTTATCAACGGTAATTTTCATCTTTTCTCCTTAATCTACGGTCAAAAAAAGCTGTTACAGCCTTGGAGGGAACATCCTGTATATTAACAACAACTCTTAACCATCTGTTGTCATTTTCAACAATTTTTTTCAAATAATGCATGGTAGCCCCATCATCATGGCTTTCAGTACTATCCGGCTCGTTAATGGCTCTATGCACCCAGGATGCTGCAATGTTTCGCTGTTGGAGCATTTCATGCAAATGCTTTGAAAATATAGGCATCTGGTAAAAAATTTTAATCTCCTCAAAAAGAAACTCAAATTGTAGGTAGTGCTAACTATTAATTTACAATCCTGTTTTTGGTGGTTATCCAACTTGCACCATCACCAAAGTTGATAATGGTTAAAAAGCCCGGACAGGCCGCACCCGCCACTCGTAGTACTTGTTGCTGCCGTACTGGATGCCACTACTGAAGTACCGGCTCCATGCGTTATCCGCACTGTCCTCCGACGAACTCCAGTAGACGTCGTCCGCGAAACCGCCAACAGCACTTCTGTTGATATAGAGATGGTTCAACTCATCCTTGCTCGGCAAATACCAGTCGTTGTAACCATTTTCATTCAGCTCCTTGCACGCTTTTTTCGCTGCTTCCCAGGTATAGTTGTTCCCACCCGGCAGATCAGCTTTGGCGGCAATCAAACCGTGTTTGCCTGTATTGTCAAGCCAGGCGACTTTGCCGCCGCCATATTCGTCGCCGATTTTAAGCGTTGTTGAAGCTGCTGATTTTTGGCGAATATCAGGCTTTCTTTCGGCTTGTACAGGTTTTGATATTGGCTCTGGAATTGACGCAGAAGCCAATGTTGGTGTTATGTTTTGACGTGTTGAAGATGAAATTTTAAGAGTAATCGCTTCAATAATCTGGCGAAATGCTTGATGAGAAGTGTCGTTTCTCCAATCAGATAAATCTGCGGTATGAAGATCTCTGAATCCAAATGGTGGATCAACAAGGTCAAGACGTAGAGGAACCAAAATATTTCTGTTCTCTCCTTCCGCAGCTTCTTTTTTAACCCACTTGGAAGTTATTGAGTGACGTGACCAGACAACAAGCACACAACTTGATTCATTCAGATTTTTTTCAATATCGTTAAGCCAACTATCGCCCGGTAGAAGCTGGGTATCCCAGAAAACGCTCAATTGACGTTTTTCAAGTTCTTTGACAATTGGCGCTACCCGATCTTTATCTTCACGAGCATAGCTTAGAAAAATATCTGCCATGAATCCCCGGTTGACTCTGTTTTCGCAACTCTTAATTATCTCCGACAATATAGCCATTTATCATCTTTTTTATGCAAAAGCGGGTAAGCAAAGGGATGAAAAGAAAGTCGATAAGAGTTTATCGAATCAGGATTTATAAAAAACTCCTTTCGAAAGCGCACTCCAACCTACCGAACCAGAAGAAAAAGAGGGGGGGGAGAAATGTTTTTTTTGCTACCAACATGTCGCTCCCGACTCGTCGGGATTTGAATTCATGATTCCATTTGACCGCACCCCAATGACAAAACGAAAGATATACACCCGTCAAATAAAAAAAATTTCGGATATCACTCAACCATCCCACCTTTTAAATGCCGTAGGCATGCAATATCGGTAGAAATCAGCATAACCCGCCCCTCCTTTTTTTTTACACGCGTGAACAATCTTACAGATCCGTCAACTGTATGCAGACATCCAAGAGTTTCTATCTTACAGAAAAGAAGGCACTTCTGGAATTGTTCCGGGAAAGCAGCAAATCGCTTTTGGCCTTGTTGGCCCTGTAGATACTCCTGACCAGCACCAGGCTGTCACGCTTGAGATCCTGACCAAGGGTGTATTTGTATTCACGGGGAAAATCTTTGGTGTACTCAAAAATTTTCAGAATCAGGGAGTAGACATCACGGTAGACCGGAAGATCATAGTAAAGTGCCATAAGCAAAAAAAAATTTGACAGGGGGCGGAGCCCCCTGTACCCCCAGGGTTTAATTGTTAAATTGATAAATGGTTAAAAAGCCCGGACAGGCCGCACCCGCCACTCGTTGCTCTTGTAGGTGTAGTAGTTCTGGGCGCCACTGCCGAAGCTCTGGCTCCATGCGTTACCCGCACTGATCTCCGTAGAACTCCAGTAGCTGTAGTAGTCCTCGAAACCGCCAACAGCACTTCTGTTAATATAGAGCTGATTAAGCTCACTTTTGCTTGGTAAAAACCAGTCATCCTTACCACCTCCCCGATATGCCCTTGCAACTGCTGCGGCACTGCTTGGAAAGGTTGCTGCAGGATATTTCTCCAATATGTTGTCTGTATTGGCTGCGCCTTCGCCTATACGGGTGCTGGTGTTTAGCAATTCCTTATAGGCATAATCGTTCTTGCTCTTGTTCTCATATTGGCCAGTGCTCCAACGGTAGTACCCTGTAACGGAATTTTTATTCCATGCGTCAATGTATGTGGTTTTTATATCTTCTTTTGCTGCAATCAGGCCGTGTTGCTCTCCCTCTACGTAACCCTTGTCACCCGGCTGCAGGAGATAAGCTACTTTGCCTCCACCATATTCATCGCCGATTTTAAGCTTTGGGTGATGGTACCCATCCGTCACTTTAACAAGATAGCTTTTTACTGTTTTCCATAATTCAAAAGGGCGGGCACTTGTCACGTCATTGAAATCAGAGTACTCCTGTGGTTCTTGCCCGTAATTATTTTCCAACCGATCTTTCTCAACTTCCTGATTGTGAGTTGTTGGCAGCTTTAAAATCAAAAGCTGCTTATTGCTGTAAAAGGCCCAATCCCAATTCGTGGCATATCTGATCCCGGAGTGATCCAGCTCTTTTGCCTCCCTGAAATTGGCAAAGCTGAGGTCAGCGCTACTAAAATTGGTCTCCTCGCTGAAAAGCGCTCCCTGAAGATTGGCTAAGGGAAGGTCAGCCTCCTCAAAATCGGTGCCAGCAAGAGTTGCTCCCTGAAGTTTCGCATTACCGAGTTTTGCACCCTTAAGGTTGGCATTCCTTAAGTCCGCTTGCTGAAGATTGGCTCCGTCAAGATGTGCTTTCTGGAAATTGGCTACGCTGAGAAGCGCTTTCTGAAGGTTGGCATTTTGAAGATTAACGCCCTGAAGATTTGCTCGAACAAGATTGGCCTCCTGAAGGTTGGCGTTATTCATATCGGCGCCAGCCATATCGAGACCCTGGAGCCATGCGCCGTGCAGATCCTCCCGTTGGAGATCAAGTGGTCTGCGGAGTGAGTCGGAAAAAGAGGATACCTTGAACATAAAAGCGACAAGCATGCCTAAGGCTATCCATTGAGGCAAATTCCATAGCCATCGTTTTTTCGATTCGGGGCAACGATTTATCTGTAAAAAAAGAAGCGAGAGTGTGACGACGGATACGATGTAAGAAAACGGAAGAATGAACTCTTTGAGGGCAAATGATTTGCGGGCCATAATCCAAAGGGTCAGCGGCACGAACCAGTAAAAAATCAGGTTGGTGAAGAAGCGTGGCATACGCCTGGTAAAGCTGAAAATGGCGGGAATGCTCTCGATTGTTGGCTCTGGCTTATCGGCACCTGTAATCTTGCTATTCTCGGCCACTATTTTTTTGTTCATCTCCCTGCGCTCTTTTTCGAGTGGCAGCCAGTAGCCGTAGAGGATGTGAAGGTAGGCGACAAGGATGACAAGCAGAAAAGGCGCTACGAGAAGAAAACTCTGAAATGAGATAGAGGTGCCAACCAGAGGCGTTTGTATGGTTGTGTTTGGAACGATAAGCGATTTGTCGGATTCGCCAAAAACCTTGAGCAAGCAGTAAAGTCCGACACCAAGCAGCGCGAACATGGTTTTGTTGATGGCTTTAGCGTAGCTCGTGTGGAGTTCCTTGAGTGCATCCGGGTGATGGGGGTCCTGATCCGGCTTTGGATACCACCAGCTACGTGGTGCTCTCTTTCGGTCGGTGATTCTTTCACGGATATTCTTGAGCCTCAAGTTGGGCATGGTGTTCCGCTTTTATAATTTCTCACTCTTCACTTTCAGAACAATATCCACCCCATTACACTACTTTCAAAAATAAAAAAATCGTAATCTTGGGATACAGGGTTTCGGTGGCCTGATAGATTCGAAAAAAACTATCCCATGCAGCAGAACGAAAAAACAGTGTGCAGCTCGTGCGGGCTTTGCTCGATTGAGACCTGGCCAGTAGCGGAGAGTGTGCAAAGCTGTGTTTTCAGGAATGGATGGCTGGGTGAGCGGGAGAAAAAGCTGTTTGGACGGGAGCGAAGGCTCGATGATCCGGTTGAAATGCGGTTTGGTATTACGATCGAGCGGTTTACTGCGCAACTGAAGCAGCCGGTTGCTGATGCGCAGTGGAGCGGTATCATTACCCGGATGGCCTTGAGGGCTTTTGAGGAGGGGCTGGTGGAGGGGGTGGTGACGCTGCATCGCACGCCTGAGCATCATTTTTTTTCGCGTCCTGTTCTGGCTCGCAATAGAGAAGAGATTTTGGCAAGCAGAGGCAACAAGCCGGTGCTCTCCCCTGTTCTGCAATCGCTGGAGCAGGCGTGGAGTCTCGGTTTGAAAAAAATCCTTGTCATCGGTGCGGCATGCCACCTTCATGCGCTGCGGGATTTTCAGGAGCGGTTTGATTATCTCAACGGGATGGAGATTCTCACTATCGGGATTCCCTGTGTGGATAATGTCGCGCGGTCGCAGTGGCCGTGGATTTTCGAGCGTATGACGGAGTCGCCCAAAACGGCCCGGCATATCGAGTTCATGCAGGATTTCAGGATTCATATCCGCCATACGGACGGTCATGTTGAGAAAATTCCTTTTTTCAGTCTGCCGGAAGAGCTTTCAAATCCGGCGATTTTTCCGGTTGCCTGCATGAGCTGCTTTGACTATCTCAACAGTCTGGCGGATATTACGGTGGGCTATATCGGGGCTGAGCTGCTGCCCCGGCAAAACCGGCAGTGGGTGCTGGTGCGAACGGAAACAGGCAAGAAGCTTCTGGATCTGATCGAGAAGGAGCTGGATCGGTTTCCGGAATCCGGCGAGTGGGAGTGCCACTCATCGGTCGAGAGTGCCTCGAAACGCATTATCGAGAGCATGAGGGGAGAAAAGAAAGAGTTTTCAGCCAAAAGAAGAATTCCGTTCTGGCTCGGGAACCTGATGGCGTTTCTGCTTCGGATGAAGGGTCCAAAAGGGATCGGGTTTGCCCACTATTCGGTGGATTTTCATCTTATCCGGCACTACTATTTTGTCAAGTTCCGCCGTCCAGAGCTGCTTGAACGGCTTGTACCAAAACATGTTCCGCTGATTCTTGCCGAGTATGGGCTGCCGCTCTGAAGAGTGGTTGTCATGAAAAGAAGTCGCGTTTTTTAAACGGAGCCATCACCATCCTTGCCATCATTTTTTGTTTGGTGAGCCACTTGATTTGAGGTGACGGGGCGGTCGAGGCAAGGATTTTTTCACAGAGAAAGGCGCTTACTGTCTCCACGTCATCGGCCATGAGGTTGAAAAATTTTCTTTTTTTCAGGCTTTCGGCTGAACCGTCACTGACCATACCGCGCAGCATGTCGGTCACGACCATACCGGGACTGAGGGTTCCGATTTGCACGGAGGTGCCACTGGCTTCCTTTGCAAAAGAGCGGGTAAAGTAGGTGAGGGCGCTTTTGGTGGTGCCGTAGATGGTCATGCCCTCTATCATGAAGCCGTCGCTGCCAAGTCCTTCCATATTGAATATCTTCCCGCCTCCCTGCTGCTGCATCCGGCGAAAGGGGATGATTGTGCCATTGACAACGCCGTCGATATTGACCGTGAGCACCTCTTTGAGCGCTGCGGGATCGAGTTCCCAGGCGTTCTGCACCTTGTGGACAATTCCGGCATTGTTGATCCAGATATCGACACGCCCGAACTGCCGTTCTGCCGCTTCATAGAGTTGGGTTATGCCTTCCGGGCGGCTGATGTCGGCAGAGAGTGCTCCAACTCGCCCACTGTATTGCTTGAGCTGTTCATGCGCTTTGCGGGTGGATTCGGGTGTGCGTCCGTTGAGCATGACGTTGCACCCTTTTTCAAGAAAGCGGTGCGCAAGACCAAATCCTATTCCTCTTGTGCTGCCGGTAATGACGATGGTTTTTGCCATGTTGTTTGCTGGGTTAAAACGGTTGGCGTATCATGCTGCTGGTTTCAGCCTCCAGATATCTCGATCAGGCGTTTGGCCATTTTGCGGATTTCTCCGGCAATCAGCATCAAAAACCCGCTTTTATCTCCGCCGAGGTTGCAGGTTTCAAGTGAGTTGTAGTAGCTCAGACGGCTTTCGGTATCACCTCCGATATTGGCGATTGGATAGCCAGCGCCCAGAAGCACGAGATTCATGATGAGGCGTGCGGTTCTTCCGTTTCCGTCAATAAAGGGGTGGATGGTGGCCAGACGTTCATGCAGTTCGGCGGCAAGGGTTACCGGATGGAGCGACAAACGCTCTTCATCGTACCACCGACAGCACGCTTCCATGAGGGAGGGTAGCTGCCAGGGTTGTGGCGGGGTATGCCTGCTGCCGGAAATCATGACCGGTACCGTTCGATATCGACCGGCATTGTCGCGGTCAATACCCCTCAGAACAAGTGAATGAATCTGCCTGACCAGTGACTCGCTTAATGGTGTGCCGTTCTGAACCAAGTCGCGCAGAAAGAGCACTGCTTCATGGTGATTGATGGTTTCAAGATGTTCTCGCATCGACTTTCCGCCAACCGTCAGACCTTTATTAATGATGATCTCCGTCTCCCGCAAGGTGAGTGTGTTGCCCTCGATGCGGTTGCTCTCATAGGTGTACTCTATGTCGAGTCCATGAAGAAGAGATGGGTTTTCAAGAGGGCGCAGGGTGTCAAGCTGTTTTTTCAGCTCGTCAATCTCTCCGAGAAGTGCGCTGTACTCATTCATTAGCCGTCATGTTATGCTGCGTAGTGTATCAACCTCAAAGCAATAAGATAAAATTTATTATTTTGCCACCACTCTTATTCCGTCAACAACTCCGTACCGCGTTATGAGCAACAAAAAAGAATTACTCTGGCAGAGCCGCTTTTCGCTTCCTTTTGACCGTGATGCGCTTCTCTTTTCGTCATCGGTTCATGTCGACAAGAAGCTCTATCGTGAGGATATCAGGGGGTCGATCGCACATGTTACCATGCTTGCCGAGGAGCATATTGTGAGCGCCGAAGAGGCTGAAGAGATCATAGCGGGACTTACGGAAATCGAGGAGGAGCTGACAAGTGGCTCGCTTCTGCCGCACTGGGAGGATGAGGATATTCATACAGTGATAGAGAACCGGCTCAAGGAGAAAATCGGTGCTGTTGCCGGTAAACTCCATTCCGGCAGAAGCCGCAACGATCAGGTTGCAACCGATACACGCCTCTATATGCGCCGTCAGGTCGAGGAGCTTCAGTCGTCTCTCAACGGGTTGCTGAAGGTGCTTGTGGAAAAGGCGGAAACCTATCGCGACACCATCATTTTTGGTTATACGCACCTGCAGCGGGCTCAGCCCATTTCTGCCGGTCATTACTACATGGCTTATTTCAACATGTTCCTGCGTGACCGGGATCGTCTCCGCGACCTCATGAAACGGGTGAACATCTCTCCTCTTGGCGCAGCAGCCTTTGCGGGCAGCACCCTGCCGCTTAACCCGCGCAGAAGTGCTGAACTGCTTGGCTTTGATGATCTCTTTTCCAACAGCATTGACGCAGTCAGCGACCGGGACATTGTTATCGAGTTTATCTCTGCCTGTTCCATCATCATGATGCACCTCTCGCGCTTTTCAGAGGATCTCATTTTGTGGAGTTCCTACGAGTTTGGTTATCTCGAAATCAGTGACGCTTTTGCGACAGGCTCTTCACTCATGCCGCAGAAGAAAAATGCCGATATTGCCGAGCTGGTGAGGGGTAAGACTGGAAGGGTTTACGGCAATCTCATGGCGATGCTCACCATCATGAAAGGGCTGCCGCTCTCCTACAATAGAGACATGCAGGAGGATAAACAGCCCCTTTTCGACAGTGCTGAAACTGCGATTGGATGCGTCACCATCTTTGCAAAGCTGCTGGAAAATACCACGCTGAGAGAGGAAAAACTTGCGAAACTGACGGCGGAAGATCTCAGCCTTGCCACGGAAATCGCCGAATATCTGGTGCGCAAACAGGTACCGTTCCGCGATGCACACCGCATTACGGGCAAAATCGTTACCTGGAGCATCACTTCGGGCGTGACACTGCCTCACATTCCGGTTGAAACGTTCAGGGAGTTTTCGGATACCATTGAAGCGGATATCTACGACTGCCTCAAGGCGGAGGTCAGCGTGAAGTCAAAAAAAACACACGGCAGTTGCTCTTTCGATTCAGTGGCCCTGCAAATCGAAGAGGCCCGCAAACAGCTTTGAAAAGGTGCCTTCGCACCGCTCACTCCCCCGAGCTTGACCGCCGGGGGAAGCTGGCACCTCATGATTTCGGGTTTTCATGCTGATCTGAGCCGTAAAGATTGAGCTGTTTGCGGTAAAAGGCAAAAGCTTCTTCCTGGCGCACTACACCGAGAAGCATTTCGCTCTCTGCATCGAGCACCGGCAGCATATCATAATCGGATATTTCAAAAAGCTTGAGTGCCTCGTCAAGCCGTGAGGTATCATAGAGCACTGGCACATCTTTTTTGACAATATCTTCTGCAATCAGCCCCTCGCCAAAACCCTCTTTGAGCAAAACTCTCATCTCATCGAGCCGGATGATACCTGAAAAACCTCCATTATTATCGACAATAAGAAAACTTGTTTCGGGTGAATTGTAAAAGATATCGATAATAGTTTTCGCGCTTTCGGTATTACTGAACTTGATGAAGTCTGTTTTCATGACATCTGAAATGCTGAGATGCTCTGCAACCGAAAGAGCAATACCAAAACCAACCCTTACACCTTCCTTTTCAAGAACATAGCTTTCCATGGTGTGGCGATAGGCAAGCCTTGCAATGAGGGTGGAGGTTACGGCGGAAAACATGATGGGCAGCACAATTTCGTACTGACCGGTAACTTCAAAAAGAATAAGAATGACGGTGAGGGGCGCCCTCATGATACCAGCCGTCAGTGCACCCATCCCCACAAGGGCGTATGCGCCTGATGTCGCGGTTATTGTTGGGAAAAAGAGATGGACGAAATGACCAAACATGCCGCCCAGCATTGCCCCCATTTTCATCGCCGGAGCAAACATTCCTCCGGATCCTCCGGAACCAACCGTCAATGCTGCAACAACCGGTTTGAGCAGGTAGATGCCAATCATGTTTGCCCAGCTTTCATTGCCTCGCACGGCATTATTGATGGCTTCATAGGTAAAACCGTAGAGTCCGGGAATCCACATACAGATCGCTCCACTCATGAGTCCGCCGATAGCAGGCATTGCCCAGGCGGGAATATTCCATCGTTTCTCCACTCTCTCGAACCACTCTTCGATGGCGTAGTATATCTTGATGAACATGACGGCTGAAAGTCCGGCAAGAATGCCAAGCACAAAATAAAAGATCAGTTCAGTATTCGATACAAGAGAGTATTCAGGCACATGAAATGTTGGCGAATTGCCCAGAAAACTTCTTGAAAGAACAGTGCCGATGACCGCGGCAACCACTATCGGACTGAAAGTTTTTACACTGAAATCTCCGAGCAACACCTCGATAGCAAACATAACACCACCGATGGGTGCATTGAAAACAGCCGCCAGACCTGCAGCAGCTCCGCAACCAAGAAGAGTCCGGGTTTTGTTGGGTGAAAACCGTAAAATCTGGGCTACTGCTGAACCAATAGCGGCCCCAACCTGCACAATCGGAGCTTCTCGACCTCCACCTCCTCCTGTGCCGATACTCAAGACCGAAGTTATGCTTTTGTGAATCCAGAGCTTTCGGTCAATAATCCCGTCATTCTGGGCAACAGCCTTGATCACCGAAGCAAGACCATGACCCGGGCGGGCTTTTACAACAAAAGCATTGTAGAGTCCTACAACAAGACCACCTGCCGCCGGAATGAATGGAAGAATAAACATCCAGTATCGCTCAGTAAAAGGCTTGCCCAAAGAACGAAGAGAAGTAAAACTCATCGTGCTGATCGTCATGATGGCATCATGAAACATTACCGCCACGTATCCGGTCAGAAGACCTACACATACGGCAACGAAAAGAAACGGAATGTCCTGGTTGAGGTTGAGCTGAACAAGGAGATAATCAAGGGTAAGCTTGAAAAAATGCTGTGAACTCCCCTTGAAATATCGGCTGCGCCTGAAAAGGTTATAGAAAAAAGCCAGTGTTTTTCTGCCAAGATTCCCTTTTATGCGTGGTGAATGTTTCATGCATTACGATATTTTCAACGGCGCAGCCCGTCTGGGGCTACGACGTTGTACTTCTGCATCATGGATGCAATGAACCTTATGGAGGAACGGTGCAATTATATCCGTTATCTCTGGAACAATGCCCTAATTCAGTGAAGGAAGTGCCCGGATAACGGTTTGCCGCTGCTTGGCCTTGAGTTCAGCCAGATCGGAAACAACTCCTGCCGACTCGTTGAGCAACACATCCCTGCCGGGAGCTTTTGTTGAGTCCTGTTCGAGAGACCACTGTTTTTCGATCTGCTTGATTGTCTCTATTTCAGATTTGAAGGCTGAATCCTGGAGCGATACCGCTTTTCTCTTGCGAATCTGGTTCAAGGTATTCAAGTCATGCAGATAGCTCTGGTAGAGTCGGTTTTTCGAAGAGCGTTCCTGCTCTTTTTGGCGGAGCACTCCAATCTCTTCCGGGGTGACTTCGCCGCTTTGCCGGTAAAAAGAACGTGAAGTATTGCTCCATGGCAGACTGCTGGTATAGGTATCCTCACCGATGGTTGATGTGTCGATCATGGAGGGCAGGAAAATATCGGGCACAACCCCTTTGTGCTGGGTACTGCCTCCGGAAATCCGGTAAAATTTAGCGATAGTGAGCTTCAACTGACCGAGTGCAGGCGGTTTTCCAAAAAAAGAAAAAGGTCTGGAAAGCTTTATCAGGCTTTGAACTGTTCCCTTTCCAAAGGTTCTTTCGCCGATGATAACACCACGTCCGTAATCCTGGATGGCCGCAGCAAAAATTTCGGATGCTGATGCGCTGTAACGATTGACCAGCACTGCAAGCGGGCCATTATAGAGTACCCGGCGATCTTCATCCCGAAGTACCATTTTTCCGCCGGTCGCATTGCTGATCTGCACTACCGGACCAGTTGGAATAAAGAGCCCGGTAACATTGACCGATTCTTCGAGCGAACCACCGCCGTTGTCGCGCAGATCGATGACAATTCCATTGACATGCTCGGCGTTCAGTTCGTTGAGAATTCGGGCTACATCTCGGCTTGTACTATTGTAGTTACCGGTGTTTTGCTGCTGACCTTCAAAATCGAGATAAAAGGATGGTATGGTAATAACCCCGATTTTTTCTCCATTCTGCTGGATAATGCTTTTCTTGGCTGCCTGTTCTTCAAGATCGACCTTGTCACGCTGGAGCTGGACTATTTTTGCCGCACCTCTGCCCCCCTGACTTGCCGGAAGGATTTTCAGCCGAACAATGGTGCCTTTTTTGCCACGGATCAGTTTGACCACTTCATTGATTCTCCATCCGGTGACATCAACAATCTCGCTTGCTGTTCCCTGGCCGACACCAACAATCTTGTCCCCTTTTTTCAGCAGGGCGCTTCTGAATGCCGGACCTCCAGGAATCACCTCATTGACTACGGTATATTCGCTCTCGGTCTGAAGTTTGGCGCCGATGCCCTCAAGCGAACGACTCATGTCGATCTGGAAGTTTGTGTACTCGTCAGGAGAGAAGTAGCTGGTATGGGGATCAAACGAGGTGGTCACCGCATAGGTATAGGCCTGAAAGGCATCTTCCGGCTTCTGACGATTGAGAAGATTGAGTCGGCTCGTAAAGCTTTTTGCAAGGGCTTCCCTGATCGTCTTGCTGTTATCTCCTGAATATTTGAGGTTGAGCCACTGGTATTTCAGCTCTTTTTTCCACAGATCGGATAGCTGGCGGCGGTCTGCGGGCCAGGGATCTGCCTTGCGATCAAGATCGAGGGTTTCAGGAATTGAAAAATTGAAATGCGCAGTATCGGCTGCGGCTTTCATAAAGCGCATTTTTTCTTTGGCTCTTTTCAGAAAAAAGTTGTAAACCGCAAATCCTGAATTAGCTTTGCCCGAAAGAAACTCCTCATCAATTCGGGTTCCATACATTTTTCTGAGTGCTTCAACCTCACTTGCAACAAAGTAACTTTTGCTGCCGTCAAGATTGTCGATATAGCGATTAAAAATCTGCTGAGAAAGGGAGTCATTGACTGATACCCTTCTGTAATGGTTCTGCAAAAGGTATTGACTTATATATTTACCAGCCTCCTCTTCAGCGGCTGTCGGTTTGAGGGTGACGACAGTGACGGCTGGAGCAACAGTTCCGGAATTTCCTGCAAAGAGCGGCGAGACACTTCCTAACGTAATAATAACAACAAACAGACTCTTTCTGAGCATTTTAAAAGATGATGATCTAAGGTTAGGCAGCCGCCAGCCATACAGTTCTTGAATGAGAAAACAAATATATTATTTATATTGCGAAGCGCTTGATATACCAGGTTTATATCCGGACAAAAAATCAGCCTTAAAATAATAATAAAGGAAGAGCTTTCAATGCAAAAGGAAAAAATCAGTTATAAAGAACTCGGCCTGTGCAACAGCAGAGAACTTTTCAGTAAAGCAGTGTCTGGAGGTTACGCAATTCCGGCATACAATTTCAATAATCTCGAGCAGATGCAGGCCATCATCATGGCGTGTGCTGAAACCGATTCTCCAGTTATTCTTCAGGTTTCAAAAGGAGCCAGAAGCTACGCAAACGAAACCCTTCTGCGCTATCTTGCCCAGGGAGCAGTTGCTTATGCCACTGAACTTGGTCACCCTGTCCCGATTGTGCTTCATCTCGATCATGGTGACAGCTTCGAACTCTGCAAAGATTGTATCGAGTCAGGTTTTTCTTCAGTCATGATTGACGGTTCTCACCTTCCTTATGAAGAGAACGTCGCACTGACCAAAAAAGTTGTCGAGTATGCCCATCAGTTTGACGTTACTGTCGAGGGTGAACTCGGAGTACTTGCCGGCATCGAAGACGAGGTTTCGGCTGCCCATCATACATACACCCAGCCAGAAGAGGTTGAGGATTTCGTCGCAAAAACCGGTGTGGACAGTCTTGCAATTTCCATCGGCACTTCACACGGCGCCTTCAAGTTCAAGCCAGGTGAAGACCCGAAAATCCGCCTCGACATTCTTGAAGAGATCGAACGTCGTATTCCCGGCTTCCCAATCGTGCTTCACGGTTCATCTTCCGTTCCGCAGGATCTGGTACAGACCATCAACGAGCACGGCGGTAAACTGAAGGATGCAATCGGCATCAGTGAAGACCAGCTCCGCCTTGCAGCCAAGTCGGCTGTCTGCAAAATCAATATCGATTCTGATGGACGTCTTGCCATGACTGCCGCTATTCGCAAAGTGTTCGATGAAAAACCAGAAGAGTTTGATCCGAGAAAATATCTCGGCCCAGCCCGTGATTCTCTCAAGAAACTCTATATCCACAAGATCATTAACGTCCTCGGATCTAACGGAAAAGCATAAACTTTGCTTTAAAAATCAAAAAAAGGCGCTTTTGGAGCGCCTTTTTTTGTGTTCATTCGTTATAAAACCGATACGACCAGTTGACAATTTTATAGAGATGAAACTGCTCGCACTGAAAGCAGCGCATCTCTCAGGCCGGAGTACCGTTCGCACTTTTTTCTGACCGCAGCCGAGAAAACTCCGCTCTCTGCCCAGATTTCAACGCTTTGCTTCGCCCTTGTTATTGCAGTATAGAGAAGTTCCCTTGTCAGGATATCGCCATCGACCGGCGGTAAAATGAGGAGCACCCGGTCAAATTCTGAACCCTGGCTTTTGTGCACGGTCATGGCAAAAGCGGTTTCATGCTGAGGCAGTCGTTCCGGTGGTATTGTGCGAATACCGCCGTCAGGAGCTGGAAAAAAGGCGCTGATCATTCCTCCATTATCCGGATTTGGAAAAAGTATACCGGTATCACCGTTGAAAAGCTGCAGGGCATAGTCGTTCTCTGTCACCAGGAGAGGACGACCCCGGTACCAGCGACTGGTCGGGGTAATGAGAGCTGCCTCAGCAAGAATGCTCTCGACAGCAGTGTTGAGACCACTTACCCCGTAAGGGCCTTCACGGAGAGCGGAGAGTATCCGGAAACGCTCGAAATGCTCAAGTGCCTCGGATGCCGATGCGGTTTCAAGGAAGCTTCGGTAGCCGTCGATGACCTTTTTTGCAAGAGTGTTTCGAAGCTCTTCCCTGCCCGGCAGATCCTGCCAGGCAATTCCGTTCGATTTTTTGCTTTTCAGCATCTCCAGCGCGTCCATCTCCCTGCCGCCATTGACCGAATGACTGAGTTCGGCAATCCCGCTACCCGGCTGAAAACGGTAGTTTTTTTCAAGCATTACCAGAGATCCTGAAAGCGGTGAATCATCTCTTTCCTCTCCGGCGCGGCAAATATCGCCAAGCACAGCTCCTGCTTCAACCGAAGCAAGCTGATCGCGGTCACCAAGAAGAACAAGACGGGCTTCTGGCCTGAGTGCCGTTAAAAGGGCATGCATCAGCGGAAGAGCGACCATTGATGCCTCGTCTATAATAACGACATCAAAAGGAAGAGGGTTCTTTGCTGAATGGCGAAAGCGGGTCGACTCCTTAAAAGTGCCAAGCAGTCGCTGAATCGTGACGACATCTTCCGGCATTGCTGACCTGATCTCATCTGTAGAGTCGATGGTTCGCCTGATGTCACTCACAGAGGCTTTAAGCCGTGCTGCCGCTTTTCCTGTCGGTGCAGCCATAGCTATCCGAAGCTTTTTTTCACCCGCCTGCTCAAGCAGCAGCGCAAGAATACGGACAACCGTCGATGTTTTGCCTGTTCCGGGCCCTCCGGAAATAACACAGAACTGCCGATGCAGGGCAATGGAGGCCGCCTTTTTCTGGAGATCGATCTCGCCCTGTTGAGCCTCGGGAAAAAGCAGGTCAAGAGCTTCATGGAGTTTTGCCTCATCAACAATGCCAGATGAAGCAGAAGCTTTTTGCAGAATCAAAGCGGCAACTTCCTGCTCATAAAGCCAGTAGCGGTAGAGGTAGAGGCGTCCTGAAGCATCGAGCACCAGCGGAGAGAATTGTCCCGGAAACCCTGTGGTTGAGAAACCCTTCACCAGCTCCTGCAGAGCATCGAACCCCGGCAGCAGCAACTCTTTTCCATTAAGCGCAAAGGTTTTACCGGCAATATCATGCAGATTGAGACAGATGTTGCCCTTACCGACTGCACAGCTTGCCATCGAAACAACAAGCCGGAAAATATCGCCGGTTGGTTCAATGGTTTGCCTGCAGATAAAGGCTGCAAAATGGCGATCGATCAACCGCTCCTGAAACTCTGTGCTCACCCGGCTATCCTCCCTGCTCGATCAAAATGTTTGTCAACTCCCGAATTAACCCGTCATCCGGTCGGTCACGGAAAAATCCCGTTTTTTCGCCACTATTCTGGCTCACCCCGCGAAGAAAAACATAGATCACTCCGCCAAAATGCTTGCTGTAGCTGTACCTTTCAATCCGCAGCGAAAGATAGCGGTTGAGCGCCACGCTATAGAGCAGGTACTGAAGCGGGTAGAGGTTTGTATCCATTGCTTTTTTCATCTTCTCTGGCCCGTAATCCTCAAGGGTGTTGCCGAGATGGTTTGATTTCCAGTCAAGCAGGTAGTATCGGCCCTTCACTTCAAAGACCATGTCCATGAAGCCCATCAGCATACCTTTGACCGGCCTGAACTGCAAAGCTTCCGCAAGTAAGGCAAGGTCAACACCACCAGGAATCACTCCGTGCCGGGCAAGCACTTCTCCAAGAATGGAGGGAGTTACAAAGCGGAGAGGAAAGAAAAACTCAAGTTCCGTGATCCAGCTTCCTTTTTTCAGACCGCCAAGCATGAACTCACCCTCTGGCGATGCAAGCGGCGTGGTGATCACATTCTGAACCATAGAGGAGAGAACGCTTTGCCACTCCAGTCCGTAATCGTAACGCTCCAGCCCTTTTTCAACAAGATTGCGCACCTCATCTTCCGATGGTGAGTTGAAAGAAAGCTCTTCGAAAATCCCGTGCATGAATATGCCGGCCTGGGCTCCCCTTGGAAAAGAAAAGATGCTCTTTTCACCGGCAGTGCTCAAGGGTTGTTCCGAAAGTGCCTGTGGTTCGTCCCGGTCAGGCAGCTCGACATGCTTCTGTTCATGACGACTGAAAGAGGTAAAACTCGACACTCTCCACCCTGTATCAACGATGCCGCTGAAGCTGCGCAACAGAAGCTCTTCACTCTTGACTGTGGAACTGCCAAAAAGTGGGGTTTCGCTCTCAAGAGCCCCATGCGTCACCATTTGAAAACCAATAGAGCCCTCCGAACTTCCAGCCAGAGATTGCAGTTCAGAAGCCATCCTGTCTGCCGTCAGCAGTTTTGCTTCCTCAGCCAGAGCGGTGGACTGGTTTTGTGCTCTCCTCGCTTCATCGGAAGCATGAAGAAGATAGTTGATTGGCGAACTGTCTGATCTTGTTTTGCCGCTGAAAAGGTAGCAGCGATACTTGGCTCTTGTAAGGGCAACATAGAGCAGGCGGAGGTTTTCGGCCAGCGACTCTTTCTCCGCAATCGAGCGGTGGCGAAGAAACTCCCCAGACCCAAAATCATGCACCAGTTGCCACTCATCATTATGGAAGGTGAGTACCTTTCCGCCGCCGCCCGACCCGCCCCAGAGAAATGGGCAGAAGACCACCGGGTACTCAAGTCCCTTGCTGACATGAACGGTCAGGATTTTTACCGCCGCTTCGTCAGTTTCCAGTCGTATCTGGTACTCCTCAGCCTGCTCCTCCTTGCCAAGTTGTTCGCTGAACCAGGAAACAAGCCCTTCCATGCCAAGGCCACGTTCATGTTCCTGTCGGTGCAGCAGCTCAAAACAGTGCAGAAGATTGGTCAGTCTCCGCTCTCCGGAGTTGTCCGGAGAGGCGAGCAGACGACCCCGGACACCTTCCCTTGCCATAAGCTCCCGGCTCATCACGATAACCCCACGTTCGAGCAAGAGATGGTGGTAAAAGCTGAACTCTCTCAGGCACTTGCTCCATGACGTTTCATCTTCAGAGAGTGAGGCAATATCGTTTCCCGATCGGCCAAGAATATCGGTCACCAGCGCTACACGGATTTTCCTCTCGCTGCCCGGATCAACAATGGCAGAGAGCAGAATGCGCAGCTCTTCAGCCTCCCTTGAAGCAAAAACACTCATATCGCTTCGCATGACCCCGGCAATCCCCCTCGCCCTGAGAGCGTTCAGAACAAGCGCCGCCTGGCGGTGTGTACGCACAATAACGGCAATATCACCGGCAGCAAGAGGTCGATCTCCTGAGAGAATGTCACCCTTTAGCCCTTCAAGCAAAAGACGTTCGATCTCACCTGACACACCCTCTGAGGCAAGGCTGTTTGCCTCATCAACCGTCAGAACGCCATTTTTTTTGTCACCGGAATCCATGAGCCAGATCTGAAGCGGTGGTTTGTCGGCATCATCACTTTGGTCGCCTTGCGCTTCCCTGTTACCCGGCATCAGCGGGTGATATGCTATTTGGTCGTAGAGAAAAGGTTGTTTGCTGTTCTCAAAAAGGGTGTTGAACGCATGGAGCAGCAACGGATCTGATCGCCAGTTCTCCGTCAGGGTAAATCGCTTCTCCTCTTTCACCTCACGTGCAGCCCTCATATAGGCGAAAATATCAGCACCACGAAAGCTGTATATCGCCTGTTTCGGATCGCCGATCAGAAAGAGCGGAAGGTAAGAGCCAGCATAGATTCGCCTGAAAATCTCGTACTGCACCGGGTCGGTATCCTGGAACTCATCGATGAGCGCGGCATGGTACTTCTGCCTGAGAAGGTCAGCAAGAATATCCCCCCCGCTTTCAGACACCAGCGCATGATAAAGATCTTCAAGCAGGTCGTCGAAAAAGCGGATATTGCCTGAGCGCTTGCGAAGAGGCAGCTTTTTTTGATAAAAGCTCACCAGCTCAGCCTGCAGTGCAAGAAATCGCTGACCTGCCGCATCATGCAATTGCTCGCAACTCTCGAAAAATGGGTGTTGCGGCGGGCTGTTTTTTTGCTTGGTTCCATCTCTGATAACGCTCGTGGTAAACTTCTCAAACCCTTCCAAAAGATCATAGGGATTGCCACCTTCCACGAATGCGTCCATTCCTGAAAAGAGCGCTTCAAGCAGGTCGAAACGGTAGGTATCGGCAGACCTTTTCAGCCCCTTGTCGTTCAGCAGAAGCTGGGTTATGGCGTTTTTTTCATCCTGCCACATCCGGCCAATCTCCTCATAAGCTGCACTGCACTCCTTTTCAAGCGCGGCAATCTCCTCAACGCTGAATGAAGGAATAATGAGGCTTCCCGTACCGGTATGGAGGCTTTTCAGAAACGCCATGAAGGAGGCAGGAGAGTAGCGCTTCCGTAAAGCGTAGCCAAGGAATGGGGCTGGTTCTCGGAAGAAGTGCATCCGCCAGAAATCATCGACAATCTCACCAAGCAGTTTGCTCTGATCGGTCACCAGCTCTGTATCGTAGAGGGAGCCACTCTCAAAAGCGTTATCCTGCAAAGCCCGAAGACAAAAGCCGTGAATCGTGAAAATCGAGGCCGTATCAAAGGCCGAGAGTGCCCGTTCAAGAATCTCCCGCTCTCTTTGCAATTCGCCGCCACCATACTTCCGGCAAAGCTCCTGAAGAAATGGGTCACCCTCTTCTCTCCCCTCCATCACTTCAAGCGCCTCACGGATACGGTTACGGATTCGAGAACGAAGCTCCTGTGTTGCCGCCTCGGTATAGGTAACCACCAGAATCTCTTCAGGAAGCAACTCCTTTTCCAGCAAGAGACGCAGATAAAGCGAAGCAATGGCATAGGTTTTCCCCGTCCCGGCACTCGCCTCGATCAGGTTCATGCCCGACAGATCTACGGTTGTGTGGTTCAACCGTAGGGACACGACGTCGTTATAGGACACGCCGTGGCGTGTCCCTACGTTGTCATTTTGCGTCATTGCAGATATAAAATTGATCCTCACACCATTTCGCAGGGTTATTCACAATATATTCTGCAATGGTTTGAAAAGATTGTTGGTCACGGATAATATGGTCATGAAACCCTGGTTGCCATTGAAAACAATCGTAACCGTTTTTATTACACCATCGTTTTATGGATGATTTATATTGATTGATGATAATTGAAATTGAACCCGCCATTGGTTTTCTGAATGATCTTGGGGATATACCACGCACGGACATGCCGTGGCGTGTCACAAAAAACATTCCCTGTTGTGACAACAAACGGTTACAAAATACAAACCCGCCTGTGAATAATCGTATCCATTCAGGCGAACAGAGCGTCGGTGGTGGATTTGAGGATTGTATGTCATTGTCGATTACATCACGGGTTAACAGATTCCACCATCGGCCCGACCAATTCAATCGCCAGTGCGCAAAATTCACGATCGAAAGGATCTCCAGACCCAAAACAACGATGGATAGCCGGATCAGAACCCTCGCCCGGACGGTTGGTGAAACTCTCGTCTCGCCACTCCTTTTGCGCCGCTTCAAGACTCCCCTTTGTAGCGTAAGCGAAGGAAGAGCGCGGGAAAAAGCGGAGAGGCTTCGAGAGCCCCATCCAGTATCCCTGAAGGAGCTTTTCCAACTGGATGGCAGCGTCAGGTAGTTCCAAAAAGTGTTGTGCATCGTCAGTCATGACCAGCCATGTTTCTTTCGGATATCCAGCCGAAGCTGTTGTGTTGAGCACCAGATGCTCTATCCAGCTCCGCATCCGGTCTTTCATTTTCATGGTGGCACAACGGTAGTGCAAAAGGCCGCTTGGCCAGACTTGATCCAGTTGACCGGTCAGGCGAAACTGGCCAAGTTGAAAATCGACCTCAAGCGGCGGAAGCGCGGCTGCCCTGCCGGTTTTTTCCTGCACCACTCCGGCAAACTCCTGCACCTCATTCACGATCTTGCGGAACACCTGCTCTCCATGCCGTGCCGGAGGAAGTATACCCCGGCTTCTGAGAAGCGGCAGAAGCTCATTTGCATCTCCCCCTGCCAGTTCTCCCTCCAGAATCTCCTGTTTGATGCTGTACAACTCCAGCCCCGCAACTGCAAAAGGTTCACGATCTTCGAGCGGCAGAGCCACTCCATCGAAACGGATACCAAGTCGCTGTTCAAGAAAAAAGGCTGCCGGGTTGTCATAGAAGCGGAGCAGCATTTGGAGCGGCACCGTTCTCCACTCTGCTGGCAGTTCATCGAGAGGTGTTTCCATAAATGGGCGCGATACCTTCTGAGCACGCTCTTTTTCAACAAGCGCCCTGTAATTTTCAGTTGAATAGCTGAAAAGCGGAGAACCTTTGGTAAAATATGCCCGATTGAAAGCCTGCAGGCGGTGCCTTACCACCAGATGCTCCTCAACGGAATTGCCATCCGCAAACGAGAAGCCTCTCCGGACAGCATCAAGCAGCTCGCTCACCAGCACCGAAGGAGGAATTTCGCTGTTGTCCCGAATACTTTGGCCCACATAGCTGATGTAGAGAATATCGCGAGCCGAGAGAATCGACTCAAGAAAGAGGTAGCGATCCTCATTGCGCAGGGAACGGTCGCCCCGGCGAGGTTCAAGAGCGATCAGGTCAAAACCGTTTGGACGATTCTGGCGGGGAAAGGCAGAGTCGTTCATGCCAACAAGCGCTACAACCCGAAAAGGAATGCTCCGCATCGGCAGCATGGCGCAAAAGGTGATGCCTCCCGTCATGAACCCAAGCCCCTGCTCTTTTTGCTCAAGGTGAGCTTTGAGCCATGAAAACATAACCGCAGCTCCGATCTCTCCGCTGAATGCCGAAGATTCGGCAATCTCACCAATCTGTTCGCCAACTGCTGCAATTGTCGCATACTCCCGTTCAGACGACAGTTCCGGGCTTATAAAATCGGAGAGAAGTGCCTGAAAGGCTGTGCGCCACTCATCAAGAGAGCGAGGCCGCTCAAGGCTTTTGAGAAAGAAATCAATCTGGTTGACAAACTCCGCAAATTTACCGAGGGTTTCCGCCAGAGAACCCGCCAGATCATCGTAAGGCAGAATACCATTAAAGAGCCTGTTTTCATCCGGCATGGCATAGCCAAGCAGCAGTCTGTCAATCCCTGCTTTCCAGGAATTTTCCCGGTAGGCAGGCAACTCCCTTTCCCGGCGGCTCTCCTCATCCATGCCCCATCGAATCCCGCTCTTCTCTATCCAGCCCCGGATAATCTCCAGCTCATCCTCATCAATGAGAAAACGGCGGCTGACCGGCGGCAAAGCCAGAAGATCAAAAAGCTCCGAAGCGCCGAGGCGGCTGCCATGCAGCTCAAGCAGCTTCAGCACCGCACTGGCAATCTCCCCCTCGTTCATCAACCTGCGGTCAGCTATTGAGTAATGCAATGGGGACGTACTATCGCCACCACCACCAAAAACGCTTGAAATATAGGGTGCATAACTCTCGATATCCGGGGTCATCACCACAATATCCCTCGGGCTAAGCTCACTCTCGTGATCGAGCATGGCGAGAATGTTATCGTAGAGCACCTCGATTTCACGAAGCGGACTGTGGCAGGCGTGTATTTGCAGCGAACGGTCGCTGGCGTCGATTTCCCTCAGATCACCTTCCTCCCCGGTACCCGAAAGGTTCAGCATATCGGACTGCAAAGCATGAAGCAGCGTTGCCTCTCCCGGCTCCTTATAGCTCTCCTCCTGGGTCAACGCTGTTTCGCCAAGATCAAGAATCATGTCGGAAAAATCCCGACCAATGGTACCCAGCGAAGCAAGCAGCGGGTTTCCCTCGGTACGAAGGAGACGCTCTGGTTCAGAGAGCCTTGCAGCAGCTTTTCTCGAAATAATATCCCCCCAGTATTCACGGGTTGGACTCAGAAGAAAGAGGTTCACCTCCGTCACCCTCGAAACAACCGAAAGCACATCGAGGTGAAAGTTCGGCAGGTAAGAGATACCAAAAAGTGCAATCCGTCCCGGTATTTCTATCTCTTCCATTGATGCAGGTTTAAACTCCCGACAGAACCTCTCCTTAAGCTTGCCCCGGTGCATTCCTGCCTCTCCAGAGGTCAGCTTTCGCCATAACATTGCCTGCCAGCCTCCTTCTACTGAGTGCTCATCTGCCGCTTCCCAGCCAATAAGCATCTCAGAACGATAGAGGGTGTACTGGTCAAAAGTATCGGCAATTTTGGAGGAAAGCTGAAAAAGCTTGAGACCTTGAGGATCATCAGCCAGGTAGTGGCGCAAGGTGCCAAAAGGCTCTGTGTTGAGCAGTTCCGGCAGAATACGCATGATCTTCCAGCTCATCACCTCCGGTGCAAAAGATGAGGAATCAGTCTGTGCAGGAAAGAATTTCCCGAACAAATCCTGCACCATTGCGTTTGGAAAAGGGTAACTGCCATTTGCCCAGACGCCGAAACGTGAAGCAAGCTCCATCGAAAGCCAGCGCTGCATCCCCCTGCTCTGCACAACAATTACCTCCCTGGTGAACGCAGAGGCAAGCGGCCTATGGAGCTTGGTTGCAAGGGTGTCAACCAGAACTTCCATCCGGTTGCTGGTGTAGAGATTAAGTGGCATGGAGAGAGAAAAAATGGTGCTTTGTAACCAAGCTCATGCAGAACAACAACCAGACATCAATTACTTGAACGATGTTTGACTGTAACCTGAAAAAAAACCTGCCGCAATCAGCTTGTTTATCAGCTTGCCGGATAAAAAAACTGCCTACTGAAGTATAGCAAACAATTGCAGGTCATCAAACACTTTGCGCCCATCCCCCTGCCGCGTGAACCATCGTCCCGATCAGCTCAACGGCAAGAAAGTTCCTGCACCGTTGAGTTCTGAAAGGGATTGAGTACAAAAAGCGGGCATACTTTTCTTCCGGGAAAACAAGCCTTTCTGATTCCATCATCATGATCAACCGAACTACCCTCATTACCGCATCGTTTAACTTCACCAAATGGGCTGAAAAAAAAGAATAACGAGAGCCTTTTGATTCTGAAAAATCACATCACTCTGGTTAATGAGTAGATAAAGTTTTGAACGTCCCATGTTCATCTCCAGACAACTCCCTGGCTGCAAATTTCAGATATATTGAAAATTACTCATGCCATTTACCAGCAATTGCCGTTATTGAAGTAACAAATCCGGCGAATTGTTGCTCAAGTTGCTTACCCGAATCCACAATACCATCGAACCGGGTTGAACAGCACTCTCTCATGTTGACATTGGGAACACTCACAGCCCCGGTCATATACTTCTGCATTGAAGGATTAACATCAAACGGCAATGAAAACAGACCCTGTCTACATCTTCCGCAAAACCTGGGCCACCTACCAGAAGGTTATTAAAAACAACCTCATGTTTCATCGGGAAATCTTGATTTCGGTCAGGGAGCTGCTCGAAAGCCGACCGGGACCACTCAATGTTCTCGACCTGGGATGCGGAGATGCCACCCATATCGGCAAGGTACTGACCCCTGGTCAAGTGTCGGAGTACTGCGGATGTGATCTTTCTCCCTACGCTCTCGATGTTGCCCGAAAGAACCTGGAACCTTTCGGAATCAGTGTAAATCTGCTTTGCAGGGACATGGTTGCAGTGCTAAAGGATGCTCCCGAAAACCATTTCGACGTGGTATACTCCGGCTATGCTTTGCACCACCTCTCCACAGAGGAAAAACAGACTTTTTTCAAGGAATGCCGACGTACCTTGCGCGAAAATGGTTGCGTAATCCTTGTGGATCTCATGCTTGAAGAGGGAGTGGCCCGGCCAGCATATCTCGACAGTTACAACGGAGTGGTGGCAAAGCATTGGAAGGCCCTTACCCATAACGAACGGGATCAGGTTCAGGAACACATCAGGAACTGCGATTTCCCCGAAACCCCGTCCGTCATCCAGATGCTGGCCAGTAACGCTGGACTGACAAACTGCCGGAGGCTGGAAAAACGTACATGGCATGAAGCCTGGTTGCTTCAGTAGAAATGCTTCATGATTGCTGATATGCTTAGCTTCAGCAATCATCGCGTGGGCTGGCGCTTCCCGCTCAAAAAGGCGATGACATCGACAATCAAGAAGTACCAGTTTGTGGTAGCGTCATCGAAGTGAAGTAATTTAAACCCACTACCTGGGTGATTGCTAATTTCCGGCCATAGTCCTTCTGCCATCAGCCAAAATCAAAGGCGCATGGTTTAATGTTGTGAACTTATTGCGGGCAAGCAGCCTTGGCAATACTGAAGCTCATCAATTGCAGAAGGTTCGTAACCTTTTTTCACATTCTCATTTTGGGGAGCATTGTCATTATTTTACATTGAAAGAAAAGAAAATTTTACCAAGTCGATCACTGATAGGAAAGGATTTTCTTTTCTGAGAAAACTGTGCACAATTAAGCGATGCGTTTTTGAAAACATTTCATTAATTACACAAGTAAAGGAGAAAGCTTCCAATGAGAAATTACACGGCAATTGTTGAACGCTGTACGGAAACCGGGCTTTTTGTTGGATTCATTCCCGGATTCCAGGGAGCACACTCGCAAGGGGAAACCTTGGATGAACTGCATAAAAACCTTCAAGAAGTCATCGAAATGCTGCTTGAGGATGGAGAACCAGTTCTGGAAGCAGAATTTATTGGCACTCAAAATATTGTTGTGGCCTGAACATGGGACATTTACCCGTTCTCAAACCTCGCGAGATTGTTGCCTTGCTTGAAGCACTGGGATTTAACGAAATTCGACAACGGGGTTCTCATAAGCAGTTTCGCCACCCTGATGGCAGGTGTACGACGGTTCCATTTCATGCAGGACGAGACGTTTCACCGATTTTCTCCGTCAAATTGCAAAAGATATTGGCTTAACGGTTCAGGAACTCCTTGACACCAAAGCCTGACATTATTTCCCCATTCGCGCAATCTGTTGCATAATTTTTCCCATCTGAAGATTTCAATTTCAGTTGTCGACAAACTGTCTACTACTCAAGGCGACTTTTTAACTGATCTAAACGTGACCGCAGGGAAGCAATCGAACTCACTATTCCTCCACTGAAAGTGTATGTATAATTTGCAAAAACAATCGAAAAACGATAGCTTTTGCAAACTATACGCGCAATAACGCCATGTTGTCTGACGAAATTTCACAATTCGCTGCTGAAGGAATATCCACCTTCAGCTTTATCGACCTTGAACAAAGGATCAGCTCTTCCCCTGCTGCACTCAAGTCAGCTTTGCGCCGTTTGATGAAAAAGGGAGCAATCGCCATGCCTCATCAGGGGTTTTATGTGATTGTCCCCCCTGAATATCGATCAATGGGATGCCGCCCGGCAGAGCAGTTCATTCCTGAACTGATGGACTATCTCGGAGAATATTACTATGTCGGGCTATTGAGTGCTGCCGAATACCATGGTGCAGCTCATCATCGCCCCCAGGTTTTTCAGGTGATGGTAGCCAAACCCAGAAGACCCATCATATCTGGAACGGTGCAGGTCAACTTCATTGTGAGAGGTAATATCAAGGCCATTCCAACTCAAACACGCAATACGGTATCCGGCATTCTGAAACTCTCATCTCCTGAAGCCACAGCCTTTGATCTCGCAGGGTATTACAGGCATTGTGGATGGCTGGATAATGTTGCAACGGTTCTGTCGGAGCTGGTCGAAGTAATCAATCCCGAAAAGTTGGTGACGGTTGCTCAACTGTCACCGATAGCCTGGGCACAGCGGCTGGGTTATTTATTGGAAATCGTTGGATCTGAGGAGATATGGCTACCATTGGCAGAGTATGTCAAGGCTAAAAATCCTGTACGCTCACCCCTTCTGCCATCAGCCCCAATCAAAGGGGCGATCTTTAACAAGCGCTGGCAAATTTATGTCAACACCAAAGTGGAAGCAGAGATTTGATACCTCAGGCATACATTATTGAATGGCGCAAAAACGCACCTTGGTCACAGCCTTCTCAAGTTGAACAGGATCTCGTGATATGCAGGGCACTGATAGAAATATTCAGTAACCCTTTTCTGGCAGAAAACCTTGCATTTAGGGGAGGAACGGCTCTCTTCAAACTGCACATGCCTCCTGTCAAATATTCCGAGGATATTGATCTTGTTCAGGCTAAAGCTGGTGCTATCGGACCGATCATTGACGCTTTGAGGGAGCGCCTTGATCATTGGTTGGGTGAACCGAAACACAAGCGTAGCGAAGGGCGAGTGACATTGCTTTACCGATTTTCCTCTGAAGATAACCTGCCTTTACGGCTCAAGATAGAAATCAACACTCGTGAGCATTTTACCATTCACGGCTTTCAGCAACACTCATTCGCCATAAAATCACGCTGGTTCACCGGCAATACCACGATTCTGACCTATTCGCTCGAAGAGCTCCTGGGAACAAAACTCCGCGCACTCTTCCAACGCAAAAAGGGAGGAGACTTGTTTGATCTTTGGTATGCCCTCAACAAAACAAATCAACCCCCTGATACAAAACTGATAATTGACTCTTTTCTGAAGTACATGGACTATGCTGACCACCAAATCACTCGCGCCATATTTGAGCAAAACCTTCTGGAGAAAAAAGAGGATCTACAATTTTCTGGCGATATCACCCCATTACTGACAGCAGAAATTTCTTGGGATTTTTCCATCGCTTTCGACGACGTCATGAACCGATTGATCTCGACTCTTCCCGGTAGTCCGTGGCAAGGTTATAGTAATCATTGATATCTGCTGGTTGCATATTCCTTTTGAACTGTCGACAAGCTGTCTACAGTTCAAAGACTATTCACGATCGTGGTTAACCTGTTATATTCTAAGGTAGATAAAGTCCGGTAACACCTTCAGAAAACACGCTACCATGCGCCAACGCCTGGTCACACAGGCATGACTTTTTCTGCTTCTGATGACCCTGAAGATTTGCTCGGCAGCTTTCTCTGCTGACGCCACCCAAAACTGGCCGTCACCTTGTGCCATTGCAGTATCAACAAAGCCAGGCATAACCTCTGTCACGATGATTGGTAATTTCAACTTCACCGCCTTCTTTCTCAGCCCTTCCAGATAATTCGAGACAAAAGCCTTCGATGCAGCATAAGCCGGGCAGCTCTCACTCCCCCTCAGAGCCGCAACAGAGGAGATACCAACCAAATGGCCTGAACCTTGCGAAATGAAGTGCTCCATTGCCACATTGGCCACAGCAGCAAAACCAGTGACATTGACGCTGATGGTTTCTCTCTCTTTTTCCCACTCAAGGTCAGTATTGATGAATCCAACTCCCGAACTTATGACAACAAGATCAACTCCGTTCATCTCATGAATAAGTTCCTTAAGAAGAGGCATCGCCTCAGATGGTTGCGAAACATCTATCTGCTTCGTGAACGAAGTAACCGCGAGTTCTTGCTGGAGGCTCACCAACAGATCAATACGCCTGCCAACGAGTCCAGGAGAGTACCCGTTTTTTGCGAGCACTTTTGCAAGCTCCCGGCCAATGCCGGATGATGCCCCGATAATTATTGCTTTAGGCATGACCGTTCATTTATCCGTGCAGGAAGACAGGCCAAACATTGTTTGGATTTATCTCAATGATAAATAAAGGCAGATGGATATTGTCAAGGATTTTGGTGAAAGAGGCATGGGATGCCGAAGAATGGCGTATTTTTTATCAAGCCGATGGAGAAGCACGTCCAGCCAACCATCTCTTGAATGATATTTGACTTTCACCTGAAAGCTTGCCAAGTAATAAACCCTCAACACTGATATCCTCATCAAGCTCCTCCCAATGAATACCATACCCGCTCCCAATCAGACGCCAGTTCTCACGTTCTGAATCTGTTGCATGCATAAGACGTGGATACCATGCAAGCAGAACCGTAATAGATCGTCCATCGCTCAAGTCAACAGATAAAGCATCAGACATCACGGTCACATGCTCCACTGCAGACAGATTGAGTTTAATTGTTGAAGTAACCATACCAAGCCTCCAGTAAATGCTGTTGATATTCAATGATGATTATTTGAATCCTCGCAATTTCATGCCTTGAAAAACCACCACTACTCTGCAAGCGTACCGGGTCAAGCCAAAACTTGGCAAGGTTGTCATCACGTTCAACATGAACATGTGCGGGTTCACTTTTATCACCCGCAAAAAAGAAAAACCTGTAGGCTTACCCCTGCTGCCATCAGCCACAATCAAAGGCGCCAGGTTTAATAAGCACTGGCAGATTTACATTAATACCAAAGTGGAGTCAGAGATTTGATACCTCAAGCCTACATCATTGAATGGCGTTTTATCAGGATGCTTTCGTCTCCCACAGCGACTTGCCGGTGGCCCTGAAATACAGTGACTCAGGGTCAACATCAAAACCGCAATCCCATGCAAGAGTAGGCCAGGAATCAAGATAAAAATGTGAAAAAGCTTCAGGGTTCCGTAATGGCTCCGCTATTGGATATTTATAGACAAGATCGCGGAGATCCACCTCACCGGTCTCTCCTGTATTGAATTTCAGAAATATCTGATAATCCTTGACATACCTGGCCTCAAGAATTGAAATACATTCCATAATAAAGTCCTCCGTTACACAAGCGGTTGAATTCGATGAAAATCCTTTGTTTCCCACATCAGTAAAAGTTCATCACTATGCAATTCTGCCCATTCTTCCACGAGACCACGAACTTTTGCTGGAAGAGAACCAACTGTGATATTCAAATTCCTGATGTCCATTGATGCACGATAGTCATTATACTGCACATGAAAATGAGGTGGGTTGTGTTCATCAAAGTACATTGAGATAATAATCCCAAGAAATCTTGAAATTTCTGGCATACCCTGTATTTTTTCAATCTTTATCGCAAAAAATCATCAGACTTGATTTTTATTTTTACTCCAGAGTAAGGTAGAAAACCGATGACAGTTATCAAAATAAACAGGGCCTATCAGTCAGATTAACTCATACTCCCCACACTCACCTTCCAAGGCGCTCTTTCTTATTTACTTTGAAGGCGCAGTCTGTTGCCCGCATTTTC
>SESA01000392.1_pt1 | contig 29338 bp, 41 predicted proteins | sample 3171451 | NCBI WGS metagenome assembly SESA01 (sample SAMN06051862, study PRJNA518727) | freshwater metagenome | biome: subpolar coniferous forest; feature: holomictic lake; material: water; isolation source: holomictic Lake 227, 8 m depth | place: Canada: near Kenora, Ontario | collected...
CTAGTAAGCGCACACGCTCAGCACAATCAGGGGCGCTGGCCTGCCGCTAACTACAGACATGACAACGGCGGCTACAGAGGCGGCCCAGGCTTAGGTTGGTTCGTGCCAGCACTAATCACTGGGGCAATAGTCTACGGTGCGACACGCCCTAGCGAGCCAGCTACAGTCGTTGTAGTGCCCGCAACACCCCCACAGCAGCAGCCTGTCTGCCCACAAGGCACAGACGCAACTTACTCTCGCAGTTACTATCAGGACCAGTCAGGGCGTTATGTTGAGACTTATGTGTTTACTGGCTGCATGGTCAGGCAATAACACTTGACAACTGCTTCCAACTGTATTATACTACAGTATGGAAGCAAATCAAATCCTCCTCACACCCGCAGAGCATAAGCAAGTTATGTCGAATGTGAGAGTAACACTCACATGGTACAACCTCGCGGGTAGCTTCATTGGTCCCTACATCTCCACAGAGGACTATCAACTTTACATTAAAAACAGTTGACAGCACAGTTCCTTTACGCTATAATAAACACATCGCAACACACAAAGGAGTCTAGTATGAAACGTATCGCAATTGTCATCGCAGCCCTGTCCCTGGTCGCCTGTGCTACACACAACGTAAAGTTGGCTGACGGCAGCACAACCATTCTCCGCGGGGCTGATGCAGAGTACTTTAACAAGTTACAAGACCCGCTAGTGCGTCAGTCTTTTGACACAAAAGGCAAAGCGCCTAAGGTGTTTATGAATATGGTGACGCCGGAGTGTGAGGGCAACGTCGCAGTCACATACTTTCCAGATCGCCTATATTGGATACTGCGTGGCACACCATCTTTTGCCGGCAAGGATGACAAAGAACTCGCGGTAGAGCAGATCAACACCTGCCGCAGGGCGCACGAGGCAGGTAAAAAGTAGTTGACAGTTAGTTCCAGTTGCGCTATAATAAACACATCGCAACACACAACACAAAGGACACTATATGAAGAAACTGCTCGCATTGACACTGATCGCCTCCCTTGCTGCTTGCGGCGGTGGCGGGTCCGATACCCACACGGCATCTTCGGCACCTACTATGTTCGCAATCGACAAGATAGAAGCATTGGTTGGCACGCTTACGTTGAATGGGTCTGACAGTGGCCACAACTACCAACTGATGGTCAGCTTTACACCAGCAGTAGCATCAACTAATCCTGTGGGGGCTTTAACTAACATCGAAACGATGGTACTGCGTGAAGATGGAGTGGTTGTCGAGCAGGATATTGTAGATGAGTTGTTTAACCAAAGTGTACGGCTTGCTTCTTACAGCCATGCAACCGGGCAGTATACAGTGTACAACGATGTCGCTACGCCCGGCCCGCAACACGTAGGCACTATCGGTTCAAAAGGGACTTTTGTAACCTACAATAACCCGAACAAAACAGTTGTTTTGAGGACTGCCTCAAGGACCTGGTCCCTGGATGCAGCAGGCGACAGCCAGGCGATGTTCTGTGTGAACACTGTGTTTCAGGGCCAATCATCAGTATCAGGCTCGGCTTGCAACTTAATTGATGCTGCCGGCCATGTTTCGGCTCGTTCGATGAAGATAACAGTTAACGGTAAAACGCTAACTCTGAACTAATTTGTTAGGCAGAAAATGGAATAGGGCTAGACTGCCCTATTCCTTTACGCTATAATAAACACATCGCAACACACAAAGGAGTTAGTTATGTCACTTAAGAAGTTCATTGAGCAGGAGAACCGTATGGCAAAGTTTTGGGAACCCTCTGCTCCTGTGCTTGACATCAAAGCCCTTACAGCCGAGGACAAGAAGAACCTGGCTGATCGCCTGCTCACTTGCCTTAGCCCTGAGTGCTTGACATGCGATGGCGAACTCCGAGGGGCCAAGCTTCGCACCAAGTCAGCCATGCTCAACCAAGCTAAGGCCGACCTCGAAGCAATGGGCCAGAAGGTTGAGTACGAGCCCTACGGCTGGGACAAGGTGGAGGCATAGGGGGCCACCCATACCCATACACCCCATAGGGGTATGGGTAGACACTGGGTGCAGGGTGTGCTATACTTGGTACACTGTATAGCACCCAGTGTAGCCACCTACGCACATACAGTGGTCTCGGACACGGTTGGGCCCAGTATAGACTAAACGCGAGACAGCCCAGTTTGATAGGTTTGTGCTGTCTCGGATATTACAGCGCGGTCAGCGTATAGAATACTAGAGATTCGGCAAAGTGAAAGCCGCGGGCAAGCACGCCCTATACTTTTTCGCCTATCTATATAGGGCCACCTTTTTATTTTGGTCGGTCGATTTCTCCCACCCTTAAAAATTTTTACATAAATTTTTCTGCCCAACACTATAGACCTTTCTAAATTTTCTATGTTATAATAACTCTATGTTTCTAACTTCAAGCTTACAATGATATATGATATATGTGAATATTGCTGAACGCCATGTCTTTTCACATTGGACCGACGAACATAACGAATTTAAAGAATATCGGGATTGGTTAGAACTTCATGCGGGTCCCGAGGATGTGGGTTGGAAGTGGAGACGTGGAAACATGGTGGCACAAGGTGTCTACATTCAAGACGAGGATGTTGCTATTGTGTTCAAGTTGAAGTTTGGATTATAGTATGTGGATTAATATTGATATAGGTCAACTCAATGTTAATATGGTAATTATATACAGAGAATGGTGTTATAATAATATAGGTGAAAGTAGTTGGTGGTTTCAGTGGTATCCGTGTTCGTTTTACTTCAATGATAGTGAAGATGCCACAGCTTTCAAGTTAAGGTTTCAATTATGAGTTATATTAGTTTTGCTGGTATGGAGCGATACAATAATCAACGTCTTAAGAATAAAGAGTTAGAAGACTGGGTACTTGAGAATGTAGATGAAGTATTTCGAAATTATGCTGCGTGGGGTGTTTCTGCATCTAGGTCAACATACCTGTGTGGAATAACCTTAGATTCTGAACAAGCTGTAATACTTAGACTAAAGTTTGGATTATGATTGTAGAAGAAGGCATACATGTACGACTTTATCACCCATGGGCTATTAAAGAGTATTCCGTGATTGATGAATGGATACATATGTGTGATAATGCAGTTTGGGATTATAATGGTGGTAAAACTTATCTAGATGGTAAGATTTATTATCACATGATATTATTTGATAGTGAAGAAGACCTGTTAGCATTTAAATTAAAGTTTGGATTATGAAATATATTAAATTACCTAAAGGTTATATTAATAAACCCGGTGTTTGGGTTGGAGGCGTACCCTCGCATATCTATAATTGGATATTAGAAAATATAAAAGATCCGCAGTGGGATTATCGAGATGAAATGTTTAAAGGAATAACATTAGAAGAGCCTGATGCTATATTATTTAGGTTAAAGTTTGGATTATGAAGATTAAGTTACATAATTATAACCAATGGAAAAAATGGGCAGCTGATGATAGCTTTTATAGCGATTTTGAAAAATATGCTAAGTGGATGAAAAGATTACCACTTACTAAGCGTGGATCGCGAGCATATAAATTAAGGCAAGACTTGTCTGTGGTTTTCACACGCAGAGAAGATGCTATTGCTTTTAAACTAACATTTGGATTATGATACGTAAATTATATAGTGACGGTTATAATGGCTCCGAGTATTATATGAAGCATATTTTTGATATAGCAGGAGATGTCCCTTCTTATGAGGACTGGATTAAGCAATATGGTGCTAAAATAATTTTGGTAGAGAATCCTTGGTCAGAATGGGCGATAGAATTTGAAAATGATGAGGACGCAATATTTTTTAGGTTAAAGTTTGGACCATAAATGTATAACATATATTATGAATTGCATAATGACCACGAATGGGGTTATAGGTATTGGGTAGAAACTAATCTTAAGCGTAGTGGCAGTATTAGTTCGGGCCCGAACCCGGGGATTAGATACCATAACTATACTATGAATATTGCTGATAGAGCATGGTTAGAAAGTGACTATACTGTTACCTATATAAAAAATAGGCATGGCGAATTAGAAACATCTCCACACATGGTCTTAAGTGATTTTAATTATGTTAAATCGAAAGCAAGGAACTTAACTATGATGTCTATGAGAAAATTTAGTGATGGTATTATCTATGTTGCTTTCCCGCCGGTTAATAAAGGAAGTTTTAATCTTAATGGTGATTATAAAATACCCGATGGGCTTGAAGAATGGATAGAACAAAATACAAAGGCTGATTGGGGTCTAATAAATGATAAAAAAACTGGTGTATTCCTATCTGAAGCAGATGCTACTGCTTTTAAGTTGAAGTGGATGTAATGGCTGAAGAATACTTTGTTAGATGCGATGAAGCATATAATCTATTTCTAAAACATGACAACATATATAGAACATGGTTGAATGAAATTATAGGTAGAAATAACTGGCAGTTCCATGGTGCCGGTAGTAGAAATCCTGGTACAATACGTTTTGAAACAAGAGAAGATGCCTTAGCCTTTAAGCTTAAATTTAATCTATAAAAGGTAAATACTGCCAATTAGACTAGAGAAGTATTAATGGTGTATATATAAGGTTACAGGATATAGTAGGTAACAAAGAAACAGTTGAGTCCTATATCCTTTTCCGAACCATCGAAGATTGGTGTTGCGATAATATACATAATAGTAATTGGAAATTTGATTATGGTTCTACAATATGTTTGTATGGAGTAGATGTGCCAGGGACAATTATATTTAAGTGTGAAACAGATAGTGATGCATTTAGACTTAAATTTAATACTAGATTGGATATTATAGACGCATAGAACCGGTTAGAAAAATTTGCGCTAACGGCGTGGCCTGCTGCCACCGCAGACCCAACCGACCTAGTCAACTTTCTAATTACAGCTTTAAATGTCAATAATACAATATTTGGAAGAAAAGCATAAATAGCGTAACTTAATTGGAGAGATATGGAAATTATTTTCTTACTGCTGATTGTATTTGTGCCAACACTGATTGCACATTACAGACATGCAAAACGTGAACGAACATGCTTTTTGATCAATATATTATTAGGTTGGACTATATTAGTGTGGGTTCCATTATTGGTGTGGAGTTTATTCACAGATTCGGTTAAGACATAGAACTACTGTTGCATGGAAAGATTTGTAATAACTAATCAAAAATGCAATATCGACTTTCTAAAATGTATTAACTTAGATATCGCTGAGCCGGTTGAGCAGCAGCTTAATCGTCGGCGATTGGTATCTAGAGTTGGTCGCGAAAGAGGTAATGTACAAGATCTAAGAGATGTAATTGATGATACTTCATCGCTTAAAGTTTCATTCGGCTGGAAATTCAAGTCACAAACACAATTTGAAACAATGATGCAGGAATGTATAGATGAGATTACTCCGAACTATAATATGCTTGCAGGTTCGCTAGTTTCTGATCCAGAACTTAATTGGCTAGGGTTTATGCCTTTTGATGTTTTTGATAAGATGGTCTATGAGGATTTAGGTATATACGGTTTAATTCTCTTCAATAATGAATTGGTAAATTATCAAATAGATGTTATAACATTTATTTCAAGACACAAATTCTTTATACAACATTCTTTATTACAAAATCCCGATTATAGATTCAAATATTTTAAGTTGATACGCAATGATCAGGTCGCATTATTAGAGGCATTCCACTACTATATAGACTCTGTAATTAATGTAGATGATACTATGTTGATAACAAGACGATATATTGAAGAAACAATAGGGTATCATTATTTGAATTATCCCGAAATCTTCTTTGAGCTATTAGAATTTTATAAATTGAAGGGTGTGATACATGAGTAAAAGAGCTGCATTTATTGAACAATTAAAAGCATTGTCAGCTGAAGAATTAGGCAAATACGAAAGTGCTGCCATATCAGCATGTAAGATTATTGATGTGTTTGGTGCATTATGTTGCTTTATTATGTTAGCCTACCCAATGACATTTGTACTCATATTTGGTGTTGTGGCTGTAGGTGTTCTTGCTAATTCATATGTCAATATAAATGGTACCTTAGTTGACATAAGACTTCTTATTGATAAATTAAAAAGAGCTGATAAATAGTTCATGCAATATCCATATCAAAATCTGCTAGTAGCAACAAATCAGAACACAGTGTCACTAGATGCTAATGTGGCGGCTGTGGTGAACGCGATTAACACAAATTCGGTGATTCCCTACGGTGATTACGGTGGTCCTAACGTCTACTACTATCAGACATTAAACAATGGTCTAGGCAACTTTATCTATACAATGTTCGATAAAGAAACTAATCTAGGATTAGCAAGTTTTATGGTACGCTATGGTGCAGCCGCTACCATCAGGGATGTCATTCTAATGCCTTTCCCAAGATCGCAAATAGACTTGGCATTTTTAATTTTGCCTGCACTAAATATATCGTATCCGACTAATGGAAGTGTTACCCCTTAATGAATTATATTCAAATTTATGAGAAGTTAATTAATCGGGCAAAAACAAGAATATTACCCGATAACGAAATAGAAAATCATCACGTAATCCCTAAATGCATGGGTGGCACAAACAATCTTTTGAATATATCCCGCTTAACTCCAGAAGAACATTATGTGGCACATCAGTTATTGGTAAAGATTTACCCCGATAATACAAAACTTGCATATGCTGCAAAGATGATGACTGTATCGAGTGGCAATCAAATTAGATCTAATAAACTATACGGATGGTTACGGAAAAGATTTGTCGAAGCAAGACGTGGCACGCCGATGTCAGCCGAAGCAAAAGAAAGGATGAGTATAAGAAATTCAGGCGAGGGTAACCCGATGTTCGGTAAAACCGGCGTACTGAGTCCGAGCTACGGAAAACCCGGCAATATGACTGGTAAGATACATTCTGAAGAAACAAAAAGAAAGATGTCAATTTCCCGCTCCGGAATAAATCACTCTACATACGGCAAATCTAAAGAAGAATTATCAAATTATGGTATGAGAAATAAAATACATTCCGGTGAAACTAAACAATTATTGTCAGTTGCTGCCACAGGTGAAAAGAATCATATGTTCGGAAAACCCGGGATTATGTTAGGTAAGACACATTCCGATGAAACAAAAATTAAAATGAGTGAGAAGAGGGCATTACAAACATTCAGTGACGAAACTAAACAAAAGATGAGTGATGCATGGCTTAGAAAACCAATACTTACATGTCCGCATTGCAATAAATCAAGTAATCATAGCGGCAATATGGGTCGCTTTCATTTTGATAAGTGTAAACAGAAAACATAGTGACTCCTTGACATAGCAGGCAGAGTAGTTTATACTATACTTTTATAGAAAGTATTCTTATGAGTCGAAATGTTTCAGTAGATGTAGAGAGCGACGGACCTTGTCCGGGTATGCACAGCATGATTTGCTTTGGAGCAGTTATTGTTGAAGCAGGATTACAGCGCACATTCTACGCACAATTAAAACCAATTTCAGAAATTTATATACCCGAAGCACTTGCTATCAGCGGGTTTTCTCGTGAAGAAACTACGAAGTTTCCTGATCCACGAGATGCTATGCAGAACTTCGAAATATGGCTTAATAAGAACGTAGATGGGCGGCCAGTCCTTTGGTCCGATAATAATGGATACGATGCTGCATTCATAAACTATTATTTTTGGCAGCAGATTGGACGTAACCCATTTGGGTGGTCATCTGCCAACATCGGCTCCTTTTACAAAGGTATCGAAAGAGATACTTATTCAACATTTAAACACTTGCGCGAAACAAAGCATACTCACAACCCGGTAGATGATGCTAAGGGTAATGCCGAAGCATTATTAAAAATGTTAGCAATGATGAAAAGAAAGTAACATGTCTAATAAACTAACTCATGTAAAATGGATTAGCAGTAATCTACCAGTTATTATGCTGAATAGAAATGATGATAGACTTTATGTGACTAAGCTCGAACTCAAAGAATTACGTGATGAAATTGATGAGTTCATTACTTATTATAAGGCAGACTTCGAAGAACCAAATATTAACTGGGATGATGCAGATGAATGACCAAAAATTAATCGATATAACATTTGAAATTGCATTGGTGGCGGCTAACTATTTACACGGTAAGACCAACGAAGAGATTGCCGAGTGGGTAGCAAAACAATTAAGAGACTGCGGGTTTGATACAGAACCACGTGGCGCAAGCTGGGGGATTTTAAAATGAATAAACGGATTAAAGAGCTTGCCAGACAGGCAACTATATGTAGATTGAGCGCAGGTAACTCAGAGGCTGATGATGCTAGTCTAGCAAGATTTGCAAAACTTCTAATCGAGGAATGTGCAGTAGCAGCAGAACTTCATGCCCGAAGTTATTCAGATGGTGACGCAGGCGCTGGGTGTTTTGGCGCAGCAGCAGCAGTTAGATGTGTTGGGAGAGATGATGAATAATTATGATAGAAGTAATTTAGATTTCCTCTTAAGCATTGATACGGCTACTTTAAAAGATTGGTATAATAAAACAAGTAGTGATGACATCGATTACGCAAGTGAATTAATGGCTCGATATAGTGAAGAACTAGAAGTGAAGTCTGCATTACTCGAAGAAGATGTCACTGATATAAGTATAGCAAACGAAATATTAAAGCAGTTTAGATTATGAGTATGCATCTGTGCGGTCCCGCACTTACGACAACTTCTTATAAGAAGCGAGTTGAAAAGATCACAAAATCAAAACAGGAAGAGTTTGAACGTGGATGGCGCGATAGAAATCAACGTCTAAAAGATATGCATCTTCCTAAAGAGACGTTTGAACAGTATATGGAGTTCGTGTATGGGCACAGCAAAAAAAAGAAGAGGCAAACGCCAATTCACTCAACATTTTCGAAGACCCCTTCCGAAAAGATTACTAAAGGCACACTCGCCAAGCCCGTGGGCAATGATTGCTTCAGCGGTCCGACGTCTACAAGGGAAGTGGACAATGATATTCCCTCGTTGGATGTCTGGGTCACAGGACCCTGTTCGTCTAAACCGTCGCCGACGTATACAGGATCGAAAATGATTGGAATAGCCATTCTTCATAAGAGCTGTTTACAACCTGTATTCAGCAGTGAAGAAGCAACCGAAATAGCAAGGATGAGAAGATAATGGACTTATTACGTAGCGAAGAATTTGATAAAGATGTTGTACCTGATAAATGGTTCTATTTTGAAATTATGGATAGGGCACATATGTTGTGTAATCATATCGAGACAGCATTTAGTGATCATCCCGGGTTAGATGAAGAACACTCGGCTATGGCATTACAGGCAAGTGAACTTATTGGTGAAATATATCAATGGGCTGGACGAGAGTTAGATAAGATAACCAGGGACGAGTCTTAACTCAGTACCCTAACACCATATAATTTTTCAAAACGTTCGGCATCAGTTCGATCATTAACCATTGGTTCGCCTCGTATATTCAGCGAGGTATTTAAAAGCATAGGGCACCCGGTTTCTATAAACCACATTTCGAGAAGCTTTCTAATACCTGATCCATCGTTAGGTACAGTTTGAACACGACTAGTACCGTCGCGATGAACGATAGCAGGAAATAACTCAGGATTCCTACAAGTAGCGATGAACTGCATATACCTATTGTCACTGCTACTACCAGACATATTAAAATACTGATCAGCATACTCTTCCAAAATAACTGGCGCAAATGGTCTGAATTGTTGTCTACGTTTGATTTCATTTACTCTGTCCTTGATATGTGGACCACGCGGATCCGCTAATAAACTTCTATTACCTAATGCTCTAGGGCCGAACTCTGCTCGCCCACTAGCTACGCCCACTATATTGCCTACAATAAGTTCTTTTAGTAGTTCGTTTACCGGGTACGGACCTGTAATGTTATACCCTAGATATGCATCTTTCCAGTGAATCTTGCGGCCTAATCCCATTGCCGCAGCGCCGAGACTAGATCCGGCATCACCGGGGTTAGGCATTATCCAAATGTTACTGAAGTGTCTGTTTAGATTTCGATTGGCTAGACAATTTAGTGCAACACCGCCACCATATACAAGATTATTGCTACAACCAAGTACCCGGGCTTTTAGTATAACATTCTGAATAAGTTCTTCCACAAGCATCTGACTTGACGCAGCAATATCCATATCATCTGCGCCTTTGAGAAAATTATCAGGAACACCAATATGTAAGTTTTCATTAAACGATAACTCACTGCTGTCTGAAATAAGTTCTGTATGCATCTTGGCGTAGTGCCTATCATCGCCGTACGCTGCCATACCCATAAGTATGTATTCTTCATCAAGGGGGCGTAGTCCAACACGTTTTGTCATTGCTGAATAGAAGAGACCTATGCTGTTCGGGTAACGCTTGCTCCACAACTTCTTATATACTGCTTTACCGGTATTGTTGTATGTCGCGTCCCAAATTGTTATAGTTTCAAACTCACCAATGGCATCAATAATAACCACCGTGGCATCATCAAATGGGCTTGTCTGAAAGCCAGCTGCTGCATGACTTAAATGGTGTGAATGAGTAGTGATTGTCTTATTATCTAACATGCACATATTAGACTGGCCAATTATGTTTCTAGCAAACATGTTCTTATAGTTGAAGCCTTCGCCAGATCTTACCTGACGTAATGTTTTTAACCAAGGCTTCTCATAGTAATGAACTTCGTAATCATCTGCGATATAATGTAACGCATCGTATAACGCAGATCCGCACAACTCTTTATCGTGTTTTTGTTTAGAATAACGTTCACTATGGCCGGCAAATAAAATATTGCCCGATTGGTCGATGATGCTTACTGCTGCATCATGGAAACCGGATGATAACCCAATATAGTTCATTTATAAATAAACGGATCGCGTTTACGAAGTTCTTTAAGCCGTTTACGATATGCTAACTCTCTTGTTACTTTACCGAACAATTTGTGTATCACAAAGTTTTTTATTGCATCAATTATTTTCATTATATATTTCCACAGTTGTTATAGAAGTCTGCCAGTTCCGGGAAGGTATCAATAAAATTTAAGTTTCTCTTTTGATCAAATTCTTGAAACCATTTATTAAATTTTCGTAGAACATTTATATCTGAAGGATTACTGTTTTGTATACCATCACGTAAATTAATTAAAAAGTTAGTATATGCTGTCCACGTACCAAATTTATCGCTGACTTCGGGCATAGAAGTTGCTATATCTTGTAACCATTTGATTGCAGGATTTAAAAATTCTGCATATTCGTTTGGTAAAATAAACGGAGTTTGCCACCCGGGGTATGTAACTATATTCTGTTTAAGCATAACCGGTTTATTATATCGAACGCCAAGTTCATGCACCCATTTTAGAAATAACGGAAATCTCGGTATCGATAATGCGGTTATACTAGGCAAAAATGCTATTTCTATATTAGCATTACTTGCGAATAATTTATTGACATTTTTCTCGAAGCGATCCCAATCTAAACCATTACGAATATACTCAGCCTGCTTGCCCAATGATTCGGCACTTATGTGAACTTCTAAAATAAAACGTTCAGATAATTTTGGAATATATTCTAAAAATTTATCATAATAATTATCAGTGGCATTTAAATTGGTTACAATCCATATTCGGGTTTTCTTCTGGCCTTCTCTATCTTGATAAACCTCTAATAGTTTATCAAGGAATTCGTAGAATTCCGGAGTGATTAACGGTTCGCCGCCGATGATGCCAATTCTATTCAATGCATATTTTGCCTTTGTATCAACCCATTCCCAGAACATATTTAAGAATTTCTGATTAGGATGCGACTGAACGCTCTTATAAATCTCTGTATTAATTGTGCCGTTTTTCAAACTTTCAACTGCCCACTGACTACTATAAACATGATTGCAATACATACATTTCATATCGCATGTATTACCTAAACTTACTTCAAGCATAAAAGGGCGGTGACTCTCTAGAATTTTGCTATTAATAGATACATTGTCCGATACATACTCTAATGAGTTATCAGTAAATTCGTCGAACATCCTATTGTGATTAGCATAATCTACAAATCCTTGATGTGAATTACCTCGTAGACTAGTTGCACCTTGATCTTCGATACTCCAGCAACTCTTGCAATCTTGATGTCGGACTCCCTGCAACATCTCTAATCGTCTGTTTTTTTGATAATCTGTATTTAAAAATAACTCAATCTTATGAGTATCTATATCTTGTTCCGTTACTGATTGAAAGGGTGTTTTACAACAAGTCCTTATCTCACCCCTGGATAAACTGATATTCGGATATCCCCATCTTAGATGGCAAATGCTATTATGTATGTTCATATATTATTTATCCCCGGGCGTATGTACCGATAAATAATACTGAGGAGAACTTATGGACATAACACCCGGCAAACCGATTAGAACATACAATAATAATGGATCTTGGAGAGACTGGAGTACCGACGAATTAGTGGGCGCTAAACTAAATTACTTAGCGGACTGGAAATGCGGAGCAGGAGTAGATAGTTTATATATCGATATGGACGGATATGTATGGACTGCTAGTTGCCGTGTAGGTGGACAGCTAGGTAACGTATTTGAAGATTTTATTGTGCCCGATACATGGATTGATTGTAAACGTAAGGTATGCAGTTGTGGCGCAGATTTGTTTATTCCAAAAACAAGTAAGATAGAATTTAAACCTTTATTACGTCAGAGTCAGGGTCTGCCCGTTCAACAAGAGCTAAGAGATAATGCATTAACTGATTTTGTCGCTATGGAAAGAACTCATGCTAGTAATCAGAAACAGGTATATTGGGAAATAGGTCGACGATGCAATTATGATTGTAACTATTGTTGGTCTTGGATACATAATAATACCGATGCTCATAAACCACTTGAAGCTTTAATGAAGGCTACTCATAATATTGAAGAAAAATTTATTAAAGGTGCCCAGGTGAATTTTATCATCAGTGGTGGAGAACCTACAGCGAATAAAGATTTTCTCGACTGGTTAAGATATCTTAATGCATGTGGCCATCATGTAAGTTTACATAGTAACGGAAGCCGTAAACCCGATTATTATCAAGAAATTATTCATTACGGTGACTTAAATTTAAGTGTACATTTTGCTTTTTATGACAGGCCTAAATTTGTTAAAGTCGTTGCCGCTATTGCTATGGAAAAAGCAACTAATAACGGGTCTGGTCATTTAGAAATTAAATTCATGATGGCGCCACATAATCGAGAAGAAACACTTTCATTAGAAGAAGAACTCAAAGCTCTACCACACTTTGTTGATTATTGTACCTGGGCTGTGGTCCCGATACGCGGTGGACTCGATAATAATATCCCTAACATACCACGTGCTGGTGCTGGATCGGAAATTATGAAGGGATATACAGAAGAGGATTATATACTATTCGGTGATAGAAAATGAGTAAGAATGTTTTATGTCGTGCTCCATTAACGGCTATATTGATAGATACAAATAAAGGTGTTCGACCATGTTGTGTATATGGCCCTAAATATATCGGAAATATAAAAGATCAGAGTTTAGTAGATATTATTAACAGTGACGAATGGAAAAATATAAAACAGCAAATGTATGCCAATGAATGGCCGAGTTCTTGCCTATCCTGCAAAGAGAGGGAAAGAATTACAGGATGGAGCGTTAGATCTTTATTTACTGATGAAATATTTGAAACTACTGGATGGGAAGAAGAAAACATAACCTATCTTGAATTCAACGGGAGTAATATTTGTAATTTAGCATGCCTACATTGTACACCGGGGTTTAGCAGTAGATGGGTTATTGATAATAAAAAGGCAAGAAAAGTATACGATACCTATGATGCAGATAAGCAGTATCGGTTAAGGGATTTGGATGCTATACGCACACATACCAATGACCTATCAGATAGATCAACTAAGATGCATTTACCTGATCCGGATCTAATAATAGAAAATTTAAAGCAATTAGATTTATCCAACCTAAGAACCATAAATTTTAAAGGTGGTGAACCTCTGTTAAATTCTGAGGTTCCGGCAATCTTAAATTATCTGGAAGAACAGTCTATTCTACATCAGGTTACGATTATATTTTCAAGTAATGGGACATACATTAATCAGACGATTATTGACCTATTTAAAAAATGTAAGAGCATAAGATTTAATATTTCAATTGATGGTATAGGTTCGCTTTTTAATTATATCCGTTATGGCGATGCAAAATTTGAAGATATTGAACCGACGATTGCTGAATTAAATAAATTACCAAATATTAAGATCGATATCTGTACAGCAGTAATGAACTATAACATCTATCATCTGGATGATATTAGGTCTTGGACAACTGGTATGAGGGAAAAATATAGTGTTGTTGCCTATCCAGTGTTTGCTAACTGTGTTCAGGAACCAGCCTATCTATCAGTGAGAACACTATCCGATCAGACACGAAAGGAACTTGCAAACTATTATTCCGGACTTCCGATGAGCCATCAGTTTGAGCAGGTTATTATGGCATTAAACTCTGAATACATAGGTGATGAAATACATAATTATTGGGTAGATTTTACTCATTTAATGGAAGTAGTTAGAGAAAATAGTATATTGAATATAGTTTCACAACTTACAGAAGAATTAAAATATGTATAGTAAAAATTCAAGAAAATTTCAGATTTACCTAAACAGAAAAATAATAGATGATCCTGTTCTAGGACAACTAAGTTATGACGAATATGATTCGCCCGATACCTGCCTTTTTGACAAAAGTAAAAATATTTGTGATTTACCATTTAATGATGTAGAAATACAAAATACAGGTAATGCGTTCACATGTTGTCCGGCATGGAATCCTGCAATGATAGGGAATGTACTTGTAGATGATATAAGAACTATATGGCAAGGTAAGAAAGCTCAATTAATCCGTCAGACGATTATCGATGGATCCTACAAATATTGTAATGCAAAAACATGCCCAGCAATGTTGGCTGGGGGTGGTCACAGAATTGTACCAAAAACTGATTTTATAGATCCGATGCGTAATATTCCTAAGAATATATCATTCTCAATTGACAACACATGTAATTTAATTTGTCCCAGTTGCAGAACTGAGAAAATAGGAATTCTCGAAAATAGTGTGCATGATACCTCTATAAAAATTATAAGGTCTGTAATAAGATCACTTTTCAACGAACAACACGATGAAGATATTACATTAACTATAGATGGTTGCGGCGAGATATTCTTTAGTTCGGTGTACAGAGAAATATTCGAAACCGAGGAAGTTTTTATCAATCCCGAAAAATGGCCAGGGTTTAAAATTGTGATGTGTACTAATGGCGTTATGATGACAGAGAAAATACAAAACAAATACAAGGCATTATTTAAAAAGTTATTGGCCCTTAGAGTTAGCATTGATGCAGGCAATAAAGAAAGCTATGATATAGTTAGGGAGGGTGGTAATTGGGAATTACTATGGGAAAATTTAGATTACTTTTATGCCACAACCATAAGTAATCCTAATATTCATTGGGCGTGGAATTTGGTCCTACAGGCCGACAACATAGAGTCTATTCCGGCATTAATAAAATTAGCATACAACTATCCTGATAAATTACCCGAGATTTACATTGTGAACATATTAAATTGGGGAACATATTCTCAGACTGAGTTTGATAAAAAAGCAGTGTGGGAACAATCTTCAGAGGGATATGCTCGTGCCAAGGAGATATTATCATTACCCGAGGTTATCAACTATCCCAAAATTTTCATACCAATTTTAAATTAATTTAGATAAAGAGAATTAGACATGGATAAAGATACATGGATTGCAGAAAAGATATTTCCAAAATCCACAAATACAGTTAGAAAACCTAAGAATAATGTAAGAGCGATAAGTGTCGAAACATCTATTCGAAAAACTAAGATAACGTTATGTGTTATGGGCTGCTGGGCAATTTATTTCCCTCCTTATAATCTTGCCAGGCTCGGTAGTCTAACAAGAGCAGCAGGATACAAAACTCGTGTATACGATTTTAATATAGAATCCTATTATGATTTAAGAGAAGCTAATCCCGAATTAGTAAATGCTTGGAATAATGCTAATTATTATTGGTGGCAGAATGATTATCCTACTCGAGTACATCCTACTTACGAACCTTTTTTAAATTCGTATATTGATACGTTATTAGCAGACGAGCCCGATATAATAGGTTTTACTACTTACTATACAAATATACAACCCACACATTGGGTTATTAATGAGATAAAAAGGCGCCGACCCGGTATTACTATTTTAGTAGGTGGTTCCGAAGCCAGTGAACGCTATTATAAAAAACCTTCGCAGGTCGACTATTGTTTTGTGGGTGAGAGTGAACAGAATTTTTTAGAATTTCTAAATAATTGGGAGAACGGGATACAGCCCGAATCCCCTATTATAGGTAGCCTATATAGTGATATAAGGATTGACTTAGATAGTCTTCCATACCCGGATTATTCGGATTTTGACTTATCTATCTATCTTGGTAAAAATTCTGTGTGTTCAGAAATAAGCCGCGGTTGTATTGCTAAGTGCAGTTATTGTACTGAGACACTAATATGGAAATATAGAGATAGATCAGCACATAATATTATTGACGAATTAGAATATCAGGCTAAACAGTATGGTATTATCTTTGTTTCATTTGTAGATAGTTTAATGAATGGAAATCTTAAAGAATTTCGAAAATTCTGTGAAGGATTAATTGAACGGAAAGTAGGAATTAGTTGGTGGGGATATATTAGAAACGACGGTCGTATGGATTTAGAATTCTATAAATTAATGAGGATGGCAGGTGCCCAAGGATTTAATTATGGTATCGAGTCTGGCAGCGATAAGGTACTGACAGCAATCAATAAGAAGGTAACTGTATCAGAAATAAACGAAAATATAATTAATTCTCATGCCGTAGGTATGAAGGTTGCAGCTTGTTGGGTAATAGGAGCACCAGGTGAAGACATAGAAGCATTAACTCATAGTTTTAATATGCTTTGGAATCATCGTAATAGAATCATAGCGTGTAGTCCCGGACCAGGCCTCGGCGATAATGTAGGATCTGATTATGATAATAGAGAAAAATATAATCTAAATCCCAGAAGTTATCCTTGGCTCGGTGGCTGGTATACGTTAGATATGAAAAATACTCATTTACATAGGCAAATAAGAATTAAATTAATGCATATATGGCTTTATCTGTGTAATCAATCTGGTGGAACAATACAGAATGCCCATAGCGTAGGTAATATTACTGATCATTTTTCTGTTAAATTTAATTCAGAATATATAAATGACCAGGTAGAATATGAAAATTTTGATTTTGACATTATTAAGTCCGGATTAGGAGATTTTGCCGATTCATCAATGAATGAGGTATTTGGCCTGTTTAGAATGTTATGGAGAGCACGTGGAGGATTTGAAATTACATTAAATTTTAATCCCGAATTAGATCATAGAGATTTTGCCGGAACTATTGTTAAAGACACCAATACCTATATATCTACTCATTATTTTAAGATAGATGATGAAGGTAATTATATTACAAAAAATTCGTATAGCCTTATAAACAATTATAGAGATGTAATCGATACATCGGGTTATGATTATACATATGAAGCATCGGATAAGTGGAACGAATCAACAAAGACTAGGTTAAAGAAAATTATTTATTTAGATTCACAACCGAAAGAAATTTTAATACCGATGAATACATTCCCGATAGAAGGGTGCTTTGCATCTATGTCAGGCGAAGAGAGAACTAATCTTCATCGCTTTTCAAAAAAACTTGCGGATAATAGTGTTGTAATTGAAGTAGGATCTTTATTAGGTGGTGGCGCAGCTATTATGGCTCATTCAAATAAAAATATACAGATTCACTGTATTGAATCATTTAACGGATCACTGATAGAGATATTTAATAATATACAACCATGGATTGAAGATCAAATTATAGACACCTGTATAAAGCAGGGTGTAGCTAATGAAGAAGGTATAAACTTAGTTCGACAATTATCTAAGAATTTCGAAGATGATCCAAGTGGCTATCTAGCCTGGAAAAAAGTTACAGAAAAATATACAAACATAACATTACATCGAACTAATAGAATTGCTGGTTGGGATGCGATGGTAGACTTATGTTTTATTAATACTCGTTATAATCCGGGTTTACATAATAATTTAGATTTCTGGGCAAAATATGTTAAGACCGGTGGATTTATTATGGTACATAATTATAATGATTTATCGTCCCCTGATGTCAACAGTGAAGTAAATGCTATGTTAGTAAGGGATTGGAAATTAATAGGAGTAACCGAATCGCTCGTATTAATTCAAAAAAATTAATTACTGTGGCTTAATATATGATCGGCAATTTTGGTTGAAAAATCTGTCACAGTTTTTAAATTAGGATGTTTATTTTTTTCACTAATAAAATTATCAATATCCATATAATGTGACCATGCATTACCATTAATAACTAATTTATAATCATCGTTAAATTTAATCCAATTTTCATTATTTGATATTTTATCATTTATTGATAATGTTAAATTAAATGTTTTAATCGGTTCAGTTATTATACCAAGTGATCGCCAGAAGGTATATGTTATACCATTTGCCTTTAAGAAATTTTCTAGCAGCATCACTTGAGAAACATAATCTAGTAAGTGATCAAAGTCAGATCTGTCAATAATTGCCCCTCTTATAAAAGAGTATAAGTCTTCTCTTCCAGGTAATTCAATATGTTGATGATGTACATTAATAAACCCGGTATCATCGTTTTTCCATACTAATCTTCTTTCTGCCACTGTCCACCCGATGCAGACATGTATATTTTTTCTTTCATCAGGGGTTAACGATAATAAATAGTTGATTGTGGTAATAGCAATACCTGCATTACTATAACCGTCTTCTGCTAATTCTATTGTTTCGGTGCCACATAATAACGCACACTGTCCGCCTAGATTAAATTGTTTGCGATATACCTTATACCCATTATAGATAGTATAATCTACATTTTTACCTGCACCATTCCAATTACTCCACTTCACTACATAGCCTAGCTCTTCTTTGCAATAGGTATCCCATACCAATTCGTCGCCAGCTGTGTAACTACAACCATTAAATAATAATTTCTTCATATTGTATTTTATCTCTATTAATTACTGTGGCTTGATATGTGATTGATAATTTTAATTGACAGATCGTTCACCGCCTTTAAATTAGGATGTTTATTTTTTTCACTAATAAAATTATCAATATCGTGCCATAGCCAAAATAACCATGCATTACCGTTAATTGATAATCTATCGTTATCGAATTTAATCCAATTTTCGTTGTTCGATATCTTATTGTTCATTAATATTGTATTGTTAAAAACTTTACTAGGTTCGATTATTAACCCCAGTGATCGCCAGAAGGTATATGTTATACCATTTGCCTTTAAGAAATTTTCTAGCAGCATCACTTGAGAAACATAATCTAGTAAGTGATCAAAGTCAGATCTGTCAATAATTGCCCCTCTTATAAAAGAGTAGTATTGTTTCTTATTAGTTTGTTCAAGTAGGTGATGATTTATAGATTGAAATCCATGCGGCTCAAGCCATATAAATTTTCTCTCCGGAGATGTCCACCCGATGCAGACATGTATATTTTTTCTTTCATCGGGGGTTAACGATAATAAATAGTTGATTGTGGTAATAGCAATACATGAATTAGATTTTCCATCTAAGGATAAATCTGTCACCTCTGTATTGCAAGATAAGCTACATATCCCACCTAGATTATGTTGTTTGCGATATTTTACATATCTAGCGAGTATAGTATAATCTACATTATCTTTTTTCCCCGACCAGTCCCCCCATTCTGATGAATACCCAAGTATATCTTTGCAATAAGTATCCCATACTAATTCATCGCCGGCCGTGTAACTACAACCATTAAATAATAATTTCTTCATATTGTATTTATTGATATTATCTTATAGGTAACGGCTGTCTCATACCAATTTTTAATTTGATGATTGATAAAATGATTTAATTTATCCCAGTTTCCATATCTATCATCTTTGTCCATGCTACTTAGTGTAGCAGATAATGAGGTAAATATTTCTCCTAATTCTTCTTTACTCAGATTCCATATAGCAAGATGCGCTGGGTGATGTATTGTATTATACCATAAGAACACGGCATTGTCATTACAGAATTTTAAGAAAGATGGCATTTCTCGCCAATTATTACGCATCGGGTTTACCATAACACTTAGCCCGCGATTATTTGACTTGCAATAAGAATTGAATATAACAAAATTTTTCATTAGTTGATCAAATTCTCCGTTAACCCGTATAGATTCGTATGCCTCTTTCTCTAAACTATCAATACTTATATTAAGATGAATATTGCACTTATCAAGAATAGTCTGCACTTGTTTATTATATACAGTCCCGTTTGTGGCAATGTTTATCCGTAATGAGGGATTTAATTCAGCAACGATCATACAGATATCATACACAATTTTTTGTGAGAAAGGTTCCCCACCATTAAATCGTAGCTCTTCTAAATACGGTATGAATTCTTTTAATTGTTCGATAAAAGACTCGTCATACGGACTTTTTAATGGCGGTAATTTATCACGATTTTTTCTAATCCCCGAACTTAATCTGCCTTCGCACATAATACATTCTAGATTACATTGATTACTAAGTTCTAATTCTAATAAAGTAGGATGAGTCTTAAGACTGAAACCATCGTATGCCAACGCCAACGGCCATGTATCTGCTTCTATCTTTCCTTTACATACATCACATTTAGACTTAAATATACCGTTTATAAGATCTTCTCTTACCTGCCTAAATTTATCACCATTCCATATATCGTTCATTGAACGATTAGGTCCCCATTTCTCGAGGTGGCCTACCAGTAGCCAACACGGTGCAACATGACCTTCTGAGGTAAAATACATATTATTAAATGGTGCATTACACGGACTCTGTGTATTGACACACCGAGACTTATCATATTCTTGTCTTTTATTATTAAATTTATTACGATCGTTATCGCTTATTTTATTCATCTAAAATTCCTGATAATAATGGAAATGTCTTATTGAATTCTTCTTTTCTAAATTCGTCATGCACCTGTATACTATCTCTGAAGATAGATATTAGTTCGGGATCTGCTGGTGCTTCGAGATAGGAAATTAGATTATCAAATGTAGGACTATTATTGCGTAGCATATAGTTGTATTTTTTATAACTTTCTAATTTAGCTCTTGCCGCTGCCTTAAAGGATTCGGGAAAATTCTTGATAGAAAAATGAGTAGGAAAGTGAACCATGTTTAATATAAATGTTAAATTCTGATGTGTCTTATTCCACTCAAATAATTCGTCTAAGTATAATACATTAAATACACTTACGGTTGTTACAATCTGGCAGTTTACCCGCACGTTGAATTCACTCTGGTATTCAACAAATTTTTTAACATTTTCTTCAGTTGTTGACCACTTAATAGGATGTCTTTCGTATTCTGCTCTTTCGTTTATATCATCAATACTTAATGAGAGATTAACACATTTAAAATGTTTCCATAGTTCGAATAACTCTTTATTGCAAATCGTTGTGTTTGTATTATACCAAATTTCGATCTTACCAGCATGTCCAGTTTCGATAATAGTTTTAAGAATAATATCGTGCTCAGTCTGTAATAATGGTTCACCACCGTAGAATTGTATATTCTCCAATGTCTTTGCCCATTCCTTAATAATTTCAAGGTTATGCGGATTTTCAATAAACTTTTCTCTAGCATTATTTTTGTATTGCCTAATCTTAAAGTCGTCTAATAATCCTAATTTTGTTGATTCTTCTAACCAACGTGTAGATAGATATCCATTACATATTCTACATTTTAAATTACATATACTACTTAACTTTAAGTCAAGAAATTTCGGCGAAGGTTGGTCAATATATGACATTATTGTAGTCAATGGGGATTTGCGGCCAGCGTTATCTAATGATAATCGCATACTGGTCATACCGGCTGCTTCTTCGTCCCAACATGCCTTACATGCCTTAGGTCTACCTCCGGCTAAAAATTCCTCTCTCAATTCTTGTATCCATGGTTGATTAAATAATTGGTCAATAGACATTGTCGGTGTCTTATTGGTGATATCGTGCCATTCGTTTGTTGACACATTAAATTTACAACACGGACGAACTGATCCATCTGGATCTAAATTCATAGACTGAAATGGATATAAACAAAAATTATCAGGTATCATCTTTTCACGATGCTCACCTTCAAGTATATTCACTCTTACATAATCTTGGTTCTTAACTAATATTTTTAATTTTTTAGTCAGAGAAGTTTGCTTATTTTCTGCTATATCTATCAGTGCGGTAGCAGCATCGTGTGGCAAGGCAATGCCATCTTTCTTATGACAAGCTATTAAGTATCTAACATCGTTTGTAAATTCTTCAAAATTTGAATTGATATCTTTATAGTTTAAGGCTGCTGACCATTCAGGGAATACATCAGCAAACGATTGCTTTCGGGCTCGATCTAAATCAGAAATTTTACTTTTAAATTTCTCAAAAATATCCTGCTCTTGAGAAATATTCATGAAATCAACAACAGGCTGTAACTTTATATTATTCCTATATTTTTGATTTATAGTATCTTTGACAGTAGTAGATAAATTTTTAATACTAAATTCGGGAGGATTATGAAGTACATTCCAGTAGTATTCGATACCAGTTGGTTCTGCCCATTCTAAATATTCATTAAGATAGAATATATTAAGATTACTCACTGTGCAGAACAACACTAATTCAATATGTGGATATTCATTATGTAACTCTTTATATTTTGTAAGATTATCTTCTATTGTAGACCATACACACGGGAATCGTTGATATTCTATTCGTTTACCTAAGTCATCTACACTAAGATGAATTCGTACCTTTTTAAATTTTATTAATGAATTAATAATTTTCTTATTAAGTACTGAAACATTTGTATTTAACAACACAGATATATTCGAAGCATAGCCAGATTCACTTAGCAGTTCTAGAATCTTTAAATTTTCCTGACTATTCATCGGCTCACCGCCAGTTATTTCTACATGCTGTATATTTGGCATCCATTCTCTAAATACAGACTCATTCTCGGTGTCGATTATTTTATTCTGCAACCAATATTCAGATCCATCTAATTTAATACTAAAACGATTTTCAACTTCTTTAGTGAAGGTACTGCTGGCAGTGGGACCACAAATTCTGCATTTTAGATTACATACATTATTCAATTTTAAATCAAGGGCCATTGGTCCTTGTTCTATTACCGGTTGAAAGTCTAAGTTATCATTCAGTTGATGTGCTTTTGCAAATTTTTGTCTATAACTTACATTGTTGTTGGTAGGATCAGCAGCCTCTTCATCCCAACATGCCTTGCAGTCCTTAGGTTTTTCACCATCTAGGAATGCTGTACGTAGTCGTTGAAATTCTATATGATTCCATAATTCATCCAACTTACCATCTTTCATGTTTGGCAGCTGAAATTCGTTTTTAGTATCAGGTTGAGCAAACTTACAGCATGGTCGCAGAGACCCTGTTACATCAGTTGATAGATTTATCCATGGCATAGAACAAAAGGAGCCCGGTAATTTCTGATTAGGCTGCATAAAAATACCCCATCTTTTCTGCTAATAGTGGTACTCTAAACATATCAAGAGAAAAGTCATATGTCCCGCCTTTTAACCATTTATCAATATTGGTTGCTAATATATAATTATTTTCATTACTCATATGGCAATATCTATTCTCTCGAAAATCAGTATATTGCATATCTGTAATATTATAAGCGATATTTTCCATCATAGTGACATAACCTAATGTTTTTTCGGAGTCTATATAAAGGGTATTATCGTACGATAATATATCCGCCGCCATTAATCGCTTCATTTCTATTGATTCATCCATATTAAATAATAAAGAATAATAGTCACATATAAGTTTATATTCTTTATCGTTGTTGACTGTCCACCTATTGCTAGGGTCGGTATGTCGGGGTGTAATATGGTGTTGTTCTAAGTTAAGACAATATAGTCGCCCTGGCCACGTCCCTAAAAATATAATTTTATCAAATTTATTATATTCCTTTTTAAATAGCTGGTATGAATAATAAAAACTGCTGGCTGATACGGCATAATTAGTTATGTCGTGGTTAAATGTCTTACTTAAGATATCCGACCAGGCCTGTCCTTTATTAAGTTCAGGGTAATGACAACTATTTACATCAGCAAAACTACATCCAAATATTCCAATTTTCATTTATTATTCCTTGTATTAATAATGTATCTTATAGACTTTTACATAGATTAAAGAAATTAGTATATTCAGGAAATGTTTCTATAAAACTTAATTTCCGTCGATCATCATACATACTGAACCACTCAGCAAACTTCTTTCGTAAAACCGTATTATCCGTCTTATTATTTCTGATACTATCTGAAAGATTCTGCAAGAAGATAATATATGAATCCCATCGGGCTAATTTATCAGCAACTTTAGGCATATCGGGTGCTTTAATTTTCATATACGCAATACATTCATCTAAATAATCTGCAAAATCTGGGGTCAATAACATTGGTGTTTGCCAATCCGGGAAACTAATTATATTCTGCTTCAGGGCAGCTGGGCGCCCGTATGTATGATATAATTGTTCAGTAAACATTATAAAATCTTTTAACGAGGTTATATTTAAAATATTTAACGATAGTATAAATCCAAACTCAAACACTAATTCTTTTTTCGATAATAGTTTGCTTAGATTAAGAGTAAATCTTTCCCAATTGACCCCATTGCGTATATATTCAGCCCTTGCACCTACAGACTCCATACTAACTAAAATCTCTACATTAAATACTTCAGTTAATTTAGGTAGATATTTAAAGAATTTTTCTAAATAATTCGCCGGAGTATTTAAGTTAGTAACAATCCATAAGGTTATTTTATTCTTTCTTAGATGTTGTATTTCGGATACACTTTCAATAAGCTTATCAACGAATACATAATATTCCGGCATAATTAATGGTTCACCACCAATAATCCCGAGTCTCGAAACATTCATTCTACCAACAGTATTAAACCATTCCCAGAAATTTTTATCAAAACTAGGTGGCGCCTTAGGGAATTCTATATCATACTGATCTTGATTGATTTCTTTATATTTAATTCTTTCTGCTGCCCACTGAGTAGAATAATGATGACTACAATACATGCATTTCATATCGCACGTACTTCCGAGATTAATTTCCACCATATATGGTTTATATGACGAAAGTATCGGGTCAGTAATATCAGATACTTCACTTAATCGATTAAGTAGTTTATCTTCACTGAATTTTATTGTAGAGTCAACAAAATTGCGATTACGTAAATGATCCCAAAATTGATTAGGACCGTGCCTTGGACTAGCCATACCTGCCTGTTCTATATTCCAACAACTTTGGCAGTCGATGTGTTGTTTACCTTGAATTAAATCTAATCTACTTTGCTTCTGCTCGACAGAATTTAAGAAGGTATCACTCCCATTTAATACTAGATTTGCTTCATCTATTTTAACTGCCGGTGTACGACAGCAGCTTCTAAATTCCCCACGGTCCATATTGAATATGGGGTAATTCCATTTAAGGTCGCATATAGTGCTAAGTGGATCTAATTTATCATTCATAGTGTTTTAGTACACATGATATCAAAATTACAGTGACACATAGTTTTATTACATATAATAGGCTCTGCTGGCAAAACTAGATTTGCATCGGAAATTTTTCCTACTCGGCCGCCTACCTTACACCATCCGCGATAAATACCACCATCCATATCTACGATTAATTGTTCTACTCCGGCACTACATTTCCATCCCGACCAGTCGTTTGTTTTTTCACTAATAAATCTGTGAGAACTTGAAACTTGTGTAGATTCGTCGTCGAATACAGTACGCATAGCACCACGATAATAATCGTACGATCGAGTATATTTAATATGCTTTACTATTAACTCATGTTGTTTATCGAATATATTCTTCTGGGCTGCTGTATAATCAAACATGGTATCACCAAAGTCGTGAATCAATGGTTGAAGAGCCATTGATATATTTCCTAGATTCTTTACCTTGTTTGCCACAGCATAGCAGTGATCAAATTTTTCAGGGCTCATCATGATGTTAACATGAGTCCTTAAATCATTATGCAATATTTTAACTACATCAATAAAATGTGCTTCATCGGAGAATTCCGGATGATAACTCATGCATACATGATCGAAGAACTGCTTATTCTCTTCCCAATATCGAAGTGTCCTTGATCCATTGCTGATAAGACCCACCTTAATTCCTAGTTCGGTACAGTACTGACACACTTCAATAAAATGTCTATATGTTGTGACCTCACCACCAGTAAATTCAAAGTAGATATTTTTCTGAAAATATTGATCCTTAACCTTGGCGATAAAATTCTTAACTGTTGCTAAATCTGGCCATTTATTTGATCCATCATGCAATGCACTAGGACAATAAGAGCATTTATAATTGCATGTATTGCCTAAACACCAATTAATAACAAACCAATCACTATGTACTGGATTTGAATGAATTAATTTAATATAATTATGTTCCATTTTTCGCCTTTATGTTCTACCTATTATCATATATCTTGTATACATCGGCATTATTAATTCGCCCGAATATAAAATATCTGATAAATCTACTTGTTCTATAAATTCTTCTGTGCTGTTAACACAATTAACATGCCCATTACCTTTAAGATAATTATTTGATTGTAAGACAACCATTCTATCCTTTGGGATTAAAGATAACCATTCCTGAACATTATCTATGTGTTCGCAACTTGTATTTATTATAACATCTTCAATGTAAGAATGTCTATACATATCTGCGGTTATGCTTTTTAAATCCGGATTATCATAAATCATGTTATGAATAAACTTTTCACATCTTGGATCTATGTCTAGCATTGTCACTCTTGTACTAGAAAATCTTTTCTTAATCATCATACCTAATGTGCCATACCATGCACCAACAATGATTAATTTTTTATTATAATATGTACGATCTATGTTGTATAGTTGTTCTACAATCCACTCTTTACTAAGAATTTGACCTGAACTAAACATATCACGAAATTCGTCATATCTAGGCGCAAATTCAGCTGGGGTGGAATACAGTGCATTTGTGTATTTAATAATAAACGAAGAATCTATCATTTACCATTAATCCGCCGGAGTTCATATAACTCTTCTTCTGTGAACATTTTATTCATTCGCGGAGTATTATACTGAGCAGCCTTATAAAATTTACTACCTATCTCATCTAGTTCGGCAAGTTCTAATCCGAGGCATTTTCTTAAATCAGTACCTAATTCGCTTATCGAATTTTGTAATTTTTGTGTATCCCATACATACCCTGTTTTATAACACTTTTCTGCATTGGCTTCATCTGCATTTGTTTCAAATTTGGGCATAACTTCGTTTGTGAATAAATTATTCAAGTAATCAAAATCTCTAACATTAACGTAATTCCAGTCAGTTAAATTAGTCATTTGGCAACCTAAACGAGTACCGTACATAGACCATAACCCATTTTCTACATCAGCGCCTATACTGCACCATGTGATAAGACGTTTATAGTTGCCCCACCAAATAGTTTTCTTAAAATCATCCGGATGCACTTTACCACCCTGGTCTAAGCTCATCTTAACACCTTCCCTAAACCCAGCGCGAAATGCTTGCCTTGGACTACCGTTAGGATAGGTAGTACTATACTGGTTTGTCATCTGTACATAACTATCTTCCCAACAGAAATCTACCTGATTTCTTTCATCAGCACTATCTGAATTTTCATGAGTACGCATATTCAGGACATACTGCTTAGGCCAGCACTTTAATCCGCCGTTGCCGTACTCTAAACCATTTACATAATTTTTCGCTGCCCAACTAACTGCCTTACCTGATAATTTAGGATGATCGTAATCTAATTCCATATCAAAGAAATCGGGGTCTACAATATTATCGGCATCAACAGAAATAAATCTGTCTGTATCTGATAAATTTGCTGCCGCTTTATGTGCTGCATCAGATCCTTTAACACCGTGAACACGTTGCGCCCAGGGCACCTTATTCTGTAAATCAGCCCAGTTTTCTTCGCAATTATCCTCATCATAACTAATAAAAATAACCGATAATTCGCTCATTGGTGTGAATGCCATTTAATTTATCCTAAACTGTTATTATTTCTGTATATCCGTATCCATCTACTACTTTTTTTGTATATACACTTGTGTTTGTATATTTGTTATTATACGGGAAAAATAGTTTATCTACATCGAGCAACGATTTAGGTAAAAATGAGAATGAAAATAATAGATGATAGGGATTATTCTTTTCAGTTAAATATATTGTTGACGGACCACTATTTAATATGCTATCAAATATATCTAATTGTGTTTCAGGATTCAATCCTTCGACATATATCTCTTTCAGTGTTTTATTTATTTGAATAAATATTCCACCTTTGTTTGCGTCATTTGTAATAAGAATAATATTGTTATTAGATACGGCTGTTTCAACCTTGGTTAAATATGTATTAAGTGCTCTTACACGATTTATATTCGAATGTTTGTTAACAAGTACATAGGCTGTGCCGGTAATTTTTTCAACTGCCTTCACACTATAATCAAACGTATTTTTCTGTGCTGTTAGAAACAGTTCGACTTCAGATAAAGGAAAAGTTGCCACAGAAAAATTAACATCATAATTTTCATCTAGTATAGGTGTAATTGCTTTGATGTCTCCGTTCTTATCGTAGAATACATACATTAATATTAAAGGTTTCATAAGTCAAGCCTTTTCTCTAAAGTTTCAATCATACTATCTGTTAACCACGATTTAGTTTGATAATGAAATGGTAAAGTCTGTTCATAGTTACCAATCTTAAATGTCCCGTCATCTGCAAAATGAGTAGGGAAATTTTTTGTCCAATCCTCAGATACAAGAGCTTTATCTACATTCTGCAACAAAGGTTTCATATGAACAAAGGATGGTATAAATGATGAATTACCGAAACATTCATTCTCGATACCTAATAATTTAATTGCTAATGCATAAGCAACATCGCCAGACAGGTGTTTAGGACGAGTTTCATCTAAGTAATTATAGAAAAATCTTTCCCAATTTTCGAAAATTATTTCTACTAATTTAAACAATTCTAAAGAAGTCTGTTTTTTCTTAAAATACATAAATGCTGTATAAACATTGGGT
>SESA01000394.1_pt1 | contig 29159 bp, 28 predicted proteins | sample 3171451 | NCBI WGS metagenome assembly SESA01 (sample SAMN06051862, study PRJNA518727) | freshwater metagenome | biome: subpolar coniferous forest; feature: holomictic lake; material: water; isolation source: holomictic Lake 227, 8 m depth | place: Canada: near Kenora, Ontario | collected...
AGCTTGTCCACCGACCCTTGCTTGATTCGCAGAGAATGACAGCGATATCCCGGCGGTTGGGGATGCCAGCCATGCACCTTGGCTGGCGCAGTGCATGCGTTTCATGAGCTTCGCTCGCTTTCGCGCCGTTCGGAGAGGGACAGCTAACGAGGCACCCGTGTGGACAAGACGGAGGTAAACTGATCTGAAAACGGGCTTTGACTGAGCAAACGCAGCCGTTAGATTAGGGCTTGCCGATGAATTTCACGTCTCCACGAATCAAAGCTCTGCCACGTGTATTGGTGGTCGCGCTCACCTTTGTGATACTGGTTGCCGTAGGGTTGGCCGATTTCTTGACCGGTTATGAAATTTCATTCTCGGTCTTTTACTTGGTTGCGATTTCCATGGCTCTCTGGCTTGTGGGCAGAGGTTTTGCCATCCTTATTTCGGCTTTGAGCATCGCCAGTTGGATATTGGGCGATTTGGCGGCTGGAGCGCAGTATTCTAACTCGTTCGTTCTTGTTTGGAACGCAGTGATCACCCTGACCTCCTATATTATTGTGGTGGGACTGCTTTCATGGCTCAAGTCTTCTCAGGAAACGCTGGAAAAACGTGTTAGTGAAAAAACGGCGGCACTCAGGGATGAAATGACCGAACGCGAACGGCTCGAAAAGGAGATCCTCGCAATTAGCGAGCGCGAGCAGCGCAGGATCGGGTATGACTTGCACGACAACTTATGCCAGCACCTCACGGGCACGGCCATTGCCGCCGTGATCGTGGAGCAGGATCTGGCTGAAATGGGCATCGAAAAGGCTTCCGGCGATGTGAGACGGCTTGTCAACTTGGTGGAAGAAGGCATCTCACTTTCGCGCGAAATCGCACGCGGGCTCTCCCCCGTGCAACTGGAGCCCCAAGGACTGATGGACGCTTTTGAGGCGTTGGCGGCAACTACAAGCAACCGCCTGAAAACGGAGTGCCATTTTGAACATGACGGCCCGGTGCTGGTTGACGATGCAGCGACGGCGATTCATCTGTATCGCATCGCTCAGGAAGCGATCAGCAATGCTATTCGCCATGGACGGGCGAAACGTATCATCATCAGTTTCTCGGAAATGGAAGATGTTATTGTCCTCGCCATCAAGGACGATGGGTGCGGATTGCCTTCCGTCCTCCCTGTTGGTAAAGGTATGGGGCTTCGCATCATGAAACACAGAGCCACCATGATCGGCGCCGGCATCTCGGTAAATCTCGATCCGGGGGGCGGCACCATCGTAAGCTGCTCGTTGAAAAATAAAATTTCGCCAAGCTTTTCCTCTCAAGATGTCTGATAGCGCCGAAAAACGCAGAATTTTCCTGGTTGATGACCACCCGCTCGTCTGCGAGGGGCTGACCATTTTGATCAATCGCCAAAACGATATGGTCGTTTGCGGCGAGGCAGGTAGCGCTCCCGAAGCATTGCAGGCGATTGAGGCGGCCCAGCCCGACGCGGCGCTGGTGGATCTCACGTTGGCAAGCGGCTCTGGCCTGGAGTTGATCAAGGATTTACGGGCATGTTGTCCCAAGACCGCCCTCGTGGTCTTGTCTATGCACGATGAATCGACCTACGCAGAGCGCGCTCTGCGTGCTGGAGCGCGTGGCTACGTCATGAAGCGTGAGGCGACAAAGAAGGTGATCACCGCGCTCCGGTGTGTCCTTGAGGGAAAGCTGTTTGTAAGCGACGAATTTGCCAGGACAATGACCGAAAGGGCTGTTGATTTCCAAGCGCTACCCTCCGGTTCGATTGTTGAAAATCTGAGCGACCGCGAACTGCAGGTTTTCGAGATGCTTGGGGAAGGATTGGAGACGAGGGAAATAGCTGAGTCGCTGAACATTGGGATGAAAACCGTGCAGACCCATTGCGCGCGGATGAAGGAAAAGTTCAACGTCAACACTTTGAACGAGTTGATCCGGGAAGCGGTACGCTGGGTGGAGACCGAGCGGCCAAGATAGGAAGCGGAGGTTGGCTGCAAGCGAGGCGGATGTAGGGCGAGGTCTTACGTCACGATTGACGCTCCACCGGACATACAGGGAGAAAAACTCAGGATAGCTTAACGAGTTATCGAGCCGATCCTCCCAATGCCTTTCCTGCTGAGTTCCCTCAAATCGCTTTGCCCGCGACGATGGCTTTGTGTCTTCGTTGCCACAGTGGCGGCAACATGCTTTTCATTTGGCCGAGAGCCGGAAGCCAGCTCGGCAAGACGAACTTACTGTGAAACCGATGTGTTGCCCCAGACATTGAGCCTAGCCGAAGCGCGGCGAATTGCCTTTCTTCACAACTGGGATCTGCTCGCCGCACAAGCGAATGTGGATCAAGCGCTCGCGCAGCAGATGGTCAGCCGCGAGTTCCCCAACCCGATGCTCGCCTATTCGACCGGCAAAATCAGCACAGATTCAGCTCCGAACAGCACGACACTTGGAAATCAAATTTGGAACCGCAATTACGACACCATTGTCGCCGTGAGTCAGCTTTACGAAATCGGCGGTAAACGGACGATGCGGCAGAAGTCGGCGGTGCATGGTCTCAAAGCAGCGGAGGCCAGCTTCAAGGACGCCAGGCGCACCTTGGACCTTGGGGTTGGCAAAGCCTACATTGCGGTGCTTCTGGCTGAGGCCAATGTCGCGATTTTGCACGAATCCGCCGATTCCCTGCGGCGACAGGCGAAAATAGCGGAAGCCCGACTCAATGCCGGAGACATTTCAAAATCGGACAAAGCACAGATCGACATCGCTGCGGATCAACTCGATCTCAATGCGGAAGCGGCGACGAGCACCGCCAAAGCCGCCCGCATCGCCTTGGAAGTGCTTCTTGGAGTCAAGTCGCCCACGGGTGATTGGCATCCCACCGATAAACTGGAAACGCTCGCGACCAGTGATTTCATAGGGCGCGGACCCTCTGGTGAGCCTCGCCCGGACATCCTCGCCGCCGATGAAACTCTCCGCAAAGCCAGGTACGACCTCGGGTTGCAAAAGGCGATGCGGATTCCCGACCCGACCTTCATGCTGCAATACGAGCACAATCCACCCGACATGCCCAACACCATCGGTGTTGGCGTCTCATTGCCGCTGCCCTTGTGGAATTTCAATCGAGGGAATATCAAGGCTGCTTTGGCGGCACAGGAACTTGCGGCGGATCAACTCGGCAAGGTCAAATCACAAGCAGCCTCGGACGTGATTAGCGCGAAGGTGGCTTTGGAAGAAGCCTCTGTACGCTGGCACCGCTACAAAGAAAGCATCGCGCCAAAATCCGCCACCGTGGTGAAAATGGTCCAATACGCCTATCAAAAGGGCGGTGCGGCGCTGGTCGATCTCCTTCAAGCCCAGCGCACCGACAACGACATTCGCCTGGCTGCTGCACAGGCGATGGCCGATGCGGCGAGCGCGGCGGCGGCGCTGGCCAACGCACTCAATATCACTTCCGACAGGGAAAACACTTCCAAATGAAAAGAGCCTCCAGTTCATGCCAAACCGCCCAGTGGCACCGCTTCGTCACACTCCCCGTGCTCTCCCTCGCCTCCATTATATTGTTCGGGTGCCACTCCGCGAAGGAACCGCCGGAGAAGACCTCTGCCCCGAAGGTCGAAGGCGACAAGATCACTATACCCGCCGATTCTCCGCAGATGAACGCGCTCGCAATCGCAGTGGCGCAGCCGGTGAAGAAATCGGTGGTTCGCGTCACGGGACGACTTTCATGGTATGAAGATGCAACGGTGCGCATTTTCGCTTCCGTCGCGGGTCGTGTTGACAACATTTCTGCACAAATCGGGCAGAAGATAAACGTCGGAGATACGCTGGCAACCATTGCGTCGCCCGATTTCGGCCAGGCACAAGCGGATGCCAGTCGGGCTTCAGCGGACGTGAAGCTCTCGGAACGCACACTCACCCGGGTCAGGGATTTGTTCGAGCACGGCGCGGCGGCCCGTAAGGATGTCGAGAGCGCCGAAGATGATTTCGAGTCCAAGCGATCTGAAAACGAACGTGCCCAAGCGCGTCTGAAGCTCTACGGAGCCACCGCTGGCAGTGTCGATGGCCTCTATTCTCTGAAATCTCCACTGAGCGGCATCCTCGTTGACAAGACGATCAACCCCGGCCAGGAAGTCCGCCCAGACCAGATGCTCGCCAATGCTCCGCAACTTTTCGCGCCGTTATTTATTGTGAGCGATCCGAAACGGCTCGCGGTCCAACTTGATGTCACCGAACTCGAAATCGGTTCCTTAAAGGCCGGGCAGCCTGTCCATGTGCGATCAAAAGCATATCCTGATAGGGTGTTTAATGGCAGCCTCGAACTCATTGGCGATTCCCTGGACCCCCAGACGCGGATGGTAAAGGTGCGCGGCATTGTCGATAACAGCGAGGGGTTGCTCAAAGCGGAAATGTATGTCTTTGTTGAAATCGAGGATGGTTTGGATCAATCCACGCACGTCGAAATTCCGGTGAGCGCGGTATTTTCCAAGGATAACAAACACTTTGTCTTTATCGAGATTTCACCCGGGGAATACCAACGCCAGGGTGTCGTAGTCGGAAGGGAGCGTGATGGGAAGATGAGCATCACCGGGGGGCTGACTGCCGGAGAACGGATCATCTCCGAAGGCTGCCTGTTGCTGCAATCCATGATCGAAGCCGCAAAAGAATAAATGGGCACGCTCACTTCATTCGCATTGAGACACCGCGCGATTGTCCTCGCGCTGCTGGTTGTCTTCATTTTCGCCGGGGTATCGAGCTTCCAGCACCTGCCGGTTGAGGCGTATCCCGATGTGACCAATATCCGGGTGCAAATCATCACCCTCTTTCCCGGCCATGCGGCGGAAGAAGTGGAGCGACTGGTTACCATTCCGATTGAAAACCAGATGAACGGAATTCCAAAGCGCGCCTCCATGCGCTCCATTTCGTTATTCGGGCTTTCACAGGTGACGATTGTTTTTCAGGACGATGCGAATTCCAACGAAGTGCGCAATCAGGCCTTCCAACAACTTGCTGCGGTACAACTCCCAGCGGGTGCCCAAGCCAGTCTTTCGCCAGATTCAACTCCCGTCGGCGAGATTTATCGCTACACGCTCAAAGGACCACCCGGCTTTCCCGCAGTGGAATTGAAGGCATTGGAAGATTGGGTTGTAGAGCGGCAAATGCGCACCGTTCCGGGTGTGGTGGATGTGGTCGGATTTGGCGGACCGACCAAACAATACCAGGTGCTGATCGACCCGGCCAAACTAAAGTCCTATGGTCTTACTCTGAAGCAGGTCTTGGACGCCCTTTCCAATGGTAATCGAAATGCCGGTGGTTCGTATATCGAGCACGGACCGGAAATGTATATCGTCCGCGGCCTTGGGCTCGTGAGCAGCACCAGCGACATTGCTTCCATAGCAGTGGATACGCGGACCGGAACCCCGGTTAAAATAAGCGATATGGGGCGGTTTGAGATTGGACACCAACTGCGCCTTGGCCGCGTGGGCAAGCTCATTCCTGGACAAGCGGATGAAGATGATGTTGTGCAGGGCATCGTCATTTTGCGCAAGGGCGAGAACGCCGGGGTAGTACTAGATAGCATCCGCGCGAAGGTTGCGGAAATTAACAAGAACAAGCTACCGCCTGGTGTGCAGCTTGTGACCTATTACGACCGCACCAACCTGATTGATCGCACTCTACATACCGTGCAACGCAACATGGCCGAGGGTATCGCGCTGGTTCTGCTGGTATTGGTTCTGTTTCTTGGTCTCGGCAACTATCGATCCGCGCTCGTTGTTGCCACAGTCGTGCCTCTCTCCCTGCTAGGCGCATTCTTTCTGCTCGATCTGCGCGGCATTCCAGCCAACCTAATTTCGATGGGGGCGATTGACTTCGGGATCATCGTCGATTCGGCTGTAGTCATCATCGAAAACTTGCTGCAATTACTGGAGAGGCGACGGGACAGTTTTCGCAATCTCCCGGCGGCGATCGTGGAAGCCGTCTCGCAGATGGGCCGTCCCATTCTTTTTTCCAAAGCGATCCTCCTGACCGCCTTCATTCCGCTCTACACACTCCAGCGGGTCGAAGGAAAAATCTTCAAACCGATGGCGCTGACACTTACGTTTGCGTTGATCGTCGGCACCATTCTGGCCCTGACCGTGGTTCCGGTGCTGGCGAGTTTCGCCGCCAAACTCAAAAATGGAGACAAAGAGGCGGGATCAATGATAGTCCGCGCACTGCTGCGTCTCTACCGCCCGGCTTTGGAGTGGACCATCAAGGCTCGCTATGCCGTGCTGGCCATCGCCGTTGCGAGCTTGGTTGTGACGGGCGTTACATTGAACTTCATCGGTTCGGAGTTTCTGCCGAAACTCGACGAAGGATCGCTATGGGTTCGCGCGTTCATGCCGGAGACCATCTCCCCCACAGAAGCCGACCGTCTCGTGCAAAAAACCCGAGCGATCCTTGCCTCGTTTCCAGAGTGCAAGTTGATCGTCAGCCAGTTGGGGCGACCCGATGATGGCACCGACATCAACGGATTCGATATTGCAGAGTATAGTGTCGAACTTAAACCACGCTCTGAATGGACAACCGCCAAAAACCGCGAAGACCTTTGCGAGGCCATGAAGCGAAAACTCGCCCAGATTCCCGGAGTTGAGTTTCAGTTTAGCCAATATATCGAGGACAACGTCAACGAAGCGGTGTCAGGCATCAAGAGCGAGTTGAGCGTCAAGATTTTCGGTGAAGACCCAAACACACTGCAAACCCTGGCGAATAAAACAGTGGAGGTGCTGAAAGGAATCCCGGGAGCAACTGACGTTGGCACTGATGAACTGGTAGGGCAGCCGCAGGTCCAAATCGCGATTGATCGCGCTGCTATCGCTAGGGCTGGTCTTTCTGTATCCGATGTTCAGTCGGTAATCGAAACGGCGCTCGGCGGCGCCGTTGCCACCCAAGTGTTGGAGGGAGAACGCAACTTTGACCTCGTTGTGAAAATGATGCCAGAAACCGTCGCCGATCTCGATTCGATCCGGAGTATACCGGTTTTTGGGTCGAACGGCGAACGATTGACGCTCGCCGCGCTAACAACCGTCGATGTGCATCCTGGCTTTTCGCGGATCGAGCGCGAGGAAAACTCGCGGTTCACCGCCGTGAAAATCTCGGTGCGCGGGCGCGACCTCGGCTCGTTAGTCGGCGAAGCACAGAAAAAAGTCATGCAGACCGTGAAACTTCCCGTGGGCTACACGATGGAATGGACCGGCTCGTTTGAAAACCAGCAGCGGGCCATGCGCCGGTTGGAAATCATCGTCCCTTTGACCATCCTCGCAATCTTTTTTCTCCTATTCACCGCATTCGACTCTGGGAAGCTGGCTTTCTTAATCCTTCTAAACATTCCATTCGCAGCCGTGGGTGGTGTGCTTGCTTTGCCATTGGCAGGGCTACCCCTATCCGTATCCGCACTTGTCGGTTTTATCGCTCTCTTCGGTGTTTCCGTTCAGAATGGCGTATTGCTTGTTGAACGAATCCGGGTTCTGCGGCATCGAGGTGTAGCCATGGCGGAGGCGATTCGGGATGGGGCAATCTCGCGGATGCGCCAAGTGGTGATGACAGCCACCATGGCTGCACTTGGACTCCTGCCCGCCGCCCTCTCCCACGAGGTTGGTGCGGAAACATCCCGCCCATTTGCAACCGTGATCATTGGCGGATTGATAACAGCAACGCTTCTGACTCTTTTTATCCTGCCCATTCTCTACCCGTTGTTTGAACCCAAAAAATTGGAGTCCTGAAAATGAAGTTCATCGTGGCCTATCTTCCACCGGAGCAACTTGAGCGAACTGTTACTGCGCTCGTAAGGATCCACGTTCATGGAATGACCATTTCCAACGCGCGTGGTTTCGGCCAAGAGCATGATCACTGGATTCCCGATGATTACGAATATCTCGCCGCAGAAATGCCAAAGAATGCCCGGCTGGAAGTAGCGTGCCAAGATGAAGAACTCGACGAAATTCTCGATGCCATCTCCCATGCCGCACTTTCCGATACGGCCCATTCCGGTGACCATGGTAAGGGTAAAGTCTTTGTTTTTGCATTGCTGGATGTGCTTCGTTTGAAGACTGGGGACCGTGGCGAACAAGCTCTTGGAAAATCCAGCGGAGGCTAATCCAGCATTTTCCGAAAGAGTCCCATGAAAAATATAATCACCTCATTCCTCCTTGTTCCTCTGATTTTAACAACTGTCGGCTGTGCAAGCCTGAAACAAACTGACAGAGCGACTGGCGCTTTCGATGCTGCGACGATAATTTCCGGTGCTAAGCCAGACGTGGCTGTTATCGAAACTATCTCGGATGGCGGAGGAGACATCGCGGGCGCAAGAGCCGTCGCTGATCACGGCGGCGTATTGGTTTACGGTACCGTTCAAAAGCAGTGGGGCTACGAAGTGGTAAGCACCGCATCGTATTACATTGATGTCACCGTTCTTGATTCCTCCAGCAAGGTGATCGCCAAAGTTAGAACCGATTTCTTTCCGCATGAAATCCCGAGGACAACAAGCCGCTCTACCGGATTCTCTTATTACTCGGTTCGGCTGGCAAAAATCCCACCAAAAGGTTCAAAGATCATAGTAGCTTTTCGTGCCCGTCCAGCCACGGCAATTAACGCAAATGGCGGCTCCTCTAAAAAGTGATAACCATGCGACAGCCCAGGACAAGCTCGTTCGGGATAGCTGACGAACCGCCTGGATGAATGACAATTTGCACATCTGGCTGCACCGACCACCATGGCGCGACTTGAGCGAAATAGGTCATCTCGATATTCCACTCAAAATCGGGAACGGGTCGGTTCGTGTCGTTGAAACTATTTTGATCCTCGGCGTAACCGCGCAGGCCGGAAGCAATGTTTCCGTAAGCCGTTGCGACACCGAATAAATCGTTGGGGCGTCCAGGAATCAGACCGCTGAACGTAATGCCCCCATCGCAATAGTAATCGAAAACACTTCTGTCCGCCTGGGCGGTTCCGGCGCGAAAGAACAAATCGATTTTTTGGGTTTGCTTGGGATCCGATTTATCCTGCCAGACGGATTGATCGGCAACGACGTAGACTCCACTGTTGCCATGCACCGCGTGTGGACGGCCGTCGCTGGCTGGCGAAGCCAGAGGAACGCCGTCTTCATCGTAGCGCTTGTCCGAAAACGTATCGGTGTGAAACCAACAGCCAACCTTATAGGTTCCTGGTAATCCCTGAGCGTCCTTTTCCTTGTTCCAGTTGAACCAAAGCTCGTTGATGCTGAAAAAGCCTTGGTTGCGATTGATATAAAAATCTGTGCCCGAATTGTTATATTGGTGATCAGGGGCACGGTTCGGATTCGGATCACCAATCCGATCCGGTGCGGGATTCCCAGCGAAAACGGCTCCCATAAATGTCCAATGCTCGTCGGGATCAACCCTCAAACGGACGCCCGGCGCGGCATAGGCGTAATTGGGAGTTGGCGCGTTCGATGCCAGAATTCCCGGCCACCCGTAAGTTCCGGCAAGAAAATTTGCGGCGGCATTGCTGATGAAAAAATCGGTGTTTGCGCCCAGTTGACCAACGCGCAGGGATACCTTGTCATCGAACGCCTTCTGTTCGTACCAAAGCTCAAAGAGGTGAAACGTATCGTAAGCGTCAATGTTACTTACGATGAGAAGATCGTGTGTATAGTTGTTGGTAAGACTGCTCCCCATGGGGTAATAGGTATTGGCGTGAAAACTGCCGTTCCAGCCCGCCATCTTTTTCAAATCGAGCGTTAGTTCGAGATCGAGCAAGCCTTCACAAATGGCATCTTGTTTGGTGCCGCCAACGGGATTGCCAAAAACCTCTCCCGTATAGACGGATCCAAGCGTGATGCCCCCATCTTCCAATTTCGTGCGCGCCCCGTCGAAATCACCGAGGAGGTATTTCCGATCAAGCAGCCCTTGATTGGTACCGGAAGAACTCGGTGTGGGACTTGGCGGTTCCGGCGCCTGGGCAGGCTCAGCTTGTGCAAACGAAATCACCATGGGGAAAATAATGAAAACCATTTGCAAAACACTTCTTGATGGGACTTTTGGAGCTTTTGAATTCATAATGGTATGAATGGTGGATCAAAAATGTATCAGGTTCCCGCATTTCCTCTGTAAGAGAGACGGTCATAAACGACCCGGTTCGGCTGATAGTTTTGGCTCGTGCGAACCAATACATGGAAGGATTGGTGCTCCGCGCAACCTTGCTGCGCAAGATCGGCACTTAAACGCTCGTCGGCTTCCAGCGCCATCACTACCTCGCGGTCTTGGGAGAGAATGACTGGGCGTTCTCCAGGAACCACTACAACCATCAGCGGAGTAAGGCTGCGGGCGACTTCCTCTGGCAGTTCAGAAACGATATGCTGGACGGCTGCATGTCGGGCTTCGAGTTGAATCATCCGGGCCTTTGCCTCCGGGGGCGTTGATTCCATGACGGCACTGATCGCGTCCAGCAAGGCATGCCGAACCTGCCCAAGATCGGTTAGCGATTGAGTATTTTGCAAGACCGGTTGGGTCTGAATCGCCTTGGCAAGAGACGAGATTTCTTTGAGATACGCGTTTTTCTGCGGCCCCGGCACAAAGTACATGACCACGATATGCACCGGCGCGCCATCGAGAGCGCCGTAGTCGATCCCTTGGGGGCTCCAACACACGGCGCAGACTACCTCTCCGTCACGGCGAGAACGGGCATGGGGACAGGCCCAGCCCATGCCGATGCCGGTGTTGTGAACCTGTTCTCGGGATAGCACGGTTTCCGTGATTCCATCTGCGACGCCGATGTCGGGGATTGCCTCAATGAGGGCGGCCAGGTATTCCAGAGCCCGATTTTTGTGATTGTCCGGCAGTTCGATCAACCGGCCTTCTTGTAGGGCGTCGAGAAGAGTCTTCATGTTAAAGGTAAACAGCGGTTGAAAAGTGGGGGCGACGGCTAAATTGCGAACAACTCCCGTCCGGTTAAATTTGGAGGACGAGGCTGGAATGCCGGTGTTTTCACAGTTCTACTCCATGTAAAGATGCTTCAGATCCATCACGTCCCGGTAGGGAACGATTCCCTGCATTTTGCCGTCTTGGTCCACGACTGGAATGGCGCGGAACTCGTAGCGCTCGAACATTTCCTCCGCGTCCTTCAGCGTTTTGTCGATTTCCAAAGCCAGAACAGCGTCATTCATGATCTCCCTCAGCGGCGTCTCGTCGCTCGCCCGGAGCAATTCTTCGGATTCGATAAAACCGAGCAGTTTGTTTTCGGAGTCCACAATGTATAGATAGGCGATGGCGTCGATTTCCTTGGCGTTCCGGTAGGCTTGGCGTGCCTCCAAAACAGTGTTTTCTGGCGTCAGCTTCACGTAATCCGTGACGACATAATTGGCGATCAGCCCCTCGCGTGTTTCCAAAATTTCGCGCACCTTCGTTCCTGTTTCCTTGTCTATCAGGCTCAGTATCTCGTTCATCTCCGACCACGGCAGCACGGCCAACACATCTGCGGCCTGGCCGGGAGTCATTTCGTCGATGAGCTTTGCGGCTTTCTCCGGCGGCATCGAGGCAATCAGGGATCTTTGAGCCACGGGCTCCAACTCCTCCAACGTGTCCGAAGCGCTCTCCGTCTCCAATCCCGCAAAGAGCGCGACGCGCTGGTCGTGCGTGAGGACCTCCAGGATTCTGGCGACATCGACGGGAGGCATCTTGGCCAGTTCTTCCTTAACCACTTTCAGCCGGAGGTCTCCCTCGAAACTGCCGAGGTTCTCCGGCAGCGGCTCCACCAAATTCCACTCCACGGTATCGTTGCCAATACTGTCGGTGACGCTCTCGGTGAGCTTCACCAGCCAGGTCAACCCGAGCCGCCGCAGCATGCTGCGCTTGGTCAGGTCCACCCCGACGACAAACAGGCGGTTCTCCTTGAATGTCAAGGTGACGTCATAGACCACCTCCACCTCGCGGTCTTCGACATCAATGACCTTCTTGTCCATGATGTAGTCCATGAGCAGCACGGCCCCGCTAGGTTCGTCCTCAAGAGCCCTCTCGTCGGCGATGTTTTCGATCACAACAGCATCGGTGGTCAGTTTTTCGATTTTCTGCCACGGAACGAACAATTTTGGTCTCCCGTAGGGTCTTCCAACGCAAATATGCGTCACTTCGGCGACGACATCCTTGTCCACAATGACCAGGTCGATGAGGCGTCCGATTCTTTTGCCTCCCAGAAGCACCGGACGTTTGACGAGCCCGCTGAACCGAAAGAGTTCTTCGGAGGAACTTCCGCTATTTGGAATGGATAGGTTCATAGTGATTCGGGTGGGTTATTTTACGAAGGTGATGAACTTGAAGATCATGAGGCCGATCAACGCGAAGAGGTAGAGACGCAATCCCATAAGGCATATTTTTGTGAACAGCGTCATTTCGATCTGGGGCACGGCGTATTCCCGGTTGATTGCCCGGACTTGAGTGACCGTGTTTCTAATGAAATTGGATAGTTTTTTCATGGCTTATTCCTAGATCGGGTTATTGGAACAGATTGGGAAAGAGGGCGCTGACGCCATACATGGTGGACAGCACAATAATGGCGAGCACGATGCCAACATTCGCGACATTCTCAAACCGCGTATTGGTGTACTGCCCCATGGTCTTCTTATCATTGAGAAGGATGATCAGGAATACCAGGGCGGCTGGGAGCAGCGTTGTCGCAATGACCTGAACGAAGAGCGTGATCAGGACGAGGGGCGCGTTGGGAATCAACACGAAACATCCGGCAAAAGCGATGTCGAGGAAATAGTAAGCGTAGAACCACGGCGCTTCCTTGATTTTGTTGTTGAGGGAGTGCGCCCAGCCAAACACTTCGCCGAAGGCCCAGGAACTGGCGAGGGAGATGCAAATTGCGCCAAGCAATCCGGCATCAAAAAGACCGATGGCAATTGCGGTCCCGGTAAACTTGCTGGTCGGCATAATCTTGATGGCCGCCGCAGCCGCGTCATCTATGGGCTGGCCATAGAGGAGTTTGCCGCAGACGATTACCAGGACACAAGCCACCACCACCGTCAGGAACGCCCCAATGGCAGTGTCCCATTTTCCGTATTTGATGTCCTTCTCCCGCAGACCCTTATCCACCACCGAACTCTGCTGGAAGAAAAGCATCCACGGCGCAATCGTCGTCCCGACGTTGGCCATTAACAGGAAGAACAACTCGTTGGTGAAGCCGCCGGGCGGAAGATTCGGAATGAAACTGTGATGCAGAATGTCTGACACCGACGGCTGCACGATAAACGCGGCTGGAATATAGATGAGGTTGATTAGACAAAACACGAGGGCGATCTTTTCCCAGGTCCAGTACCGACCACTGAGGATCATCGCCCCCATAATTAAGCAAACGAGCACAACGGTTACCACGGGCGGAATGTGGAAGATGCTCATGGCTGCGGTCATGCCGATGAATTCGGTAATCATCGTCAGCCAGTCTGTCAGCACCAAATCCAACAGGGAAAACCATCCCCAGAAAGGGCCGAAAGAGCGGAAAATTGCCTCGGCATGCCCTCGCTTAGTTACCGCCCCGAGTCGAACGGTCATCTCCTGCACGAAATAGGCGACAGGCCCAAGCAACAGAAGGAACCAAAGAAGATGCGTCCCGTATTTTGCGCCGGTTGCGGTGTAAGTGGTGATTCCGCCCGCGTCGTTATCGGCCACCATCACAATGATCCCCGGCCCCGCAAGAGCCAGGAACATGCGCATGGATTTTAACGATCTGCGGAATTTGTAGAACAGGTTTGCAAAGAAATTCATGGCTCTGTTTGCGGTGTGCTGGTGTTCATTGTTCTCGTTGGGTTAAGGCCAATCGGTTCCCTCTGCGTCCGTTACGGTGCAGAAGAAGCGATGGATCACGGAAACAACTATCACGCCATGCGTAAAAGCATGGGGCGGTCGAACATTAAAAAATCTTTATGTTCGGAATATCAGGCGGGAGGGTTCGCCTCGCGCATCACTTCAGAGCCACTCGCCGAATTTCCTCATGAACCAGACTTTGACCCCCTGCGTAAGCACGAAGTAGCTGGCCAAAATACCGATCAACCACGGAAGGTATCGCAAAGGCAGAGGCACGAGGCCGATTCTTGCCCCCAAAGGGGTAAACGGCAGCGCAGCACCGATGATCATGATGATGACGGTCGCAAACAGAAGGGCCGCAGAGGGTCGGCTTTGCAGAAACGGCACTTTTTGCGTTCGGATCATGTGGACGATAAGCGTCTGGGAAAGCAGACCCTCAACAAACCAACCGGATTGAAAGAGCGCCTGATTCCCCGGCGAATTCGCCCCGAAGACGAACCAGAGGAGCACAAAGGTCAAGCCGTCAAAGAGCGAACTGATGGGGCCGACCACCAGCATGAACCGCCCGATGCCGAGCGTGTTCCATTGGCGGGGGCGGGAGAGATATTCTGCGTCCACGTGGTCGAACGGAACGGCCATCTGCGAAACATCATAGAGCAGGTTCTGCATGAGCAACTGAACTGGCAGCATCGGGAGGAATGGAAGGAAAGCGCTTGAACCCAGCACGCTCAGGACGTTCCCGAAGTTCGAGCTGGCCGCCATTTTGATATACTTTACGATATTACCAAAAGTGCGGCGGCCCTCGGTGACCGCCTCCGCAAGCACCATCAAGTTCTTTTCCAGCATGACGATATCGGCTGATTCCTTGGCAACATCCGCGGCGGTATCCACAGAAATGCCGACATCGGCTTCACGCAATGCCCCAGCGTCGTTGATCCCATCGCCAAGATACCCCACCGTGTGTCCGGCGGCCTTCAACGCACCGATGACGCGCGTTTTTTGCACGGGGGTCAGTTTAGCAAAGAGCGTGGTTTGCTGGGCTGCGGACTTTAGCTCCTCATCGTCCATCGCAGAAATTTCACTCCCGAGCATTACTTTGCCCACGTCCAGACTCACCCACTTGCAAATGCGCCGAGCCACCAACTCGCCGTCCCCGGTCAAGATTTTGACCACCACACCCTGAGCACGCAACGCGGCAAGCGCTTCCGGGACAGCCTGCTTGGGTGGGTCGAGAAAAGCGATGAAACCCACAAGGATCAAATCGCGCTCATCTGCGGCCCGGTATTGGTGGTGAGTATGATCAATATCCCGATACGCCACGGCCAATACGCGCAACCCTTCGTTGCTCATTTCATCGCGCAACTGCGTCATGCGATGGTGCAAGTCGGCGGTAAGCGGCACCGTCTGCCCCTCCATGCGCGCCCGCGTGCAGACGGCAAGCACTTCCTCGACGGCCCCTTTGCAAATCAATTCATGCTGGCACCGCTCTTTTTCGACGATCACGGACATACGTCGGCGCTCGAAATCGAACGGGATTTCGTCCACCTTGCGGTAGCGCTGCGCGAATTTGAGTTTCTCGTGCGACTCGGCATACTCCAGCACCGCCAGATCGAGCAGGTTTATTAACCCCGTTTGGAAATAGCTGTTGAGGTAAGCGTATTCCATGACCTCTTCCGCTTGGACGCCCAGGATGTCCAGGTGACGCTCCATGATAATACGATCCAGCGTGAGCGTTCCGGTCTTGTCGGTGCAAAGGATGTCCATCGCGCCGAAGTTCTGAATCGAGTTCAGCCGCTTGACGATGACCTTGTGTTTCGCCATCGCCAGGGCGCCCCGCGCGAGGTTTGCTGAGATCACCACCGGCAGCATTTCCGGGGTCAACCCCACGGCGACCGAGAGCGCGAAAAGGAACGCCTCGAACCAGTTCCCTTTGGTAAATCCATTGACCAGAAGCACCACTGGAACCATCAGCAGCATGAAACGAACAAAGAGCCAGCTCACGCTGTTGATCCCGAGATCAAAACTCGTGAGGGACCGCTCGTTGCCGAAACCCCGCGTGAGGGACGCAAAGTGGGTGTCGTTGCCGGTGGCGACGACCACAGCGGTCGCGGTGCCACTGATGACATTGGTGCCCATGAAACAGAGGTTCGGTAGTTCCAAGGGCGAGCGCAGTTCCTGCCCTGTGAGGCGTGCCCGTTTTTCCAAATCCGTGCCGAGCGTCTCGAATTTTTCCACTGGCAGGGACTCACCACTCAAAACCGATTGGGTGACAAACAAATCGCGTGCGCTGATCAGTCGCACCTCCGCAGGGATCATGTCTCCGGCAGCCAAATGCACGATGTCTCCGGGAACGATCTGTTTAATGGGAACCTCCTGACGTTCCGCCCGCCCGTCCACGTTTCGGCTAACAGTGGCGCGTGTTGTCACCATGGCTTTTAGCCTCTCCACGGACTGCGTGGAACGAGCCTCCTGGAAAAACCGCATCAGGACGCTCACGCTGACCATGATCAGAATCAGCGTGCCCGCCTCACGGTCCTGAACCGCAAAGGAGATCACAGCCAGCGTGATCAGAAGCGCTACGAACGGGTTGCGGAAGTTTCTGAGGAATTGCAACCATAGCGGCGCGGGCCGTTCGCGTGAGACTTCATTCAAGCCGCATTCCGCAAGCCTCGCTGCGGCTTCCGATGGACTCAATCCGCTCTCAGTAGTGCCGAGCGCATCAAGCAAATCGTCAAGATTGGCATACGCGGCCTCCAGCGTCTGCGAACGCAAACGCGTCTTTTGCGACGAACCCACCGCCTTGGTGCGGAGCTTTGAGGGCTCAGCCAATACTCGTGCTTTCGTAATCACGCGACCGACTCTCCGGCAGCCACCGCCTCCAGCTTTTCCGGTAGTTCGGAAATGGTCAACTCCACTTCATACCAGCCCTCCCGGCGTTGCGTTTCCACCTGCATGTTCTGCTGCAACGCCGCTAGGGCCGCCACGATGCGTCTGCCCAAACCGAGGTCCACGATTTCGTCGGGTTCGTCGGTTTTTATCTGGTTGGAAATCGAAAGGGCGGTTTTCCCGGCCCGCTGTTCCATTCGAATCCGAATGACTCCGCGCCCGTGGCGCACGCTGTTGGTAAGCAAACTATACAGAATCTGCTTGGTGTATTTCGGGTCGGCGCTGATGACCGCAGGCTCCGTTTCGATGTCGATTTGGCGCCCTTGATCGCGGGCGAGCAGCCGGAAATCCTGCGCGACATCTTCCAGCAGCGCGGCGAGATCGAACCGTGTTCGATTGGGCTTCAGATGCCCCTGCTCCGCACGGGCAACAAACAGCGATTGCTCGACGTGCAGCGTGAGACGCAGCAACTCCGACTGGATTTCCTCCGCAAGAGCAGGGTCGATCTTATCGGCCGCTTCCTCGATTTTTAAGCGGATGATCGTCAGCGGCGCGCGCAATTCATGGGCGACTTGCGCCGAATAGTTTCGGAGTTGGAGAAAGCTGAGGCTGATCCGAGCGAGCAGGTTGTTGATGTGCTCCTGTAACTCGCGCAGTTCCGCGTCACTGCTCCCAAGACGCACCTTGCGGTGAAGGTTTTGAGGGTCAATCGCATCGAGTTGATCGTTAAGAGAGACAATGGGCGCGAAGGTTTGTCGAACGACTACCCACGCTACCCCGGCGAATGCAACCATCATCGCCATCCCATAAAAGGCTTCCCAACGGGTCAATTCGCTCAGGCTGAATACAGTTTTCCCGTGCGATGCCGACAGGTTGACTTCCAATTGCGTGTGAGCGATCCACACGAAGAGCACCGAAACCGCCAAGAAGGTCAGCCCAAACCAAATGATAAGCCGAAACCAGAACGCCTTCATGCTTCCGCCCTTCGTAGCGCGAACCCGACACCCCGCACCGTTTGCACAAGCGGGACCAAGCCAGGGAGATCGACTTTCCCACGCAGATGATTGATGTAAACATTCACCACGTTCGTATCCGAGTCGAAACACTGGTCCCACACCCGCTCCACAATGACCGCCTTGCTCACGGGCTTCGGCGCGGTCATCATGAGGATTTCGAGCAACGCAAACTCCCGGTTGGTCAATTCAATTGCGTACCCCGCCCGGTTTGCCCGCCGGGCTACCAGGTCGAGTTCAAGATCCTCAAAGCGCAATAGATTGCTCGCTTGCGGGCGCTGCCGCCGCAACAACGCGCGCAATCGGGCGAGCAGTTCCACCGTTGAGAACGGCTTCACCATGTAATCATCGCCGCCAACGTCCAGCCCGCGCACCTTGTCCTCCAATTCACCTCGGGCGGTCAGAAAGAGAATGGGCACGTGATTTTCCTTCCGCCGCAGTTGCCGGGCTACCGTGAAGCCATCCCGTTGCGGCATCATCACGTCCAGCACGAGCGCGTCGTAGGGATTGTTCTCCGCCAACCACAGCGCCTCCTCGCCGTCCTGGGCGAAATCAATAGCATACCCCTCGGCCACCAATGCCTGGCGGACGTGCTTCCCGATTTTCAAATCGTCGTCAGCGAGCAAAATGCGCATAAGTTGTTGAACGTAGCGTCCACCGGATGTTTCTTCAATCTCCGTGAATGCGCCGTTTTTGTAGTAGGCATCCTGATGCTGATCAAATCGGGTCTCGATAAGTATGGTGCGCCTTTCGGAGAGCCCCCTAAGTTTAACCGAACCATAACCGCAAATACTCTGTGGCAGACCATCTGACTGTGTTCCTGTTTAGCGCGCAAGCTGGAGACGAAGGAGGGGGGCGAGGAATGTGGTGAAATCGGAGGAACGTTGAGTGCAGGTTGCGGCGAGGGAGGCGAGGGTCTGCCAGGCGGATGAACCGCGCGAGGTCTTGTTGCCGCAGGAGAGCTTGCGGGCAATGACTGCGGGGCGCAGTTGACGCTCGGCCAGGTTGTTGGTGGCGTCGGCAGCCGGTTCATCCAGGAAGGCAAGCAAGTGGTCGCGTTGTTTGGCGATGCGTCGTCGGAAGCGTTCCTGGGCGGGATCGCTGCGCTCGGGCTCGAAGAGTTCGTTGGCCCGCGCCTCAAGCATGGCTCTTTGGGCGGCGCGTTCGGTGGCGTCGAGTCGCGGTTGGCGCTCTTTGAGTTCCATGGCCGCTTTGAAAAATGCCCCCGCTTTTTCCAACCACGGCTCGGCTGCGCCCGCTTGCGGATTTTCGTCGCGGCGTGCGGTTTTTAAAGCGCGCAGATGGTGAGCGTAGCATTGATGCTGGCGAGCGGTGGCGGTGTCATAAACTGCCAGGCAGTCGCTCACCAGCAAGCCGGGCCAATCGGACGGGATGATGCTCTGCAAGGTGGCCCGGTCGCGGTGGGCTACCACCCGGTAGAGCGTCACCGCCTTTTGGTTCTGGCTCTCGGGCGTGGTGAACACCCACAAGCTACAGGGCCCGTTTTGCCACCAACTGGTTTCGTCGGTATGAACCACTGGGGCTGCAAGGACTTGCGTGCGCAGTTTTTCTTCCTCAGCGGCAAGTTTTTCGGCGGCGCGTTGGAACGCCTGGGCGAGTGTCGATAGCTCCCGGGGTGCCCCGGCGCCCGCCCGGGCTTCTTCGGGTCGGCTTTGCGCTGCTCCTCGCGCCGTCGAAACGGCGCGCTCGGTGGCCGGTTTTGTTCCTCCAATTCCGCCACGCGCTCCTGGAGCCGCCGCACTTCCGCTCGAAGCTCGGCGATCTGCTCCTGCATCACCATGACCAGGTTTACTACCGCTTCCGGCGCTTCTCGCACCAGCAACGTCACCTGTTCGCGGCTTAATGGCTCGTTCGGGTTCAACTCCCCTTTTTCTCTTTCGTACCAGCTCTTTCTTCGCTTTTTTTTGGGCGGGGCTAAACAGGAACGTATCTTCAGATACCGCCCTCATTCGCGCCTTGAAAAATCGAAAAATTGTCTCGGACTTATTTGGCGAATTTATCTTTCACCACACTAGGGATTTGCATTTTTGAGGCAAGACGGGCATCATCCCCCCCATGCCCCGCAAACTTCCCCAACTTGTTCTGGATCAACTTTCCGGCGCTCGCAATAAACTGGGCAAAGCGAAGGTGCTCGTCGGGTTCGACGGATTTGTCGATACGATCATCCACGTGGTCGCCCAGCGCGAGTCGGCCACCCAATACACCCGGATGGGGGCGATGGGCGAGTTTGGCAAGCGCATCCAGGCGGCAGCGGGGCTGAGCGCCAATTTCGAGTTTGTGAAGCAGATGGTGAAGCTGGGCGGCAATGGCCCGATCATGGCCAACGCCCTGGGGAGCTACGGCACGCCGGTCACCTACGTGGGCAATCTGGGCTCCCCGGCGATCCACCCCGTGTTTGCCGACTTCGCCAGCCGCGCCCGCGTTATCTCCATCGCCGAGCCCGGCTACACCGACGCCATTGAATTTGAAGACGGCAAGCTGATGTGTGGCAAGCACGAGAGCCTGCGCGAGGTTACCTGGGCGAACCTCCTCAAGCACATCCCGGAAGAAGACGTCATCGCTCTTTTCGAGGAATCCTCCCTCATCGCGCTGGTCAACTGGACCATGCTCCCCGCCATGAGCGCCATCTGGCAGAAGATCCAGAGCCGCGTGGCCCCGAAACTGACCGGCAAAGCGCGCTGGCTTTTCCTCGATCTCGCCGACCCGGCCAAGCGGACCCCCGAAGACATCGCCGGCGCGCTGGCCCTGATTTCCAAATTCCAAAAACACTTCCGCGTGATCCTGGGCTTGAACCTCCAGGAAAGCCGGCAGATCGGCAACGTGCTCGGCCTCCCCTCGCCGGACGATTCCCCCGACCAGGTAACGGCCCACGCCGCCGCCATCCTGGACAGGTTACAGATCGACACGGTGGTCGTCCACCCCACCGCCTTCGCCGCCGCGGCCGACGCCTCCGGGGCCACCCACGTGGCCGGGCCGTTCACCGCCAAGCCGAAGATCACCACGGGCGCCGGGGACCACTTCAACGCCGGGTTCTGCATCGGGCGGCTGCTCGGCTGCGACCTCGCGGGCAGCCTGCAAGTCGGCGTGGCCACCTCCGGGTATTACGTCCGGCAGGCCAAGAGCCCCCGATTGGAAGATTTGAAGAGGTTTCTTGAAACGCTCTAAAATATCGCTGGCGGCCAAAATCGGGATTGCTTTCCGCACCCCAAAAACGCTAGATTTTGTCTATTGCATATGAAGTCCCTCCCTTCGCTTCTCATTGCCGTTGCTTCTCTCGCTGCGTTTGGCGGTGCCGCCTATGCGGATATCCAAGCCCCTCCCACGGTTGATATGGGGCCCACCCGCAAGCTCGGGCGTGGCATCTCGAACGCCCTGTGGGGATTCACGGAACTGCCGTATACGATGGCCTCCATAAACACCACGGAGGGCAACAGCGCCGCCTTTGGCTATGGCCTTGTCAAAGGGATGGGGCGCTCCCTGTTCCGCTTCGGCGTGGGTTGGTATGAAATCTTCACCTTCCCGGCTCCCTGCTACAAGAGCTCCTATCGCCCGGTTTACGTCCCCGTCAACACCCCGTGGAAGCTGGGGGATTTTCAGGAATTCCCGCCGGAGCTTGGCTGGGAATCCCGCTACGACTATTAACCCAAAGGGCCAGTATTTTCCCCAAAGAGGCTTCCGTCCCACGACGGAAGCCTCTTTTTTCCATCCTTCCGCCCCTCTTTTTTATGCAACTGATCCTTCATGACATCGCCTTCGGCGGAAAAGGCGTGGGCCGCAGCGAGGGCCTCGTCGTCTTCGTCCCCTATACGATTCCCGGCGAAACCGTCACCGTGGCAATCACCCGGAAAAAGAAAAACTACGCCGAAGCGGCGCTCGTCTCCGTGGAGAACCCTTCGCACGACCGGGTGGAACCGGAATGCCCCTACTTTGGCCGCTGCGGCGGCTGCGCCTACCAGCACATCGCCTACCCTGCGCAACTCGCCCTCAAGACCAGCCAGGTGGAACAAACGCTGCGGCGCGTCGGCAAGCTGGCGGAAGTCCCCATGCGCCCGATCGTCCCCTCGCCCAAGCCGTACGGCTACCGCAACCGGATCCGCGTCCACGTGGCGGAGGGCGTCACCGGGTTCTACGCCACCGACGGCGTCTCGCTGCTCGACATCGTACGCTGCCCCATCGCGTCGGGCGAAGTGAACGAGCGCCTTGCGGGGCTCCGCGCCCGGCGGATGCCCGACGGCGACTACACGCTTTCCGAGGCCCGCAAAAAAGGCTTCTTCGAGCAGACCAACAACGCCGTCGCCCAGGCGCTCCTGGATCTTGTGGCCGGGCAGATCACCCCCGGCGGCTCGCTGGTGGACGCCTACTGCGGTGCCGGGTTTTTCGCCCAGCATTTGCGGGACCGCTTCGAGCAGGTGGTGGGCATCGAGGAAAACGAGTTTGCCATCGCCCACGCCCGCTCGCACGCGGGGCCCAGCGAGCGGTATCTGGTGGGAGATGTCGGCCAGCACCTGGGCGAAGTGCTGGCGGAGACGGGCGACAACACCTCACTCGTTCTGGACCCCCCCGCCGCCGGGATCACCCCCCGTGTCTGCGACGCCATTTTGGCGGGCAGCCCCCGGGAAATCCTCTACGTCTCGTGCAACCCCGGCACCCTCGCCCGCGATCTCTCCGCGCTCTGCCGCTCCTACCGGCTCGAAAGCGTGACCCCGCTCGACATGTTCCCGCAAACCGCGGAGATCGAAGTGGCCGTGCACCTGAAGAAAAAATAAAAAGGCGGGGGGAGCAAGATTTATGGAATACCGCCGTTTTGGACGTACCGAACTGCAAATGCCCGTCTTCACTTGCGGCGGGATGCGCTTCCAACACAAGTGGAGCGACGATCCGTTTGCCACCATTCCCGCCGACGCCCAGGAAAACCTGGAGCGCACCGTCCGGAGGGCGCTGGAACTGGGCATCAACCACATCGAAACCGCCCGCGGCTACGGCACCTCCGAAGTCCAGCTTGGCCAGCTCCTGCGCCGGCTGCCGCGAGAAAAAATCCTTCTCCAGACCAAGGTGGCCCCGGCGGAGACATCGGCGCTTTTCCTGGAAGCCTTTGAAAAATCGATGCGCGCCCTGGGAGTCGAGACCGTCGATCTCTTCTCCCTGCACGGCATCAACAACGCGGAAACCCTGGATCAAACCCTGCGCAAGGGGGGCTGCCTGGAGGCCGCCCGCAAGCTCCAGCGTGAGGGGAGGGTCCGCCACATCGGCTTCTCCACGCACGACACCGGCGATATCGTCACCCAGGCCATCGAAACCGGCGAGTTCGACTACGTCAACCTCCACTGGTACTTCGTCAACGAGTTCAACACCCGCGCGCTGGAGGCGGCGGCCCGCCATGACATGGGCGTGCTCATCATCAGCCCCAACGACAAGGGGGGCAAACTTTACGAGCCGACGCCCCAATGGGTGGAAGCCTGCCGCCCGCTCACGCCAATGCAGTTCAACACGCTCTTTTGCCTGGCGCGGCCGGACATCCACACCTTGAGCATGGGCGCTGCCCGCCCCTCCGATTTTGACCAACACATCGCCGCGCTCGCCCACTACGACCGCGCCGCCGCAACCGCCGCCCCCATCGCCGCGCGGCTGCGGGCCGAACTGCGCCGCGTGCTCGGAGCCGACTGGGTGGATGGCTGGTGGCTGGGCATCCCGCACTGGGAAGCCATCCCCGGCCAAGTGAACGTCCACGAAATCCTGCGCCTCTGGACGTTCGCCAAGGGGCTCGGCATGGTCGAGTTTGGCAAAATGCGCTACAACCTTTTGGGCAACGCCGGGCACTGGTTCCCCGGCCGCAACGCCGCGGAATTTGACGAGGCCGCCCTGCGCCGGACGCTCGCCGCAAGCCCCTTCGCCGACCGCATCCCGGGCATCCTGCGCGACGCCCACGGGCTCCTGGCCGACGCTCCCCTCAAACGGTTGAGCCAGAGCGAATAGCGCGGCGCAAAATCCCCTGGGGAGCTTCCTCTCCGCGCTTGACCAACCGGCCCGTTTAGGGTTTGTTATGAGCTTGGAACTAGGCAACCCCCGACCCACTTAAAGCGCTATGATCGAACTCGAAGTCTACGCCGCCGGTGTTCGTGACATGAAAGTAATCCTGGAGCTGGACCATGTGCTGGAGGGGATTCCAGGGCTCCGCTACAAAATCGACCGCAACCACGACATCGTGTATTTCGAAGTCGATCAGCCGAAGTTCAACGTCCAGGAAATCCTCTCCGCCTTCGAGCGCCTGGGCCTCAAGCCCCGCGTGGTGGGCGAGGTACCGCAGGAATTGAACAAAAAGAAGACCCAGCTTTTGCACTAATGTGGTGAAAGATAAATTCGCTAAATAAGTCCGAGACAATTTTTCGATTTTTCAAGGCGCGAATGAGGGCGGTATCTGAAGATACCGACCGATTGAGCAACGCCGAAAAATTGAAAAAGGGGCCGGAATTATGACGCGAATTTATCACTCACCACACTAATACCTTGCAACAAGGAAAATGGCGTATAAAGCGCCGGGCTTCTTCTGGCTCGAAGGTTTCGTAGAGCGATGCGACGCTGTGTGTGTTGAGGGTTATCCAACCCTCATCACCCGCAAGGCATGGGCAGGGGGGCGCTGGCACGGGCGATGCTCCTTGGGAAGTGTGCCCAGCCTCCTCCAGGACCGTTGGATAATTCCGCGTCTGGCCCGCGGATTCACCCTTTTGGAAATTCTTATCGCGGTGGCTCTCATGGCGATGCTGGCCGCCCTTGCCGTTCCCGCCTATCAGCGGGCGCGGAAACGCACGCAGGCCGTGGCGGTGAAGGCGGACTTGAGGCTTCTGGACGACGCCATCGCGCAATATGCCATGGAAAACAACAAGCCGGACGGCTCAACCGTCGATTTTGAGGCGCTCAAGCCCTATATCAAAACGTCAAGCCCGCTCTACGCGACCGGCGCGGACCTCTTTGGCAATGCTTACGGGCCCACGTTTACCATCAGCGTTTCCCTCTATCCACCCCCGGCGACCTATCAGGCGCTCTCCGAGGTGGCCGACGCCGCCTTTTGGGCTCCCTTTACCACCCCGCCGTAATCCAGGAAGAGGCGGGCGGTTTCCTGTCGCCAAAATGGGGCAATCGGGATAAAGCAGGGGCATCATGCCATTGCTCACGATCTCCGAAGTCAAACGCGCCGCCCAGGAGGGCCAGGGGCGTGCCGAGGTCCGCTTTCACGCCCAGGCCGAAGCCGTCGTGCAAAAACAGACGCGGGATGGGAAACCGTTCTGGGAGCTGACCGCCGCCGACGCCGAGGCGAAGCTGACCCTGCGCGCCTGGAGCGATTCCCCCGCCTTCGCCGCATGCGCCGGACTCGTGCCGGGGGCGTTCCTGGAGATTGAAGGCGAATTCTCTTCCCACCCCGCCTTTGGCGTGGAGGCCCGGCGCTGGACGTGCCGCCCCCTGGAGGGGGAGGAGATCGAGCAATTGCTCGGCGGCCCCGAGGCCCTGCGGGAAAAGCAGGCGCGGGATTCCGATGCCATCGCCGAGGCCGTCGCGGCTCTTGCCGACCCCCGCTTGCGCGGCCTCTGCCGCCTCCTTTTGGAGGACTTTGGCGACCGCTTCCGGCGCACCGCCGCCGCCCGCACCTACCACCACGCCCGGCGGGGCGGCCTGGTGGAGCACGTCGCCCAGATGATCCGGGCGGCCCAAATTCTCGCGGAAGTCTATCCCGCGCTCAATGGCGACCTGCTCGTGGCCGGCGTCCTCTTCCACGACATCGGCAAGCTCTGGGAGAACTGCCCCGAGCCGCGCGGGTTCGCCATGCCCTTCGACGAACGGGGAGAGCTGATCGGCCACATCGCCATCGGCATCGAAGTCCTCAACGCCCTCTGGCGGAAATTGCTGGCTTTGCCGGAGGCCGAGGCATGGAGCGGGCTCACGCCCGGCAACGAAGCCGTGCGCAACCATTTGATCCATTTGATCGCCGCCCACCACGGCGAGATGGAGTTCGGCTCCCCTGTCTATCCCAAGACCCCCGAGGCTTTCGCGCTGCATTATCTGGACAACCTCGACGCCAAGCTGGAGATGATGGCCGCCGGATACCAGACCGGCACGCCGCTCGCGCCCCGCATCATCGAACGGGTGCGCCCGCTGCCCGCCAACCTCGTCGTGCCGCTGGAGAAGTTCGTTCCCCCCGCGTCGGCGTAAGGCCGCCATGGCATCTCGGCCCGCCTCCCCTTCCCTGCGTCTTCCCCTATCGGGGCACCTTCATTTCGAACCGGGGGATCCGTGTCGCCACCCGTTCGCCCGTCTCGTTGATGGCGAAGAACGCCCCTTCCGCCACGCTGTCGGAGGCGATGACGTGGTAGGAATGGTAGGAAAACCGCTCGCCGGGGTGGAGCCGGGGCGTTTTGCCCACGACCCCGTCGCCTTCCACCACCACCCGGTGCCCTTGCGCGTCCGTCACCACCCATTTGCGCCCCTGGATCGTCACCGTCTCGTCCGAAAGGTTCTCGATGGTCAGGTAATAGGCGAAGGGGTGCGGACGCTCGGCCGGGGTTTCGAGCTGCGGCGTGTAGACCAGTTTGTCCAATGTCACACGCAAAGCATCCATTTGGCGGAAGAGAGACATCAGGGCTTAATATGGACTTGGCTTACCCGGTTTTCCAGGGGTTGTTTTTCCCCGCCGCTTCCAGCGCCAGGAGTTCCCTTTTCCATTCCAGCCCGCGCGCGAAGCCGCCCAAGCCCCGGCGGCCCACCACCCGGTGGCACGGCACCGCCAGCAGGAGGCGGTTGGCCGCGCACGCCCCGCCCACGGCCCGGGCCGCCCCGGGGTGGCCGATCTGCGCCGCCAGCTCCTGGTAGGTCGCTGTCTGGCCAAAGGGAATCCGCCGGATCGCCTCCCAGACGCGCCGCCGGAATGCCGAGGCCGTGGGCGGGAATTGCAGGGGCCGCACCGCGAGGGCGGCGGCAAGGTGGCGGAGCGCGCCGGGCGTCAGGCCGGCCGGAGGACGGGGCGGGAGATCGACCCTTGTGAGGCGGTCCCCGTCGAAAGAGAGCTCCACCTTCACGCCGAACATCGGGTTACAGCACCAGCCGGCAGATCCAAAAGACCACGCTGGCCAGCACGGCGATCAGAAAGAGGAAGAGGTAAAGACCGTCTCGTTTCTCCGACCGCAGGCGGCGGCGGCCAAAGGCCGGGTTGGCCAGCGTGGAAACGTGGTAGGCGTGCTTGTCCATCAACGGCGTGCGCGAGAGGCGCGGGTCGTGGGCGAATTCCTCGCGGCGGCGGCGGGAGGTTTCCTCGCGCAGGCGAGGGGCCTCGTGGATCAGCCGTTCCAGCTCCGCCTTCTGTTTCCGCAGCTTGGATTCCATCTCCTGGAGGGCCTCCTGCTTGCGATCCAGCGGCGTGCCGAACCGGGCGCTCTTGCGGGATTTGGAAGAACCGAACATATCAGCGCAGCAGCAAAACGACCAGGCCCAGGATGCCGAGGGCCAGCAAGGGAAGGGTGAAAGCGAAACCGCTCTTGAGCCAGTAGACGAAATCATGCCCGTCGCCCGCGCCGTCGCCAAGTTCCTCCTCGCCGGGATACGGGGCCGCCGGGGATTCCGTCTGGATCTTGGGCAGCGACTTGCTGAACTCCGCGCGGGCGTCGTCCACCGCGCTGAGCGCCTTGCTCAACTCGCGGTTCAGATCGCCGCCTTCGCCCCAGGACTTCGGGTTGATCGACTCCAAAATGTTATAGTGCTGCGAGAACGCCTCCTGGATTTCCCGAAGCTGCTCGACGCGTTTTTGGGCGTCGTAAAGCTCGCGCTCCAGCACCACCGCGGCGCGCGTGAATTTCTCGATCATCTCCGTCTTGCCCTGGTGGAGCTGCTCCTGGCGGCGGCTAAGCTCCTCCAGCTCGCGCTTCTGCTTTTCGATCAAGTCCTGCTGGCGTTTGAGCGAGAGAAGCTGCTCCTGCGCGCGCTGCACTTGGGCATCGAGTTGTTCGGTGGAAAGCTCGTCGCCTTCGGGGAGATCAAGAAAGGGCTCGTTGGGTTTCACTAGGGCGGAAATGGGATGGCGATCATCGTAAAGTCAAACGCCAGAAGTTCCAGTTTTTTTAGGGAAAAACATGCCGCGACAGAGCAAATAAAATTTGCCGACACCCGCTGGATTTGCCCCCTCCTCACGGAGGCTCGCCTTGCCAGGCGGCGGGGAAGCCCGTATCCTTTTTTTTCACCGTTCATGCACATCCAGGACATCCTCGCCCGCAACCCGACGACCTTTTCGTTCGAGTTCTTTCCGCCCAAAACACCGGAAGGAGCGGAGAGCCTCTTTCAGACGATCCTGGAACTGGAGCCCTACCTGCCGCACTTCGTCAGCGTTACCTACGGCGCGGGCGGCTCCACGCGGGAGCTGACGCACGAGCTGGTATTGCGGCTCAAGACGCAGACCTCGCTCGACCCGATCCCGCACCTCACCTGCGTCTGCCACAAGGAAGGCGAGATTGGGGCCATCCTGGAGCGCTACGCCGCCGAGGGGATCGGCAACATCCTGGCGCTCGCGGGCGACCCGCCCCGCACGCCCGGCTACCGGCGCGAGGACGAAGATTTTCCGCACGCCGCCGACCTGGTCCGCTGCATCCGGCGCTTCAACGAGCGGGGAGGCCACCCGGACCGGCGCGGCTTCGGCATCGGCGTCGCCGGGTTCCCCGAGGGCCACCCCGCCACTCCTAACCGCCTGCTGGAGATGGACCACCTCAAGGCCAAGGTGGACGCCGGGGCCGACTACATCGTCACCCAGCTCTTTTTCGACAACGGGGATTTTTACGACTTCCGCGACCGGTGCGAACTGGCGGGCATCCGTGTGCCGATCATTGCCGGGATCATGCCCGTCACATCGCTGGGCGGCTTGAAGCGGATGGCGGAGCTTTCGGGCGGCACGCGCTTCCCCGCGAAACTTCTGCGTGCCTTGCAACGCTGCCAGGACGACCCCGAGATGGTGTCCCACGTCGGCATCCACTACGCCTCCGAGCAATGCCTCGACCTGCTGGAGAACGACGTGCGCGGCATCCACTTCTACACGCTCAACCGCTCCGACGCCACCCGCCGCATCTTCTCCAGCCTCGGCCTGCGCACCGCGCGCGGGCCGGAAAAGCCCGCTTCCTGATCCGGCGCGAGCCGCCTATCTGCCGTAGAGCCGCCGCCGTTCCGGCCGGCGCACCAGCAGGTAGATCAGCGCCCCGAGCAGATGGGTGAAAAGGATCACCAGAACCCAGACCAGCTTGTCCATCCCTTCCGAAGGCTCGTTCGCCGCGCAGTCGATCAGCATCCAGATCCAAAGCACCGTCGCGGCCACGCCAATCCCGGCGATCATCAGGAAGAAGAAAGGAATCAAAAGAAGATCAACGAGCGCGCACATGGGATGGGTGGGATTTCCTGCAACATAACCGGGAAACCCCCG
>SESA01000395.1_pt1 | contig 29097 bp, 24 predicted proteins | sample 3171451 | NCBI WGS metagenome assembly SESA01 (sample SAMN06051862, study PRJNA518727) | freshwater metagenome | biome: subpolar coniferous forest; feature: holomictic lake; material: water; isolation source: holomictic Lake 227, 8 m depth | place: Canada: near Kenora, Ontario | collected...
CTCTTATGATGCACTCATTTGCACCGAAAAACAGCATTCATTCATTTTTTGACCTTTGTTACAATATTTTCAAAAAAGACTTGGATTTTGGCTTCACGAGAGATGACGAATGGCGTTGCGATATAGTTGCTAAACAAATAGCAAATGTTTTAGGCCATGGGTATCGTGAAGACAAGAAGGTTTCTATTGGTTCAAGTGCATATTCAATAAAAATTGGTTTGCGGTCTTTTGCACTGAATGAAGAATTATCCGCTGATTTTGTTGAATTTATAAAAGATACCTTCTATCAAATCAATAAATTATTCAATAGAGAGAAAATTTCTGAAAACACAAGGTTAAAGAGATATATAGTTGAGTGGTGGAAAAACAAAATAGAATCGGAAAAATTGCCCGATGAAACTGCCCGAAAGAAAAGATTTTCAACAGTTTCAAAGCAAAACATTGTTGCAAAATACATTAGAGATGAAAATGAAGTATTTCTTTGTATTCCTCGTATTAGATTAGACGGCGATACTAATGCAATGCGACTTATGGTTTATGTTTGTGGTGAGCAAGTTTATTCCGAAGAAATGAGAACCAAGCGAGGCGAATTGTTTGTTGATACAAAAGAGAAGGAATTTGCATTTAATGATTTACTGAAGGGGTATAACTCAATAAATGTAAGGATTGAAATAACAGAAAACAGGGTGGTTATTTTCGATTCCGAGAAAAGCAAAACGACTTCACTTAATAGAGAGTTTATTTTATTTGATGGTGAAATAGAGGTATTTAGCCAAATAAATAAGCCATCAAATTACTTTGTATATTCAAAAAATATAGATGCTTTACGAAATAAACCAGAAGAATTAAAAACATACGGTAACAACCTTTACAATATTTACCCAAAAGCAGGTGACCGCTTAACCGGAGAAACTAAACAAGTATTTTTCGTGGATAAAGAAAAGGCTGCAAGGATAGGGAAAAATGTTTGTTTGGTAGGAAATTTAGCGGATGTAGAATGGTTTCTTGATGATATTTCTTGCGTTGTCTATGGTAACAGTGTAAAATTAATGGTTCCAGAAAATCAAAATTTGAAAGCATTAGAATTAAGAATTGATAGGAAATCATATAAATTACAAAATCTCAAATATGAACAATTTGAAAATAACTGCTATCAATATGAACTTAAAGTATTAGGACTAATTTCTGAAAAGGAACCGATTGAAATTTCTTTATATTCTTATGAAATAGATGCAACGGTTCTAACTGAAACTATTATTGTGTTGCCCAATCTTGAAATACATTTTAATAGGTCATTCTATTATGGGTATATTGAGCGAAAAGTTACTATAACCACTGACAATGAAAGCAAAGAATTATCTTGGACTAATCAAGATAACGAGATAAGATGCCCGTTAAATGAAGGTGAACTACTGATTAATATTCCCTATTTCAGATGGCGAATAGATGGCAGAGAATGGTATAAAGAACCTATTAACAGAAAATTATGGTATAAAGATTTTTTGGTTAACGGGGCCTTGTTAGAGATTGACAACCCCAAAGAAAGTGAAGAATTTAAGTTATTTGGAATGACAGATGGAACGATATTTGAAATTGCCAAAAATCAAAGCGGTAAGTTTGAAATAGGACGGGCAATTTATGCAAATGAAGGTAAAAAGGAAATTCTTGTGTATAATGTACGAGAAAAGTTTGAACTTTTCAATGTTGCCACAAAGGAACATTTTATAGATAATCCTTTAATTTATAGGAATGGGAAAGTTTGTTGGGATGTAGAAAATACCTTTGTTGGAGAGAAAAATAGTGATTTTTTTCTTATTGTGAAAGGAGAAGGCAACAATATTATAAGAACAAAAATCGGAAAAGAAAATATAGAACTTAACAACATTGGAGAAGACATTTATAGAATCATAGTAAAAATCAAAGACAAAAATATTTTCTCAAGAGAAGATGCTTATCATCCTATTTTTGAAGGTAAATTGATAGTTGGCAAACCTGAGAAATTTAGATTTAAGAATAAAAAGATATTGCTAAATAAAGGAAACTGTTTTCTTAATGATAAATCATACAATGAATGGATTATTTTCATACCAAAATATTTTGTAGATAATTTGGAGTTTGTGCAAGAGGATGAGAATTTTTATTATCGCGGTCGATTGTGTGTTGTTGACCAATATGGTAAAACAATGGTTTTAAATACAATGGAAAACGAAAAAAAATCTTATGACAAAACAAATCCAGTTAGAATAGAATTGAGAGATAACAGCACTCTTTGGTTGGTGGCAGGTTGGCAAGGAGGTTATGATTTTATAGGTAATTTATTCTGTGATTTAAAGCGCAAAGGTATTTGCAATATTGCAAAAGAAAATATATTGTATAGTGAGATAAATTTATATAAATTCGAAGAGGAAAACAATGTTTAATCCGGCAAAAGCAGCAGATGAAATTAAAAATGGATACATAGGGTATATTAGTACCACTTTTCATTTTCGCAATCAAAATCTTCAAAGAAAACTATTAGAAGAGTTAAATACAACGGTTTCAAACGGTCCATTCATTGAAATAAAAGATTCATTCCGTTCAGGAAAGACAATTGAAGAATTGATTGTGAATGGGTCTTTATCGCCACTTTTCAGAGAATTAGAGAAAGACAAAAAATATCCGCCAAAACTTCCGGTTTCTCGTCCATTGTATTTGCACCAAGAAAAGGCAATTGAGAAAATAGTTGCTGGTGAAAATGTTGTTGTATCAACGGGAACTGGTAGTGGTAAAACAGATTGTTTTTTGATACCCGTTATTAACGAGTTACTTCGTGAAAAGGAAAAAGGACAACTAAATGAAGGTGTAAGGGCAATATTCATTTATCCTATGAACGCCTTGGCAAACGACCAAATAAAGGGCTTGCGTGAAATTTTAATGGCTTACCCTGATATTCGGTTTGGAGTATATAACGGCGGAACTGAAAATAAAGAAGCAGATGCGATTAAACTTTATGAAGCAATGTATGCCAACGAAAAATATCCAGAACTTAGAAAAAGATTGCCAAATGAAGAAGTTTCTCGCGATGAGATGAAGAAACACCCACCACATATTCTTTTCACCAACTATGCAATGCTGGAGTACATGTTATTTCGTCCAGGTGATGATACGATTTTTACCAATTCCAATTTTATGTTTGTTGTTTTGGACGAAGCACACGTTTACGCAGGAGCTACTGGCATAGAAACAGCGTTTCTAATGGGAAGATTAAAAGGAAGATTAAATGGCGAGAGGAACCCACAATTTATATTAACTTCAGCAACATTAGGTGATGGCAGCCAAGCAAGTAATAAGCTAGTAGTGGAATTTGCTGAACGATTAACAGGTTGTAATTTTAATGCTGACGATATAATAACAGCATTTCGCGATAATTCACAAAAGTCGTCTGTTATTAGACATTATCCGATTCAACTATTTACCGATTTGGCAAATGAAGAAAATTTCTTTGATGATGTATTAAAGAAATACAATCTCGATTTTACTTACTCACAAGAAAATGAAGAAATACTGTATGATATTATTTCTTCTTCTCATCTGTACACCAAAATGAGAAACAAGGGGAGTTTAATCAAACTTAATGATTTTGCCATACATCTTGAAATATCAAGCCAAGAAGCAGTTAGATTTGTTTCTTTATGTGCAAAAGCAAGAAAGAATGGAAAACCATTGATTGACATTCGTTATCATTATTTTCTGAAAGCCTTAGATGGTTGTTATTTAGCCCTTGATTACGAAGATAGTTTGTCGTTAATTAGGAAAGATTATTTTCCTCTTTCTTATGAAAAAACGGCAAAGATGTTTGAAATTGCAGTTTGTGAGGATTGCGGCGAAATTGCTATTGTTGGTGCTGTTGTAAATGACAAATTAGTAAGAGCAAGTATTTTGGAAGAACGAGGTTTTTATCAAGTTTGTTCCACCGAAGATTTACATGAACAAGAGGAAGATGAAAACGACAATGAAGTCTCCACCAAAACTAATAAAAAGAAGAAAAATGAAGATACGCAATTCTATCTTTGCAAGAACTGTGGGGCAATAGCTGCAGAAGATGAAGCTCACAATAACTGGTGTACTTGTGGAAATACTCAAAAAGTAAGACTTACAAAATTAAAAAAGGACCATTGTATAAATTGTGATGGTGGCCTAAGACGTTTTAATTTGGGTTATGATGCAGCCACAGGAGTTGTTGCCACCTCTCTATATGAACAAATTCCGGAATATAAATTTGACGTTGAAGAAAACACTGAAAAACAAGCAACAAACAATCCATTTTTACAGAAAGCCGAAAAGAAAAAGAGTAAATCCAAAACAGGAAGCCAATTTTTAATTTTTTCAGATAGCCGTCAAGGTGCTGCAAAGTTCGCTTGCTTTTTAAGTGATTCATACAAGGAATTTTTGCGTAGACGTGGAATTTGGAATGTCGTAACACAAGAAGAAAATAATTACAAGAATGGCATCGGCATAAGCGATTTTGTTAGTTTACTTGACAATTATTTTTCTGGATTAAAGTTGTTTCGTAAAAGCAATTCAGACAATGTAGAATCGTCAATAGTAGAAAATCGCCGTAATGCTTGGGTAGCTGTTCTTAACGAACTATATAATTGCAATCGTGATACTTCACTAGTCTCGTTGGGCAAAATTTCATTTGAATATCTCGGAAATAGCGATGATATTATTCAAGTGGTTGTCAACAATTATAAACTTTCAGAACAAGATGCAAAAAATTTTTTAAACTACCTTGCTTTTGAAATTGTACGATCGGCTGCAGTTATTACAGATAAAATATCTGATATAAACCCTAGCGACAGAAAATATTTGTATTTCACACCAGATCAAAAAGTAATAACTAAATACAAAGATAATTCTGTATACAATTCTCAAGGTTTTATGCCCACCCCTAACACATTGAAAAGCGGAGAAAAAAAATATTATCGTTCTAACAAATTATTGCTCACTAAAAAAATCCTCAATTTAGATGATGATAATGCGGTGGACTTTTTGAGTAATTATTGGGAATTTTTAGTTTCTGAAAGTAACAACTACAAACTTCAAACAAAGGATGGCAAAGGATATTTTGTTCCTGCAAATAATTTTAAAACCAAATTAGGTATTAATGCTATTCTTTGGAAATGCAAAAAGTGTGGAAAAGTAACGCAATTTAGTATTGCTAATAATTGTATTCAAACTAGTTGTGACGGAAAATTGGAAAGATTAAACTCCGAAGAATTTTGCCGAAACAATTATTATGCTATGCTTTACAAAAGCGAAAAAGTCTCGCCATTATTTGTAAAAGAGCATACTGCTCAACTTGCCAAAAAAGATGCATTAGATTATCAACAACAATTTATACGAAAAGAAATTAATGCACTTTCGTGTTCCACCACTTTTGAAATGGGTGTCGATGTCGGAGATTTGGAAACGGTATTTTTACGCAATATTCCACCTCTTGCATCAAATTATGCTCAAAGAGTAGGTCGTGCAGGTAGAAGTATAAATGCAGCCGCCTTTGCATTGACATTTGCGAGGTTAAGTTCTCACGATTTCACTTTCTTCGATAGCCCGAGGGAAATGATAAACGGAATGATTTATCCACCAAACTTTAATTTGGATAATGAGAAGATTTTAAAACGTCATATTTATGCAGTGGCTTTAAGTTTATACTTTAAAATCAATCCTAATTTGTATTCAGGCAATAATGCAAAAGCATTTATCAACGAAAAGGGGTATCGGGGTTTTATTGATTGGCTTAAATCAGAACCAAAAGAATTAACCGATTTATTAAAAAACTCAATATCAAGCACTAACCAACAATTGAAAGACAAGTACATAAACAGTTATGATTGGCTTGAGAATTTTTGTGGAGAGCAAGGTGCTTTTACAAGAATAATAAATGAGTTTGAACAGAATGTTGAGTATTTAAAGAAAGAATACGAAAAGGCAATGCGAGCAAGAGATGAGAAAACCGCCTCTGTCTTTAACCGTAATTTAGAAAGGTATCAAAAAAACGATTTGATTGATTTTCTTGTTCGTGGGAATATTCTTCCAAAATATGGTTTTCCTATTGACTCTGTAGAATTAGCACAAAATATAGCTACTCAAAGTTTTAAATCATTAAATCTAAGTCGTGATTTATCAGTTGCCATTGCCGAATATGCACCGTCTTCAGAAGTGGTTGCTGACGGAGGCTTATATACAAGTCGTTATATTAGGAAACCAATTGTAAATAAAAGCGAGATGAACGACTTTGAGAGAGCATATCTTTCAACTTGTCCCGATTGTAATAATATCAATTATTCTAAAATGCCAATAGGTCCTGACGGTAAACCTTGTGAAATTTGCGTAAAAGAACTGAAACGAAGAGATTTTTATGAAAGTATTGAACCGAGAGCAGGTTTTATTGCTGAAGAAGATGTAAAAGATGTTCCACTCAGTTCACAAGAAAGAAAATATAAAACAGAAGCAATCTATATAGGAGATAAAACAGCATACCCAATAAGTAAATATGATTATGAATTTGAAAATGTTAAATTGGAAGTTGAATCAACTGCAAATGATTCGCTTGTAGTTAAATCTACTGATTTTTTCTATGTATGTCCAAAATGTGGATATTCTATTGCAAGTGATGAAGTGAGTAAGTTGTCAGAATTTGAAGATTATAAAGCAGGTGTATCCCGAATAGAAAACAACAGAAAAGGACATAAAAACCCATTCGGGAAAGGTAATTGTAGCAATACTTCGCTAACAAAATATTGCTTGCACCACGAATTTAAGACAGATGTAGCAAAAATTTCTTTGGGTTGTGATACATACGACCAAGCCACAATGCTGTCGGTAATGTACGCTCTACTTAATTCTTTTGCCAATGAACTTAACATTGAAAGACGAGATATTAAGGCTTGTTTAACATACAAGAGAACTAACGGCAAAATGGAACATAAGATTATCATATTCGATGCCGTTCCAGGAGGAGCAGGACATTCAAGACGACTTGTAACTGAAGACGGAGAAGTATTAAAAGCCGTAATAAAAAGAGCAATAACTTTATTAAATACTTGTGAATGTTCTCCTTCTTGCTATCGTTGCTTACGTAGTTATGAAAACCAAAAAATCCACGAAATCCTTGATAGAGAAAAGGCTTTAAACTTTTTAAAGCAATTGGACAAGACAGAAATTGAATGAAATTTGAATGAAAGACGACAATAAAGGATACTGAAAAGACAATATATTTGCTAAATGTTTATTCCGGCCATACTGACCCCACCATTCCGGTGATACTGACCCCCCCTTGGCGAGAAGGATTTTCTGAGGACAAAATTGTAAAGAACGGTCAATGGCTATTCTGTCTGTAAAATTATTCTTTTTTGTTTTTCAACACTCCTTTTTTATTATGTAACCAGTACTTGAGCACTTGCATTCTTATTTGCCGAATTTCTGCATCCTTATTTACCGAATTTCTGCATTCCTATTTGCCGAAATCTCGCATTGTTATTTGCCGTTTACATCCCACAATCACCAAGCACTATAATATACAATACCCCCTCCATTTCCTACCTATAAAAGACCCCACCGGGTCTGATCTAAAATTAAATCCGGCAAAAGGATTATATCAGGCTATTGGGAAATCCAATATCATTCCTGGTATTGTAACCCACCCTTACCAAAGACAAATAGATTATCACCCAGCTTTATTCATGAAACATGTCTCCCGACTATGTATAATACGTTTGTCCAGAGTTACCCCAATAGTTACCCCCCTCGGATTTTAATCCCAAAAGGGGCGGTGGCAGGGATGCCAGAAAGCCTTTCAGGGAATTACTAAAACATTGGAGGATAAAAAAATGGCAAACAAAGTAATTAGTGACATTACAAAAGGTACAATGCTTGGTTTTGTAGGTACAATGCTTGGTAGCATTACCACTATTAAAGAAAGTGTTGGAACGTTCAAAGGAACTATTAAGAGTGAAGCATCATTCCGGCAATTTGTTGCAAAAGGTGGTGACCATGCAGGTGAAAAATATGGAGTCCTTGAATGCAGTGTCGAGCTTGAAACAAAGAACACTGTAAAGGCAAGGGTTGATACTGCCTTTCAGGGTGCTGTCGGAGATTCAGTAACAATTGAAATTACCGAAAGTACCGACAAAAAGTACAAGAATGCATTAATAATCTAAGGAAAGGGGAGCAATCCCCTTTTTTATTTCTATTGTCTGCTAATAGGGCATGAAAAAAGTATACGTATAATTCTTTCTATGAGAGTTTGCACCGTGCTTATACGGTCATTGACCGAGTTCTTCCCTGATTTGTTTCCATGTATCGGACGTTGTGTTCTTCATCTGTACAATAGGTTTTTGTGCTATCAACGGCGTTGATTGAACAATACCTGTGTTATTCTCTTTCTTTATTCTTCCCTTGAATGTTGGCAATCCTTTGATAAGTTGTTCATTGTCAATACAAAACATGTAACAAGTATCGTCCTCATAATATCCAGATACATATAATCTACTGGCAATTGTATTTCGATGTAAATCTAAACGAACAGCCAGTTGAGTTATGCTCTTGGATATATATCCCACCTTGTTAACCCTATCAAAGTAGCTGATAATCTTTGTTTTAGCCATATAGATTGTCGATATTATGTCTTAACACATACAAAGATATGCAATAAACATCGTTGATTGCACAATTATTGATACATACAATTTCTATCTGTCTGATATTGAATGTCATTTGTGTTTTAAACATTTTCAAGTAACTGAAAGGGGGTTTTATCATCTGTATAGGGACCTATTGGTATAGGATAATATGCTGTGGTTGTATATAGTAAAGTATATATGGTGTCCTTTGCCTTTAAGGTGTGTTATAGGATACTGCAATTTTTTTCAAGATTCCCAGATCTGAGATGAGAAAATTGATTGTTTTCCTCATCTTAGAAGGGAATTAGGACTTAAAAGTTCACCTTATGGGGTTTTTCTTTATTAATTGGCCTTTCAGGTTATTTTCCTGGTAATTGCTTTTATGAGAAATCAGAACCATTATATCAACTGAATTTCAACCGATTCTTATCTCAATATTTCTTTTCTATTTTTGTTTATCCCTGCTTAGTATTTATCCTGAGCTTAGTTAGAGGGAGAGAAGGGATCCAAAGAACCCCCTTTCCCCCTTTGACTATTGAGGCTATTTATCCCTCGCATGAGTCGTCGGTCGGTCAGGTCAAAGTTGTGAGCCCCCCTGAGCACATTGCTTCACTGCAATTAAGTTGACTGATTTGTTTCCTTGTCTCTGACAGTTTCCCCTGCAATCAACCTATAATAATGATTCCTGTTGCCTATTTAGGAGGCTTGGTCATAAATATTGAGATTGAAAAGCAGACAGGAATCAATATCGTTAAATCTCAATATAAATTGTTAAAACCAAGCTCTCCAAAAGTATTTCAAACACGATTTTCATGTCAAGTCTTTTCCCAATTATTTTCTATCTAAATGAAATAAAATGTACAATTCCCTTAATGTCAATGGTTTTAAAACAGAGGGCCAATGCCGTGAAGACTCCTTCTATGTCCGTTTTAACGATGAGGATGTGGAGGAACTGGCTAAATACGCTTTCGACATGGGATATATCCTGGAACCAGAGGTTATGGCTTCTGATCCGGAGCATCCCATGAGATTCAAGATTATCGCTAAAAACAATCCCAATGTTTATGGGTGGATTTCAAAAGTCGTTGAAAAGATTGATGATGGCTGGCAGGATTCTATTCTATACGGGTTTTACCGGCATGGATCATTCCGGAACAAATACCCTATCACATTCAACGTGAACTCTCATCAGATGCGTGGTATTCTTAAACGCAATTCATGCAAGAATCCTCGCCAGACTAATTATTTCAGAACAGTCTTTGGCATCCTTGACCTGGAACCAGAGTGTAATCCCCTTGATTTTATCTTTTCATGGCTGTGGGGCCTTAAATTTCAGCATATCTGACACATGGTTCAGGTTACAGTGATGTGAGAGGTTCTCCCTGCCGGCGATGCCGGCGGGGCAGCCTACTCGATTACCCAACGTACTAAGTTTTTTGAACTGTTTTTATTATAGTGAGCGATAATCCAGGTATCATAAATATGAAATTCTTATTTGCGCAGAAATTTGTTAGCCCTGTTCTGGGCATTTGCCCGAATATTGAAAAAGTAAAAAGGGTAATCAAAGCTATGGTAAATTCCCTTCCCCCAAGATTTAGTGTATTTATATAGTTCGTTAGAGTCGGCCGAAGAGCAGATCAGGACACCTTTATTTAAATCTATTCTTGCATCAGCATATTGAGGTACTGGATAAAACTTCAATGTCACCGAATCGGGCATGATGGAACCCAAACCCTCAGAAGTTGTTGCCTCTGATTCGGTTCTTGTCCATGTTATCGGATTGATAACAATACCCACTATATTTGATACCACCTGATTATGAGGAGGAACAACACTTGGAGCCTGAGTGTTATAGGAGATGATTACACCTATGTCATCGGGGCCCTCGGCAAATTTCAAATGAGGATTATTGACCAAATAGGTTGAAGTTACCGGATAACCGATAACGTAGGCGGCAATCATTCGCTGATAAACCTTCGGATTGGATTTCATGTATCCTGAAAGCAAATGCATCAGAACAATTGATCCTTGTGAATGTCCTGCTAAAATAAATGGGCGACCCTGATTGTAATGCTGAATATAGTAGTCGAAGGCTGCAACGGCATCTGATGTTGGAATACCACCTATTACCTTTTCCCGCTGATCTTCCGGTAAACTTAAAATATAATTGACAGCGGCTTGACGGTAATAGGGTGCGAACACATTTGCAAAAGTTTCAAAGGCCGTTGCCTGACGTTCAAATGCTGGGAGTGCGCCTGCCAACATGGAAGGGTTGTCGATGTTACATATATTTGGATCAGTTGAATTAACTTTTTGCCAGCAAGTCGGATAAAGATAAAAAACGTCGACTGCCATGACCGGGGCAGGTACTGACAACCAATGTGCAGCTTGTGAATAATCAGTAGCTATGGCAATTGGTTGGGGATCGTCATCATTCTTGCAACTACAGCAAAAAGTTGAGGTAAATACTAATGTGATCAATGGATAGATCAAAATTTTGTTTTTAGTGCTCATGTGGTCTGTTTTAAAGGAAATTTTAACATTTCTTCTTTTTGGGATATGCCATTTTTTATTATGTTGGGTAACAAGATAGTAAACGCAACGGTTGCGTTTATATTTACCTTAGTTGATTCTATGATTTCATGAAGTAATTATTGGTTTCTCTTCCGGCTTTGACTTTACCTCAAATCAGACCTGATTTAAGATCACCTCTTTTTGCGGAGAAGATTAACTCCTGATTATATGCAGATTAAGCAGATACAATGATGTAGAATTGTCATTTAAGAGGTATTGAAAGGTTAAAGTTACAATTTTCTTAATCCAGAAAACTTTTCTGATATATTTTATACCCCATAGCATTCAAACATGAATGTCTCCATTCACTTCATTTTTCTATCCAAACCTTTATGACCACCGACCTTTATCAAAAAAACCATGGCAATACAGAGTTCCGGGATGTACCGATTGACCTGGAAATTGATCTTTACCTGTTTGAAGCATATCTCAATGACCGTATCGAAGATGAGATACTTCGGATGATGGAATACTGTATTGAAAAACCCTCAGGCTGCATTACCATTCGACGAATTTACGCACCAAATAAACTTTAGGTATGATACACCCACTCGACCCAGAAAAGTCCTCCAGGATCATAAAGAATTTACTTGATGCCTGCCGGGATATTACACGTTTGTCCCTTGAAACATACAGATGGATTAACCTAAGGGCAGGATTCATCGCCCATTTTGACCTGGAGGGTTTCATTGAAGAATTTCAGACATGTCAGAACCTTCGTGATAACATCCTGGCCAACCAGATCCACAACACCTGCTGCAACCGTAGTAAGAAAGATAAAGATTACGCTTACTACCTGCAGCAATGTGAAATGTACCAGCAGATCGTAGAACGACTCCTTGCTAATCCGCAGCAGTTCAAACAGAAGAAACGTACCGATGAATTCTGTATTGAACTGTCAAAGGAAAAACAAGACGAGATACATAAAATCACGCTGGTCACCAAAAGGGGAACCTCAGCAGTTTATTGTGACAAGGATTTCCTGATCAACCTTCAAAACAACATCAGTCATTATTTAAACACCTGCGAACATGAATGCATTCGATAAAAGGATTCTCCAATTCAAGGGAGGAGAGATTGAGATCTGTGACAACAACACTGCCGGTGCGACCATTATCAGCAACTCAGAGGATGACCGGGTAATTTATGTTGATGAACCCCTGGATCTATTCATGATTGGCAAAGAGCTCCAGCGTATCGCCATGCTCAAAGATCCTTCCATTAACACATTTCACCATGCAACTTGATCTATTGAAACAGCTCTTCCGCATTAACCCAAACAACATGAAAGAATATAAACATACCGTTCCAATGCAGATGTGGTGTGAGGATGATAAACCCACCACCAAGATTCTGCTTAAGGGAAAGATGGCATTATCTAATTCTGAACTATTATCCATCATCATAGGCAACGATGGTTCCCGTAACAGGTCATGCCTGGATACGGCACGACTAATTCTTAACAAGGCTAACGACAACCTTGGTGAGATAGCCAAATTGTCTGTAATTGAACTTGTAAAGGCCGGTATCACCATGGCTCAGGCAACGAGGATAATCACCGCCTTTGAGATTGGTCGCAGACGTAGTGCCTCTGAAGTTGTTCCTAAAGAAAAGATCTCAACTTCCAGAAATGCATTTGAGATCTTCCGTTCTGTATTAACTGACAAGCCATACGAGGAATTCTGGATCATCTTACTGAATAGGGCCAACAAAGTGCTTCAGAAAGTTCAAATCAGCGACGGGGGGATATCCGGAACTGTGGTGGATCCAAAGAAAATCTTCAAAATAGCTTTGGACAATCACGCTTGCAGCATTATCCTTGGGCATAACCACCCATCGGGCAATTGCACCCCAAGTGAAGCCGACTGCAGGATCACCAAGAAGCTCGTTAACGCCGGAGTGCTTTTAGAAATCGCTGTACTGGATCATATCATCGTTGCGGATAACAACTTCTATTCGTTTTCAGATGATGGTTCACTTTCAACTTAATTATCACGAAATGGCAATTGATACACAAGATCGACAAATGGAAGTGATTAACTCCAGGATTCCACCTTTTGATGAGTTCAAAGAACGGCTGGCAGAAATATATGCAGAAGGCGATCTACAGCAATCTTACAACAGGCTTCTGTGGTATTTTGAACATATCACCTTTGAAGATAAGCCGCTTACGTGGGATTTCCTGCTGATGAAATTCAAACAGCATATCGATGAATGGAATCTGTTGTATGGCCCTAAAATGGGAACTAAATATTTCCCCACCAAAGCCTATGCATTGAGGAAGAACTTCTATGAATTTCTGGGTGATAACTGGTACGAACGGGAATTTGTCACCTCTGTCAGTCATACAGAAAGAAACAGATACCTGTTTGGAGACTTTACGGTAGGATATCTCAAAAAGCAACTCTTAGGATTTTTAAAGAACATTCCTGATGAAACAGACAAATCACCGCACTAAAAGAAAAATTCACCATGATGTGATTTTTAACCAAGACAAGAGTCCTCCACAGAGTGTTGATTTTGAAGAGGTGATCCTTGGCAGCATAATGCTGGAATCTCAGGCGGAACATGTAAAGACAGTTCTGCCAAAGATCCAGTCATATCACTTCTATAAGGAAAGTCACCAAAAGGTAAGTAAAGCCATCAAGGAACTTTACGAACAGGATTTTCCAGTTGATATTTTGACAGTAACTGAACAATGCAGAAAGAACGAAGATCTGGAAGCTATGGGTGGACCATCTTTCATCACCCAGCTAACTGGCAGGGTTGCCAGTTCTGTAAATATCGAATACTGGTTCCGGATTGTTTATCAGAAGTTTCTGCAGCGGGAGATTATACGTATCGGGCTTCAAATGTCAGATCTGGCCATGAAAGATTCCACAGATGTATTTGACCTTCTGGAGGAGTTCATTGCCGACCTGGAGAAACTTGATTCCATTCTGGTTGAAACATTAGCAACAACAGCAAACAGGCTGGCTGATGAGATGATAACCGAACTGGATATTGTTTCGTTCCACAATTCCAGCAAGTTAGCATTGCCAGGAATGGTTTACAATCTGGGATGGCCACGCTTTGATGAAATAGTGACCCTGGGTAAAGACAAGATCATCCTGATTGCAGGGGCTGCCTCGTCCGGCAAGTCAAGGTTTATACGTGCCATAATTTACCGGCTCCTTGAAAGCTATATGGACATCTCAGTTTGCTGGATAACCCTTGAAGACTCCCGACAGGATCTTTTGCGATCTTATCTGGCATCCAAGGTTTATATCACTGCAAAACTCTTAAAGTCCCGTAAATATGATTCTTCCAAGATTGAGAAGATGAAGGAACATATATTAAAGTTCCAACGGTTTGATATCGAGTTTATTGATCAAGCGATCCGTTCGGACGATATCGTGACTCATTTTGTCCAGTTCTGCGACCAAAGAAAGGATAGGTTTAACATCCTGGTCGTAGATAACATTCTTTCTCTGGATGACCAGGGTGACTTTAAATTCGATCCCAATGGGTTCAGCAACCATGTAATGCATAATCTTCTTAAGTGCCGGCAGAAAACCAAGGGGTTGATCATTCCCCTGCACCACTTCAACGATGCTCAACAGAACAAGGAAAACTTATGGAATGGATACCGGCCAGTGCTAAAGGACATGAAAGGATCAGAGACATTCCGTCGGACTCCCAATCAAGTTTTGTTGATCAATTCATTCAACATTTATAAAGATCTGATGGCTGAATACACCGGAGTTGAACATGATCTGCTGGAACATCTTTTTATCGTAGATGCAGGAAAAAACAGGGAGGATAAGATTGGAGATTCCTCCGCACTGATTCATTTTTTTACTGAAATGGCCTACGATCAGTTCTGGGAAATTCCACTCCCTGACAAATCTCAAATTACCAATGTACAATCAATTTAACCTTCAAATAAGAAAACAAGATGATTACAGACGGCGAAAAGAGAGCCTTACAACTGGCAAAGAAGGTTTTCGAGCATTTTACGCATGATGCCCTGCCTATTGCCAGGGAGATCCTTGCCATGGAACTTGAACTGCGGGAACCTCCTGTAAATGGAGAACCAAATTCCATCCCTGATATAAAGAAGACGGATGTGATTGATTTTCCAGACTCCGATCTCATTGGCCTTGATGATCCGGCACAGCCAGTAAAACATCTCAGCGATGAACTGGTATACAGCACACAAGATTCGTTTCCATTTTAACCTTATAAAAACCACCAACAATGGCACAGAGCACAATTAAATTCATTTCTCCGCAGATGCAAAATGGCATCCAACGGACATGGCAGAACAAATTCACAGGGAAGCCCAACTACGGGTTCAACATCGTTTTTGAAGACGGGACTACCGGGAGCTGCGGATCAGAAAAGATGGTCTATCCCCTGCCGGTAGGCACTGAAGTAACTTATGAAGTAACCTTAATGGCTGGCGGAAACAACAATGTCACAAAAGTAAAGAAGGTTGAGCCAGCCGAGAATCGCACGAATGGAAAGGCCTATAATGATCCATCAACAACAAAGAGAATTGCCTTCTCGATGTGCCAGGCCATTGCCCGGTTACACTTTACCAATGCCGGGATTCAGCCAAGGACAATTGATGATGTCAACAAGCTGGCCGGGATATATAACAATTGGGTCACTTCAAGTCTTCAGGACAGTGATCCGCATTATCGTGACCTTATCTCCAGGCGTTACTATGCGCTTCAACTTGCCGTTGAGTGTATTCCTTTTTCCGGACTTGGTATCGTCAAGAAGGAACAGGTAATCGCTTCGGCGGAGACTTTTTTGAAACCTTTAAAGGAAATTGGCCATGTTGTCCAGGTTTGAGTCGGTAATGAATAGCCCCTTCAATGAATTTGTTGGGCTTCTCAATCAGATTACAAGTATCCCAAAGGAAAAGGCAAAGATCGAGGAGAAACACAGTACCGATAAACTTTCTCCAAAAATCGATCTTTCTCCGGTAACAGGAAAGATTATCGCGATCAGGGTATCAAAGTCACTTATTCGGCAACTGATCTATAAAGGAGAGCCTTATCCGGTATGCCCATACAAGGTCTATCACGCCACGCTACTTCGGGATACTGTATCACCACCGTCTGATTCTATGATCAAGGGACTGTATTTCGAGAGCAAATGTATTGGTGAATCTGCTGACGGTAGTTCAACCATTGATCTTCCCCGGCATAAGAAGACAGGGGCCAGGCTGGCTGACCATGACCGTATTGATCAGGCAGTGGAAAGATTCTTCGAGGTAAAAAAGCAGTATGGGTTGGTTATTGATAAAAACCAGACCCAGGTTTACCATAAGCGCCGTTGGATTGATCCCGAGCATAATTGGAATATTCCTGTTTTTCTTGATGGAACATTGGATTTCATTTCACCCATCACATCGCCTGGATACTGCTTTCCCTCAGCCGTTATTGATCTAAAACTAACCAAGGATAAGGATATTATTGAATCCTTCAGCAACGGATTATTCCACGCTACCCCATGGGGGAATATGGAAATGGCTGATTTCTCTGAGGCCATGATGTACAGGCTCATCTTCGGGTTACCCTTTGTTTACTTAGTATTCGATTATAAAAGGGAGAATGCCGGGTTTAAGGATATCCCAATCATCACCGATGTCAACGATCCTGATCCGCTGAAAGCTGCCAAGGCAGCTGCTCGCATGGCTGACCTTCAACGAACTATCCGATGGGTTGTAAATGCTATCCTGCAGTGGGAATCATTGGGTTGGCCGATGGTAGCACTTGGAAAGGTATGTGCTTCCTGCCCAATTCTGGACTGTCCGAAACGAAATGAAAACGCAGAAGTATGAAAACGGATGAAATCATCGACTGGGTGGAAATTCTTGAAAACGAGAACAAGGACCTAAAGAGCAGCAATGTGGAATTGGTTCTGCAAATACGCCGGTATCGGGAGCTATTGGAAAGTGTCCTGAACTTGATGGACCCCGACCAGAGCAGGATCATAAATAAGGATATCTGTGATTTTAACTATTTAAAAATCAATCAAAATGCACAACATAAATTATAACAATGATACTGGCAGGTATTCCTTCGTCAGCGCAATAGAACCCTCTTGGCATAAGTGTGGTCAGATTCTTGATCATGTTTTTACAGCCGCTGAGGCGGTGGAATTCGGTGGGCTTGATTTTACGGTAGAAAAACAAAGGCTCTTTACCGAAAGAGGACTTGATGTTCCGGATTACTTTGCAACAGTAAGGGAAGACAGTAGAGCGGTGTTGGGTTTGGTTGGTAGAGATTATACCATTGTCCAGAACCGGGATGTCTTTTCATTCTTCGATGGAATAGTAGGGGCCGGTATTGCTATCTATGAAACTGCAGGATGCCTTGGAAAAGGCGGGGTGATCTTCGTTACCGCAAAACTCCCAAAGGAAATTGTCATCGGCAATGACGGACCCATTGAAAACTACCTGGTGCTGTGCAGCTCCCATGATGGTTCAATGGCTATTACAGCATTCTTTACGCCAGTAAGGGTTGTATGTCAGAATACACTCAATGCTTCCTTCAATAACAATACCAACAGGGTTTACATCAAGCATACCCAGAATGTGAAGGAACGGTTTGTGGAAGCTGCACTGGTCATGGGAATGCACTCTGAATACCTGGATAAACTTGAGGTGGCATTCCGACTACTATATGATAAAAGGGTATCGGATCAGGATATGAAATCCATCATCACAAGAGCCTTTCTAAGTAAAGAGGAGATTAAGACTTTGGCCCTGACTGGTAACATTGAACTTTCAACCCGGAAAACAAACATGGTGGATGGAGTGGTTCAGTATTATCATCAGGCTACTGAAATAGACAGTATCCGAGGCACTGGATATGCCGTTTATAATGCAGTGGCTGGCTATTTTCAGAATGTGAAGAATTTCAGAACAGATGAGCAGAAGATGAAATCAATAGTGTTGGGAGGATTATCAACCCAGTATTCTCAGAGGGTGTTTGATAAGTTGATGAAGCAATGAATTGATTCAGTAATGATTTTTTCAACAACATGTATGAAATCTTCCTGAATTGCAATTAGGAAAATGGATTAAAAATTGCATTTGTCATCATTCATTTTGACACCCATTCTGACACCAAAAAAAATGACCGCTGCAAGTTATTGATTTACAGCGGTCATTTTCACTTCTGAGTACCCGGAGCCGGAATCGAACCGGCACGAGTGTAACCTCATTGGTTTTTGAGACCAACGCGTCTACCTATTCCGCCATCCGGGCATTTGTTCCATCCGATCCTTTTAATTGCAGCATTCGGTGTTGGGTTAAACAGGAGTGCAAAAATACCATTTTTTTTTCACCATCCAATTGTTGATACTTTAATTTGCACCACGCTTTTTAATGGTATATATTTGCGCAAAGTAATTCCCTCCACCTCATGGCAGCAAAGATCAGCATCTTCTCAGGTTCGGCCACGGCTTACCTGGGCGAGAAAATTGCGCAAAGTTATGGCGCCGAACTCGGCAAATCATCCGTGGTCCGGTTTGCCGACGGTGAATTTCAGCCCTCCTTTGAAGAAAACATCCGCGGCACCGATGTCTTCCTGATCCAGTCAACCCACGCCCCCTCCGATAATCTTTTTGAACTGCTGATGCTCATCGATGCCGCCCGGCGCGCCTCGGCCAAGACCATTGTAGCCGTAATCCCCTATTTCGGGTATGCACGCCAGGACCGCAAGGACAAACCCCGCGTATCCATCGCCTCCAAACTCGTGGCCAACCTGCTTTCGGCCGCCGGGGTAAACCGCATCATCGCCCTCGACCTGCATGCCGACCAGATCCAGGGCTTCTTCGATGTCCCTGTTGACCACCTTTACGCCTCTTCGGTTTTCATCCCCTACCTGAAAACCCTTCACCTTCCCGAACTGATCTTCGCCTCCCCCGATACCGGTGGCACCCGACGCGCCGGATCCTATGCCAAATACTTCCATACCAACTTTGTGATCTGCTATAAACACCGGTCAAAACCAAATGAAGTGGCAAAAATGAGACTGGTGGGTGATGTGAAAGGCAAGGATGTGGTTTTGCTCGACGATATCGTGGATACCGGCGGAACCCTGTGCAAGGCAGCCGAGATCATCATGGAGAACGGCGCCGCTTCGGTTCGCGCCATGGTCACACACCCGCTGCTTTCAGGCAATGCCCGTGAATATATCGAGAAATCCCAGCTCTTCGAACTGATTGTGACCGACACCATTCCAAACATGATCGACAGCCCTAAAATAAAGGTGCTCAGCACGGCCGACCTCTTTGCCGAGGTGATCCGCCGGCTTAAAAAACGGGAATCGATCTCGTCACTGTTTAAGTTTTAGAAGAATTTACTATCTTTGCAGCCCGAAAATCGTGACGCGTGACGCGTGACGCGTGACAAAAAATATTACTTTGTCAACCTGTTACCTTGTTACCTTGTCACCTTTATAATCATTAACTAAACCTATAATAACATGAAAACGGTATCATTGAGCGGTTCTCTTCGCGAGAACGTAGGGAAAAAAGATGCCAAAATGCATCGCAAGGCATTTCAGGTGCCCTGTGTCGTGTATGGCGGAAAAGAACAAATCCACTTTGTGGCAGATGAAAAGGCGCTGATGAAAATCATGCACACGCCTGTTGCCCACATTTTTGTATTAAACATTGGTGGAAAAACCATCAACACCATCGTACAGGATGTACAGTATCACCCGGTCACCGACCGCATGCTGCATGTCGACTTCATGGAGATCATTCCTGAAAAGCCTGTCACCATTGGCGTTCCTGTTAAGGTTATCGGTACTGCCCCCGGCGTTCTCCGCGGCGGCAAACTGATCAAGAAAATGCGTAAGCTCGTGATCAAGGCTTTGGTTCAAAACCTGCCTGATGAGGTTACCGTGTCCATTGACGGACTCGAGATCGGCGATTCTGTAAAGGTTTCCGGTATGGTGCTTGAAAATGTCACCTTCCTTGATCCTGCAAGCAGTGTAATCGTTGGCGTACGTACAGCACGTGCCGTTGTTGAAGAAGTTCTTCCTGGCCAGGAAGGTGCTGCTGCTGCCGGTGCTGCTCCTGCTGCCGCAACTGCCGCTGCCCCTGCTGGCGCAAAGAAAGCCTAAAGCAAATTGAAAGATTATTTTTGAAGGAAGGTGCAGGGTGCGTAACTTTGCACCTTCTTTTTTGAGTAATAAAGTAACAGGGTGACAAGGTAACAAGGTGACAGGGTAACAGGGTAAGAAAGTGAAGTATCTGATTGTAGGTTTGGGGAATATCGGGGACGAGTATGCTGATACGCGTCATAACATCGGTTTTACGGTGGCGGATGCCCTGGCGTTGAACTTCAAGGCCACGTTCGGAGTGGGCCGGCTTGCCTCGATGGCCCGGATGTCGCTGAAGGGACGGACGCTGGTGGTGATCAAGCCGACAACCTATATGAACCTGAGCGGGAAGGCGGTGCGGTACTGGATGCAAAAAGAGGATATCCCAAAAGAAAATGTTCTGGTCATTGTCGACGACCTTGCCCTGCCGCTGGGAGCACTCCGGTTAAAGGCCAAAGGGAGTGACGGGGGCCATAACGGCCTGATCAGCATCATCGAAACCATTGAAACCACTGAATTCGCCCGACTGCGGATCGGCATCGGCAGCGATTTCGCCAAAGGGTACCAGGTTGATTATGTCTTGGGGCAGTGGACCACAGAGGAGACCAAGGTCCTGATCCCCAGGATCGAAATAACGGTAGAACTTATCAAGAGTTTTGTGCTGATCGGAACCGAACGAACAATGAATTTCTTTAATAAAAGATAATAAGCTGCCTGCTGAAATGACCTCCAGGAAATAATTAGGTGATCGGAATAAAGAATTGGGTGTTTAATATGATACCTTTGTTATACTCATCCAGCATCCCTCATGAAAAATGTTATCCTGGCTCCTGCCATGATCTTGCTTTTATTCTGCAATACTATCCTGGCACCCGGTCAAAATACCACGCTGCAATCCTGCTTTTCAATTGCCCGCCACAATAATCTCCTGATTAAACAGTCGCAACACGCTGTTCAGGCGAAAAAACATGCCCTCACCGCCGAGCGGCTTTCAATCCTTCCAAAGGTCGACCTGCTGGCAGGATACAACTATCTCAGCAATCCGCTTACCATCAATCTACAGGCGGTAAAAGACGGCGTGGTGCTCGGATCATCCCGGCAAAGCGTATATACAGCCAATGAGGTTTACCGGCAAATCACAGGCGTGGATCTCCCCGGACCGGTGCAGCAGGAGATCTACAACACCTCCACAAATATCATCAACACCGCTTACCCGGACTATAACCCTGAATTAAGCCAGCAACAGTATTTTACTGCAGGTCTCCTGGTCAGGCAGCCGATATGGCTTGGGGGAAAACTGAACATTGCACGTAATGTAGCCGCCACCGAACTTAAATCGGGGATCATCAACCAGCAAATCGTCGAAAACGAACTCGATTTCACCATCGCCCTACAATACATCCGGGTCCTTTACCTGAATACCCTGCTGGAGCTGAACAGGAAAACGGTGGTCGCCTTCGGGAACAACGAGACCTTTGTCGCCGCGCTTGTTCAGAACAACATGATCCCTCCCTATTACCAAAGCTGGACAAAGGTCCTCCTGTCACAAGCCCGCAGCAGGCTTAACAACACCCTGCTGGATAAACAGAATGCCCTGGCCGAAATGAACCGGTTGCTTGGCGTTCCGGCAGATACTACCCTGATCCTCGAAGGTCAGCTGCGGTATCAGCAATCGGATATACAACCTCCCGAAAGCGGATTGATCCTGCAGAATCCCATCATCCGGAGCGCGGGGAACAACACCCTGCTGGCCAGGACAAACATCAAAGGGACCCGGTCGCTGCTTTTCCCCAATCTGTTCGGAGTTGCCAACATCAACCTTTACCAGAAAGATTTGCCAGTGACAACCCCGCCCTGGATGGTGGGCCTGGAACTCCAATGGAACCTGTTCGACGGATTTAAAAATTATCAGCAAGTCCAGGTTTCAAAACAAATTGCCGAGGAGTTCTCTTTACAGGAGGTCAGCACCCGGAACGGAATCGATACAAAGATCGTGATTGCGCTCAACAGGCTTAAATCGATCAGGATGGATATTGCCTCCCTCGACAGCGCCCGGAGAGAGGCCGGTATTACCACCACGCTCATTCACGAACGGGCGAAGAACAGTTTTTCATCACCCAAGGATATCAACGATGCCATGATCATCCAGGAGGAGATTGAAAAAGCGTATTACACATCGGTTTTAGGTTACTACCTGGCATTGGCTGAATATTTTAACCTCGCCGGATCCTCCCAGCAGATAGCAGAATACCTTGATCAGCATTGATAGTAAAGGGGACCCCGAAACCAGATAAAAAATAACAGATGAAAAAATTTTTAAGCCGATACTGGACCATCTTTGTTCCGGTTGTTGTATTGATCATCGCGCTGATTTTTCTTTTTAAAAGGAGTGGAAACCCTGAGGAATCCTTCGTGATCGGGATGGCCGATGCAGAGTTTATCAATATCTCCTCAACCCTCCCCGGGAAAATGGATTCGCTTCCGGTCCATGAGGGCGACACGGTTAAGGAGAATCAGCTCCTGGCCATCCTCAGCAGTACCGAAGTGAGCTCTATTCAGCAACAGGCCAGACTAAACCTCGATGCGGCCACGGTACAGCTGAATTTATTGCGTAAAGGGACCCGGCCCGAACTGATCGGCATGGCGCGCAATTTATACCAGGTTGCCCAGCAGCAATATGAGGTGGCCATGCAGACCAATGAAAGGATCGAAAACCTGTATAAAAACCAGGTTATCTCCGGTGAAGAACGCGACCTGGTGCAGTTGCAGTACCGCGCATCACAGCATGAAATGGAATCGGCTAAAATGAACCTGGAGATGTTGCAGAAAGGGAACCAGCCGGAACTGATCAGGGTGGCAGAAATCGGCGTTCAGCAGGCTGAACAGGGCTTACATTTATCCCAATCAATTACGGGTGATGCCCGCATCTTTTCTCCAGCCGAGGGGATCATCTCCTCGGTGGTGATTCATAAGGGTGAATTTGTCTCCATCGGATATCCCATCATCACCCTGATGAAGCGAGGCTCCCAGTTTATCCGTTTCAACATCCGCCAGGACAGGATGAAAGGCATTTCTCCGGGGAAGGTGTTTAATGTCACCATGCCAGGATGCGAACCTCAGACCTTCGCCACCCGGGTGTCGCACATAGAACCCACGTTGGAATTTGCCGATTGGGTTCCCGTCAAGGAAAGCGGTTCTTTTGAACTCAGGACCTTTACGGTTGAGTTTGAGCCCGTTGATCCATCCCTGATCCGTGGATTCCGTCCCGGCATGACCGGCTCATTAATCCTGCCCTGATCATGGCCGTTCTGCGAATCATGATCCGGGAGTGGCGAAGGATCCTGACGATCCCCGTATTTTACTGGCTGCTGCTGGTCATGCCTCCCGTCTTATTTTTCTTCTATGCTTTTATCTATGAAAAGGAAAAGGTAAAGGATCTGCCGGTGGCTGTGTGGGATGAAAGTCATTCACCGGTTTCCAGGCAACTTACCTTTTTGCTGGAACAGATGGAGAGCATACACATCACCCGGCAGGTTAAAAGCCAATCGGAACTGGAAAATCTGATCCTGAAGGGAGAGGTGATGGGGGCTGTCCATTTTCCGGTTAAACTGGAAACACACATCCTGAGTGGCCAACCCGTGAATATCACCCTTTACACCAATGCCTCATCCCTTGTGCCTGCCAAATTACTTTTCAAAAATGCCTCGGAGGTGATCATCACGGGCGGGGCGGGGATCACCCTGCAAAAACTGGTTCAGACCGGAATGAACCGAGGGAAAGCCATGGCCCTGGTAGAACCGGTCAGGCTTACAACCCTTCCCCTTTATAATCCCGGGTACAACTACTTCCAGTACCTTGTCCCCGGACTGATCACGGTAGCCCTGCAAATGATCATCATCATGGTGGGGGTGCTCATCTTCAACTACGAAGGAAAAACCGGATCGAAACAGGAACTCTATACCCTGGCCAGGGGATCGTCGCTGCGCATCCTTTCGGGAAAGATGCTTGCCCACCTTGGGGTAGCCTGGATCAACTTCATCCTGGTGACAGGGATCATTTTTCCAATTTTCGGGATTGGCCAGGCGATGCCCACCTTCCATTTTTTTATCCTTTATACCCTGCTGGCCCTGGCTTGTATCAGCATCGGATTGCTTATTTCGGTCATCATCAGCGACACCATGCTGGCCACCGACATCGCCCTTTTTTATACAGCTCCGGCCTTTGTCTTCAGCGGATATACCTTCCCCCGGTGGGCCATGCCGTGGTATGACCAGTATTACGCCCTGGTGATGCCCTATTCCTCGTTTCTCGACGGGTTTGTGAAACTTTACCAGATGCAGCTTCCCTTCAGGTATGCCTTTCATGAAATGGGAGTTTTGCTGTTGTTTTTCATTGTTACATTTTCAGTGGCCCAGGTTGTTCTGAAATTCAAGATCAGGAAGGAGTATGTTGTATGATGAAGGGGATCAAGGGTATATTTCGTGTTTTCCTCAGGGAACTGGCACTGATCGGCAAAGATCACAGCCTGCTCCTTACACTGCTCATTGCTCCCCTGCTCTATCTGTTTTTTTACGGCAGCATCTATTCCTTTAAGGAGGAGGAGAAGGTGAAACTGGCTGTCGTCGACGCCGACCAGAGCAGCTTATCACGTATGCTGATCCAGCAGATTAACAATCTGCAAATGGTAGATGTGCTGCTATCTTCTTCAGTTGCACAGGCGCAGCATGAAATGTACGAAGGAACCTGCCAGGGATATATTTACCTTGACAAAGGGCTGGAGCAAAAGGTGCTTTCCCTGCAGCAGGGGAATGTGGTACTGGCTGTCAATGCCGGGCGGTTTCTTCCTTCGAGTGACCTTATTGCGTCGGTTACGAAGGTCTGCTTGGCCGTGAGCGCCGGTGTCAGGATGCAATATTTTGAGATGAAGGGGTTATCCGCGCAATCCTCCCTGAATGAGGCGATGCCGGTAAATCTCGACTACCGGCCGATGTTCAATGAACGATCCAGTTATGGGGCATTTCTTTTACCTGGCTTACTCATGCTGATATTGCAGCAAACCCTGCTGCTCGGGCTGGCCGAAAGTGTGGCCGCCGAACGGATGAAAAAGACCGTCGGAGAATGGTTCTCAGTTACCAATGACAGCATCCTCCCCGGAATCATTGGAAAAGGATTGTTTTATTTTTTCCTCTTTGCCTGCTATGCATTTTTTGTACTGACCATCAACTTTTCGGTGTTTCACCTCACCCTGACAGGAAGCTTCTGGGCGTTAACCCTGCTGATGATGATATTCCTGCTGACGCTGATTCCCATGGCCATGTGGATAGGCTCCTTCTTTAAATCGCAACTTCTATGTTTGCAGATCATGGCCTTTTCGTCCTATCCCATTTTCCTGATAACCGGATATTCATGGCCTTTCAGGATGCTTCCCTTTTTTATCCAGGTGATTTCCTCCCTTTTGCCTACCACCCCTTTTATGCGGGCCTATATTTCGGTGGCCCAGCAAGGCGGAAGTCTTACCGACAACTGGATCACCCTGATGCACATGCTGGCGTTGATGGTATTTTTTTCAGGCCTGTGTTTCTGGCGATTTAAACATTTGGTGATATCTCATTTTCGCGTACTTACGCGATAATTTTGAATTCGGACTCAACATTTTCCTGAAATTATTTTTTATTATATTTTTTATTTAAAATATTATCTACCTTTATACTTTGGAAATCAGTTATTTCTTTTTTTTGAACGATATGCTTTAATTTAATCCCTGTTTCCGGCTCACCCTTTGCATATCTTCATCCTTGAACAATTAAATTCCCTCTGTGAAAAATAATTCCCTTCCCCTGTGTTCCCCCTTTTTCAGGAATTGGGCAAGCGCAATTCCTGATTTTTCATCGTAAAGGAGGGATTATATAGTTAGCTATCGTGCAAAACTCCAAGACTGCTGATCCAATGCCTGCCGCAGGTGCATTGCTCCCATTGGCGGGCCTGCCTGGCAAGGGGATGGCACGTTTGGTATTTGACCTTATCCTCCCCTACCGGGGCTGGCTCACAGTGGTCCTGATCGCGATGCTCATCGAAACAGCCATGAGCATTGCTGCTCCCTGGCCGCTGAAGATCATAATCGACAACGTGGTTGGCAAACAACTGCTGCCCGGGTTCCTGGTATGGCTGCGTGATTTTTCGTTTGGTGAAAAAACCATGGCATTGGCCGGTATCGCGGCAGCCGGTACGGTGTTAATTGCTGCGATTGGGGCCATAGCCAGTTATATTGATAACTATTATACAGAAAGTGTGGCGCAATATGTGGCGAATGATCTCCGGCAGCGCCTTTACCATCACCTGCACCGCCTTTCCCTGAGATATTATGACACCCATCAGACCGGCAACCTTCTGAGTACAATCACCTCCGATGTGAGTACGATCCAGAGTTTCGCCTCCACCACATTTCTAAGCATCCTCGTCGATTCTCTCACCATCGTCGGCATGGTTGGGGTGATGCTCTATCTTAATTTCGACTTTGCACTGGTTGCTGTTGGGGTGACTCCCTTCCTGCTGCTCTTTGTTGCACGTTTTAAAACAGCGGTAAAGAAGGCAACCCACGAAGTTCGCAGGCATCAGACTGACATGGTTGCCGTGGTACAGCAGGGATTGGAATCGGTGCGTTCAGTCAAGGCATTCGGGCGGCAGGAGATGGAGGAGGGTCGCCTCAGGGAGGCGAGCATGGAAACGGTACAGGCAGCCCTGAAGGCAAGGCGTGTCAAATCATTGCTGTCCCCTATTGTTTCGGTGACTGTATCTGTTTGTGTTGCCTTCGTGCTCTGGCGTGCCGCCGGACTGATTCTAAGCGATGCCATGACCATCGGTGCGCTGACAGTGTTCCTTTCCTATCTCACCAAGTTCTTCAAACCGGTACAGGACCTTGCAAAAATGACCAACGTCATTGCACAGGCCGCAGTCGGGATGGAACGGGTGCAAACCATTCTCAATGCCGATACCATCGTTCCGCAAAAGCCCAATGCCCGTAATCCTGGAAAATTTAAAGGCGAGATTGTTTTTGAGCATGTTGCCTTCGCCTACGATCCGGAATCGCCCGTGCTCCGCGACATCAGTCTTACCATTAAACCCGGCCAGCGCGTCGGCATCTGCGGACCAACCGGCGGGGGGAAGTCAACCGTACTGAGTCTTATCCCGCGTTACTATGATCCCAACAACGGTCGTGTATTGATTGATGGCTGTGATGTTGCCGATTACAAACTCGACCAGCTTCGCGAGCAGATCGGCTTCGTATTGCAGGAAACCGTCCTGTTTGCAGGCACCATCCGCGATAACATCGCTTATGGCCGGCCCGAAGCGACACCGGCTGAAATTACAGAAGCGGCGAAAATGGCCAATGCACATGAGTTTATCGCACAAATGCCGCACGGCTATGATTCATGGGTCGGCGAGCGCGGACTAACCCTCTCGGGCGGGCAACGCCAGCGTATCGGCATCGCCCGGGCCATTGTGCGAAACGCCCCCATTCTTATCCTCGACGAACCCACCGCCGCCCTCGATACCGAATCAGAGAGATCTGTCATGGAGGCACTGGAACGCCTGATGAAAGGCCGCACTGTCATCACCATTGCACACAGGCTGAGCACCATCCGGAATGCCGACAAGATTGTTGTGCTTAAAGGTGGTTTCATCGCCGAAGAGGGCACCCATGACGAACTGATCAAACGCAACGAAATCTATGCAGGACTTTACCTCATTCAGTCAGGATCATAATCCAATTCAATATGAAACAGCATTAAACTCCAGTATATGTCAACCCGATCACTCATCGTTCTTCCGGATGAATCCTCCAAGCCATTTCTCGACGCTATCCATGGTGCCAGGAAATCGCTCCAGGTAAAAATGTTCGTGTTTTCAGATCCGGGATTGCTGAGTGCAGTTGTCGCTGCACATCTGCGTGGAGTGAAAGTCCGCATCATGCTCAATGCCGCCCGTCGCGACGGGGAGGATGACAACCAAGCCGTCCGACTGGCTTTGGAGGAAGCGGGCGTCGAAGTAAAAGACAGCAGTCCCGACTTTGGAATTACCCACGAGAAATCGATGGTGGTGGATGAGGCCGTCGGATTTGTGAAATCGCTGAACTGGGCCACGCAGAACCTGGTTGAGACCCGCGATTACGCCATTACCACAACGCATCCGCATGGGGTCAGGGAGATGATCGCCTGTTTCGACGGGGACTGGAACCGGCAGGAATTCAAACCCGGTGATAGTGCCCACCTGATCTGGTGTCCGGCCAACGGCCGCGAACGTATCGCCCGGTTCATCGATGAGGCGAAACATACGCTCTTTATCCAGAACGAACGTTACCAGGACACTGTCATCATCGAGCGTCTTGTCCGTGCCCGGGAGCGGGGGGTCAAGATCCATCTTATGGCCCGCCCGCCTCATGCACTGAAGAAAGAAAAGATCATTGAAGGTGTTGGCGGACTCCGTATCATGGACGATGTGGGCATCAAGGTTCACAAGCTCAAACACCTAAAACTGCATGGAAAGATGCTGCTGGCCGATGGCCTGCGGGCCATTGTCGGTTCGATCAACCTGGCTCCCGGCAGTTTCGACGACCGCCGTGAACTGGCCATTGAAGTTCACGATGACGAGATTGTGGATCGCCTCCACAACATTGCCCGCCACGACTGGGAACATTCGGCTCCCCTCGATCTCACGGATGCAGGGTTGTTCGTGGACCTTGAAGAACA
>SESA01000396.1_pt1 | contig 29015 bp, 26 predicted proteins | sample 3171451 | NCBI WGS metagenome assembly SESA01 (sample SAMN06051862, study PRJNA518727) | freshwater metagenome | biome: subpolar coniferous forest; feature: holomictic lake; material: water; isolation source: holomictic Lake 227, 8 m depth | place: Canada: near Kenora, Ontario | collected...
GACCCACTTGTGAATAAGGCAGTCGGCGAACTCTTGAACTTACTGAAGACGAAGTTCAATACGAGTGGCTTGTTTGATACTTCTGCTGAAGACCAGTATCTTGCTCGTTTTGATGAGGATAAGGACTATCCGGGCTACTATGACCCAGTGCTAGAGGAGGATATTCCAGCCCAGAAGCCCGATGTCCGCCAGATGACCCTAATGCGTCGGTTGATTGATAGTCCGGGTTCGGTGGGACCCGATGGTAAGTATAACCAGCACACGCCGTATTACAGACTGGGTATTCACCCTACAGACTACGATGCGATTGGGTATGATGTGGAGGCAGTGAAGCAGACAAACGCACAAGGTGATTTCACCCCAGTGCGTCCGCCAGTGGCGACGGGCGGTGCGAAACACTCAAAGTATGTCGCAATCGCTAATGATATTGTGAAGGGTTTGAAGGATATGGTGACGGCGGAGATTAAGCGTCGCTCAACTCACGGCGGAGCCCGTCCTCACCCCACCTTTGAGAGGCACCTTATCTCTATGGGGATATCGCCGGACATCTATCTCAGCCACGCAAGACAGAAGGCAAAGTCTGCGGGTCTGGCGTGGAAACTGATTGGCTTCGCAGACGACGGGAAGCATAAACTTCAAGTCCCGAATGAGGAGGGGCGACTGGTGTCGTTTGGGTCGGCGGGTATGGGCGACCACATTCTTTACAAACTGCTGAAGGACCCGACGGCGGACACGCATCGCCGACGCTATCGGGCTCGGGCGACGAAGATAAAAGGGAACTGGCGGTCGTCGTCGTATTCACCGAACTCCCTTGCCCTTGCGGTTCTATGGTAAAGTATGCCTTGATAGTCGGGATTAAATCTATGAACTTCATTCTATGAGGTCAATAGATATATTATTATTCAACGATGACCGCCTCATCGTCCGTAAGCAATTGAAACTCCTCCATCAATTGTTGTAGCATTTTCATCTGCTCTTCAATGTATTTGATTTGACGGAGGATTTGGCGGAGTTTTGTATGCGGAGACATCTCTCTACATTAGGCGGGCATTTAGGGACTTGCCGTGAGAACGCCGACCGCCCTCCATCGCCGGGGCACTCTCGGGCTTGCTCTTGTGGTAGGCATCCATCGCCTTGTGTGCGACGTTTGCGAGCGAGTGGAAGGCACCGGCACCCACAAGGCGGTCCAGTTCGCCACGAGTAGACATAGACGCCAGCGGGGCGGAGATGATGTCTTGCTCGGATAGCACACCCTTGATGATACGAGAGGAACCACGGATACTCTCAAAGAAGCCACTATTCGCCGTGATGACATAGAGTTGGGGTGTAACTGTAAAGTCACTCTGGTTATACACTGTAAGATTGAACTGTAGTGTGAAGTTACCAACCAACGATGGGGCTTGACCCGACTGTAGTGTGATGTCTTGGGATGGTTTGAGGACAAGGATGGAGCCAACAAGGGGAGCCGTCTGTCCCGTTGTGCGGGAGGCAAGGCTGACGGAAGCACCCGCAGTCGCAACGCTGGGCGTGAGATGGGTTCCGTTGCTATCCTTGCCTTGACCGGACCACGAAGCCCAATCCATATCCAAGCCGTTCTTGACGGACATAGTGTATAACTCTTGTGTCGTAACCGATGAGAGCAGACCCGAGAAGTTATCAAAGTTGACGTTCAGTGGCTTGAAATTGACCGTGCTACCCGCCGTGCCGTTGCCGAGGGAGAGATACCAATCGGCTTGCTGGTAATCGGCGACCGAGGCACCAGACGCACCAGACAGACCCGCCGAGGGGATGGTGTAGCCACCGACCGGCTTGACGTAGATGATGAGGAGGTCGGGGATAGTAGGGAGAGTGATAGTCTGCGACTGTAACTGTGTGGAGGCACCGGGGGCGAGTGCTGAGCCGGGCTGGGAGATGTAACGAGGGAACTCCATATACGGCACTACACTCTTGGGCGGTAGAGGAACATCTAATGACGGCGTGAGGAAGGTGACGTTCAGTGTGGTGTTCTTAAAGACTTGACCGCCAGAGACCGAGGTGTTGAAGGCTAGCGAACCGGGCACAATCTGGCGACCATACTGCCAAGTGGAGCGGAAGGTGCGGAGTTGGCTGGCGGGTTGTAAGTTAGCAACCAACTGGATGTTGTTGATGCCAAACAGACCCGTGTCCCACTCGCAATGGTCGGCGAAGACGAAGGGAGAGAGCACAATCGGCTCCGTCGCCTCCCAATACACATAGATTGGGATAGCATCGCCGGCAGTCGCAGTGCCGGAGACCGTTACGACGGGGACGCCCGATGAGGTCGCAACTGCGTAGGTTCCCGAATTGACCGTCGCACTGTAAGAGGCACCAACAGTGCCCGCCGGGTCCGTGAAGTAGAGATTGGGGTAGGCACCGTTCTGGACGTTGTCGTAGTCCGTGCTATCATTGTAGGCACCGAGGGGGTTATTATTGGCACCAAAGGCATCGTTGTAGGTCGCATACTTATCCAACTGGGTCGGGGATGTGCGGACAAGGCGGTTCTTCTTGTAGTCCGTTAGACGGAGCACCTCCTTCAGCACATCTTGGGAGTTGAGGATAACCGTGGTGTCGTTGATGGTCGCTTGGAGCGTCGCACAGAGGGAGTTAATGGGGAACGCCGTGAGGGCAAAGTCGTAGCCGGGGCGGATAACAACATTCGTGCTCGCCCACGTATCAACGGCTTGGGTGGAGGGGGTTGTCTTAACGACACTGAAGGTCTGGTAGCAACCAACCGACCACTGAACCTTGCGGTCCACAAAAACGTTCTCGCTGGGGACGTAAATGTTAAAGGTCATCTGGGACTGCGTGGATGCGATGGCGTTGAAAGGGGCGTTCGTCAGTGAGAGGGCACCCTTCTCAACGGCATACTTCGGGCGGGACTGAACGATACGCCCGTCCATTACGGTCATCTTCTCAATATCGGCGGACATCCTTGTATATCTTGGTCGGCGAGAATTGTTGGAGAAATTAATTAATACTCCAAGAAGTGCGGGGGGGACCGGGGTTTTTTTGCCGGACTTTTTTAGAGGTTGGCGAATTTGCTTGATGCCGTCTTCTTACGAAACATAATCTTAATGCTGACAGAAGCCATATTAAACATATTCACTGGGTATAACTGACCGTCTAGACGTCCCTTCCACCATAGTTGGATGTCTAGAGAGCGGAGGTCTTGTGCTCCCGCAATATCGCTCATACGGAACTCGGCTTGAGGCTCATACTTGATAAATCCACGGTAGGCATCGGCACCCTTGTCGGCTAGGTCCAATTCTAGGTCACCCACAATAGGCTGGAAGGCGGATGGGGTGGTGACGGCGGAGTTACCAATGTTGCCGTTGCCGAGGACGGTCGGGTCGCTCTGCTCTTCCTTCGTCACTGGGATGAGTTGGGAGGTGAAGACAAGGGAGGCAATCGGGGACCACATCGTATCCACACACGCAAAGTCTTGTGCGAGAGCCCAATAGACCTTCTGGTAGTTGATGGTTGTAGTCGGGACATAGCCGAGTGGGGGTGTGCCCGAGTAGGGAGCAAGGCGGAAGTCATTCACATTCGTGTAGAAGGCGTTTGTGAAGAAGACTTCGTTTGTCGCACCGAAGATACCAGTTCCGCTCACGCTATTCTTCGTAGTGGGGTTTAGTGTGGGAGGAGACCACGTCGGTGTGCCGGGGACGGCTTGGGCGGTAATAGGGACTGGGATGGTCGCCAAGTTCCAATAGAGTGTAGGGAAGCCCGAGAGGAGACCATACATATTGTTATTCATAAACATACGGCAGTAGGGGGCAACAAGAGGGGTGCCCGCCGTTCCCGCACTGGTAAAAGATGTGAGACGCTGACCGAAGCAGTCGCTATCCGCATAGAGTGTAATGGTGTGGCTCTGTGTGTCGTTAGCGTTCCATACTAGACGGGGAGGCACACCGACACCATTACAGAATGCGGAGAAAGAAGTGTAGGGTTGTGCGTCACTCGTCTTACTCGCCCAATCAGCCCTAAAAGCGAGATAGACTTGAACCCACGCACTGATGAGGGTAGTATTCATTAGATTGACGACATATGAGTAGTCATTCGCCCACCACCAGCGGGAGGCTAGGTTCTGGAAGGTAATTGGTCCGGCAAGCGGTGCGGGGGCTACCACTGGATTATTATTCTGCGGGACCCACAAGAGGAAGGTCTGCGGAGAGCATACGGAGATAGTAACACCGCCCGTGCCGTCACTGACTTTCCACTGTTGCTGGTAAGAAAGTGTGAATGAATAGACTGTCTGGACGGTGCCGTCACTAGGGACGTATGTGAGAGAGCCATCCGTTACCACTTGGGGGCAGAAAAGGGGTAAGTCCAAGTTCGCACCGTTCATTGAGAAGCGGATAATGCTAAAATGATAATCTTGAATGTTGAAGAGGATGGGACGGTCACGAGTTTCGTTGAAGCGGACTTGAGGGTCCAAGAGTGCTATGCCACCCACACTATCAATCTGGCTATCGTTAATGATATCAGCATTGTAGTATAGATAGTCGGGGCTATCCGCACTCCCGCCCCTAATATTCATTCCACTACGGCGGAGCATATTCTATATGCTGGACGCATTTTATTTTTTGAGGGCGTTATACGTCAGTCCGGAGACGAAGTTGTCGGGGCTCAACCCGCTCTTACGGATACAAGCGTCATACTTATCAATACTATAAGGAGCGTAGAGTAGGCGGGACACGGCGTGGCGTCCGCACGTGGCGACGGATGCCTTGTCTTGCTGGAACCCCTTTGTATTATAATAGACTGGCTTCCCCGAGGCACGGAGCAACTTTGTTAGAAACGGCTGGTCTATGTCTAACGCTTGGAGACGAGACTGGCTCAAGCCTTCCTTCTGCTCTTCGGGGGCATCGCCATAAGGGTCAAAAAACTCAATATGTTCGGGACGCTTAATCATCGCAACCCAGTGACCCATTGTGGGCGACGCATTGGGGACAAGCATAACGCTACGTCCCTTGCCGTCAAACGCCTCATCAATGGACGACATCTCACCGAGCATAGGATAGGTGATGATTTTGATATCGGGACCGAGTATTTTGCGGATATCACCGTCACTGAGGGCATATTCTTTCACTTTAGCGACACTCATTTTATAAGGATAAATATATTTACCCCTATAAAATGGCTTCCCCTTATGCGAATTGGTCGGCAACGGCGTATTATAAAGTCAATGATATCGTTCAGTATGCGGGTGGGTTCTACCAAGCAATTGTGGCGAATATCGGTGTGACCCCGAGTGCCTCTTCGCCGTGGTCTAATTACACACCTCCCGGTCAGTTCCCCGCTGGTGTCTTCGTAACGAACAATGGACCCGCTGTCGGGCAGTGGAATACTTCACAAAATCCAAACTCAACCTACGCTCAAGCAACAATATCGGGTATAGGGGCATCAATAACGGGCACCTCCGCTATCTCTGCGACCCTTCAAACAATCCCCGCTGACAATGTAACGGCAACAATTGCGGACATAGAGACACATTGGCTGATTGCGTCGGTGCCCTCATCGGCAAATGGAGGCTCTATTACCTTTGTATTATCTGGTGGAGTTCCCCTAAGACCCGCTGATTTATATGTCTCTTGGGCGGTCACAAAATATTAATACTTATAAAGATGGCGTCACCGTATGCGAACTGGTCTGCGTATGCTTATTACATAATAGGCGATATAGTTCAATATCCGGCTGGTTCCTTCTTTAAAGCAGTTGCGAACAACATCGGTGTGACCCCGAGTGCCTCTTCGCCGTGGAGCACTTATACGCCACCGGGTGGTGGTGGCGGTGTAACGTCGGTGTCTGCCGGCAGTGGTATTACAGTCACTGGTGCGACCGCAACTCCTACAGTCTCCGCAAAGACTGCCAATGCCGGTGTGGGTGACCCTTATGGCGGTCTTGCGGTAGACCCCACTTACGGCACTTATATAGTCTTCAATTCGGCTAATCTAGCGATAGGAAGTGATAATAAACTCAAGTGGAACCCTAATGCCTCGGGCATCTATGTATGTTCGCCCACATCCATTCAAACTATTCCTATTACGGGATTGACGGCGAATGGTGTAGTGAATGTTACGCTTGTTTGTAATAATGCCGGACCTATAGCGTTCATAACGAGTTATGTGCCTACAACCGACCAACTAGACTTAATGTTTAGCAATACGCTATCAAGCGATTATAAAATAGTATGGTCCGTAGCAAAATATTAGATATGCCGTCCTATGAAGTAGTAATGGATAGCACACGCCGTAAGAGCACCGAGGAAGGAAGGGAGTATTTCAACGAGTATGGCTCTCATTCTCTAATCCTATAGTAGGAATGTCCGGTTCATTTTTAGACGCTCTACAGATGGGCGGGGTGTCGGCTACGGTCCTAGCAGTAATGTTTGGAGTTTATAAACTACTCACAATAGCCGTCAATCACCGTTGCCGTAGCGATTGTTGCGGTCGTTTTTTTAGTCTAGGTATTGCGGTGGAAGAGACGACGCCACCATCGCATCGGCTTTCAATAGCGGGGGAAGCCACGCTAAATCATCGTCTTCTGGGCGTGTATCAGTCGTCGGGAATGCCCGATGATAATCAACCCGGATTTGCTCCAACACCGCCAATACCTTTTGTGCGTCAAAATACGTTGCTAATAGAGAATAGAAGTCATTGGAGCGGAGTTGAGGAGGATATGAATTCCCTCGCACCCAGTCGTCAATCCACCTCTCCACCCATTCCGCCATTAATGGGTCCCCCCGTGTAGCGTTGAGTATCTTCTTCGCCGACGGCACACTAATAACACATTTCGGTTTAGAAAAAAGTTTCTGTATTTTTTTCTGTATCTCTTCACGAGTGGGAGGGGGCTTCTCCTCTTTAATCTTCTTCGGCTTCAAAGGCGACGCCCACAATGACTTCTCCATCTTACATACCGGGATGATTTTTAGGGTCTAGGATATCGCTCTCCATCTTGCCTTGTAATTTACTATCCTCCCAATGCTTATTGATATCACGGATGCCGACTTCTGCGAGCATCTTCTTCATTACCTTTCTAAAGTCATCCTCCTTCATTCCTAGAGCAAGGATAAGGTCCAACTGGCGTAGGGTGAGTTCCGTCTGCTTCTCACGCTCGGCGGTAATGCGTGAAAGGTGGAAGTATTTGCCGTATTGATATTTACTAAAATGCTCTACGCTGGTGATGAGGAACTTCATAAAGTCATTGGCTTCGGCAAGGGTCGGGAGTTGAAACTTGACGAGCATAATAAGAGGGTTCTTGTCCTTGAGTTCCTTCTTCTTGTTGAGTGCTACGGTCATAGCGTTGAGGAGTTTCGTCATCTCATCCACAATGGTCTCCTTGGTTACGATGATGAATGGCTCGGGGTTCATCTCTAAAGGGGGGTTATACTTTATTCATCCTTCCCGCCGAGCCCGTCAATTTTGTCCGCCGGGGGGGAACGGGGTTTTTTTGCCGGACTTTTTTAGTTGCGTTTTTTTCTGGGAAGTATAATCTTTCACCAAGGTATAAAAATGGATACGACCGAGTTTATGCTCCAACTCACCCGGTCCCTCATCAAGGAGCGTAAGATTGCGGAGAGCAGTGCGAAGGCATACATTAAAGTGCTTTATGTGCTAAACGATAAGAAGCCCTTTAAAAATCTAACATTCCTCAAGGCGGTGGATGCGATTGACGAGAAGATTAAGACGTATGCGGAGAGCACGCAACGGGCAATCCTTGCGAGCCTCTCGTCGGTCCTCAGCCTCTACAAGGATAAGGCGACCTTTAAGAAGCCATACACTCATTATTACGATGCGATGATGGCTCGGAATAAGGTGGCGGATGAGGCACCCAAGAATATTATGACGGAGACGCAGAAGACCAATTGGCTCACGTGGGAGGCGGTGGAGAAGAAGCGTGGGGAGTTGTTGGAAGCGGTGGGTAAGTTTGGGGATGCGAAGACGCTGAAGTCTGGCGAGTATGATACGCTCCTCAACGCTCTGCTCCTCTCACTCTATACTGAAATCCAGCCCCGTCGTAATCAAGACTACCTAGATATGTATATTGTGAAGCGTCATACGGACAAGATGGCGACGGATAAGAACTACTTGGATATGGCGACCAAGAAGTTCATATTCAATAAGTATAAGACCTCAAAGAAGTATGGGGTCCAGACGGAGGAGATACCCGATAAACTATGGGAGCAGATTAAGACCTATCTCAACTATCATCCACTCTACAAGGGTAAGGCACGGACAAGTGTAGCACCACTAAAGTTTCTCGTCACCTACCACGGCGAGGCGATTGTGGCGGTCAATGCGATTACTCGTATCCTAAACCGTATCTTCGGGAAGCGTGTGGGTGCGACGATGCTCCGCCATATCTATTTGAGTGATAAGTATGGTGATACGCTCACGGAGATGAAAAAGGATGCCGAGGGTATGGGTCACTCGGTGGCGACCCAACGCAACTACATCGTCCAGCAGTCGCCTATGCTGGTTATACAAAATGAACCACAACCTCCCGCTCCTCTCGTGTAATGGGGTTCTTGGGTGGGACGACCTTCTTCTTGCGACCGGGCTTCCCTTTTGTAGGGGCGGGGGCGGGCGGGGGGGAAGGGGGAATTTCAGCCGGAGTTTGCGGGACAAAAGCGGGTTTCATTCGTTCTACCTTACGATGATAATATTCGGGGTCCCTACTCACTCGGTATTGCGGTTTGGGTTTGTGGAACGTTCGTCGCCACACCATTCTTCAACTTATCAAGGACTTTTTTCAATTGACGTGCCGTGATAAGAGTGGCTAACACTTCTATGACGGCTTTAACCTCGGCGGGCGGTGGGCTCTCCTCAATAACCTTTTTGTTCGCCTTAATGCGACGCTGAATGTAATCGCTACTCCCCTCGTCCAATAACTTCTGTCGGTGGGTCCGCTTACGCTCACGGTTCTTCTCTAGCACGGCATCACGGTGTGCGGTGTAGTAGCGGGCATCTCGTTCTTGCTTCGTCATTCGTCTGGTAATCCATACCCGCCGGCGTATCCATCAATTTTGCCCGATACACAGCAAACGCCAAAACGCCGAGTCGGAAAAAAATGACGGCTCCGTTTCGCCCCAGCCCGACCCGCACGCACGCAGACCGAACATCCCTCCCTCCTCCAACACTCATCCCTCCTCCAACACTCATCCCTCCTCCAACAATGAGCGACTATCCCTCCCTCCTCACCCTCAACATCAAGGCGGATGTGGGTGTATCCATCAAGAAGACCGACCTCCCCGCAGAGAACCGAGACAAGATATGGCGGTGGCTGGTCGGCACCTCCGGCATCGGTCCCGGTATGCCCGCTGAACTCCACAACATCAACGACGAGATAACCGAGAGCATCACGATGGGTGCCCTCTGCGACATCCACGAGGTGCTCGCCGACTACATAACCGACAATATGGAAGAGATAATAAGCAACATCACTGACGCCTATGACTCGGCACACTGCGAGGACTGCGGGGCGAGCGAGACCCCGTCGGGCGAGCCACGGTGCGAGATACTCGTCTGCCCCCGCCAGCAGAAGCGGTGGGCGGAGAGTGTCGGCATAGGCGGAGAGCACGAGCCGTGGTGCGACCGTGACTGCGACGAGTGCGACCACTGGGGCATCAACCATCTCATCCAAGACATCAAGACGGTCACGGACCGTGAGGAATACGACACGCTCGCCGAGCGGACGGAGGACACCAAGTATGCCCTCAACGCCATCAACTATGCGAACGGACGGGTGGACCGCCTCTCCAAGAACGAGCCGACGCTGGAGCCGGCGTGGGAGGGCTACCGCAAGTGGCTCCGCCTCGCCCACACGCAAATGGAGAAGGAGATGGCGGACATCAAGACGCCGACCAAGTGGGGTCCGCTGATGATAAAGGGTGTCGCCGTCACCACCGAGGTCAAGGACGGCGTCACCTACACGGTAGAGACCTATCCCAACGGGAGCATCCTCCGCACGCCGAGACCCCCGGCTCCGCCCCCGATGCCCGTGCGTGCCGAGCGTCCGCACCTCGTCGTCAAGGAGGTGCCGGACCTCGGCATCAAGACGACGCTGGTGACGAGTAGCAAGGAACCGCTCAAGATAAATAAGGACGACCGGAATATACTCGTGCTGGAGCAGAACATAAAACCCAACGCCGGTGCGGGTAAGGCACCCGAGCCGAAGAAACTGCCTCGCCAGCCTCGCCACTGCTCCAAGTGTAGCGACACGGCACACGACATCCGTGACTGCCCCGTGTGGAAGGCGGAACTGGAGAAGAAGAAGAAGGAGGAGAACAACATCTCGCACGCCTAGACACCATCAAACAACATAAAAAAAAAACTATCTTTTTTGCTGTGTCCCCCCCAAATCGCCGGGTCCGAAAAAAATGACGCCCCCGTCGCCCGGCGTCCCGGCTCGCACTCCCCCCGCTGAATTGTCGCACGCCAAACACGACAACTCACCACACGATGACGACACCAAACTCTCCCGCCAAGAAAGAGATGAACTGGACCGCACGATACGACGCACTCGGTCTCCGCTGGGAACGCACACCTTGCCACTGGGACGCAACACTCCTCAAGAAGGTGGGTGTCGCCCACGGGTGTGGCAAGACTGCCGTCACCCACACCGACAAAGAAGGCGTCACACGGACTTGTAACGGTGTCATCCTCCACAACGATGACCGCTTGCTGATAGACTTGGATGCTGACAACGAACACACACGGTGGCTTCAGTCTCGCCTAGACCCATCCGCCACGATGGTCGGCAAGACGAAGAAGGGGTCCCACTATGTCTGTAAGGCACACCCTCGCATCACAAAGAGCATCATCACAAACGTCAACGGCGTCGGCGTGGATGTGCTGACGGGCAACACGCTCCAACTCGTCGCACCAACCGCCTACGAGATAGATGGCGTCACCCACGCCTACGAGTGGCTGAAGTTCCCCGACACACTGGCGGACCTCCCCAACTGCCCCGAGGACGTCATCAACTGGATACTCCAAGACCACCGCTATGGTGTCGCCCCTAAGGCTCCCAAGGTGCCGAAGCAACCGAAGCCCGCCGAGGACGGTGAGGAGAGTGTCGTCACACTCCCCGATGCGAACGTCATTGTCCGCCGAGACGCCAAGACGCTGGACGAGCAGATAGAGGGCTATTGCTCGTGCCTCCAGCCAGCGTTCCTCGCCGACTATGACACGTGGTTCCGCCTTGGCGTGTGCCTCAAGGGTCTCGCCGACACACCCGAGATGCTCGCAATGTTCCTCCGCCACTCACGGCGGGCGGGGACGGTCACCAAGCCCGACGGACGGAGCGTCAACTATGACACGGACGCAATGGAGACGGCGAACACTGCGATGTGGAATGAGTGGAAGCCGAATGGTCGCATCAACATCGGCTCGCTGAAGTATTGGGCGAAGAAGAACAACAAGGAGAAGTATTTCGCCGATGCGAAGACACTCTACTGGTCGCTCGTGGAAGCCAACGATGCGAACTCCTACTGCGAGATGTTCTACAACGCTATGGGCGGAGACATCATCTATAGCGAGGGTCACAAGTGCTATTACCTCTACGACGACACGAAGGGGCTCTGGACGATGTGTCGCAACGAAGCGAAAATCCACAAACTCTTCTGCGAGGTGGGACGAGACCTCTTGCTGAAGATGCTGACGGAGTTGGAGGCGGAAGAGATGGATGATGACGAGCGAGAGCGTCGGCACCGCAAGTTGAAGAAGGCACTGGAGAAGATTGGGGGTGCGAGCGTGGTGATGATGACACGCTCGTTCCTCCCAGCGTTCTGCTCTCCCGACGAAGGCGAGAACGACCCAGCCCTCTACTTCAACCAACTGCCCGACCTCCTCCCACTAGCGAACGGGGTGTGGAAGTTCAGCGAGCACAAGTTAGTGCCCTATGACCGCAACTTCTACTTCACGTTCAAAGTCCATATCCGCTACAACCCATCGGCAGACACGACACTCATCCGCAAGGCAGTGATGGACTGGTTCCACAACGACGTAACACTCGCCGACTTTGTGAAGTATTGGATGGGCTACTGCCTAACGCCCGAGACCTCACGCCAGCAGTTCCTCATCGTCATCGGCACGGCGGGAGGCAACGGCAAGTCACTGCTCTGGGGTGAGATAGCGGGTATCCTCCTCGGTCTGGACGAGAACAACCCAGACCCGCACCGGACGTTCTGGCACAAGATGGATAGCGACGCAATGGCAAACAACGGTGACAACAATGACGGCAAATATTTCCTCAACGGGAAGCGGTTCGCCTTCATCACCGAGCCGTCCAAGAAGACCAGCAAGGCGATAGACACGGAGATGCTGAAGGAACTGACTGGCGAGAAGTTCATCACTGCGAAGGCGAAGTATCTCAACGTGCTGACGTTCCCAATGAAGGCGAAGATTACCTTTGCGTGTAACAAGGTCCCGCCGATGGACCTACACCACGGAGGAATGGAACGTCGCCCGCTGGTGCTGGAGCAGAATGTGAAGCACCACCCAGACCAGATGTCGCTGGACCGAGCACCGAAGAAGGAGGTCGCCGAGGGCTGGCACCGGCTCCAAGACCCAGACTTCGTCAAGGCTCTTCTCGCCAACAAAGAGGGACTGATGCTCTGGGCTCTCCAAGGTGCGAGCGAATATGTGCGTGACCCCAAGCGTGCCCCGCCAGCGGTGATGTTCGCCTTCAAGGACAAGGCAGTCGCCAAGGGTGACACGCTCGGTGGCTGGCTCAAGGCGGTCATCACCAACTGGGCTGACGAGGACGACGACAAGCGACCGAGCGACTGGCGGTCCCGCCGGCTCTATCTCTCCGCACTGAAGACCAAGTTGAAGGATAGCGACATCGCCCACGAGAAGCACAAACTCGCTGACGTCGCCGAACGCATCAACCAGATGTGGGGGCTCGGCGTCCAAGGGCGGGTAGAGAAGGGTGATGCCTATATCCTCGGGGCGAGCATCACCGACGAAGACGACTAGAGAGTAATGTCCCACACCACCTATCCACAATAGACCACACTATAGACAACAGTTATAATCATTAAACAACAGTCACCGCCCAGTTTTTTCACACGCCAAAGTCTGCCGAAAAATCCCCGCTCCCCCCCGCCGTTGAAAAAGACTGGTTTATTGACTGTTATGGATACCCGTATCGTCTAATGGAGACCTAATCGTGGTCGGGACACACCACCTTCTTATGGACGCACCGATAGCATTCCTCAAGGGGCTTCTTCGTGCCGTCTAGCATAGCATACATCACATCGTTGAGGGCACTCTGCTCTTCCATCAGTTGCTCTGCCTTCTGGACGAGAGCAGTCTGCTCTGTGACCGCCTTCTTGAGTTGCTCTATCATCACCAGTGCGTCTCGCAGTAGGTCGCCAACTGCCTTGCGTTGAGAGGGGTTGAGTGTCGCTAGAACGTCTTCCATTGCGAGGGGTATGCGTGCGGACCAGAGCCCGGCGGGTCCGTCATTTTTTTACGCTCTGCCGAACGATAATACACAGCAGTAAAAAATTATAATTTTTTACTGCTGTGTATTATGTTTCGCCCAGTGTGAAAAAAATGAAGGCTCCGATTGCCGACACCCAGACTATCAGCCCCCAGCCCAGAGACCAGCCAAACCAGCCAGCCTCCCTCCCTCCCTCCTAATCCCTCCAAAGATGTCCCTCCCTCCCTCCCTCCCTCCTACCTCCACCGGCGTGGTGTGGACTGCCGACCTAGACCGTCGCTACAAGAACCTCATCAGCCGTGACTATCGCTACCGCAAGGACCAGAAGACGGCGTGGCACGAATACTGCCTCAAGCAAATGGCGAACCTCATCGCCCACGGCAAGGAGACAATGCCCGGCGACGTGAAGCCCGAGGGCTACCCGGTCGCCTATAAGAGCGACACCGACCACACGCTGAAGGCGAAGGTCCCCAAGCCTCCCAAGGTGGCGAAGGCACCAATCTACCCGACCCGCCCCAAGGTCGTCAAGGCACCCGCAGTGCCGGCACCTCCGCCTCCGCCCCCGCTCCCCGTGCGTGAGGAGCCGATGGAGGACCACGCTGAGCCCGAGCCCGAGCGTGAGGAGCCCGACGACGACGCCTCCAGCACCACCTCCAGCACCGCCTCCAGCGAGAAGGAGGAGGAGGAGGAAGAGGAGGCAGAGGCACCAGCGGGCGGTGCCGGCAAGCCCGCCTCGCCAGAAGGACGCAAGTGCGGGAAGTGCCGACTGCCGGGACACACCAAGGCGAAGTGCCCCAAGAAGGACTAAGCCGACAACCAAACAATAAAAAAAAAAACAACATTTTTTGCTGTGTATGCCCGCCGGCGGACCCCTAAAAATTGACGCCCCCGTTGCCCGCCCCGCCAGCCCGCATACACCACGATGAGCGTCGCCCAACTCAACCAGAGCCTCATATACGCCAACAAGCGAGTAGCCTATGCGTGGGCGAGATATTACGCAGAGGTCCGCCTACACCTACACGAAGACCACGACAACTATGATACGCTCAACCGAGTAGCCGATGACCGCACCATACCCGAACATATCAAAGAAGAAATGAAGACAATGGCGAAGGCACTCAAAAAGAAATGGGAGTGCCCGATATGTATAGACTTCATTGCCGACGACAAACTAGACATTACCAACTGCGGACATTACTATTGTAAGCCGTGTCTCCAAGGGTGGAAGGACGCAGAGAAGGCACGGGGTGAGGACAAATGGAAGTGCGGTGTCTGTAATCGCAAGCACAATTTCTAAAGCCCTTTAGATTACGATGAACGCTATGGTCGCCGAAGTCCTCCACGGGGCGGGGCTACACGACCTTGCCTATCAGTTAGACGATGGTAGTCTGGCTGGCGGTAAGCACGATATGCTCCGCCCCATTTTTTGCCGTATTGGAAGCAAGTATGCCCTACGCAATAAGATAGTCCCCCTTATCCCAGAGCATACAACCTATGTTGAACCATTTGCCGGCTCCTCTGCTATCTTTTTCAGTAAGCCCAAGGCAACCTATAATGTCCTCAATGATTTGGACCGAGATACTATCGCCCAATTGCGTCTGCTTCAGCACGCCCCCGATGCCCTAGACGCCTACCCAGATGCTACGGGGATTAACCAACACAAGGCACTATGGAGCAAACCCCAACGCACCACGGGGCAGAAGATAGCCCATAACATTATCCGCACGTGCTCCGGCTTCTCTGGGGCAGAAGTCAAGCAACCTAAGAATATCTATCGGGGACCGTCTATCCACCGTAAGGTCCATCGGGTCGCCGAATACAAAGACCGTCTTCGTGGGGTGGACCTTACCAGCCAAGACTATGCGAAGGTCATCCAAGATAACGACGGGGCGGGCACCTTCGTATTCCTAGACCCACCCTATGAGAATAGTGAAAAGCGAATGGGCTACGCAGAACATAAGGACTTTGACTTTGAGCGTCTAGTGAAGACCCTCAAGGGCATTAAGGGTAAGTTCCTTATGACGATTAACGATAGCCCCCGCATACGAGAACTCTTTAAGGGCTTCAATATCAAACCATTCGTTGCCGACACCAACCTCCGTGGCGTGAATGTAACATCCAAGAATGCGAAGAACTTCGGTGAATACAAACCTTACACTCGCAAGGAACTTTTTATCTCTAACTATAGATTGCCCGCCCGCACGTAAAAAAGTCTGCCGAAAAAACCCCGCTCCCCCCCGGCGGTAATAAGCGTGGGCTCCGCCGAAGTGAAGTTACCCACAAGAGACGGAGGTTGTCCCGTTACGGTGCCGACAATCCCCGATTAACTCTCAAAGGGGGGCGGGGGCGGTGGGGGCAACCGCACGGGCATAGGTGGGAATGATACTACAGACCGAGTAGAGTGATAAGGATTTATTGCGAACTCGTTTGTCGGCACGGTCATCATCGTCGGCGTAAATGTATGTGGCTTCTTGCCCCTACGATTTATAAGCAGTATAGTCACCGCTATACCGCTTACAATCAATAAGCATCCCATTACACTCCCTATTGCCACCCAAGTCACCGTCGGGTCGTTGGATTGTGTGGAGGCAGTGGTGGGGGGAACTCCATATACGGGACTACCGACTTGGGAGGGAGCGGGAGGTCTAGTGTTCGTTTGCGTCAATGTGTTAGATTGTGTGGGGCTCGCCGTTGCCGTTGGGGAGAGTGTCGTTAGTGGTGATGACGTATAAGTGGGGGTGTGGGTCTGGGTGGGCGTCCGTGATGCGGTCGGGGTCTCCGTCCGTGAATAGGTCGGGGTCACCGATACTACCCGTGTGCGACTAGGGCACGATGTGGGTGTGAGAGATAATGCCCTTGTCCGTGTCCCCGTCTGGGTGTGTGTGTCCGTTGGACTAAATGAATGACTGACCGTCGGCGTGTGCGTATGCGTCATTGTTTGGGTTAGAGTATTGTTTAACCCGAGTAATCCAGTTAGCAACAAACTGAATGTTATAAGTCGCATAATGCCCGTCTTAAAAAGGGCAAACATTTTAGGTGTTCTTTAGATGGGAGTTAAGAGACCCGTGGGGATATAGACCACCCGCTGGGCGTTGTTGGGGCAGTCCGCACGCTCCCCCCGTGTATAGTTATCGTCACGCTGGAAGGTATCAAACAGTTCCTTGTTATACTTAATCACATAGATGCCGTCCGTGTAGCAGTATGCGAACCAATACTGCTTTGTCGGGTCCACACACCAATCAACCTTATTACGCCCGATAATCGCCGTCGGGTAACGGTCGTGTGCGATACGCCGGGTCTTCAACTCCACATACACCGTCTTGCCCTCATTCGCATAATCAAACACGTCCCAGTGTCCTTGCCGGGTCAGCGGGACACTCAGATGCCGTTCTAGTAGTCCCATATTTCTTGCTTCACTAATTCCTCCAAAGGCAAGGTCCGCTACTTGGGTCGCCATTGTTATACCGGGGACCAACATTTTTACCAGACCTATTTGACGCAGACATTTTTTATAGTCGCCCTCATAAAGAAGATGGCTCTAACCCCCAAGTCGTTCCCAGACGACTATTCCAATGACGCACGGAGTATCTTGGAAGCGATGTCGTTCGGCACTGGGATGAAACTCGTAGGCACTATGGGACTACGAGGACAACTCTATGCCGGTGACTATGACGGCTATGAAATCGTTAATGTGCGTCATTTGAGCGACACCGTCAAACGCTTTCAGTCCAATATCAAAAAACTCCAAGGGATGGCAAATGTGACGATAGGAGATATTAAGGCGGGCGAAGTCCCCGATTGGGATATACTGAAAGGCGTGACGATTAAGGATGGTGTGGTGGCGGGATATAAAGCCGTTGAAGCATCATCAGCCCTTGATACACTCAAAAAAGCCGGCATCATCTCAACGACCGAATATAATGGGATACGACCCCTCATCAAAGCGTCGCTAACTTCAGCGGACTACTACCGTCTCAAGGATAAGGCGAAGTTCCATATTGTGCGATGGACCCCGAGTGAAGTATTGGCGGGGCATATTGTGCTACGGGACGGCAAGACCCTTACACTTGCCGATGCTATTCAAATGCCCGCCATCGTCAAACTGGATGTGATTGGGCTCGTCGGCAATAATCGCTATACGGAGTTCAGTGCCGTCTATGAATTCAAAAAGGGCAAGAAGGTGCTGAACCCCACACCGTCTAGCAAGGCAGATATGATTAAGAGCCTCCACGAAAGCATCGGTGCCTACGCATCCAACGGCAACTACTTCAAAGTCATCAAACGTCTATTCTCATTGGCGAAACTAACGGGCGAGCACGAACTCCTAGATAAATTAGAGCCTATCCTCAACTCGGACCTCGGTCGCCTTTACTACATCACGGGCGACATCGGCACACTCTTGGATTTGATTGAGCGGGCAAAGCGTGCCTCCCTCCCGACCATCCGCTTTGAGATAGACCAGTTTATCAACCGCCTTGCGAATGTCCGGCTACCTACCATTGTCGGCAAGAGCCCCTCATTGAATAAAGAGATTAGACGCATTGAAAAACTCGGTATCAATGAAATGTCCGCCCCTTTAGAGAAACTCAAAGAGAGCATAGATGGCGTCTTACAGAAGAATGCCCGTCCTATAGCAGAGGAGCATATGCCGAAGCACGGCGGGCTGGAGTTTCGCCTACCGTTAGACGATATCCAGAAGATTAAAGAGGCGAAGCCCGCCGATAAAGAGGCGACTATCGGTAAAGTGTATCATACATTAAAACAGTCCGCCCACTACTACTCGTGGCGTAACCCACCAATGGCGTTTGCCTTCCGCATCCTTGCCGATAATGTATGGGACGAATGGAAGAAGCCGGACCCGAAGGAGGCTAGCCAGATAGAGCATAAAAGACAACATAATACCGAGGCTATGCGTATCCTCAACGGCGATGAACTCGGCTTACACCAAGGACGCCGTGCCCCACGAGATGACTACCGTTTGAAATATCCTTCGTGGGAGACATACTACAAGGCGATGGTTGAGCCCTCCTTTGACCGCTTTAAAAAACAAGGAGCAGACACACCCATCGGCAGACGCCTACGCCAATACTTCTATGAAAATTACTTCGGTGAGCCTCGCACGGACAGAGTGGATAAGAAGACGGGTAAGCCCAAAGAATACAATGATAACGATGCGATTAAGGAGTTCTTGGAACGTAACCCCTTTGCCGAGGCGGGCATCATTGAACCCGATAAGACAAAGAACTACGCCTATCCGGCACACTTTGGACTGGTAGAAGGTATCGTGCCCGTCGTCACTGACCGCTCGGCGACCACACCGCCCGCCGTCACGCCACCGAAAAGCGGAGCAGAAAGCCGTTCGTGGCGTTAAGTTTTCATATTCGTGTAAATTAAAAATATCACTTCCCCCTTATAGAAAGATGCCCTCACTATCGTTTGATATGACCGACGAGGCTCGCCCAGTCGCCCGTGTTAAGGGTGGCGAATATGACGGGGAAGTGCTATACCTACACGAGGATATGGGCGGTAAGCGTAAGCCCAAGACCGCCTTTAACAAGAATAAATATGCGAAGGAAGTCCCGAGCCTCCGTGGCGTTGAACGCACTCGTGCTATGGTGTCGCTAGAGGAGGCACTCAAGAATGACGACCCGAGCGACCTCAAGCACCACGAACTCAAATCCCTCTACGACCGCATTAAGAAGGAGGATGAGAGTAGCAAGGAGATTGAATTGGACGATGAGGGGATGTTTGAACTCCTCCCTCCGCCCGATGCGAAGAAACGCTCCGTATGGTATATCGCCGGTCAGTCTGGCTCCGGCAAATCGTGGATAGCCAAGCAACTCGCCTTCTACTACCATAAACTCTTCCCTAGCCGAGGCATCTACCTTGTGAGTAAGTTAGACAAGGATGAGACCCTAGATGCTCTAAAGTTTCTTAAGCGTATCAACATCAACTCCTTCGTAGAGGACTACCCAGAGTTAGAGGAGTTCAAAGAGTGTATGGTTATATTTGATGACTATGATACTCTTACGGGTGATGCTGAAAAGGTCATCACAAAGATAGTAGATGATTTGGCTATAATGGGAAGACATACTAACACTACAATGCTCTGCCTATCACATTACCTTACTAACTATAAGAAGACACGCCTACTATTGAATGAGGCTACTCACGTTGTAGTCTATCCACTCTCTACATCATATCACGCACTACGCTATCTACTCAAGAACTATATTGGTGTGGATGAAGAGGACCTTAAACGCCATAGGAAGTTAGGGTCACGCTGGTTAATGTATAGTAAAGGCTTCCCTCAATTTATGGTATCTCAACGGTCTGCGGAGTTGTTACATCAGTAAGGCGGGGCTTGCCCCGGCGGGGGGGAACGGGGTTTTTTCGCCAGACTTTTCTATACAAAAAAGTCCGGCGAACTGTAGTGTCCCATTATAGGTATGTGTTATAAACCCTTATGCTTTTTTTCTAAATATTGATTAGACCCCCGCCGGTCCCACGGTCATCTTCTCCATAAACTCGTTCGTTAAATCCACCTTCTTGTCCTTATCATACACAAGGGTCATCTTGCCGTTGGGGTTGCCATACGTGATTTCATTCTTGGGGGTTATGTCCTCCCGCACCGCCTCCCGCAGACACTTATCCATAAACTCACGGTCCTCCCCCGCCGTTTCATCGCAATCACCGCACGGGCACTTCTCCTCGCCTAGCACCGACGCCTTCTGTTTGTGCTCTATGGCTTTGAGGTCATCGTAGAGCCATTGGAGTTTCGCTAGTAAATCATTTGCCGACTTGTTGAACTCGGCATACTTGGGGTCATCCGCCGGGAAGTTCATTGCGAGATAGGATACGGCTTCACCGGCAATTATCACGGCTTTATTAATCATTTTTCTATGATGAATAAAGATAATTATGTTTAAATTACTCCGCAGACTTGTCCTTCGGGCGTAACAGTTCTTTAACCGCCTTCATAAACCCCTTGACCGCAACACGCATTTTATCATAATTTTCAGACCGTATCCGCCTACTCTCCTCTATTTCTGCCTCTGTGTATTTATGGTTCCAAGGTGTGTATTTAATAGTCTGCGTCTCAAAGTGCTTCGGGAGGGCATCCAAGAGTTCCATAATCGTATCTGCCCGCTCTTGGCTGACGATATCTTGCCCGACCCAGTAGTCTAAATCACGCTTAAAGGTCGCCTTCCGTGTCGGTGTTATATCGTAATCTTCTGTATGGTCTTGTTTTCCCTCTTTACCGAAATATTTAGTGCTATACTGGTATAAATCCTTTTCTTCCAGACGACCACGTTTTTTCTGGTAGAATAGACTATTAATGACCCGCTCAAAGACCCGCTTCGTCAAACTCTTCTCCGCCACCTTCTTCGCACTGGGCTTCTTCGTCCGCACCAGTTTGAATGGGGCATCTACCAGTGGCGTGCGAGTGCGATTGGCTTTTGTTGGCTCGGCACCATCCTTGTAATGCTCTAGAATAAATGGCGAGGCACCGTATGACTTCTTATTCTTACCGCCCGGTGTCTGCTTGGCGTTGGCTAATCGCTTCAAATCAAACTTGCGGGGTCCGTCCATCTTTGAGCCAGTGGGAAGGTCCGTAGAGTGACCGTATTTGCCCTTGTGCTTCAACCGGTTCTCCGCCATCATACGCATAATGAAACCGCTGGCTTGCCCTCGCCCGCCACGATGCTTCTCTGACCCCACAAGCCCCTTTACAATCTTTGTATCCTCTGGGACACGAGCCTTTCTTAAATACTCAAAACGGTCGCCGACGCCGGGTATAGTGCTCGTCTTAACAAACTTAAGGGCACTCCCGGGCGTATATACAACTTCATCACCTTCTTTTAATTCCTCCAGAGTAACACTTTCTTCAAAATCTGGAGGCACAATAATACCATTTTCAGCAAGACTTTGGAGCGGTAGGAATTTCGCCCAATTGCGGGTATAATCGGGGTCAATCCTTTCACTCGCATTATACAGTTCTGTCCTCAAAGCATTTAATACCATTCTCCCTTCGTCATTCTCATCGTGTGGTATCCTTTCACTTAATGCTTGTAATGTCCTCTTTAGCAAACCATCAATAATACTCACTTTATTAGTCTGTTTTTCTCCAAACGCCCTCTCACCTAGTGGAATTATTCTGCTCGGTCGCCGTTGTGAGCGTAATTCTAACTCGGTTCTGTTAATATCATTAATCATATTTTGCGATATTCTTCCTATAAATCCACTCTGCTGGAGTTCTTCAACACCCCTTCTCAATCGGTTGATTATATCAATAGTGCCGACCCCACCACGATGCCCTTCACCTTCTAATTCGTCCGCAACCTCAACCACGGCATCTTCACGAGGCAGACCTAACTGGTCCCGAGCACGGACCGTCATAGGATTATTATACATTGTGCGTGCCTCCCGAACGACCGCTCCAGTAGCCCAATCGGCAATAGGATTATCTACAACGGCAGTCGGTTGTGGGGGCGTGGCAGTTAAAGGACGTGGGCGGGGCGGGGCGGTAAGAGCATACCCAAGGAGCCCGCTCATCGCCCCTACAATAAGAGACAACGGGACGGCATACTCCCTAGCACTCTCATTAAGCACCGTCCCAACAAATGTCGGTAAAGCAGTTAAAGAGGCGGTAGTAGCACCGACTGCGGTCGCCCGCCGTTCTCGCTCCTCCCTAGTCATACCGCCATTCAATCCCTTAATACTATGCGACATCCCAAATAACCCCGCACCTTGGAGCATAGAGTGGAGGTCATCATCGCTATCGTAACCCTCTGGCACCTCGGGTTGAAGCATCTCTATTTAATGTATCTACAATAAGTAATGAATAAAATGTGGAGTTGGGCGAGCACCGCTCACTACCTTGTCCGTGCCGGTCGTGCGACGATTAACATACAGATGCCACCCGGGACGACCCTCAAACATATCACATTTCATAAGTGTGAGAGCACGGGCGATGTTATTTTGAAGGGTCAATTAACGGCATTTAATTTTGTGCCCCCACCATATAAGGAAGATGGCACGCCACGCACGGAAGCAACTAGCGGATATGCGGGCGATGGCGATAGAAGCCGAACGCCAGAACATCATTGACCCTCGCCAGCCAAGCACGGAGGAACTCTTTGATGAGGGCGACTATGCGAATGAACTCACGGGCGTGTCTGGACTGGTGCCGTCAGCGGGACCCGCCCCCGCACCGCAAGGACCACCCCCATCAACCCCACACCCATCGGAGGGGCACGAAGTAGAACTGATGCCGATGTCGGGTAGCGGGCACGCCGACCACTCAGAAGCCCACGCAATGGGTAAGCATCTCCGTGATTATCTAACCCGGCTACACGGTCACGGTTATGCGGAGGCATTTGCGGGCGGTTGTGGATGCTCGGGCAGTGGTGCGACCCCAACAATGGGTCTCTCGCAAGTGCGTGGCGGACTGAACCTCTCGGGCAATGTAGAGCGTAGCGGGTCTTATGAGGGTCTCGGCACGCACAAGGGAATGATGCGAAAGACCGCTCGCCGTGCGTATGAGGGTGGTCGCCGGCGTGATGAGGAAGAGACTGCGTGTATTGAACGCAACGGTATCTACGACGCTGATACTAAGACTTGCTCGGTCCCCGGCAAACCCCCCCATCTGCCGTATGAGCCCGGCAAGCCCGAGGGCACACCCACAAAACTCAAGGTCCCACTCTGGTCTGCGTCCAAGGACTATTCAGCGGGCGATATGGTCCGCATCCACACCATCGGCTCCCAGTTGGATGCCCTATGGAAGGCTAATAAGGATGCTCCCAAGGGCTCCCCGAAACCAGCCGTTGATAATCCGGACTGGGATAAAGTCAGCGACACCGCAACCGGTCTAGGTCGTGGCGGGAACCGTATGGTCGGCGGACACTGCCCGAGCCGAGAGCACGCTCGTGAGGATGTGACGGGCAAGGGCAAGAAGCGTCGTGCCCCGGCTCACCCGTCCAGTGGTCGCAATGCTCGTGCGGAGATTGTGAAAAAGGTAATGCGTGAGAAGGGTATGAAGATGATTGAGGCGAGCAAGTATGTGAAGCAACACGGTCTGTATTAGATTTAAAACTGAACGTATAAGGTATAGTAAATGCCGTTACCAACTCGGGACCAGATTACTAAAATCTTTTATGAGTGTATCGCCCTATCCGCCAAGGCTGAGGAGATGGACTTTATGTTTAAAAGCAATACGGGCGAGGTCGCAATGGCGTATAAGACCCTACAGAATGAGGCAGAGTTCAAACTCCGCAAGAAGTTAAATGACCTCTGGCTCTACACGAATGATAGCGATGTTAAATTATGATTAATGAAGATTTTTATATCTAACTCCAGCATATAGAATATGTCGGCGTTTGGAACAAAGAAACGTGGGGGCGATGTTGCCCTACAGATGACCTTCCCCGAGGTCAAAGCGTCCTTCACGGCACTCACGGACCCCGAGCCGTATGGATATGAGGAGAGTAGTGCTCCCGAGCGTGCGGACCCTCCCGTAGCCCACGACCTCCAACAGAATTACCACGAGGAGAAGCGTAAGTGGGCGAACCGTAATGCGATGAACTGGGTCCATAACAACGGTCGCACTCGCTGGCTAATGAACCACAATACCTACGGCTTCACACAACCCCGCCCCGTCTTGGGTCAGCGTATCTTTGCCAACCCTTCGCTCGGCAACATCAGCGATATTTATCCCGCCCGTCGCACTATGTCTGCGGGGAACTCGCACACGGGCGATGCTCCCATCAAATGCTCTTCTACGGGACTACAAGGCGGTATCCTCCGCACCCACCAAGGGCAAGACTACTACAAGAAACTGATGTCGGCTCGCATAGACCAGTTGAATGCGATTGCGTCGGCGGTCCCACAAGGAGCCGAAGCACCATTGGCGAATGCTGGCTACCCCAAGGTAAAGAGTGATGATACGGAGGAGGTCAGCGACAAGGCAAAACTGGACCTCAAATCCCTCTTGGAGCAGATTTTAACGGAGTATGAGACCAATTCAAACCAAGCCGACTTAACCATCCCATTACAAGCCTCGCTCTACAAAACGATTATTGACGCACAAAAACTCCTCTTCCGTCTTGCGGTCAGTTTTACGAGGTATGACTTTGAAGACGCTACTCGTTATTCAAAGAACATACTTAGACTGGCACGCTCTATGATTGGTGCTCGGGAGCAAGGCGATGCCCCCGTCCAAGAGAGTGAACTCCGTAACCTCAAGCAGATAATAGTAATCGCATCGTATATTGACCGTATGTCTAAGTATGTGAATTATTCACTGGAGGAGAAGAAGTTGGCGAGTGCGAATATCATTAAAGACCTCGGTGCCTCAAAGGTTGCTCCCAGTGAGACCTTGCCACCCACTGGTATCGCTATTGAAGGCTTCCGTAACATATGGGATGAGAAGAAGGAAGCGGGAATAAAGAAATTGAATCTAAAACTCACTCGTGAATTGGCGAAACTGCTAGATATTCGCACACGTGTGGGGACGTCCTTCGTAAGCAAAGACAAACTGGATACAAAAATCATAGATGAGATTAAGTTGATTGAGAAAGCCGATAAAGAGTTTGAGGAGGAAGACCCGACAAAGGTTGGATTAGCCGACCTCCGCCGTCTGTGCCGTTGGTGGGGTCTTGACCCAGAAGGTAGCGAGGAGGACCTCTTTGCCCTTCTGGCGGGCTACTACGGATTTGAGGGAAGTGAAGACGAGGAGGAGGAGGAACCAGTTGATGAGCGGAATAAGGTGGTGCCCGCAGATGCCCCGCCCCCGCCACCCTCTGGACCAACAAATCTACCGACGCCGACACCGCTCGGCAGTGGTCGCTTTATGGTCGGCAAGATTAAGGGGCGTGCCCGTCTCAACCCCGAGGACTTCAGCGACAAGGCAAAGTTTGATGTAGATAATCGTGTCCGCTTCGGCGACCGCCAAGGTGCCTACTACGGCGAGGAGATTGGCGAGCAAGTGCCCGAGATGCCCGTCCCCGTCCCCATTGAACCCGATGGAACCTACATCCATCCCGGCTCTGGCTACACCCGTCCAATCTTCCCCAAGATGACCGTCCAGAAGAAGCCATCCAATACAATGAAGATAATTAAAGAGCCAGCACCCCCCGTCTTCCAGAATAGCAAGAACCCACCGCAACTCGGTATCTTCAAGGCGGAGCGTATGACGATGCCGAAAGCGGTCGCACCCATTCGCCCGCCATTTTCATACACGGGTGGTAAGAGCATCCTCGGTCTCACCAAGAAGAACCTACCGACGACCCACGAGGGTTATGTTAAACTTGCCGAGGTGCTACGCCAGAACGGTCATAACATCCGTGTGAATAGCGGAGCCCAACTCAAGAACATTCGTGCTAACTTTATTCGTCGCCTTGGTCTTTGAGCCCGGCGGGGGGGAGCGGGGTTTTTCTGCGGGACTTTTGCGTGTAAAAAAAAATCCGATAGTATGGTGGGTTCGTCTATCGGTTAGGACATTTGGCTTTGAACCAAGGAAGAGCGGTTCAACTCCGCTACCCACTAAAAAAATCTTATCACCTTACAAAGATGCCGTATCGTCTTCGTAAAGTGCCACGGAAGGACCTATATTGGGTCGTCGGTGAAGACGGGAAGCACCACTCAAAAGAGGGTCTCCCGAGGGCAAAAGCCGAGGCTCAAATGAGGGCATTGTATGTCGCAATGCGTAAGGAGGGCAAGGGCACTCATAAAGAAGATGTCGTCAAAGCACTACATCTTCCAAAGACCAATTCATTAAGGGAACTCGCTAAAGCCTCATCCGTCCCGCTTGATATCCTACAACAAGTCTATAACCGTGGTATTGGGGCGTATAGCACACAACCCAAGTCGGTCCGGCTCAAGGGGTCATATGTAAAGAATGTGGATGCCCCGATGGCGAAGAAACTATCCAAGGAGCAGTGGGCGATGGCTCGTGTGTATTCATTTCTAGACGGCAACCCGAAGCACGACAATGACCTACGCAAGAATAAGGGTGGTCGTCGTATGCCGGACCCTAGGGCGGACGATGAACCGAATACAACCGGCAAGAATATGACGATGATAGGGGGTGTGCCGTTGTATTGCTATTGGGAAGTATGTAAGCAGACCTATAAGATAAATAACGGTCAGCGTCCCCTTAATAACATCGGTAACCCATCTACGGGGGGTGTATTCAATCTCAAGAGTTCGTCTCCTACGGTATTGTTCTATAGCGATGGGAATGTATGTATTGTCGGGGTGCGTGGGTCGGCGACGGCGGAGGACTGGTCGGCAAATACGCAAATCCCGTTGAATAAACTCTATTGGACTGACCGTATCAAAAAAGATATTGAGATTATCGCCCCGATGGAGGCAACCCTACGCAAACAACAACCACATCTCAAGTTCTATGCGACCGGACATTCATTGGGTGGAGCAGTATGTGATATCTTACTCGCCCATAACTATGCGAGCCTTGCGGTATCGTATAATCCCGCCATAGAACCACAATACAAGCACCATAGTCATAACCATCGTATCTATAATGAGTGGGACCCCCTTTATGCGATTATGGGACGCTTTGCGACGACCTATCAAGTGCGTAGAGGTGATAAGAAACCTAGGACGTGGGCTGAATATTTTGCGTCTATGAGCCCGTGGGGTGCTATCTACACAAAGGCAATGGGGGCATTATACGCTCACAATCTAGACCGCTTTACTGGTGGTGGTGCGAAGAAGGCAAAGAATGCGTTGTATGGTGGAGTTCAGTGCCATACATTTACGGAGGACGAGTGTATCGCTCAAAACGGCATTTTTGATGCGGATACGCAAAACTGCTTTGTAAATGGCGAAAACTTAGGAGAGAAGGATTGCGACAACCCAGCCCCACCGACACCCTTCAAGCCAGTGCCGTATGAGCCGGGCAAACCGGGCTTCAAGCCAGTGCCGTATGAGCCGGGCAAACCCGACGGTCCCCCGGCACCCTTCGTCCCACCACCGAATGGCTACCGACCCGATTTGAAGCCCGATGACCCCAACCCACCGGAGCCAGTGCCGGGCACCGATATGGAGTTTCACCCCCAGTGCTATATGCCGGATAAGGTGAGCGAGGAGGCGACCAAGATTAACCAGAAGCAGATGGTCGCACAGAAGTTTGATGTCCGTAGAAATATCGTAAAGGCGAAGATTATCAATGAAAACCTACGGCGGGCGAACGGGCACGAGGCTGGTATAGTCGGCTCAACGGATAAGTGCCGTTTCTATGTGAAAGAAGACGGCTCATACGAGTTGGTAGGAGATACTAGTTTTTTGGGGCGTTGTAACACGAGTGGTTCCGTCTCGTGGAACTCTGCCGACGATATTTGGAATGGTAAGGGGGCAGAACTGATTAACGCTAGCCAGAAAAGCGACGACTATATTCGCTCACGACTGACCCAAGAGGGTTGGTTGGATACGAAATACTTACAGAAAGAGGTCAGCAAGAGTGAGTATCTCTCCCGTATTCCCGAATGGGCTAGAGCCGAAGCCTCCGCAAAGGGCAAGACGGGCAATTGTGCTCCTCGTGATACACCCGCACAAATCTACGACAAATGCGTAAAGGAGGGCTACCCCAACTGGACTGAAGCAACCTTCAACGCCGAGCGAAACAAGTTATTCAAGCACCACGCTTCACACGAATGGGACCCTACAATAAATTATCAGTCCTACACTTGCGTCCGCTACAATGGTGTATCGTATCAAGCAAAAGGTCCAACCCCTAAAGGGCGGACACCGGGGGGACCCGGAAACGATGTATTTTGGGTGGCTTGGCTTGAAGACCCACCACGACAAGCACCCATTGGTGATACAGAACCCGACTTCTCGGCACCACTAGACAAACCCAAAGCCGATAAGTTTATTGCGGACTACGGCACCACCTTCCAAGAGTTCCAGCGAAAGCGTGACGAGACTTGTAACTCAATCAAGGAGGAGAACGAGATTAAAAGTTGGGATGAATGGTGGGAGAAGATAGGCAGTAAATATAACAAGCCTTGCCAACCCCACAGAGATGGCACAAATGACCCCTTGGCGTTTAACAATACGATTGTAGATTTGGACCGCCCAGTGTGCCGTCAGTGGAGAGCCGATGCGACGAACCTAACCAATATGCTCCCGCCGGGCGAACTTGATAAGAACGGCAATCCCACTTGGATGGACTACGAACACCGCATCCCGCAAGATAAGTGGCTAACCGAGATTGACCCAGCGTATCCGGAACAACGGCGGTTTGTGAAGGACGACAAAACAAGGTGGGTATGGCGTAGCGAGACGACAACCCCCCGTCACTTGGGTAAGTTTGATATGCCGGTCCCCGGTGGGTGCGACTTCCCACCATTAGCGGGAACACCAGAAGGACGAGATGAACTCGCCAAGATGGCTCCAGAGGAATGCTTCCAGAAACAGCGTTCTTGGGCGATGCTAATGAAAGCCAATAAGGCTTCCCGCCAGTGTGCTCCTACCGATATCACTTGTAATGTATTGAACGGGGCTTTCCCATTTTTGACTGA
>SESA01000401.1_pt1 | contig 28780 bp, 22 predicted proteins | sample 3171451 | NCBI WGS metagenome assembly SESA01 (sample SAMN06051862, study PRJNA518727) | freshwater metagenome | biome: subpolar coniferous forest; feature: holomictic lake; material: water; isolation source: holomictic Lake 227, 8 m depth | place: Canada: near Kenora, Ontario | collected...
AAATTACGAAGAAGAATGCAATCCACCAAACATTACAAGCTGAATTCGTTATCTTTGGATTGGGGATTGGGGATTGGGGATTGGGGATTGGGGATTGGTTGTTGGTGATTGGTTATTCGTAAATCGTAATTCGTAAATCGTAAATCGGGCTTCGTAAATCGTAAATTCAAAATACCTCTTTCATCGTCAACACGCACATATAGTTCGGCTACCACCGCTTTCCTCTGGTCCTGCATGAGGTTCAGTACCTTGCCTTCTCAAAGCCTCAGGTTTAAAACAGGTTTCTTTCTCGCAATAGTGATTCTCTTCCGCCCCTACAAACATCCTGGTCCTGATCATTGTCCCGATGTTTCTCAAGGGCAGCTCCACATCCGCCTTCATAAAAAATTTAATCCTGAAAAGCCCTCTGTTTATCCTCACACTTGCATCCCTGCTCATGGTTCAGCCCATGCTCTGGTACCTTCAGACCGGCCATTGGCTCATCATGGTGGTGCTGGTACTACGGCGACGGGTTCGGACAAAGGCCAATGATTGATTTTTACGGGGTGTTTGCAATACTTCTGGCATCAGCACTCGGCCGGCTGAAATATGAACCTTTGCTTACTCTTGCTTTTTTCAGCGTGTATCTGTGTATCGTGCTCAACCTGTTCCAGACCTGGCAATACAGCCATAACTACATCAGCCCCGATAACATGAACTATGAAAAGTATTGTCATGTGTTTTTAAGATCTGCGGATGAGTACCGTGACTGCCTCGGAGGTTGTACCGAAGAACCTTTCTACATGTCGGACCTCAGCCGCCCCCTTGCAGCCTTCCGCGACGGAAAACGGCTGGCCGGCATTACAGGCCGGGATGCGGGATGCAGGATGCGGGAAGCGGGATGCAGGATGGTGGTTCTATCCTGAGGGAGCATTCACATAAGCTGCATCAGGGCTAAGTGAGCGAACAGAGATTTGGGTAAAGATTAAGGGTAGAGAAATGGTGAGCTCATTTAGACCGTAGCAGCGTTGTGAAGTGCTCCCGAAATGAGCGACGCAGCAACCTTAGGCGATGCAACGAACAAGAACCATAGCGACAGGCATTTCAACTGATTTTCGTTAGCACGAACAGGAAAAATCCTCCAATTATGACTCACTTAACACCCGGCACGCACCACGTCACACAAGCAAAGCAATGGCATAGGCAGAAACTCCTTCCCCGCGGCCAATAAACCCAAGCTTTTCGCTGGTCTTGGCTTTAACATTGACCTGGCTTGCCTGAATTTCAAGGGATGATGCAAGGGATTGGATCATTGATGGAATGTACTCTGCAACCTTAGGCTTCTGAAGGACGATCGTACAGTCAATATTCCCAATCGAGAAGCCTTTTTCAGAAACCAGGGCAATTGTCTTCCTCAGCAATATGCTGCTGTCGATGCCCCTGAATTCATCGGATGTGTCGGGAAACTGCTGTCCGATGTCGGGCAATCCGGCGGCACCAAGGAGTGCATCAATAACTGCGTGGATTAAAACATCGGCATCGGAATGTCCAACTGCTCCGGAACTGTATTCGATTTTAACACCTCCAAGCAGGAAGGGCCTTCCGTTTTCAAGTCTGTGAGTGTCGAAGCCGAAACCGATTCTCATTATTTACGAATTACGAGGTACGATTTACGATTTCATTTACGAAGAAAGATTGATCTGATTAATTCGTAAATCGTACTTCGTAAATTGTAAATTGCTTACTGTGATGTTTGCTTTCCTTTCTTTTCTGTGTCGAAGTTGAACAGCAGGGTAAACTGCAGGGTATTCTGAAGCGGGTTGTTCTGCTTGACAGGGATGAGATACGAGAAATCAAGTCCGAAGATGTTATACCTCAAACCGGCTCCAAGTGTAAAGAACTGCCTGTTGCCTTTGTATTTCGACTCATAAAAATATCCTGTGCGGATTGAGAACAGCTTGTTGTACCAGTATTCCGCAGCAAACGAAACGGTGATCTCCTGAAGCTCTTCCTTGAACCCGTATGGCGCATCATAAAACGACTGCATCATACCGCGAACGGCCGATACGTTATTATCCATTCCCTTGATTATGACATATGCTTTCTGAGCACTGTCATACTGTGTTACAGGGGGAGTCGGAACAAGGAGCTTATTCAGGTCGATAGCAAATGAGATCCTGTTATAATCATCGATGTCGAGTGAAAAAGAAGGTCCGAGCCTGAGGTTGGTGGGGATGAAGTTGCTCTGCACCGAAGCGCTGCTGTATGAGATCTTGGCCCCGATGTTTGAAATGTCGAAACCAAAAGCGATGATACCGCCACTTGTTCCTTTGATCTCCATGGGATGCTGGTAGTAGAACGCAATGTCGGCTGCAACAGAATAACCTGGCCTGACGCTGGCATCATAGGCATTATATCCTGGAATGAGATTTGAATAAATGAACCTTGCTGCAACAGCTCCTGCGATCTCCTTTGAGAACTTCCTTGAATATGTAGCATCCACGGCCAGTTCATTGGGTTTATAGTTCCCGAGGTCCTTACCGTTTTCATCGGTGTAATTAATCTCACCCATCGAAAAATACCTCAGCGACATTGCGATTGCCTGCTTGTCGCCGATCTTTCCATAGCCGTATAAAGATGCAAGACCGATATCGTTCACAAGTCCCCTGAGCCAGGGCACATAACCGATACCAATACCTACGGTTTTTTCACAGAAAGCATATTTTGCCGGGTTCCAGAACATCGAGTAGATATCGGGTGAAGTGGCGGCACCAACATTTCCCATACCGCCCGACCTTGCATCGGGGGCGATCATCAAAAAGGGAACTGCAGTGGAAATTACCCTGGATCCGTCGGTGGGCTCAGGAGGTAAAGTCTGGGCAAAAATATTCGATATTGCAAAGGTTAAAACCAACAATAAAACCAGTCTGTTCTTTATCTGTCGCATTCCAAAATTATTAATTGTATTTACTAAAATGGGCTGCAAAATTAACGAATTATTACATTCTATATTGCCTGTGATCCGAAAATTAGAAACAAATACCTGCCTGTCAGTTGATTATGGCAATTTTTCCTGAAGTGTTCATAAATGAACCGTTACTGCCTGCAAATTTGACAGTAAAGGGATAGATGCCGCTAAGCAGCTTATTTCCCCCTGCATCGGTGAGATCCCAGTCAATCTGCAGCGGGAGCAAGCCTGATTCACTATATGATCCGCTTAGTGTTTTCAGCTTAATCCCCGACAAATTATAGATGTCGATCGAAACAGTATAGTCCCCCTCGGTTTTCACGGGAGTAAATGAAAAATGTGTTAACGTTTTGGCGGGATTCGGATAGCAAAACACATTCTGTATGGTCATCGAAGTTTCACTCAGAACCCAGAAATAAATATCCTGCTCTGCAGAATTATCATACTGGTCAAAGGCTTTCAGGGTGAATTTATGTTGTCCGGGCTGTATTCCGCTCAGCTGGTAGCTGAGGGAACCCCTGGTGTATGATCCCAGAACAGGTTCAAAATAGTCGTTCAGGCTGATCAAATGCGCCCAATCATCATCAAGCGCCCCCACTATATCATGGCCTATGCCGAACCCGACATAGTTGATTCCTGAAGTATCGTAGAGGTCAGCGATAAGCAGTGGGTCGGGACCAGTGCGGCTGCCTGAAATAAAATTCCTGTTGTCGAGAAAGAGTGAAATGTTCGGACCAACTGTCCCGGGAATTATAGTCTGATCCCTGCCTCCGAATATCACTTTGTCGGTATATCCTTTTGCATCGGCAACTCCGTTCTCGGCATAATAACTTATCTTTCCTTTTCCGAAACTCAGGCCTACGCTTTTAGGGACAAGGAACGAAAGATTAAATTCCCCGTTTACCACAGCCACTTTAATCTTGCTCATGAGGTGGTCCTGAAGAATGAATTTCTGCGGATAACTCCCGTTTTGCTGTCCGAAGGTATTCCCAAGAGTGCTGTAAATAGTGGGCTTGTCGAAAATTCTAGCGGTGAGTGTACCGTTAAATGCATTTAATGCAGCGCCCTGGAAATCCTGTATCCTGCCTTTGACATAAACCTTTGATAAACCTAAGGCGGTATCGGCCTGGTTTTCGGGCAGTTCATTGATGCTTGTCGTAACAATATCATCCTCCGGGAAAGCCATCTGCTGTGCGGGATCTCCAAGCAGCACAAAGTTCCTGAGATATGAATTGTTCTGGTTATTGTTCTTCGAAATCTTGATCAGCTCTCCCATTTTAATATACCTGCCGTCTTTTCTGTCCATCATATGCCTGAAAAAGCTGGTGTCAAGAGACTGGTTGGTACCTGCAAAGGTGGTACGGGTGGTTGAGAACATAGCAATCCCGCCGCCTCCGGGCCTTACAATGATCTCCTCTCCTGCCGAAAAACGCTCAGGATTGTCAAACCTGCTGAATTCACAGGTAGCTGTGACGAAAACCGGCAATTTTTCAGAGTTGGTCCAGGAGTTTATATCGGCCATTGTAAGCACTTGCCGGTTGCTCCATCCTGTTTCCCCTCCATGGCCTATATAATTAATAAGGAGTGTTCCCTTCTCAACGGCGCTGTTCAAGGCCTTGTTTGCTTCGGGGAACCTGGCTCCTGCAGGGATCTTCACCATCGGATATGCATCAAAATAGATCTTGTTCACATTCAGAACAGGGTATTTCGCTGCAACGATCTTATCCAGGTCTTCCGAATTGCCAACAAAATAATTTCTCTCACCCTCATCACAAACCAGGGCAATATTGTTTCGCCAGTCGGAACAGATAGTATCTGTATTTCCGCTGTAATGAATGATCTTGTCAACCACAGTCCTTGCCTGGTTAAGGGTATTTACAGGAAACCTGCCGACTCCTATTTCAATGCTCCCGGTTGCATCATTCCCTTCGAAATCTCCCATGATCCCGAAAAAATCATCGGTAACAAAAGAAACTGTCGTATTTAAGGATTCAAGTGATTCAAGGGTAGGCACAAGGTTGTTGTTCCCCCGCACCCTGTCCTTTGCATCATAAGATCCGTCACCAAAAAGCAGGACGTATTTCGGCATGGTCGATCCAGATGCCCTGTCGTAAAGCATTTTTATGAAATCCCTGATCCCTCCCGGGTCAGGCTGTCCGCATGAAAACTCATTGAAGATCTCAGGTACCGACACAACCATGGCTTCGATCTGGTTGTGATTCAGATGAAAATCGGCAAGCCTCCGGGCTTCAGAAAGCAGGAAGGGAGGTGCAACAATGATCATTTCCTTTGGCTGAAGGGCGTGGAGATTCTGGTTAGAAACTTTTCCGGCGAAACTCACCGTATCAAAATGAGTGCCGTCGAACGCGAAGAATGTACAGAGAGAGTCGGTCCTTGCCCTGAACGTTAAATTACTTCCGGCCAGGACCGGGGTCAGCTGGGAAATGTTTGACATATTGGTGATGTTCCATACCGTGATCCCTGCCTTCGCCTTTTTCATGGTAAATTCGGTGACTTTGTTGGGGCCTTTGGAATTGATGTCCCTGAAAGTGAACTGTGGTCCGAGCCAGTAAAGGTTTCTCGACAACTGCATTTCGATAAAATCAAGCCATCCGGTTGAAGCGTCGGAGCTGGCGATGTAATCAAGTGATATCCTGATTTTGGCGGAAGGGGCAAAAAGAGTCTTTACTTTTTCAACACCCAGGGCGAAATCGCCAGGGTAATCAAGCGTGACGGGTTGAACCACGAGGCTGTCGATTTTCGCTCCATCCCGCAACAGGTTGAACTTGCTGGTTTTATCGGAACGGGCGATCACGCTCACTTTCATCCTGATTGGAGAAATGCTGTCGATATAAGGAAATGAGAAATCAAAATCATAGTGGTTTGCCGATTTGGTGAATTTCTCGCCGAACCAGCGTTTTCCCGACTGGATCACACTTACCTGGTCAAGTTCATGAAACACCATATCGTCGAAACGGGATGTAAAATAAGTTGCAGTCGTGTCATTTCGCGGTATCATTTTTACCCTCAGCCCCGGTCCCTGGTCGAGGGTCATATAATAATACGTGACATCGGAATACAGGTTCTTGGAATGCGAGTAATAATGGGTTGTGGATGCGTATTTCCATGCATCCGGACCTTCACCGTAAAACTGTATAAAATCGAGGGTGTCGAACTTCCCGTCTCCACCGTCATGGACCTGGATTGAAATTTCACGAAGGTCATCATGCCTTGCTGCCCCGTTTTGTTCGGGAACCATCCCGCTGCCGTTTCCGAAAATCCTGATGTTAGCAGTATTGATCTGGGAGGGAGTGATCCCCATTTTCTCAAGGTCATGATATCCGATGCGGTGAAGTCCGCTGTTACGGACCTTGAATTTATACCATGTGCCGTTTGCAAGGACAGAGCTTTGGGAGAACTGCGATCCGCCGAAAACAATACATGGAAAAAACAAGAGCAGGAAAAAAAACCGGAAATGTATTTTCATGAATAAGCCCCTTAGTCTATCTGATAAAAACGAGTTTTGATGATTTCGCAGCAGTGGAACCGTCGGGCAAAACCACCGTTAAACGGTAAATATAGGTACCTGCCCCAAGCAGAACACCTGAGTCGGACCGTCCGTCCCAATGGAAAGGCTCAACCCTGTAACCTCCTGAATACATTGTTGTTCTGAAGGTTTTTTCGAGACTTCCGAAAATCGAGTATATCCTGACTTCGATTTCCAGATTGCTGGTGGCCTGGTTGGTCTGGAATGAAAATGTGGTATTATCCCTGAAAGGATTTGGATAGTTCATGACCTGTTCAAGGGCAAACTGTGCCGTGGATGCGACGATGAAATCTATACCGGCCTGGGTTGAATTATTATACACATCCCAGACTTTAAGATCAAGGTGATGGGTTCCGTCATTCAGCTTGAACATAGGGTACTGTATCACGCCTGTTGCGTAGGTGTCAAGATCGGTAACATAATAATCGTTGAGGATCATCGGATTTTTGGTATCGTCATCGAGCACGGCAGTGATGTCGTGCCCTATACCGTTACCCACTGTATTGATCCCCGATTCGTCGAACACATCGGCCAGGAGCACCGGATTCTGGTTTACCACTCCTCCGTTGAAAAAGTTCCGGTCATTCATATAGACTGCAAGTGTGGGACCGCTGGTATCGTTTATTGCGTTGTTATCGTAGCCTCCCACAGTGATTGCTTCCTCATAGCCGTTCGCATCGGTTGAAGGACTGCTGGCATAATAGCTGATCCTCCCGGTACCGTATTTATAATCTATATCCTTGGGGACGATAAAGGTGAAAGAGAATTTCCCGTTTGTAACATTTGATTTACCGCTGTATACAACGTTTTTGCGCATATTGAACACGAAGGGAGGCGCTTCTTTGTCATTTGCCTTGGTAGTGACTTTGGTTAATTTATCATAGATAGTGGGCAACAGGGTTCCGTTGAAATCGGCAGCCAGGTTCATGCCATCACGCACTTCGCCCTCAATCGTAACTTTGGTAAGAGCCTTCAGGGTATCGTTTTCTATTTGGGGGTCACCGGTCTTTACAGAGGTAGTGACGACATTCAGGTTCGGATATGCGATCATGAGAGCAGGATCGCCAAGCAAAACGAACTTACGCGTATTGGGATCGCTGTCGGTCTTCGAAAGCCTGATCAAGTCGCCCATCCTGTGATATTCACCATTGACCTTTTCAAACAAATGAGTATAAAAACCAGAAGTAAGGTTCAGGTTTCCGCCGGCAAACGTAGCCCTTGTGGTCGTAAAAAGGGCAATACCACCACCTTTCGGATTCAGGAAAACATATTCTCCGGCAGATATCCTGGAGGGATCGTCCATCCTGCTGAATTCGCAGGTCGCTGTGACGAATACCGGCAGCTTGTTGTAGTTCGTCCAGCCTTGTATATCGGGGACTTCAAGCACACGTTCATGAGCCCATCCCAGTTCGCCCCCATGCCCTACGTAATTGATCACCAGCGTGCCTTTTGCGATACGCTTGTTAATGGCATCGTTTACCTCAGGGTACCTGGCGCCTCCAGGGGTGGAGATCTGTGTAAACGCGTCGAGATAAATTTTATCAATATTGTAGGTCTTGCTGATTTTGGCAGCCAGGGTCTCTGAATCCTGCATAAAGGTGTTTCCGCCGTAATTATCCTGGTCATCGGCCACAAAAGTTACCATGTTCCTCCAGTCGGACTTCACCGAGTCGGAATTACTTGAATAATGGATAATTTTATCTACCGCATTGGATGCATCCTGGGCTGTCCTCACAGGGAACCTGCCGATGCCAACATACAGGGAATCGCGGCTGTTTCCGCCTTTGATCAGTCCGAAATAATCATCCGAAACATATGAATTTATCGGGTCAAGTGATTCCCCTGACTGGAAAGAAGGAACGAAATTGGTATTATCGGGCACCCTGTCCTTATAATCATATGATGCATCTCCCACAAGTAAGAGGTACTTCAGCTTGTGAGAAGATGAAGGCCTGTTGTAGAGCATCTTCATGAAATCCCTGATGGCAGTGATATCCTGAACTCCCGAGGAGAATTCGTTATAGACTTTTTCGGGGGTTGTCACAAAAACGTTCAAACCCGAATAGGTTCTGTGAAACTGGGCCAGCCTCTCAGCCTGATCAGCGAAAGGCGGATAGGAGATCATGATATAATCCACATCGCCAAGGCTGTGCAGGTTCTGGTTTGACACAAGACCTTTGAATGTGGGAGACTGGTAAGCATTGCCGTCAAAAGCCACAAATTCCTTCAGGGTATCGGTATTCAGCCTGACGGCAAATGTGTTTCCGTTTTTCTGAGTCTCAAGGTTCATGACGTTATATGGTACTGTGACATCCCAGATATTCAGGCTCTGACCCTGTCCTGTGAGCTGAAACTCGCTGATCCTGTCTTTTTTCCAGGAAGCCGCATTCCTGAAGTTCATCTGGTTTCCATTCATGATCAGCTGCCGGCTGGCGTTCAGTTCGAAATAATTCAGCCAGCCTGTAGCCGCCGAAGCCATCGGATGGTATACCAGGTTAAGGTTAATGGTCTGGTTTGGCGCTGCGTATTCTTTGGTAACACTGCCGGCATGGGCATAAGCATCTTCAAATGTGGTCGTGGTGTAATCAATCGAGACCGACATCAGGAACTTGCCATCCGCATTCACATTAAAGTATGAATTGACGCCAATTGACCTTGAGGCTGCATTCAATGCGACCATCACAGGAACACTGGTGTTAAGATTCGGAAATGTAAACGAAAAATTCCTCGACAGCGTGAGGTCATAGATCTCTTTGTCATACCATATCCTGCCTGAGTTGATCAGGTTGATTCCATCACGGTCAAAGGCAGCATAGTCGTTAAAATTTGTGTATGTGGCTGCAGCCGTGGCAGCAGAGAACGGCCGGGTCTGTATACGCCTGCCTTCTCCCTGGTCGAAGCTGAGAAAATAACAGGCCTCATCGGAATAAATATTCCTGATATGATGGAAGAGGTTGTCGGTTTTGCTGAATTTCCAGCGATCAGGGCCTGTTGCGTAAAAAAGAATATAATCTCCTTCGCCGAAAACCCCGTTGTTCTGTGCAGAAACATAAATAGCATTCTCGATGAGGTCATCGATACGGGCGCTGTCATTCGATTCGGGCAGCATCCCTCCTCCGTTACCGTATATGCGGATGTTCTTCGGGTTGATGGAAGATACCGGAACTCCGGCATTTTTCAGATCAGTATAAGTTAAACGGTAAACCCCATCCGCAGTCACTGAAAATTTATACCAGTTACCTGTTGACAATACCGAATTTGCGGCAAAGCTATCCTGGGAAAATACTTCCCGGGCCGGGACCGACAAAGCAAATACCAGGGTGAGAAAAAGCAGCCTGGGAACAGAAAAATTTAATGTCATCTGGTGTTTTTTACTGCCTGTTATATGGTAAGACCGTAACTTCAATAAAAAGGTTTGCTTGGGTTAAAAATTTATCTCATACGAAATTATCAGGTTTAACGTTTTAATCTATCTTATATTGTAACCAAGGCATCTCAATACTGTTGATTTTTTTATTAAATTTGCGCCTTTGAAGATGTTACGCAGAAAATCCTGGATTGTGAAGCGGAGAGCATTCGGCACCATTCTTTTTCTTTTTGTTTCCATGTGGACTGCCATTGCCCAGGACCCCGAGTTTTCACAGTTCTATGCGAATCCCCTGTACCTGAACCCGGCCCTGACCGGTGCAACCATTTGTCCGAGAGTAATCGGAAACTACAGGATGCAATGGCCCGGACTCGGGAAGGCCTATAACACTTACAGTTTTTCATATGACCAGTACCTCGGTATATTTCACGGGGGGCTTGGCCTGCTTGTTATGGCAGACCGGGCCGGCGGGGGTAACCTGAACACGACCACGATCGGACTTTCATATGCCTACAAGTTCAATATCACCGAGAAGCTGGATGCAAGCCTGGCTGTCAGGGGATCCTTCTACCAGAGGAGGATTGTGTGGGATAATTTCATCTTTGAAGACCAGATAGACCCCAGGAGCGGGCAGGTGATTCGTCCGACAAATGAGAAAGCCCCTGATAATCCATCGGTTATGGCCGTGGACTTTTCAGCAGGGATGTTCCTTGATTATAATGGGCTTGTTTACGGCGGATTGGCGGTTGACCATCTCACCCAGCCCAAGAACGGATTTTACAATGACAATACCTCCCAGCTGAACATGAAGATCACGGCTCATGCCGGTTCAATCATCAACCTTAAGGGAGGTTACGGGGGCGATGAAGAGAAGGAATTTTCTATCTCCCCGAATGTCTTATACCAGCAGCAAGGAGGTTTTCACCAGCTGAACCTTGGAGCATACCTGACCATAGACCCCCTGGTATGCGGATTATGGTTCCGCCATAACTTCGAAAATGCCGATGCCGTGATAGCTCTGGTTGGAATCCATTACAGAGGCCTCAGGGTGGGCTACAGCTATGACCTGAACGTATCAAAGTTATTTTCTGTATCGGGAGGGGCTCACGAGATTTCAGCCTCTTACCAGTTCCCATGTTATGAAAGAAAAAGAAAAGTCAGGGCAATAAAATGCCCGAGATTTTAGTTATATCTCTATATTTGTAAAAAATTTCGACGGATGAAAGTTCAAAAATGGTTTCATGTAAGCGTTCTTGTGGCAGTGATCCTGCTCACCGGCGCCTGCAAAAAACAAACTTCACGCACCACAGGATGGGAGTATAACAACTCCAAGAACGGCGGTTTCGAAGTAAGCGCTTTCCAGGACCAGGGCACCGGCCCGGGCCTTGTATTCATCGAGGGTGGGACCTTCACCATGGGCCAGACCCAGGATGACGTCCTGTACGAATGGAACAACCAGCCCAAACGGGTTACCGTGACGAGTTTCTATATGGATGAAACCGAGACACGCAACCTCGATTACCTGGAATACCTTTACTGGCTTGCCCGTGTTTATGGTGCCGACTATCCCGGCGTTTACCGCAAAGCACTTCCCGACACCCTGGTATGGCGTGACCGCCTGGCCTACAACGAACCCCTTGTTGAGTATTATTTCCGCCATCCGGCTTACAGGAATTATCCCGTAGTGGGTGTTACCTGGGTCCAGGCTAATGATTATTGCGCATGGAGAACCGACAGGGTTAATGAAATGCTGCTCATCCGCAAGGGAATCCTTTCAATGGATCCCGCCCAGAAGAATGAAAACAATTTCAATACCGAAGCCTACCTTGCCGGACAGTATGAAGGCCTGGTTGACAAACCCATGCCCGACCTCAACCCCAACGGTACCGGAACACGAAAAGTCAAAATGGAGGATGGCATCATGCTTCCGAAATACCGTCTGCCGACAGAGGCTGAATGGGAATATGCTGCACTCGGACTGATCGGTAATACCGTTTACGAAAGAGTTGTTGAACGTAAGAATTACCCTTGGAACGGATCCTATGTACGCACAAACCAGTCACGGTACTACGGCACATTTATGGATAACTTCAAACGCGGTAAAGGCGACTACATGGGTGTTGCCGGCAACCTTAACGACGGCGCCGATATCCCCGCTTCCTGCGGATCCTATTTCCCCAACGATTACGGACTCTACAACATGGCCGGTAACGTGAGTGAATGGGTGGCCGATGTATACCGCCCTCTTTCATTCAACGATATGTCGGATATGCGTCCATATCGCGGTAACGTATTCACGACTCCGGTAAGGGATGCAGAAGGCTTCCTGGCCGAAAAAGACAGTCTTGGCCATATGAAGCAAAGAGATATTACTCCTGCTGAAGCGAAGAACCGCAAGAACTACCGCCAGGCCGACAATATCAATTACCTCGATGGCGATTACCAGTCGAACATCAGCACCGAATACTGGAGCAACTTCAACCGCGACTCTTCAGGAACAAACCTGATGTACCAGTATGGGATGAGCTCACTCATCAGCGATAAGGCCCGTGTGTACAAAGGTGGCAGCTGGAAAGATCCTGCCTATTACATGAGCCCCGGAATGCGCCGCTATCTTGACGAAACGGATGCTTCCGATGCTATCGGTTTCCGTTGCGCTATGACCCGCGTAGGTGGAGCAATCCCCGGAAAATAAACTTTTTTAACTGAATGAAAAGCTGCTCTGATATCCCGGGGCAGCTTTTTTTATATACATTCTAAATAGATTTTAGTAAATTTGCACCGAAATCATGAATTAATGTTTAGCAGTTTATCCGACCTCTATAATATATTTACAGAGCATCCCCGGATTGTTACCGACAGCCGTAACATTATTCCTTCCTGCATGTTTTTTGCTCTAAAGGGAGAGCGTTTCAACGGAAATCATTTTGCAGCTGCAGCACTCGATCAGGGTGCTTCTTATGTTATTATTGATGAACCTGAATTTCAAACCGATGCCCGCTGCCTCCTGGTTGAAGATGTGCTGCATACGCTTCAGGATCTCGCCAGGCATCACAGGAGCACTTTTACAATACCCGTCATCGGCATCACCGGTACAAACGGGAAAACAACCACCAAAGAGCTTATCAGCTCTGTCCTGTCAAGGAAGTACAAAGTGGTTAGCACTACAGGAAACCTCAACAACCATATTGGCGTTCCCCTTACCCTGCTGAGAATGGACAGGGAGACCGGGATCGCTGTCATTGAAATGGGAGCAAACCATCCGGGTGAAATTGATTTTCTTTGCCGGATCGCGTTGCCCGGGTATGGCCTTATAACCAACGTAGGAAAAGCCCATCTTGAAGGGTTCGGGAGTTTTGAGGGCGTGGTAAAAACTAAAACCGAACTCTACCGTTTTCTTTTGGAAACCGGGGGCAAAGTATTCATTAATTCTGCCGACAGCATCCTGATGGAGCATTCCCGGGAGCCGGGGCATATTAAATACGGGTTTGACGAGAACGACTTTCTAAAGGGATATCTTGCTGAATCGGGGGATTTCGTCAGGCTTAACATTACAACGAAAGACGGAAGCATTCTTGGAATACAATCCGGGCTTTTTGGGGGTTACAATGCCCCGAATATCCTTGCATCAGCCTGCATTGGAAGGTATTTCAATGTGAGTGATGAAGATATCAGGCTTGCCATTGAATCCTATACACCCGCAAATAACCGCTCCCAGGTGCGGCAAACCGGAAGGAACACTCTGGTTATGGATGCTTACAACGCAAATCCCTCCAGCATGGAAGCCGCACTGAGGTTTTTTGCTTCTTCCTCATATGAAAATAAAGTGGTGATCCTTGGCGATATGCTTGAACTTGGCGCCGAATCAGATACTCTTCACACTCAAATCCTTCAGATTATCGGAGAACTTCAGTTCCCCGAAGTTTACCTGGTTGGACCTGTTTTTACCCGGGTCAACACAAAAAGAGAGAACCTCTGTTTTAGCGACAGCGAGCTTGCAAAGCTTTGGTTCAGCCATCACTGTCCTTCTTCAAAAGCCATTCTACTGAAAGGAAGCCGGGGAATGAAGCTTGAAACAATTTCCGAAATCCTGTAAATGATGGAATATACTGCAGTCGGACTGATGTCGGGAACTTCCCTTGATGGGCTTGATATTGCGTGCTGCAAGTTTATTTTTAAAGACGGCGGATGGCATTACTCGGTTCTCCAGGCCGAAACCATCCCGTATCCCGCATCCTGGATCAATATTCTTTCGGCCCTTCCTGAGGCTTCAGCCGAGGAATATGTTTACACCGACCATCTTTTCGGCCATTATATAGGAAAACTTACAGCTGACTTTTTAAATAAACACTCTATCAGGGCTGATTTCATCTCCTCCCATGGGCATACGGTGTTTCATCAGCCCTCAAGAGGTTTTACGGCACAGATCGGCCACGGAGCTGCCATAAGGTCAGAAGTAAACCTTCCTGTGATATGTGACTTCCGTACCGGGGATGTCGCAAACGGCGGACAAGGTGCCCCGCTGGTCCCGGCCGGAGATAAATTATTATTTCCCGAATATGATTACTGCCTGAACCTTGGCGGATTTGCAAATATTTCCTGTGATGCCGGCATGGAAAGGATTGCTTTCGACATCTGCCCGGTCAATATCGTGCTTAATGAACTTGCGCTCAGGGAAGGGATGAAATTCGACAAGGATGGAACTCTCGCTGCATCCGGGCAAACCGATCCAATACTGCTTGGAAAATTAAATGAACTGGAGTTTTATTCTCAATCGGGACCCAAATCACTGGGAAAAGAATGGGTCGTTGAATATATTTTTCCACTTCTGCAGAGGTCCGGCCTGAACACCCGGGAACTTCTTAACACTTTCTGCACTCATATTTCAATGCAGATTTCCAGGCATACAGGAAATGAACAGCTTAAAAAAGTACTTGTCACGGGTGGTGGCACGCATAATAAATACCTGGTCTCGAAGATCCAGTCGCAGATCAGGCCAAAACTGATAATACCTGATTTACTTACATTAGATTTTAAAGAGGCCATAATTTTTGCCTTTCTCGGAGTTCTGCGCAAGAGAGATGAAATTAACTGCCTTAAGACCGTCACCGGAGCAAAACAGGACGGATCTTATGGGGCAAACTATTGACTTTTGAATTTAATTGTTTTATCTTTGTTCGGATTGAGTTTGAACCTGATATATAATGCTGTTTATTAACCTATTACAAAAACGACAGATATGAGTTACAAAGAAGCGATAGAGTACATGAACGCACAGCTCCCGATGTTTCACAGGGTTGGAGCTGCTGCATATAAAGCGAACCTCGACAACACTCTTGCCTTGTGTTCGGTGCTTGGTGATCCGCAGAAAAATTTCAAATGCATACATATCACCGGGACTAACGGGAAGGGCTCGGTTGCCCACATGCTTGCCTCGATTCTTCAGCAAAAAGGGCTGCGGGCAGGTTTATATACCTCTCCCCATCTTAAAGATTTTCGTGAGCGGATAAGAGTAAATGGTAAAAAAATCTCAAAAGCATATGTACCTGCTTTCATTTCAAGGAACATGGAGGAATTTGAGAAAATCAGTCCTTCGTTTTTTGAGCTTTCAGTTGCAATGGCATTCAAGTATTTCAAGGAACAGCATGTTCATGTTGCAATTGTTGAGGCAGGAATGGGAGGAAGGCTTGATTCAACGAATATAATCACGCCCCTGCTTTCGGTTATTACCAATGTCAGTCTCGACCACATGCAGTTCCTTGGTGACACAACCCTGAAAATAGCCCAGGAGAAAGCCGGCATTTTTAAACCCGGTATACCTGTGCTTATAGGAGAGCGCCAGGAGAAAATTGATGCTATCTTTAAAAAACAAGCCAAGGCCATGCAGAGTGAGATCAGCTTTGCCTCCGATCATTATTCCGCAGTAAAGATCAGGAACTGGGGTCGCAGGGCCATTCACCTGAACATTGACTTGTATAAGGACAATGAAATCTACATAAAAAAGATCCCTTGTCCGCTCGGAGGTGATTACCAGATGAAGAACCTTGTGACACTAATGGGAATTATCGACGAACTCAACAAACAGGGTTTTGGAATTACTGCCGATCACATTAAAAAAGGCATACGTTATTCGGCCATCCGCACTGGTTTCAAAGGCCGCTGGTACGTTCTTACTCAGAAACCTCTTACCATCTGCGACACCGGGCATAACGAAGCCGGGATCATGGAAGTCGTAACACAGATTGAAACGATTCCTTATGGCAAGCTTCATTTTGTTCTTGGAACCGTCAGTGATAAGGAACCCTCACTGATCCTGAAACACCTGCCTGCCAAAGCCACCTACTATTTCTGCAAGGCAGATATCCCAAGGGGAATGGAAGCAGATTCACTGAAAGAACTTGCAGCCGGGTACAAACTGAAAGGTAAAAGCTACAAGAGCGTTAAGCTTGCATATGAAGCCGCAAAGCTGGCTGCAAAGGACAATGATCTCATTTTTATCGGTGGAAGCACTTTTGTAGTAGGGGAAGTACTTTAGTAAACTGGGCGATCGGGTTGCTGGATGCAAGATGCAGGATACAGGATGCGGGGTATCATGTATCTTGCATCCTGCATCGGCGCGAAGCGCCTAGCCCCCGCTGACAAGGTGCAACACCATCACGTCATCCTGGTCTTTAATCGTTGCAGTAGAATATTCGTCTTTCTTAACGAGTACCCCGTTTATTTTTATCACAAGCATTTTAAATGAATACTTTTTTAATTTCAGAAGTTCATTTACTGTGACACTCTCCCCTTCAACCTCCTCGTGATTATTATTTAATATTATATTCATCTCTCTTTCAATATATAAGGCAACCCCCTGTTACTCTGTTACTCTGTTACTCTGTTACTCTGTCACTCTGTTACTCTGTTACTCTGTTACTCTGTTACTCTGTCACTCTATTACTCTGTTACCCTGTCACCTTCCAAAAGGATTTCCATCACCACATTCGCCTGCATATTTGCAACCATTCCAACCCTTGGAGCCAGGGGTGGCTGAGCTTCGGAAATTTCCGTGTCTTCATCCCCGCATATATGCAGGTTTCCACTTCGGCGGTAGTGAATGCTTTCATTCATCCCCCATCCTGCCATACCGACACCAACCACCAGCGGCTTATCGGGAAAAGCAGATAATACAGTCTCAATCAGCATCTCCTTCTCCCCGGCCTGGTCAAAGGCTTCTACAATCACATCACAATCCTTAAAATACCTCAGGATATGCTCAGGGTCAAGTTTTGTTTCGTATGCAATTACACTTACCGAAGAGTTTACCTGGTGTATCACCCGCTTCAGTGCAACGGCCTTTGCCTCACCAACCTGGCTCAGGAAATAATACTGCCGGTTGAGATTCGGCTCACTCACTATATCAAAATCGACCAGAACCAGCGTGCCTATGCCAACCCTGGCAAGAGCCACTGCACAATTAGACCCTAATCCACCGCATCCGGCAATCGCAACCGTTTTGGATTTCAGCTTGTGTTTTATCTCAGCAAATGTCATACTTGAAATCTGATCTGAAAAAAATCATACAAAGCTATTAAAGAAATTTCAATACCCCAATAAATCCACCTTCAGGAAACTTTACGTCAGACTCCGTAAGAGACTTATTATTCTGACATTGTCTCCCCGGAACTGTTCAGGAAAGTCAGGACAAGAGATAAGACTAATTCATCCGTTATGCAAGTCAAAGCATATCGAACTTTTTGATTTACGGGATGTTGCGATTCCAAATTTCGCTATCTTTGTGTCGTTAATTGATTAACAGATGCGAAATGCGAGATGCGAGATGCAAAACTCACTATCACTCATCCTGCATCCTGCATCCTGCATCTTGCATCCTGCATCCCGCAGCCTGCATCCAATAACCCAGTAACCCAGTAACCCAAGCATATGAATTTCTCAGAATTCCAAAAAACTCACAAACTTCTCGCTCAGTACAAATACACCTGGGCGCCTATTGACAAAGGGTACAACAACAGAACGATCTATATCAATGTCGGAGACCGTACCATCAAAGAAAAACCGGTCAGCCAGCAGATGAAGGATAAATTCATCGGCGGTAAAGGTTTCGACCTGCGCCTTCTGTGGGATGCCACCAAACCCGATACCAAATGGGATGATCCTGAAAACGAAATTGTGATATCAGGCGGACCATGCTGCGGGATCACCCAGTATTCGGGTGCTGGCAAGGCTATCTGCTGCTCAATCAGTCCGCAAACAGATATTATCGTAGATTCCAATGTGGGCGGATTTTTCGGTCCCTTCCTCAAATTCTGCGGGTTCGATGCGCTGGAGATACAGGGGAAGTCTGACCAGGAAGTCATGATAGTGTTCGAGGAAGAACGTGAAGTGGTTGAAATCTATGAAGCCGGGGACCTGCCAACCGACAGCCATATCCTCGGTGAGATCCTCCACGACATGATGGCCAACCCCGAGAATGAAAAAGACAAGTACAATGTTTCAATCGTTTCAGCAGGAACTGCCGCGGATCATTCGCTGATAGGCATGCTGAACTTCACATTTTATGACATAAAGCGTAAGAAGGTAAGGCTGAAACAGGCCGGCCGCGGTGGCATAGGAACGGTGCTCCGTGATAAAAAGATCAAGGCGGTGGTAGCCCATGTGAAAACCATCGGCGGAAACCGCAACAATGTTGTCAATATGGAAGCCATCCAGGAACGTGGCCGCAAGTTCAACAAGGAAATGAGGGATCTTGACGACAAGCAATGCGAAATGCGTTCAAAAGGCACGGCACATCTCACACATATCATGCACGATTACGACCTCCTTCCGGTGCATAATTTCAAATTCGGAAGTCATCCCGAGGTTTTTAAAATCAACGGTGAAGTCTGGAAGTCGTTTTTCACCCAGAATGTCCCCGACGGTTGCTGGGTAGGCTGTAACATGGCCTGCGCAAAGGGTGTCGACAATTACGAACTCCGCAGCGGTCCATATAAAGGTGAAAAAGTGATTGTTGACGGACCCGAATACGAAACAACTTCTTCACTTGGTTCTATCGCAGGGATTTTCAACCCTGACTTCACTATTGAAGCAAACTTCTACTGCGATACTTACGGTATCTGCACGATTTCCTGGGGAACCATCCTCGGTTTTATGATGGAATGTTACGAAAACGGCATTCTTAATGAAGAGCGCACTGGCGGGCTCAAACTTAACTTTGGCAATGCCGATGCCGCTATGGAATTGCTTCACCAGGTTTCAAGGGGAGAAGGTTTCGGCCTTATTGCCGGGCAGGGTGTAAGAAAAATGAAAGGGATCTTTGCAAAGAACGGATGGGGCGACCCCGCCTTCATGCAGGACATTGGTATGGAAAACAAGGGTCTTGAGTATTCCCAGTATGTTTCCAAGGAGTCACTCGCACAGCAGGGCGGTTATGCCATGACCAACAAAGGCCCCCAGCATGACGAAGCCTGGCTGATCTTCATGGACATGGTCAATAACCAGATCCCGACCTTTGAGAAAAAAGCAGAAGCGCTACATTATTTTCCCATGTTCCGTACCTGGTTCGGGCTTGCCGGTTTCTGCAAACTTCCCTGGAATGATGTGGAGCCCGAAAACAATGCCCAGAGCGCCGAGCCAGCGAAAGTCCCCGAGCATGTCGACAACTACGTGACCATATTCAATGCTGTAACCGGCTTAAATATTGATAAGACGGAACTGCTACGGATGTCGGAGCGTGTTTATAACTTCCAGAGGATTCTCAGCATACGACGCGGATATGGCCTTAGAAAACACGATGCCCAGCCTTATCGCGCCTGCGGACCGGTGACCAAAGAGGAATATGAATCGAGGGCCGACCGTTATGATAAGCAACTTCTCGAGAAAGTCGGGTTTGACCCCACAGGAAAATCCACCGAAGAAAAAATGGTTGTCCTGAGAAAACACCGCGAAGACCAGTATGAAAAGCTTCTTGATGCAGTGTACGAGCGCCGGGGATGGAACAAAAACGGTGTACCTAAGATCGAACATCTGAAGAACATCGGCATGGATCTGCCGGAGGTGCTCGCCGTTGTGGCGCCGCTGCAATAGAGACCTTGCTGCCTGTTTTAATAGAATAGGGAATAATCGATTATTCACTTAAACCTTCTTCCCACCTATTCATAGCTAAACCTGTACCCTATCCCCGATTCCGTATTGATCAGCCTCGGGCTCGAAGGATTGTCTTCAATTTTTTTCCGCAACTGGGCGATAAAAACACGCAAATACTGCGGTTGCTCAATATAACCCATTCCCCATATTTCTTTTAATATGTATTGATGGGTCAGTACCCGGCCTTCATTTCTGGCCAGCAGCGCAAGGAGTGAGAATTCGGTGGCCGTAAGTTTCAGCAGCTCATTGTCCTTCCTGACAATATGGTTCGCAATATCAATACTTAAGCTTCCATATTCAAGGATTGGTTTTTCAGCTAAACCCTGGCTTTGCCTGATGGTAACGCGGATCCGGGCAAGCAATTCTCCTGTGCGGAATGGTTTGGTAAGATAGTCGTTCGCCCCCTTGTCCAGAGCCTGAACAATATCCTCCTCTGAATTCCGCACCGAAAGTATAATAATTGGTTTTTCATACCATTCACGAAGCTTTTGAAGCACTTCAATGCCATCAGAATCGGGCAAGCCCAGGTCAAGAATAATCAACGCCGGCTGAACCGTGGCTGCAAGAGCCAGTCCTTCCCTGGCCGTTGAAGCTTCATGAATTTTATATCCGCTGGCCGACAGGGTAATTTCAAGCAGTCGCCGTATCTGGACTTCGTCATCGATAACAAGTATGTTCCCTAAACCTGCCATTTATTCTTCATTTTGTGCGAACTGACCCATTTCGGAAACCTCAACAGGGATCTTTATTGTAAAAACAGCCCCTCCGTTTTGCCGGTTTCCTGCTACTACGAGGCCATTGTGGGCTTCAACAAAACCTTTTACTATCGACAACCCCAGGCCTGTCCCTCCTGCTTTGGCATCCTTCCCACGATAAAATTTATTGAATACCGAAGATACTTCATTTACAGGAAAGCCCTGTCCCCTGTCCATCACCTGCATTGTAAGAGATCCGCTATCATAAAAGAATTTGAGCCTGATCCTGCTGCCGGCCGGAGCATTCTGGGTTGTATTTAGTATGAGGTTATGAAGCACCTGCTCAATAAGCCCGAAATCAATATTTACCAGAGGCATATCGTCAGGTATGATCACCGACAACTTGAATGGTTCCAACTCCTGCCTGAGGCTTTCTGAAACACTATGCGCAAGATCATGAACATCACACCAGTTGGGGCGAAGGGTTATGTGGCCCGATTCGAGGCGGGACATATTGAGAAGGTTTTCGATCAGCTGGTTAAGCCTTACAGAAGCAGTATGGATTTCGGAGTACAATTTTTGTTTCGTCTCTTCAGGATAAGCCTGAGACAACAATGTATCTGATGCGCCCATAATTGATGCAACAGGGATACGCAATTCGTGAGAAATTGAATTGAAAAGGGTTTTATACAGTTTATCGGATTCATTCAGGATAAAAGCGGTTTTGGAAATATTCCTCAAAAACTCCCTTTCTTATTTGCTCGAAATTTGAGAGAGAAAAGCTTCCCAGAACTGTTCTTCACCTTGTGTGAACATCTTGTTATGCTTCACGGCGATGACCCCCATATTATCGATATTTCCGGTCAGGGGATAAAACGTGAACTCAGTAGATGGCAGAGTATCTGTGTATTTCCCTGCTTTGGCAGAATGCCGGAACACCCAGGCCGCAATACCCAGTTCATTTTCGGAAAACTGGATTTTTGTTTTATTCAGAATATGATTGTCAAACTGGCTCAGTTCGTTCTTATGGAAAATTGCACAACCAAGCTTGAAATACTTTTGAATATACCTGACGGCAATTTCCGAAACTTCATCAATCCCGCTTGCCATAGATAAATCCCTGGCGAGCTGATACAGGGCGTTTGTCCTCTCCTCCCTGACCCGGATCCTTTTTTCCTGTCGCCTTACCCTCGAAGTCAGAATACCATTAAGCAGGGCAATGATGAAAAACATGACAAGCATCATCATATCCTCTGTCTTTTCTACGTGCAGGGTAAACTGTGGAGGAATGAATATATAATCCCAGGTTAACGCACTCAGGCTTGCGGCAAGCAGGATCGGGCCTGTTCCGTAAAAGAGCGACAGTATGGATACCAGAAATAACAAAATAAAAGAAACAATCTGGTATCCTATATAATCCCTCAGAAAATAACAAACCAGTGAGGAGATAACAACCAGGAAAGAGGTGATGAGGTACTGAGGTATGTTTGAGGTGATGTCAGGAATCGTAAACCGTTCCCTTAAACTGCCCTTATACACCCGGTCTGAACCAAGAATGTATACATCAATATTTCCGCTGTATTGAATTAACCTGTTTACAAAATTTCCCAGTTGCAACATCGAAAACACATTGCGGTCCCGGGGTTTACCCACGATGATATGAGTTATATTCTCTTTTTGTGCAAAATCAACGATTGCCTTGACAATGTCGGCGTTGGTCAGAATCCTGACTTTAATGCCTAATTGTTTTGCAAGCCTGATATTTTTATCCAGTTGCTCATGTTCTTTCGGTGTAAGCCTGTGAAGAGTTTCCACATAAATACCCTGGATGTCGGCTCCCATTGCATAAGAGAGGTTCTTGGACCAACGTAAGAGTTTACCGGAATATGGGCTTGGCCCCACAGCAACCAGGAGATGCATCCCTGTCTTCCATGGCCCCCTGATACGCTTGTGCTGCATGTATTCATGCAACTGTTTGTCAACACGATCGGCAACGATCCTTAATGCCATCTCCCGCAAAGCGGTGATGTTCCCTTTCCGGAAAAAATTTTCAATGGCATCTCTTGAACGTTCGGGAGTATATACTTTTCCCTCGTTCAGCCGCTGAAGTAATTCATCGGGTGTAAGATCGACCAGTTCAACTTCATCCGCATTCTCAAAGATCTCATCGGGCAATGTTTCGCGGATAAGTATCCCTGTGATCTGTGCAACTGTCTCCGTGCGGCTTTCAAGATGCTGTACATTTAATGTCGTATACACATTGATACCGTTTTCCAGTATTTCCTGTACATCCTGGTAACGTTTCAGATGCCTGCTCCCCGGTGCGTTGGTATGCGCAATTTCATCAACAATTACGAGCTGGGGTTTGCGGGCAATGATGGCATCCAGGTCCATCTCGTATACAGAGGTCGATTTGTAATCGTAGGTTTTACGCGGGATCACTTCAAAACCTTCAACCAGTTCGGCTGTTTCCTTCCGGTTATGTGTTTCAATATAACCGACTACAATATCAAAGCCTTTTTTTTTCTCGGCATGCGCTGCCTCCAGCATGGTATAGGTTTTGCCTACTCCTGCGCACATTCCGAAAAATATTTTCAGGGTTCCCCTTTTGCTTTTCTGTTCTTCACTGATCAGGGAAGCTAGAAGTTCATCAGGATCTGGCCGCTCGTCTTTGAACCCGTTCACTGGATCTTATCTGTCGCTAAGTTAAGCAATAATACATTAATCCTGTTTTCTCCCAGGCATAACAACTGGGGAGGTTCTGTAAGTTCCTTAATGCACCGGTACAGCTTTTGCTTCTGCAGCGGATTGAAATTCCGCACAGCTGCAATCCGTGCAACCTGGAGCAAGGCTGCTTCAGGCGAAATATGGGGATCGAGTCCGCTGGCCGATGAAAACAACATTTCCGACGGGATCACTGCATCGTTTTTCAATTGGTTAAACGCAATAAAATGCAGTTTGCACGAGTCTACGGCTCTTTTAAGTCTCACATTGGTCAATCCAAAATTTGTCCCACCCGAAGGCAGGGGATTATATGCAATAGCAGAAGGTCGTGATGAAAAGTATACGGAACTGTCAAAGGCCTGGCCTATCAGTTCACTGCCTAAGGGCTTAGCATCCCTGTAAAGTATGCCGCCGTTGGATCCTGAAGGAAATAAAACCTGGGTAATCCCTGTTACAAGCAAGGGGTAAACTATGCCTGTAAGTATGGTAAAAAACAAGAATATTTTCAGTGAGATGATGAGTGTTTTCATAATGAAGCCCTAGATAAGGTTGATTAGGATATCGATTAGTTTAATTCCAACAAAAGGCGCTATAATGCCCCCCAAACCAAACACAAGCAGGTTTCTGCTCAGGGCTGTATTGGCCGATACCGGCCTGTATCGCACGCCTTTAAGGGCCAGTGGTATCAGCAGAACAATGATGATGGCGTTGAAAATAACCGCGCTTAGGATAGCGCTGTGGGGCGATACAAGTTCCATGACATTCAAAGCTGAAAGCGGGCCAACTCCATTTTTCCCTGAATACAGTGAAACTGCGATGGCAGGAATTATGGCGAAATATTTTGCAACATCATTTGCAATACTGAAAGTGGTAAGGGAGCCCCGGGTCATTAATAGCTGTTTACCTACCTCAACCACTTCTATCAGTTTAGTTGGATTACTGTCGAGATCCACCATATTACCTGCTTCCCTGGCTGCCTGGGTACCTGTATTCATGGCCAGCCCCACATCGGCCTGTGCCAGGGCCGGGGCATCGTTTGTACCATCGCCTATCATACCCACAAGATGCCCGTTTGCCTGCTCCTCACGGATTCGGCGAAGTTTATCCTCAGGCCTTGCTTCTGCCATGAAATCGTCCACCCCGGCTTCAGCTGCAATAGCGGCGGCAGTTAAGGGATTGTCACCGGTAATCATAATGGTTTTGATACCCATTTTTCTCAATTCGGTAAAACGATGTTTGATCCCACCTTTAACAATGTCTTTAAGATGGATTACCCCCAAAACTTTTTTATCGTCAGCCACGACCAGGGGTGTAGCCCCCTGCCGTGCCAGGTCGGAAACAATATTTTGTATCTCCTGCGGATAAAAACCGTTATTATTCTGAATAAATGTGCGGATGGCTTCTGATGAACCCTTACGTATCTTGCGAAAATGGCTCTCGTCGGTTTTCACATCAACACCACTCATTCTGGATTGGGCAGTAAAAGGGATAAATGTTGCATTGAGCTGGCTTACTTCTCTGCCCCTGATGTTGAATTTTTCTTTGGCCAGGATAACAATTGAACGTCCCTCAGGAGTCTCGTCCGACAATGAAGAAAGCTGGGCTGCATCGGCAAGTTCTTCAAGTGTTACACCATCGGCCGGGATGAAATTCGTGGCCATACGATTGCCAAGAGTAATAGTCCCGGTTTTGTCGAGCAACAATACATCAACATCCCCGGCAGCTTCAATGGCCCTCCCGCTGGTGGCGATCACATTTCGCTGAATAAGCCTGTCCATCCCGCTAATACCGATAGCGCTTAACAAACCACCGATGGTCGTCGGGATCAGGCATACCAGCAGGGCTATAAGCACCGGGATGGTCAGGTTTTGTGACATCGGCAAACCCGAGGATGAAAGGCTGTAGCCGAAAAATGCCGGGAGGGTTACTACAACAAGCAGGAAAATAATTGTGAGACCCGAAAGAAGAATCGAAAGGGCTATTTCATTGGGCGTTTTCTGGCGTTTTGCACCTTCAACCAGGGCGATCATCCGGTCGATGAAAGTGTTGCCGGGTTCTGTCGTGATGCGTATAAGGATCCAGTCGCTGATCACTTTTGTCCCTCCTGTTACGGCCGACCGATCGCCCCCGCTTTCCCTTATAACAGGCGCCGATTCACCGGTAATTGCAGATTCGTCGACACTGGCAATGCCTTCAACCACTTCGCCGTCAGACGGAATAACATCTCCTGCCTTACAAATAACCAGGTCGCCTGTTCTAAGTTCGGTCGCCGGGACTGGAATTTGCTGTTTCCCCAAAACTTTATGCGCCATGGTCTGTGTCCGGTTCTTTCGAAGGCTTTCTGCCTGGGCTTTTCCCCTTCCTTCAGCCACAGCTTCTGCGAAATTTGCAAACAATACTGTAAACCAAAGCCAGATAGAAATCTGAAAATTGAAAGAAGAGAAGTTACCCTGAAACAGTCCCGCAATCACAATGATTGTTGTAAGAAACGCGCCAATGGCAACTATAAAAATAACAGGGTTTTTTAACTGAAGCGATGGCTTTAGCTTGATCAGGCTGTCTATTGCTGCCCGGGAAAATATTTTCCGGTTAAAAAGCCCGGTATCTGAATTTTTACTCATAGTTTTTCCAATTAAAAGCTTATTCCCAGATTCATGAGTAGATGCTCAACAATCGGGCCCAGGGCCAGGGCTGGGAAGTGAGTCAGGCCCCCAACGATAAGTATCACCCCAACAAGTAAACCAATAAACAAACCGTTATCGGTACGGAAGGTACCCGACGACAGCGGAGTGACTTTCTTTCCAGCAAGGTTCCCGGCAATGGCAAGCACCGGAACGATAACACCGAACCGGCCTATGATCATGACAACACCAAGCGTCAGGTTGTAAAATACTGTATTTGCATTTAGTCCGCCGAAAGCGCTTCCGTTATTCCCTGCAGCCGATGTGTATGCATAAAGGATCTCGGAAAAACCGTGTGGCCCCGCATTGTTAATCCCAGCAAGACCAAGCCTGCTTACCGAGGCCCATGCGGTGAATATCTGTATGATCAGGTTGGTCGCAAAAACCCCTACCATCGCCATCTGCACTTCGAATGCCTCAATTTTCTTGCCCAGGTACTCCGGTGTCCTTCCAACCATCAGCCCGGCGATAAAAACGGTTAGTATGACGAAGATAAGCATGCCATACAGTCCGGCCCCCACACCTCCGAAAATCAGTTCACCCAGCATCATATTAATCATGGGCACCATGCCCGCCAATGGAGAGAGACTGTCGTGCATTGCATTCACAGCCCCACAGGAAGCATCGGTGGTCACCACCGAAAACAGAATGCTGCTGGTGATGCCGAAGCGGGTCTCCTTACCCTCCATCAGGGGCAGATGACCGAAAATGGGATTTGATGAATATTCGGCATACAGTGAAATACCCAGTCCTGCAAGGAATAAGATAAGCATGGCCGAAAAAATCGCCCAACCCTGTCGTGCTGAACCCACCATTTTCCCGAAAGTGAAAGTCAGAGCGGCAGGGATGAGAAAAATTGACAGCATCTGGAGGAAATTACTGAGAGGTGTCGGGTTCTCGAAAGGATGTGCGCTGTTGGCATTGAAAAACCCTCCGCCGTTAGTGCCCAGCATTTTTATTGAGATCTGGGATGCTACAGGTCCCATGGGGAGTACCTGCCGGGCTCCCTGTAAAGTCTGCACCGTTTCATAGGTTTTAAAATTCTGAACGACGCCCTGGCCCGCATATACCAGTGCAAAGAGGATTGAAAGTGGCAGCAAAACATAGATGGTTATCCTGGTGAGGTCGGTCCAGAAGTTCCCAAGCTTAATTGTGGTTTTCCTTGAAATGCCCCTGATCAGCGCCAGGGCTACGGCTATTCCGGTGGCTGCGCTTACAAAATTCTGCACAGTCAGACCTGCCATTTGAACAAAATAGCTGAGGGTGGTTTCTCCGGCATAAGACTGCCAGTTTGTATTCGTCACGAAGCTTACAGCTGTGTTGAAAGCCAGGTGCCAGGATACATTCGGAAGATGTTCAGGATTCAGGGGTAAGGAGGCCTGGATAAGCTGTATCAGGAATACGAATAGAAATCCTATGAAATTAAATAACAATAATGAAATGGTGTATGATTTCCAGTTTGATTCTTCCTCTGAGGCAAGCCCGGTGAATTTGTATGTAAATTTCTCAAGCCATCCCAGGACAGGGGTCATCAGATGCCTTTCACCCGAAAACACCTTGAACATATAATTTCCTAAGACCGGTGCCAGTCCTGTTATCAGGGCGACAAACAGAATGATCTGAATGAAATCCTGTGTTACCATATCTTAAAACTCTTTTAATCAAGTTTCACAATCTGAATAAAACAGAAAAAGGACTCTGTCTTCCAAAATAACCAGGTCGGGCATAAAGTCAAGGTTTGTTAAGCAAAAATGAGGGTGTTATTGAATATGATTGTTAAAAATAGCGCACTTGCTCTCATAATGATGAATTTTATATTGTACTTGCTTTGCTTCCAGTGAACTTTCTTCAAATATGCTGTTAATAAAATATTCCATATTTAGCCTATCGTATGCATACAGTTCATCGTCATAGCTGAAAAACTCTTTCAGAAGTTCTATAAAATGAACATCCTTGTAAAAAGCTGCTTCAAGGTTACGTATCGTGAGCGGGTAAATAGGGGAACGGGCATTTACACTAAAAAAATAACTGGTAACATTATGAATGTTTCCTGACAGGCATTCGGTTATGTTGTAGTTGTATAATAATAGGTTTTCAGTCGGATTCAGGATCCTGTAGGATCTTTTATTGTAAAAACGAAAGCATTCGTTATTCTTGTCCCTGTATCCAAATATTGAGTCCGTATGCAAAGTAATAAAAGAGTCACCTTTAATAATTCGTATTGATTGTGAATTCAGGAATTCCTTTGCTTCAAGACAATATCTTTTATCAGGACGATTGTTTGAAAAGGATAATTTACCGATGATAAAATCATTTGCAGACAAATACACCCCTTCAATTTCTTTCTGTGCAAATAACCTGGTATGGAATATGAAAAAAACAAGTATGAATATCAAGATTGGCCTTTTCATGGTATCTCATTTAAAACTTTTCCGGGTTAACCAGAGCATATAAAAGGTATCCGAAAATTAACAACGCCACAACCGCCCCGATTATATAACCCGCAGAACTGCTCTCTGAATAAAAAGAGTCAGGTTTGATAAATAACATTAGTGCCAACATTACATTTCAAATTATAACAATGCAAAGATCCATCTGGAATCATAAGGATTTTGAAAGGAAGGTCTCTGAATTATAAAGAAATTATAAAAACCTTGTTCAGTTGGCCCGGAT